>Ga0163162_10000539_pt1 | contig 34986 bp, 34 predicted proteins | sample S55metaG_FD_115310 | JGI IMG/M metagenome (GOLD analysis project Ga0163162, IMG submission 115310) | Switchgrass rhizosphere microbial communities from Kellogg Biological Station, Michigan, USA - S5-5 metaG | ecosystem: Host-associated > Plants > Roots > Rhizosphere > Soil | place: USA... | reverse complement strand
TCGGCCAGCTTCTCTTGTGCAACTCGCGGCAACATTTCGTCGATGATTAACGAAACGTAATCATTCCTGCGAGATTTGTATTCCGGAGGAACACTATGCGCGCCCAGAAACGTCGGTACGTATCGCAGTGGAGTTTTTCTGTCGAGCTCCCGAATCGCTCTCAGGATCTTTAATTCGTCTTCGAGTGACAATCCATAGCCTGACTTTGCCTCGACAGTGGTTGTGCCACATCGAAGAAACCAGTCGGCGTATCGGGTTCCGGCAGTGACGAGTTCGCCCGGCGTTGCCCCACGGGTCTTGTTTACAGTTGACTGAATGCCACCGCCGCGGGACGCGATCTCCAGGTAGCTCGCGCCGCGCGAACGTTCTTCAAACTCATCAACTCGAGTACCGGCAAAAACCGGATGCGTATGAGCGTCGACAAAGCCGGGCATCACAACGCGTCCGCCTGCATCGACTACTGTGCAGTCAGCGTCAATTAGAGATTCGATTGTCCTGGGATTATCGACTCGTTCAATTTGTGAATTGCGAACGAGTAATGCACCGGGTGCCACGATTGAAAGTTCGCTCAGTTCGACACCGGTTCGCGGACGAGTCGGACCAGCGAGCGTCACCACTTGCGAGCAGTTGAGTATTGCGAGTGATTTGGACAACGATCAGATGTTAACTTTCTTTGTAAAGCCAGCTCCCTAACAAAGCGCCGAGAAGGTATTCAGCTAATCCCCAGGCCATTCCTATCACGAGCAGATGAATACCCAGGCCAAAGAACAAGCTGTTTAGGATACCGGAATAGACATAAATGCCGAACCAACAGATCAGTCCCGCGACGATTGCTGTTTTCGGGCCGGCACCCAATCGAGGACGAATGAGCGCATACGTGAGCACGATGACTATGCCCAGGATGAAGGTAATCAAGACCGCGATGGCAATGAAACTACCACCAGGCATTTCGACGTTTAACTTCTTCGCCATCTCCTCCATTTGCTGTTTGAACACTACTTCGTTCAGCAGGAACTCGCCGATGTTGATAACCAGCCCGGCGACGAGGCCACCCAGGATTACACGCCCAAAGTTAAGATTTCCCATAATGAGACTGGTAATGCCCTGTCAGAGTTTTTCTCTGCGTAACCTCCGCGCCTCCGCGTCTCAGCGTTGACCTATGACTTCCGAATTTCTTACTGCGCTAGACCGCAGGCTTAACGCAGAGAATTATTGACGACACTACCATTACCTCCTCTCAACGGTTTGAATCATAGAACGTCGCGTTCCTAACTTATAGACACCAACACCGACCACATTCGCGATCACGACCACCGAAATAATCTTCACAGCGAAACCTGAGCGACTCTCGACATCGATGATGGGTACAACGGTGAACGCAATGTAAATGAGGGTCACCATAAATCCCGATGCGCACGCAATCTTTAGCCAGAGCGGTGAGCGAACGCCAAAAGCTTTCATTCCAAACAGAGGAATCGCGAACAGAGCCAGATAAGTTGTCGCGTAGAACACGCCGCCGGCGTTGTCTAAAGATTGAAATGCTTCCTGTGCGCCAACGCCGGTCAAGCTAAGAAAACCCAGTACCAGAGTCACAGCACCCACGAACAGAATTGAGTTGACTGGTGTTTTGTATCTTGGATGCAATCTTGTGAACCACTTCGGTAACAGACTGTCCCAACCAGCTACCATGGGTAAACGTGTATTGCCCGCGAAATAGATGCTCATCAACGCGATTTGTCGAACGACCACGCCAATGATCGTAAAGGTGACTAGCTTGCCCACCCACCCTGAAGAGCCAAACCCAAGTGTTAATGACTGTGGAATTGGACTGATTAGATCAACGTTTGCCGGCGTGACGAAAGCCAGTACAGAACTGGTGCCAAGAATGAACATGACCGCAATTATCGGTGCAGCAATCATGACTGAGCGTCCAATGTTTTGTGCTGGTGCTTTAGTCTCACCGGCAAGGATCGCAATGTATTCGAAGCCGGTTAACGCACCGAGCGCGAGTTTGCTGTACACGTTGACGTTATAGGCAGTCAATTTAGGCACCTGGATATCGAAAGGATGGTATTGAGTGATCGTGCCTTTCATTAGCGCGACAAACGGCATCACAATCAGCGCCGCAAACGTAATCATCAACATCAGTCCGCCGGCATTGTGGACCCACTTACCGAGTCGCAGTCCACGCAAAGAAGCGAGCACCATCGAAACCACCAACACGAAACTGACAAGGACAATCAGAACGTGTGCTTCCTTCATCCACGCCGCCTGCGGCCCAATGGCGTACGAAAAATTCGTCGTTACAACCAGGCCGATGCCCGCGAGAATTGAAATCGCAAACACCCAGAGGTTCCATGCAACCATGAAAGCAACGAAATCGTTGAACGCCATCTTGGCCCACTGGTATAGACCACCTTCGAGAGGCATCAACCTGTTCAGGAAAATGACCACGGCAGCGAGCGGAAGGTAAAAGGTGATTATGGCGAGGATCCAGAAGATGTTCTGCTGAGAACCTAGCTTTGCGGCGTGACCTACCCAGATCGTACCAACGACAAAGACTACTTGCGTGAGAACCAAATCGAAGAGGCCAAGCTCCTTATTAAAGACGGCACTGCGCTCTTCAACTTCTCGCTCGACGCGTTGAAGGTTTGTCGATTGAAGATCGTCAGCCATAGGCGTGTTGGTGCTAACGAGACTCGGATGAAACTTACGCCGACGACGTATGGTCGTGAATGATGCGCCAGCCGTGGCCAGTCTTCTTGAATATCAATGTGAATCGCCCGTGAGGTTCATCATTGGAGCGTTTTAGGTGCCACTTGCCGATCACGACTGCCGTGTCTTTGCTAAGCATGTTCACTTCAAGATCGGAAAAGGTGAGTTGTCCCATCTTCTCAGGCGTGTCGTAATTCTTTTTGTAGCGTTCAAGGACCGTCTTCCAACCTCGGGTTACATTATCGCCGGACACGAACACGGTGTTGTCAGATCGATCGTAACCATCCATGAAGCCTTCAATGTCGCCCTTGTTCCACGCGTCGCGTTGGGCGTCGAGCACTGCGCGAATGGCGAATGATGATTTGCCATTAGAGGTTTGAGATGTGGCGGCAATAGGCATGTTCGTGACTATTAAGAGACTTGCAACGAAGCAGAGCAGAATCCGTTTCATATGAATATTGCGCGCGATTTGAATGGCTCGTAGTTGACGTTGATTGCTGAAACGTCGGAAGGCGTCGCATGTATATCATGCGCATTGCTGACGAGGCTAGTTTTATGGGACGAGTCTTGGATTTTCTCTGCGCAACCTCTGCGTCCTCTGCGACTCATCGGTTGGATTAGGGATTGACCAATGTTCACCGCCGAGGCGCAGAGGACGCAGAGGTTGCGCAGAGAAGAAACAAGTTCACTATTTGAAGTATCTATGATGTCCTTTGATCACGCAGTTCATCAGCACATTTTCAACTCGAGTTCCCGCGCCAATATCTTCTCCTTTATTGATCATCTGAGCAGCATGCACGGACGAACTCCGTAATCATGGAGATTAATCCAAGGCTGCGTCGTCAACTCTTTAAATCTGTTCACTATTTTGGATTCGATCTTGGCCCATGCGCCTTCTTCATTTTTGGAGAAATTTAGAGATTTGGACGTCAAGTGATCCAAATCTAAAAACTCATCTCTCCTGTCCACGGATTCGGAACGCCCGACCTCATGGCTTAGTAGTTGCCCCTCACGAATAACCCCCAGACAGTTATGAAAAACTTCCAAAAGCATTTTCCAAAATATTGGAGGACACATGGCAACACTGAAATATCTAACTGGTTGCTTGGGTTTGATCTTGCTCGTTCTGGTTCACCAGATATCGGGACAAACCAGTAAAGGCTTCGTGGTCGGCACGGTTACCGATCCAAATGGCGCTTCCGTAGCGGGCGCGACAATCAAAGTCACCAACACGGCTACTGGAGTTTCGCGCGAAACGAAATCTCAAGATGATGGTACCTATCGTTTCGATGCGATCGACCCGGGAACCTACAAACTCGACGTAACAGCTGCGGGCTTTAAGACCGTTACACGTGACGTAATCGTGGCAGCGGCCCAATCCGCTGAAGCTTCTGTTGCATTGGAGATCGGAAATACCGCCGAGGTGGTAACAGTTACTTCTGGAACCGCTGTTGAACTTCAAACTCAGGATGGTGCTCGCGTCAATACGCTTGGTACGCGACAGATTACTGAACTTCCCGTGCAAGGACTGAACCCGGTCAATTTAGTGTTCACCCTGCCGGGCGTGGTTGATCCCGGACCCCTGGCTGGTGGCTTTGTTCAAGGAACAGAATTCTCAGTAAACGGGTTACGCGCGCGCGCTAACAATCAATTAATCGATGGACTCGACAACAACGATAACTCAATCACGGGTCAGTTCTATCAACCCGTCTTGAGGGACGGGTACAACGAAGTATCTGTGCTGAACAGTAACTACTCCGCTGAATATGGACGTGCGGGTGGTGCTGTCGTAAATGTAATCACGAAGAGTGGAACAAACGATTTTCATGGTTCAGTTTACGACGTAATCATTCCGAGCAAGCTGTCCGCTTTATCACCGTTCGAGAAGGCCGGCCTCGGTTTGACAAAGAAACCAGTCACGATCGAGAACGACTACGGCTTTTCCGTTGGAGGTCCGATTCTCAAGAATAAACTGTTCTTCTTCGGCACGATTCAATGGTCTCCATTTCGAGCTGGGGGCGTGACTTCGTCACCAGTCGTACCCACTGCAGACGGGTTCGCACAGCTTCGCGCACTCTTTCCCTCCGGCTCAAATGCAAATGTTGATCGGTACCTCGCGACAGTGGGCGACCTACGAGGCACAACTGGTGTCTTCACGGTTCCCCTAGGTGGAAATCGTCCGGCTATTGCGTTCGGTACTGCTACGCGAACGAGTGCGCAACCTGTTGATGATACGCAATATCTGTTTCGCGTAGACTGGACGCCGAGTACCAAAGACAATATTGCCGTTCGTTATCTAGCGGACAATCAACTTTTCGCCAACCAGGTTCCTCAGTTTTCGACGCTGCAATTTCCAGGTACGGAAGTTGACGTGCCAAGCTTGATTCAGAATGCATACATCAACTGGACGCGCATGTTATCCGGGAAGACAACCAACGAATTTCGGTTTGGTTATGGTCGCTTCAATGTGCTCTTCAACTATCGTAACCCCGAACAATTTGCGGGGTTGCCGCAAATTACTTTTGGCGGCAGCGCTTCAAAAGTTACTGGCATTGGTCCCGATGCGACCTTTCCGCAAGGTCGTATCTTCAATAACTACCAGTTCCAGGACACGATCACACACACACGCGGCGATCACACAATTCGAGCTGGCTTTGATGTGATGGTTCAAAGAGCTAAGCAGTTCGTTCCGATCAATACTCAAGGCTTACTCGCTTTCACCAATAACTCCGCAACCTCTACGGTCGACGCCTTTCCTGCATTTGGAAATTTCGTGGACAACTTCTCGGGTACGCAGGGAACCTTCGCATCAAAAGTATTTGGCGAAAACGTCGATAATCCTGACGTGATCAATCAGGCGTATTTCGTCAATGATGATTGGCGTGTGCGACCGAACCTCACTCTCAACCTTGGCTTGCGATATGAGTTGTATGGGGTAGCCCAGAATACGGCACCGTTTCCTGCGTTTTGCGGTTTCGGCGTTCCGTTGTTAACGCGATGCGAAGTTGAGCGAGACAAGAACAACTTCGCACCTCGTGTGGGCTTTGCTTACACACCGAAGTTCTTCAGTTCATTGTTGGGCCAGGATCGAACTGTCATTCGCGGTGGTTTCGCTGTGAACTACGACATCTATTTCAACAATATCCTCAGTAATACGATGGCGTCGTCACCAAATGCGATTGGTGTCACTACACGAGGTGCGACCGCAGGTGGTCGAGGGTTCGCGAACGCCACCGGTACATTACCCACGGTTACTCCACCTCCGAGTCTGACCGCGACTCAATCAACGGTCACGACCAATCTTCATAACCCAAAGACGTTGGTATGGAACCTGGGCGTACAACACCAGCTTCCCTGGAACATGATTTTGGACGTTGCTTACGTCGGCTCTCGCGGAATTCATCTCTTCTTGAATGAGGAGCTGAATCCTGTAGACCCGGCAACGGGACTTCGGATTCATCCGGAGCGTGGACCGATTCAACCGCGAACCAACGCCGGGGACTCGAATTATCATTCATTACAGACCAGGCTCGAACGTGGATTTCGTAGTGGATTGCTTTTCAGGTTCGCTTATACCTGGTCGAAAGCAATCGACGACGTAAACAGTGAGGTGTTTGTAACCTCAGGTGGTACGAGTCGAGCATCTGATCTGCTGAATTTATTTGGAGGAAGAAGAGCTGATCGAAGTGCAGCCAGCTACGATGTGCCACACGCAGCTAATTTTACTTTCCTCTACGATGTCCCAACGTTCAGTGACAATCGTTATGTCCATGCGATCACAAATGGATTCACTTTGTCAGGAATCTGGCGAATTCAATCTGGGGCACCGGAAACGGCCTACCTGAATGGCATCGACATCAATGGTGATGGCGTAGCCACAAATGATCGTCCGGCCGTGAATAATCCCAATGCACCGCGTAACAGCGTTGCGTTTTCGAACTCCGTCGGACCGGATCTCGGGTTTGATCTGGATCCAACCACACCCGATTTCGATCCGTCGCCTACGGGCTATTGGAATATCAGCGGAGTGCCCATCAACTTGGCGGATGCTCGTTTTGTGGTTGATCCTAACATTCGAACGGGACTTGTCGGACGCAACACACTGCGGGCGCCAAGCTTGAGTCGGTTTGATGTCAGCTTAACTAAGGCGATCAAGATACCGTTCACACGATGGGAGAATGACAAGTTTGAAATTCGTATGGATTTCTTCAACGTCTTCAACCATCCGATCTTCACTTGGGATACAGCAACTGTTGGCGGGCTGAGCGATGGAGACGTCTTCAACACGTTCTTCAATCAACCCGAACTTAATGGAGGACCGAACACTACGCTGCGGAGTTTCCGTTCAGGACGTATTCAATTGCGATATTCGTTCTGAGAATCAGCGCACACGTCACTGCTTCGTTGTGGTGATCAGCACTTCACCACAGTTTTTGGGGGCGGACAAGAACCCGCCCCCATTTTTATGTCGCGAATTGAAGCTCAGATGATTTTAAGTTCCGCAAGATCACTTCGAGGATTTACTTAGGATCTTCGCTTCTCTCTTAATCTCTTCACTAATCCTGATAATGTCGTGAAGATCCTCGCTTGCAGACTCGATGACTTTCGCATCAACTACGCCGAGGTTCTTAAAAATCGGATTAGCCACAAATCTAACAACAACGTCATGCAGCACAAAAATATTTTCCTCAACATCACCTGCAGCTACTGGTTCGTTGTGCGTGTGTTGCGACTGAGTCTCTTCAGGTTCTGGCAACGCAAGATTTTCGCGTAGTCGAGAACTTCTTTTCTTCATGTCATCAGTAAACTCAGCTAAACGAACGTAATTAAGAACCTTGCCCGGCTGGATCATCCGTGCTAACTCGTTATGGATCACCTGAATTCTCTTGAAGTCTTCGTCTATTTGCGGAAATAGATTTCGTCTTCGTTCGTTAGTAGCTTTCGCATCATTCTTCATGCGATTGATCGTCCGATCATAATCATCCATCGAACGATTGCCTTCGCGAGCTGCCGGGCCAGGAAAACTGCCAGTACTCGATTGTGCTTTGGAAAGGTTTGCCAAAGTTAAGATCGTGATGAATGCAAGCAGGAGAACATGAAAGTCTGTGAAGATCCCGGGCCTTAGAACTTGAAGCTTGTTATTTCTCCAGTTGCTCATGGCATTCCTCCATTGTCGGGCGTGGTGTTGAAGGGTTGGCGGGGTGAGTATATTGCGGTAACAGGCTTAGCTCAAGGATCGCACAGGTCACTTATTAGACCGATCACTTAACCACGTCATTACGTCGACGCGCATGTCCTGAATGATTTCATGCGCTGCGTCGTAACTCTTAAACTCAACCGATGCCGCACGCGTTCCCAACTGTTGTTCGTAGTCGCGAACTCGCTCCGGTGTATAGAATTCATCGCGGGTACCGGCAAGATGAAACACATCTGCGGCTGTAAGCCGATACATTTCATTGGTTGTCCAGTCGCCTGGAATTCCACCACACATGCCCACTACTCCACGCAAGAGATCGGGATATGTAAACGCAAATCGATAATTGAGTGCACACGACTGCGAAAACCCGAGCAGAAAGACTCGCGTCGGATCGACAGCATCTTCATTGACGAGATAATCCATCAAATCCAACAGTGCCTTGTGATGAATTGCTATTGACTCCTCCGGCTGAAAGTTTGTTAACCAACCAAAGCCAAATCTAAGTGGACCGCCCTCTTCTTTAGGATCTCGCAGGTGTTGATGTGGTCCCTGCAGTGCAGCGATTGCGAAACCCTCTGGCGCCATCAGACGCGCCTCACGCATCATTTGACGTTTGCTTGCGCCATATCCGTGAAGTGCGATCAAGAGAGGAGCAGCAGGAGTTTCAGCTGGTTGGAAGTCGTAATAGAGGTTGATCTCTGCTTTGAGAATATTGTCGAGTTTGGTCTCGCTCATAGTTATGTCCGATATGCTTTAGCTTGTCGGCTTTATAACGTTCCGACAAGCTAAGGCATCTCGGAAGATGCGACAAGCTGAAGCATATCGGACACGGACAATTGCATTCAGCCTCGATTGGCGGCTACGATGGTTTTTCGATTCGAGATCACTCAAACAAAAACTGTGAGAGGTGTTAGCTATGAAATTTCCGGGTGGCTTCAATATTCAACAGATGATGAAGCAGGCGCAGGTCATGCAGGAAAAGATGCAAAAGGAAATGGAAGAACTGCGCGTAGATGCTTCAGCCGGCGGCGGAGTAGTTACGGTTGAGATGAAGGGCAATCACGAGATAGTCGCATTAAAAATTGATCCGGAAGCTGTTAAAGACGGCGACACAGAAATGCTTCAGGACATGATCCTCGCGGCCATCAACGAAGCCAACCGTAAAGTTGATGAAGCAATGAAAGGGAAGCTTGGTGGAATGTTACCGCCGGGGCTGGGTGGCCTCTTTGGTTGACCTTTGTTCGATACGTGATTGCCAATTGCCGATTACCAATTTCGTTTCCCATCTAATACCGCTCGCCTACAAACAAATCGGCAATCGCCAATTGGAAATTGTCAATGCTCGAATACGCTGAACCCGTCACAAAACTGATCGACGAATTGAAACGATTGCCCAGCATCGGGCATAAGTCGGCTCAGCGTCTGGCATTTCACATCTTGCGTACTTCGGATGCGGATCTCGAGCGACTCATTACCGCGCTCAGGGATGTAAAGCAGCGAATCATCCTTTGCTCCATTTGCAACAACCTCACCGAAGTTGATCCTTGCCGCTTTTGTTCATCACCAACGCGCGATCATTCAGTCATTTGCGTTGTTGAAGAACCTCACAGCTTAGTGGCCGTTGAAAAGACCCGCAGTTTTAAGGGCGTATACCACGTGCTTCATGGGAGTCTCTCGCCAGTCAGACACATCGGCCCAAACGAATTACACCTGGCGAATTTGTTGCCGAGACTGAAGCCGGAGAACAACGAGGGAGTTGCCGTTAGTGAAGTGATTCTGGCAACCAACCCGACAACGGAAGGGGAAGCGACTGCAAACTACATCAGTCGTTTACTGAAGCCACTCGGATTGAGGGTCACACGAATTGCGATGGGAATGCCTGTTGGTAGCGACTTGGAATATGTGGATGAAGTTACGATGGACAAAGCGCTCGCTAATAGACATGAAATCTAGAGAGTGTGCTGGTGGTGTTGTAGATAATGGAGTCATTGATCAGCGGAAATAGTTCTTCACGCTGAAAGCATGAAATATAATAGCCGGTGACGAAGTCCCCGGAAGTCTCACATACCTGTCCGACCCTGACAGGGTCGAACCTCACGAAAGGAAAAACAATGTCGCAAACCTCACTAGTCTGTTTGTTCAACTCGTTTTCTCAACTAAGAACCGCGAACGTTTAATCACACCTGAAGTGGAACCAGATCTATTCGCGTACATGGGAGGCATTCTCAAGAACCATCAATCGCGTCTTCTTGATGCAGGCGGAACGGATGATCACGTTCACTTGCTTGTGTCGCAGTCGAAAAATATTGCGCTCCCCAGTTTGCTTAAGGAGGTTAAGGGAGATAGCTCTTCCTGGATCAAGTCGCAAGGCCGCCAGTTTCGCAACTTTCATTGGCAAGATGGTTATGGTGCTTTCTCGTTTGCATATCGAGATCTCTCAGCGTTGAAGCAATACGTGTCGAGTCAGAAAGAGCACCACCGGAAATGGACATTTAAGAATGAACTTATTTTTATGTTGGAAGAGAGCGGTCTGGAGTACGACGAGCGGTATCTTTGGGATTGATTGAGATGTGTTTGACCCTTTCAGGGTCTTGCGTCTTCTCCGGGGGCTTCGCTAAGCGCTCGCCCCCGGCTATTAAAATTCACGCTTTCAGCGTGTTGCTGATTGCAAATCTGGTGAGTGCTAAACGACTGTTAACCCCGACAATCCTTAAAACCGCACCTGTTCTTCCGGCACGCCACTCTTACATTCCTTACAGTCTCCGCTGTCATACATACGAGCGTCGAATTCAACTAGTGACTTAATCGGGACGCCTTCAACTTCACCCGGCGCTGCAGAGAAACGCACAATCGCGCCGCAGCCGATGATTCTTCCTCCCAACGACTTCACGAGTTCCACCGTCTCTTCGATTGCGTTTCCGCTACGAATAATGTCGTCGACGATAATGCATGGATGAACTTCACCCTGGTTCACGTACTGACGAAACATTCTTTGGCCATGTTCTTGTTCCGCCCAGTAGATCTGTTCTGCGTTGAGCGCGTCGCGCACACCAAAGGCTACCGGAATTCCTCCCGAGCTCGGACTAATCACTGCCACCTTAGGTAACCGACTCGAAATATCTTTCTCAAGTCGAAACTTTCTGCTCAGCGCGACGGCGAGCACGCGTGCAGTGTCGTAATAACGAAACGCCAGGGGCATTTGAAAATAATGGGGCGAATGTTTTCCGTTGGGGTAAACGAAGTGCCCTTCGCGAAAAGCCCCGGTGCGTTGCAGAATCTGCATTACGCTATCTTGTGATGGAATCAGCTCGACCATGGGAAGTCTCCCCTATTGCAGATTTAGACTAAGTAAGGTTGTTTTGAACTTTGTGCTTGGTACTTTGTACTTTGTATTCGAGCCAGAAGTGTCGTGTGAACTAAACAAAGTACAAAGAACAAAGCTCAAAATACGCGGAGCCCAGCATACATCAAACCCAACGTTTTTCTACAGCGCGTTCGACTAGTGATTTTTGATCTTTGGGCAAGCCAGCAGGCAAGTTGTCGCAAGAAAACCAGAGAGCACTTTCCACTTCGATACTTTGTAGGGACGGTTCGTTTCGTGTCGTAGCGCAAAAGATTATTTCGATCTGTCGTGGTCGCTTGAACGATCGTGCCCAGAAGATTTCGACCTGATCGAGATCGAGTTCGAGTGCAATTTCTTCCCGAAGTTCGCGTTGTAATCCATCGAGTGGTTGTTCGTCTGGTTTGAGAAAGCCGCCGGGAAGTCCCCACCCACTGCCGGGTCGAAAGCGGTGTTTTAGCAGAAGAACTTTTCCTTCCCTGTTAAAGATCACACCCGCTGAAGTCACGGTGAATTTTGTATTCGTGAGCCTTATCGTCATCCGCCTCAAGCCAATGGGCAGACGGCGCCAGACTCCAGCCATAAAGTTCTTGAGCATTGGAGAGCGAGGATAGCATGCGCACGGAGGAGCTTTGCTCCCGGTACTTGAGCTTTGGTTTAGAGAGCCTTCAAAGCACTAAGAACAAAGTTCAAGCACGAAAGTGCATTGACGTTCATTCAGCGCTATCGTTAAGATTCGCTCACCAGCACGCGCACGCACTTTTCGCATCAAACAATCGAATATGGCAACACCTGATACCACATCGGCAAATCAGAACTCCCCGGCAACCGCCACGGCTCCTGTACCTAAACGGATCGTCAACGCGCAGACCGTGTGTAACGAAAGAAATGAGAAGGGGAAGCTCTGCAACGGTCACTTGAAGCAACTGCGTACAGCAGGCGAGCCAGCGGAGGTTCATCTACGCGGCGATGATGTTCTCTCCAAATGTCAGACATGCGGAACGCTGTACATGGGACCACCATTGGGACACGTTCGAGATCCCCATAAGCAGACCCGGTTTGTGGAAGCTGAGTTGACAGCATTACTCCAGGCGGCTGGTGGAACTCTTCCGGTCATCAAGAAAGACGAGCGTGGTGTTTTCATCATGGAGGAGACCGCGGCTCCGGATCATGGCCATGCCGCGAAACCCGCAGCAAAAACAACGGCAGCGACAACCGCCAAGCCTGCTGCGGTTGCACCGAAGCCAGCGGCCAAGCCGTCGAGTGGACATACCGGTGCAAACCCAAATCGGAGCTTATTCAAACGTTCGACTTATGCTGGCTACAAAGACATTGGGCCCGTTGCTGGAGAAACGTTTGAACAAAAGGTTACTCGTCTGAAGCAATTGGCGGCGGCAGCTAAGCAGCGCGCTGAAGAGGGTGGTGGTGAACACGAAGCGGCAACTGAAGTTGAAACTCCCGTCGCTCAAGTTGCCGAGGCCGACAACGCGCCCGAGGCAACACCCGCCACTACTGCACCCGCACACAAAGCGACTGGGAATGCTGATCGTACGTTGATGAAGCGGAGTACGTATAGCGGAGTCGTTGACACTGGGCCAGTGCCGGGTGAGACGTTCGAGCAAAAGGTTGCGCGTCTCGCAGCTGTAGCAGCAGCCGCAAAGCAACGTGCCGAAGGAGGGTGAGGGTAACCGCTTCGCGGTATTGCGCTCGAGATTTTGCGTTGGCTGCTACTCGTACCGCTCGGTAACTACCAAACCCTCTTTCGCTACTTTCCAATCCAACACTTCAACGCCTTCTTCTGACTCCAACGCTTGCTCAACTTCGGAGCGCCTACCAGGGGTGCAGAGAAACGCAATGCAGCCGCCGCCGCCAGCGCCGCAAACCTTCGCTGCTTCAGCGCCATTCGCCAACGCCTTCTCAACCAACATATCCATCTGAGGCGTCGTAATTGTTGGTGCGAGACGGCGTCGATTCGGATATGCCTTCTGCATTATCTCCGCCACGCGTCCCCAGTCGTTTGCAAGCAATGCTTCGCGCACGTTTCGTGCTGAATCGCGGATCCCTTCAAACAATTCAAACAACTCAGCGTCGCCATCGATGTGACGTTTGAAGATCTCCCAATTGTTAATTCCCGACATTCGCGGCTCGCCTGTGTAGCAGATCGCGATGCGCTGTTCCAACTCGTTAATGTCTATGTCCAACGCTTCTCGTTCCATTCCGTCAGGTCGAAAATGAATCGACGAAACCGATCCGTAAAGCGGTGGATAGTAATCCTGGAAGCCTGCTGGTACGCGAATAACGGTTGACTCAACGTTTGCTGCGATTGTCACGAATTGACTTTCGTCGTAACGATTCCCCACCAGTCGATTTAGCGCGCCAATACAGGCAATGGCCAGGGCGGACGATCCTCCTAACCCTGCGCCGGCTGGTGCAGCGCTCTCTGCGATCAGGTGAAAACCGGTTGTTGGCTTAAAGAAGTGGACTAGTTTTGAGATGAGCTCGAGTCGCTCTTCCTGTAACAGGTCTTCGAGTGCTGACAGATCGGTTTCGAAGGAAACTTTGCGATCGCGTGACTCGAGGACAATTCGTCCATCGTCGCGCGTTTCAATCCGACAACGGGCGTGCAGCGATATTGCAAAGTTGACTGTAGTGGCGCCCGGATGAAAAAGATAAAGAGGCCAGATATCGATCGTGCCGCCTGCGAGGTCGACACGTGGGGGTGCTGAAGATTCTATGATCATTGCCAGTCGTGCGTTGAAATTGCAGTCCTTCTCTTCTGAATTTTGTACTTGGTTCTCTGTACTTTGTTCGCAATCAAAACTTCTACAAAGTACCAAGAACAAAGCACAAAGTTCAAAGCTCAGTCGCCGCCATCACTATCGCCTTTGCCGACCGCGTGCTTTTTATGATCACCTCGTCGTTGAGGTTTGAAGGGAATGTGTTCCTGAAATTCCTGACGCAGATCCTGAAACTTCTCACTTGCCGCGTGCTCAAATTCCTGTAACCGTTCAGGGTTCGCTTGTTCAACTTTCTTCGAAAGCCAGAAGCGTTCAGTCAGATAGAAAGTAACGATGCCAACTATCACAATAACCAGGAGTACCTTGCCGAGCCTTTGGAAGTCACCAATTAATCCCATCACGGCACCGCTAAAAAAATACCCTGCCCCTGAAAGAATAAAGACCCAAAGAAAACAACTACCAAGCGACACCAGCAGGAACCGTAGGTACGGCATTCGGCCGACTCCGTAGAAAACGCACGACGCCCAACGCAGACCGTAGATGTATTTCGAAAGAAAAATAGAAAGAGGGCCAAACTTGTTCGTGAGTCGTTCAAGGCGTGGTTGGGCTGCGCGATAAAATCGGAACTCACGAACAGTTTCACAAAACCCCCGTCCAGCAAAATAGGCAAGATTGTCGCTCACGCAACCTCCCAGCGTTCCCCAAACCAGAACTCGCGCAAAACTGTAGTCGTCGAAGAAATTACTGTGAGCCATCACTCCCGCCAGTAATAGGGTGATGTCACCCTCCACCATAACGAGAATAAAGACCGCATAAAGCCCGTATTGACGAATCAGTTCGTAAAGAAGATCAAGACTATGCATTAAATGTCTGACGAAGAAAGTGGGTCTGTCAGTATCTCGGCGGCTGACAGCATAAACTGGAGGGCTCTCTATTGACTACTGCTGGCCTTCTTCAATTGGAGGAGGCTTTACGACAAGCACCGGACATGCTGCATGCCGAACCACAGCTTCCGCGGTTGAGCCAAACAGAATACGTCCTAAACCCGTTCGGCCATGGGACGCAATGACAATGAGATCAACCGCGCGTTCCTTGGCAACTCTAACTATTTCCGAGGCAGCCTCGCCGTGCGCAACCATTTCCTCGACATTCAAGCCGGCGCATTCATCGCACTCGGCAAGTTTTGGTAGCTCACGTTCGGCCGAGTCTTCCAGTTGTTCAGCGATGTCTGCGATGGGCATAGGTTCGGTCATACCTGAATACCCGACGGTGGGAACTATGGGCTCGATCACGTTGAGGCAGATGATTGAAGCCTTAAAAGTACGTGCCAACGACGCGGCGTAAGAAAGCGCGTAGTTTCCGCATTCGCTGAAATCCGTTGGCAGAAGTATTGAACGAATATTCATGGCAAAGTCGATCTTGGTTTTTTGAACTTTGTTCTTCGTTCGATACTGACACTGCACCGAATCCGCGGACAACTGGAGGTCCAAGCACAAAGCACCAAGCACAAAGTTCAGGTTACGCTCGAATTCTACTCTCAGAAACACTCGTTTGACAGCCTCTGAACCCTCGTCTATGCTTCGCTCAAGTACGTCTTACCTTTTCAAGACCAACGATTTCAATGAGTCAAACACCTCTCTTAATCGGTATGCATGTTTCGGGAGCCAAGCTTCAGGCAGCTTTGGTCGATACCTCCGGCAACGTGTCGGAGAGGGTTGAAACGGAAATATCGCCGCAGAATATGATTGAGCAGGCAGCGGGTGTGGCCCGAGGTTTGGTTGCTAAGAGTGGAAATGTTTCAGCGTTGGGCTTTGCAATTCCCGGTTTAGTCAATCGTCAAACGGACGTGGTTATGATTTCGCCGGCTGTGCCTTCCACAATTCGTGAAGGTCTTCATGCCGAGCTAATCAGAGCGACCGGTTTGCGAGTTGAAATTGAGAACGATGCCAATGCAGCTGCCTATGGCGAGTTCAAAGTTGGTGCCGGACAAGGTAGTCGCGACATCTTTTACATGATGATCGGTAACGGCATCGGCGGCGCAATCATTCTGGACGGAAAACTTTGGACGGGTTCTTCGGGTTTCGCCGGCGAGGTGGGACACATCACGATCGATACCGAAGGCATTGAATGCGTTTGTGGAAATACGGGATGTCTCGAGACAGTCGCATCCGCCCCAAGCATTGTGCGACGCGCTCGTGAACGATTGCATCGCGATGCTACGTCCTCACTTTCCCGGTTAGGTCTAAACAAAGACTTTACTGCGGACGACGTTGCTCACGAGGCCAACGAAGGCGACGATTTCGCTCTCATGATGATTGAACGAACTGGAAAGTACATCGGCACAGGTGTCGCCAGCGTTATCAATCTCCTCAATATTGAACGGATAATCCTGGGTGGCGGCGTTATGGATGCGGGGCAGTTGATCCTCAACCCAATCATCCAGGAAGCAAAACGCCGAGCTTTTCAACCCTGCTTTGAAGCTACTCAAATCGTTGCGGGTAAGCTGGGTCGTGACGCGATCACGATTGGCGCCGCAATGCTCGCCCACGATGCCGGCTCAAACTAACCCCGGTTAACTCCTTTAGAAAACTCCTTGGTGAACATGACCAGAATCTCCGTCGATTTTTCGTCAAACACAACTTTGTGAATTGTTGCGCAATTTGAAAATCTTGCCGCATTTGGTAAAGTACCCCGCACTAGGAATAACTCAGACGTTTCAGTAGGTTTCACGGGCCGCTGTGTCTGCTTTACCATATTCACACTTGCCCTCGTTCGATTTTTTGCGCTCAGCCCCATATCTGTAGTTTGAATCTCGCTCGTAGTATTAGAGCTCACGATTAATCCTGCGGCGATGCCACAGATTTTTCACCATAGCACTAACGCACTTGCAAAAATCACCATCTACGGTGCGTTGTTCATCGCAGGTGCTGCTTTGTGGGCCACCGTTCAGTTAAATCGTTCGGCCTGGAACACCGGCCAATGGCTTGAACGACAACAACCTGTTCAGTTCAGTCACAAACATCACGTCGGCGATGACGGCATCGATTGTCGTTATTGCCATACATCCGTTGAAACTGCAGCTTCCGCCGGAATGCCGTCGACTTCGACGTGCATGAATTGTCATAAACAGATTTGGGCGGACAGTCCCTACCTTGAACCGGTACGAGCGAGTTTTCGCACCGGAAAACCACTCGAATGGATTCGTGTTCACGACCTTCCTGATTACGCCTACTTCAATCACAGCATTCACGTGAATAAGGGTGTCGGTTGTTCGACGTGTCACGGCAGGATCGACGAGATGCCGATTGCTTACCAGTCATCGTCGTTACAGATGGAGTGGTGCCTCGAATGTCATCGAGCGCCGGAGAGATTCGTGCGGAAGAAGGAAGATGTTTTCAACATGTCATATCCGCATCCTGAGAACAAAACGGCGAGCGAAATCGAATTCGGAAGGTCACTCGTTGCAAAGTACCGAATTCAAGGACCTCAAATTCTGACAAGTTGTTCGACTTGTCATCGATAGAGATAGAAGTTGGAAATGAGCGACAACGATCGTCATATTAATTTCAAGTTGATGCGGGACCACATCCTTGCCATTCAAGACGGCAAGGACACTCGCGCCGGCAAACAATACTGGCGCAGTCTTGAAGAACTCGCCGACAGCCCGGCGTTCCAGGAGTTTGTGTCGCGCGAGTATCCGCAACAGGCGGAGGAGTGGAACGATCCGATTGAACGTCGCACATTCATAAAACTAATGGGGGCGTCACTCGCATTAGCCGGTTTAAGTGGTTGCGTGTTCCAGCCGCCCGAAAAGATTGTTCCTTACGTCAAGCAGCCTGAAGAAGAAGTACCTGGAAAAGCTTTGTTCTTCGCGACGGCAGCTCCGTTGTTGGGTGCGGCTACGCCAATATTAGTGAGAAGTAACGAGGGTCGCCCAACAAAGATCGAAGGTAATCCCGACCATCCGAACAATCGGCCCGGCGACTTTCCGGTTGACGATCCTGCTCGTGATCCGCGCGGTTCCAGCGCGACTGACATTTTCACCCAGGCTTCAATACTGAGCCTTTACGATCCCGATCGTTCCGATTCGCTTACTTATCGAGAAGACATTCGCACGTGGACTTCGTTTGTCGGCGAGATGCGAACTGTTTTGGATGAACAGCGTCCAAAGCAGGGCGCTGGCGTTCGCTTCCTGACGGAAACGATTACTTCGCCGAGCATTGGGACGCAGATAAAGGAATTGCTCCAGGCGTTACCGCAGGCGAAGTGGCATCAATATGAGCCGGCAAATCGCGACAATGCTCGAGCGGGCGCGGTGATGTCGCTGGGCCAACCCGTAAACATTACTTATCGGTTTGATCTCGCCGATAGAGTTCTTTCCCTCGACTCAGACTTCCTTTCGTGTTTGCCAGGTTCACTGCGATATGCACGCGACTTTGCCGCAAAGCGACGCGTCACCGAAGAGAATAAGGAAATGAATCGTCTCTACGTAGTTGAGACAACGCCGAGTAACACTGGCGCAAAGGCGGATCATAACTGGTCAGTGAGACCAAGCGAGTTTGAGGGAATTGCTCGAGCGATCTCGTCAGGGTCAGGTGGACCTGATTGGGCTCAAGCCATCGCACGTGATCTAAACCAGCATAAAGGTGCCAGCATAGTCATAGCCGGCGATCAGCAGTCCCCGATCATTCATGCCATCGCTCATGCGATGAATAGCACGCTCGGAAACGTTGGCAAGACTGTTTTCTACAGTGAGCCTCTTGAGGTCAATTCCGTCGATCAACGACAGTCGTTAACAGACCTGATTAAAGACATCGACGCAGGCGTAGTCGAGTTGCTAGTTATCTTAGGCGGCAATCCGGTTTACAACACACCGTCCGATCTAAGGTTCACTTTTGAAAGGCTGGAGAAGGTCAAGCGACGTGTTCACCTCAGCTTGTACAAAGATGAAACCAGTCGGCTATGTCACTGGCACATCCCGCAGGCTCACTATCTGGAGTCGTGGGGCGATGCCCGCTCATATGACGGAACGGTGACGATTCTGCAGCCGCTGATTCTGCCGCTTTATGACGGCAAGACTCTGCACGAACTGCTGGCAGTGTTTTCAGATCAGTACGATCGGAAACCACTCGAGATTGTTAAAGCGTTCTGGCAGGCCCACGGGAGCCAGCTCACAACGGGAGCGAGTGAAGGTTCGGCACGTCCCGCGTCTTCACCGGTGAGTTCATCGGTGGCCACTCCGTCTCCTGTACCAACAGCTTCGCCAGCTTCTGTCGATTTTGAATCCTGGTGGCGTCAAACCATTCATGATGGGTTTGTGCCGAACTCAGCGTTGCCCACGAAAACGTTGACGGCTCGAACCGACGCGCTCAATCAAACTCAAACAACTCAGCAGCCGGGTGGTGGCAATTTCGAAATCGTGATCCGCACAGATCCATCCATCTACGACGGTCGCTTTGCAAATAACGGCTGGTTGCAGGAGTTGCCAAAGCCGTTAACAAAAGTGACCTGGGATAACGTCGCGGTCGTTAGCCCCAACTCTGCATATCAACTCGCAGGCGTGCGAGACAATGGCGGCAGTACCATCGGTCGCGAGCACTATGTTCCAACAGTCGATCTGGTCGACCAACAAGGCAACGTGATCACTGCGCCGCTTTGGATCATGCCCGGTCAGCCCGACAACGTCATCACAATCTATCTTGGGTTTGGTCGTACTTTTGGAGGTCGTGTCGCCAGTGGATTAGACAACCAGCCAGTTGGCTACAACGCGTACGCGATCAGAACCTCTTATGAGCCATGGTTCACATCGAGCATCCAGGTTAGGAAGGCAACTGGAAAACACATGCTCGCGACGACTCAACTCCACTTCAACATGGAGGACCCCAACTTTAGTAAAGATGAACGCGACATAGTTCGAACAGAAACCCTCGAAGAGTTCCGTCAAGGCAAGAAACATGAGGAGCATCACGAGGAGCCTACCTTGTACCAGCCTTATCCTTACAAGGATCAGGCGGCGAATGCACCGAACTATGCATGGGGCATGGCGATCGATCTGAACAACTGTGTCGGTTGCAATGCCTGCACGATTGCTTGCCAGGCTGAAAATAATATCCCGATTGTCGGCAAGGAACAGGTCGCTCGCAGCCGCGAAATGCATTGGATTCGCGTCGACACTTACTTCAAGGGTTTTGATCCGAACAAGCCTGAAGCGACGGACTTCATGCCTGTGCCCTGTATGCATTGTGAAAATGCCCCGTGTGAACCTGTGTGTCCGGTGCATGCGACAGTGCACAGCGCAGAAGGCTTGAACGACATGGTCTACAACCGTTGCGTTGGGACGAAGTATTGTTCAAACAACTGTCCGTACAAGGTTCGACGTTTCAATTTCTTCCTCTACAACGACTGGGACACTCCGACTTACCAGCTGATGCGCAATCCTGATGTGTCAGTGCGGAGCCGCGGTGTAATGGAGAAGTGCACTTACTGCGTGCAGCGTATCCAGGCGGTGAAGATCCAGTCGGAGATTGAGGGGCGAAGAGCCCAGGATGGTGAGATCGTGACAGCTTGCCAGGCGGTTTGCCCGACCCAGGCAATTGTTTTTGGTGACGTGAATGATCCGAACAGTCGTGTCTCGAAGTTGAAAGCGAATGAGCGAAACTATTCGTTGTTGGAAGAGCTCAATACGAAACCGAGAACGACGTACTTGTCGAATCTACGAAATCCGAATCCGGAGATCACTATTCGATAACCTTCAGGTTGTCGATCGACAAAGGTAAAGCTTATCGAACACTAAGAAATGGCAGACGAACCACAAAAGCCGTACATGGAAGGTCCAATGCACTCGACGCATCCGGTTATTGACCCGGAGCTGACGTTCGCATCCGTGACCGACAAGATCAGCTCGATTGTTCTGAAGCGCAGAACTTCGCTGGCTTGGTTCTTCGGCTTTGCGATCTCGTTCGCCCTCTTCCAGCTGATGTTGCTGGCGATCACCAATCTTGTCTTTGTTGGTATCGGATTGTGGGGCGTCAATGTGCCAGTCGCGTGGGGCATCGACATTCTCAACTTCGTTTGGTGGATCGGAATCGGTCACGCGGGCACGCTCATCTCAGCAATCCTTCTACTGCTCCGGCAAAAATGGCGAACGTCTATTAACCGGTTCGCGGAAGCAATGACGTTGTTTGCAGTCGCGCAGGCCGGAATGTATCCAATTTTTCACCTTGGTCGACCGTGGTTGGCTTACTGGTTGTTCCCTTATCCGAACACGATGGAAATCTGGCCGCAGTTCCGCAGTCCGTTAATGTGGGACGTCTTCGCGGTATCAACTTACGCCACTGTGTCTGCGATGTTTTGGTTTGTTGGTTTGATTCCCGACTTCGCAACTCTTCGAGATCGCGCGCGCAGTAAACCGTTTCAGTTGATCTATGGATGGCTTGCAATGGGCTGGCGCGGATCGGCACGTCACTGGCATCGCTATGAAACCGCTTACCTGCTGTTGGCTGGGTTGGCAACACCGCTGGTGCTCTCTGTCCACACGATCGTTAGTTTCGATTTCGCAGTTGGCATCATCCCCGGTTGGCACGCCACGATCTTCCCGCCTTATTTTGTCGCCGGCGCGATCTACGCTGGATTTGCAATGGTCTTGTTGCTGACGATCCCGTTGCGAAAGTTCTACGGTCTCGAAGGCTTCATCACCATGCGGCACATGCACAACATGGCGAAGGTGATGTTAGCGACCGGATTGATAGTTGGTTACGGCTACATCATGGAGGCGTTTTTCGGTTGGTACAGCGGGAACAGATACGAACGCTACATGATTTGGAACCGCATGCACGGTCCCTATGCGCTTTATTACTGGGCGCTGATCCTGTGCAACATCATCACGCCACAGTTTTTGTGGTCGAAGAAGATACGTTCCAACCTGGCTGCGCTCTGGATAATTTCGTTCATCGTGAGCATCGGCATGTGGCTCGAACGATTTGTGATCGTTGTAACGAGTCTGCATCGAGACTTCCTGCCATCGTCGTGGGGTATGTATCAGCCGACGATGTGGGATTGGTCGATGTTCATTGGGTCGATCGGATTCTTCTTTACGTTGCTGTTTCTATTCATTCGCTTCCTGCCAATGATTTCAATCTTTGAGATGCGAACGATTCTGCCGGAGGCGGAGATGGAGGAGTAGCGGGAGACAGCGGGGACAGGGGGACGGGGAGAGTTGGACGGTTGCTTTGAGATGGACTCGCAGTGAATAACGATGAGTGACGAACGCGACAAATTTAAGAACGATGATGCCGCTGACCTTCAGGACGGCGACGACTCGAGAGTCCCCGGGTCGCGTCACCCCGTCTCACAGTCACCCCCTGTCCCGGCGTCCCACCACCACGGCCACCTCCACATACCGCTGTACGGCATCATGGCGGAGTTTGAAGGACCAAATGAATTGGTTCATGCAGCACGTCGTGTGTACGAGGCCGGTTACAGACGTATCAATGGGTACTCGCCGTACCCGATCGAGGAATTGTCAGAAGCAATCGGATTTACGCACTCGAGCTTACCGCTGATCGTTTTCATTGGCGGGCTCGTGGGAGGCATTGGCGGTTTCCTAATGCAGTACTGGATCGAGGTCATTAACTATCCAATCAACGTAGGTGGGAAGCCCTACAACAGTTGGCCTGCGTTTATTCCGATTACGTTCGAGTGCACGGTGTTGGTTGCGGCGTTCTCCGCAGTGCTTGGCATGCTTGTTTTGAACAAGCTGCCGCAGCCATACCACCCAGTGTTCAATGCTCCGAATTTTGCGCTCGCCACCCGCGACAGATTTTTTCTCGTGGTTGAAGCCAACGATCCAAAGTACGAGCACGACAGGGTCGCGGAGCTGTTGAAGAGTTTAAATGCGCAGGAAGTGGTGGATGTGGAAGTTTGATTTGATCAGGCAATCATTTCTGATTGCTGATTTCTGATTGCTGATTTAAGGGAAACGTACGAAGAAGTTTGCACATTAATCAGACATGGCACGTAACGAAAACAAATCAGCAATCAGCAATCAGCAATCAGCAATTCTCTTGCTTGTCTTCTGCCTTCTGTTTCTTTCTGGTTGCCGTCGAGACATGCAGGATCAACCAAAGATGAAGCCATATCGTGGTTCGAACTTCTTTGGTGATGGGCTCAGCGCACGCCCGCCGGTTGAAGGAACAGTTCCTCGCGGTTTTCTGCGAACGGACACGGCGTTGTTTACAGGTAAGAAGAACAAGAATCTCTCGAACATTTCGGGCACGGCCTCAACTACACCAGTCGGTCCGCAACCTACTGCGGGTTCGCCTTCAGGACAGAACGCTTATCCAGACGACGTCGATACCTTCCCATTCCCAATCACGGAAGAGACGGTTCTTCGCGGACAGCAACGTTACGATATCTTCTGTTCTGTTTGTCACGGAAAGACGGGATACGGCGACGGCATGATTGTTCGCCGAGGTTTTCGCCGGGCTGCTTCATTCCATGATGACCGTCTCCGTGCCGCACCTGTTGGCCATTTCTTCGACGCAATTACAAACGGCTGGGGCGCGATGCCGTCGTATGCGCCACAGATTCCTGTCCAGGATCGTTGGGCGATCATTGCCTACGTACGCGCGCTACAGGCTAGCCAAAACATCAAGACTTCAACGCCGGCTGGTTCCGCTACTCCAACACCAACGCCCGTCGGAGGACACAAATGAGCGCTTCATTTAATCCTCCAGACCTTTCGCGATTTCGAAGACTCGCAGCCATTGTCGGTGGGGTTGGCATGGTTTTACTGCTGATAGGCGCGGTTATCGTCGATCGGAAACAATTCTTTCAGGCTTACATTGTTGGGTTTGCGTTTTGGGCCGGCATTGCTGTCGGCTCGCTCGCATTGTTGATGCTTCAACATCTGACCGGTGGTGGCTGGGGACTCGTCATCCGTCGTGTGCTGGAAGCCTCGACGCGCACGCTCCCAATGGTCGTGCTGCTATTCATTCCGATCATTATCGGGGCGAGTTCATTATACGAATGGACTAACAAGGAAGCGCTTGAAGAGCACCCTGTGGTAAAGGGCAAGACTCCGTATTTAAACCTGCCGTTCTTTTCGGTGCGTGCAGTTATTTACCTGGGGATTTGGTTTGTACTCGCCTTCTTCCTAAACAAGTGGTCACTTGAGCAGGATCGCACTGGTGACCGTCGCTTAGCGAAGAATATGCGTCTGCTGAGCGGACCGGGAATGGTGCTGCTGATCTTTTCAGTGACATTTGCCGCGATCGATTGGTTCATGTCGTTGGAGCCGGAATGGTCATCGACGATCTACGGTTTTATCTTTGTCGCTTCGTGGAGCTTAAGTGCGCTGGCCTTCACCATCGCCGTGATGGCAAACCTGTCAAAAGAAGAGCCCATGAACCGAATCGTTGCGCCGCTTCACTTTCACGATCTGGGCAAGCTACTTCTGGCTTTGGTGATGCTGTGGGCCTACTTCGCGTTTTCACAGTTTTTGATCATTTGGTCCGGCAATCTTCCGGAAGAGATACATTGGTACCTCGTTCGAATGCATGGCGCCTGGGGTGTAATCATTATCACCGTAGCCATTCTCCACTTCTTTGCGCCGTTTCTCTTCTTGTTGTCGCGCAACTTGAAACGTAATCCACACAAACTGGTCATCATTGCAGGTCTGGTGCTCGTGATGCGCGTGATCGATTTGTGGTGGATGTTGGTACCGGCTTTTTCTCGAGAGCACTTCCCGTTAGCATCGTTTTGGATGTTCGTCGTTTCGCCCCTGGCGGTGGGCGGGTTGTGGCTCGCTTACTTCTTTTGGGAGTTAAGTAAGCGATCGTTGATTCCAATCAACGATCCGCAGTTCGAATCGGTCTTGGAACAACAGCATTCATCGGGGCACTAAGTAAAAAGCAATGGCCAAGCACTCTGGAAATGGACATAAGACGGAGACGCCGGACGTTTCGCACATTCGAAACGTCGAAGTCACTCATGAAGCGAGCGACATCAGTGTCAACGGAGTTTTGACGTTCGTAGTGGCATTAACAATTCTGACGGCTGCTGTTTTTGTCGGGTTGATTTTGCTGTTCAAGGCCTTTCAGGGCCAGGCCCAGGCAGAAGCAAAGCCTGGTCCAATGGCGCTCCAAAAGGAACAACGTCTACCTCCAGAACCGAGGTTGCAGGCCGCGCCCGGCTTCGCTGTTACGCTAGTCGACGGCAAAAAGGTTGATCTCGCAGCAAAAGAACCTCAAGCCGAGTATCAGACCGTGCTTGAAGAGTGGAACAAGAATCTAATGGGCGAGCTCAAAGATCCCTCAGGCGCACCTGTGAGTATTCCGATCTCGGAGGCGATTAAGAAAGTTGCCAACGAAGGACTGCCTGCGAGAACAAAAGAGGCGCCGGCAAAACTCGCGGATTACGCGATCAGTATGCCGACGGCAGCGAGCTCGGGTCGTGTATCAGAGAAGAGGTTGCAATAAGTAGTCATGCTAGACACGAAACGCATTTCAGATTCTCGCGTGCTTCATTTGACGGTGAAGCGAACACTTTGGTTTGTCGCGCTCGCTGCCTTCTGCTTATTGCCTGCGATTGTCGTTGCTCAGCCGGGCCCCCCTGGACCGAGTTCACCTTTGTACGGTGCCCGACCTGAAACTGGAAAAGTTTCCACTGGATTGCCAACAGCACTCCGCGACGTTCGTATCGAGCAAAAACTAAACCAGCAACTGCCGCTCGACTTGATGTTCCACGATGAGTCCGGTCAGCCGGTAAAGCTTGGTCAGTATTTTGGACAGAAACCTGTTGTCCTGGCACTTGTCTACTACAGTTGCCCGATGCTTTGCACCCAGGTGCTCAATGGAATGGTGGAATCCTTCCGCGTGCTTCCGTTTCAACTCGGAAAGGAATACGACGTCGTCACAATTAGTTTTGACCCACGCGAAACTGCGCAGTTAGCTGACAAGAAGAAGAAAGTTTACGTTGGTTATCTGCCTGCAAAGATGCAGGCGGGTGCCAATGCGGGCTGGCACTTTCTAACAGGCGACGCGGAAAGTATTAAACAGATCACCGATGCAGTCGGCTTCCGCTATCACTACGACGAATCAACGAAACAGTTTGCTCACGCCAGCGCGATCATGGTGGCCACTCCACAGGGCAAGCTTTCTCGTTACTTCTATGGCATCGAATACCCTGCGCGCGACTTGCGACTCGGACTTATCGAATCAGCGCAAAACAAGATCGGTTCTCCCGTCGATCAACTTCTCCTCTACTGCTATCACTATGATCCCTCCACAGGTAAATACGGTGCAGTAGTTATGAACATTGTGCGGGCTGGTGGAGTAGCGACGATGCTGGCGATTGCCGCCATGTTTTTCTTGTTGCGCAGACGTAATCCCGCCTGGAGATTAAAGACCGGAGGCGCCGCTAGTTAATGCAGTCCTGGGTTCCATTTGTTCCTGATAGTGCGTCCACTCTTTCGTGGAAAGTAGATGCTCTCTATTTCTACCTCTCGGGCGTCACGTTGTTCTTTACCTTGCTGATCTCGGCGACGCTGATCTTTTTCGTGCTTCGTTATCGCCGGCGTACTCCTTACGAAATCCCACGTCCCATTGCCGGGTCGCATAAGCTCGAAACACTTTGGACCGTCATTCCTTTCCTGATTGCCATGACCATTTTTGGGTGGTCGGCCAAAGTCTATTTTGAGCAGTCTTCTCCTCCGCAAAATGCAATTGAGGTCTACGTTGTCGGCAAACAATGGATGTGGAAGATTCAGCACTCTACTGGTCAGAGAGAGATCAACGAGCTACATGTACCAGTTGGAAAGAAGATCAAGTTGATCATGACCACCGAGGACACTATTCACGACTTCTTCGTTCCGGCGTTTCGCATGAAAGCTGACGTCGTACCCGGCAGGTATACGACTGAGTGGTTTGAAGCGACCAAGACTGGGACGTTTCACCTGTTCTGCGCTGAATACTGCGGAATGAATCATTCAGGAATGATCGGCTCTGTGGTCGTGATGGAGTCGCGTGAATTTGATAACTGGCTGAGCGGCAATGCGGGCAATACCACTCCGGCTGTCGCGGGGCAACAACTGTTTCAGACTCTTGGTTGCGTCTCCTGCCACGGAGCAAATGGTGAAGGTGGTCGAGGGCCAACGCTTGCCGGATTGTTTGGGAGAAAAACTCAACTCACCGGAGGACAGACCGTGGTCGCCGACGAAGCTTACATTCGCGAATCGATTATCAATCCGCAGGCAAAGCTGGTAGACGGTTTTGGGCCAATCATGCCTACTTTCCAGGGACAGATCAGTGAAGATCAGCTCGTACAGTTATTGGCATTTATAAAATCGTTGCAGGTCAACAACCCGCAACAAGCGACTCCGGCTAATCAACCTGCAAACAGGCCACAGCCGTCGCCGTCCGGTTCTCCAAGGTCGCAATAAGTTTTTGGCATCAAGCGTGTGACGTTATGAAAGCAATCGAGACATTTGAATTACCACCACCGTCCAGGGTCAACTACATAAATGCCCAATACGGTTTGAAATCGTGGTTGTTGACCAAGGACCACAAGCGCATTGCCTTGCTGTACCTGGGTTCTATTACCTTCTTCTTTTTTATTGGTGGACTCTACGCAATGATGATTCGCCTGGAGTTGTTAACTCCGCAAGGCGATCTGCTTCAGTCGACAACCTACAACAAGGTATTTACCCAGCACGGCATTCTGATGGTCTTTTTCTTTCTGATTCCATCGATACCGGCAACACTCGGAAACTTCCTTGTGCCGATGATGATCGGAGCGAAGGATCTGGCCTTTCCCAGGATCAACCTCCTGAGTTGGTATATCTACATGGCGGGCGGCTTGATAACCATCTACGCACTGCTCGCCGGTGGCGTAGATACTGGTTGGACCTTTTACACTCCGTACAGCACGACCTTTTCAAACTCGTATGTAGTTGCGGCTGGACTTGGAATCTTCATAAACGGATTCTCGTCGATCCTGACGGGGCTGAACTTCATCGTCACCATTCACACGATGCGTGCGCCGGGTATGACGTGGTTTCGCTTGCCGCTGTTCATCTGGGCACACTACGCAACCAGCCTGGTAATGATTCTCGGTACGCCGGTAATCGCAATAACGATTCTCCTGCTGGCCTTCGAGCGCGTTTCCCGCGTCGGTATTTTTGATCCCGGGCTCGGTGGGGATCCGGTTCTCTTTCAACACCTATTTTGGTTCTACTCTCATCCGGCCGTTTACATCATGATCCTGCCGTCGATGGGAGTGATCAGTGAACTGATCGCAAACTTCTCGCGCAAGAACATCTTTGGGTACAAGTTCGTCGCCTTCTCGAGTTTGGCTATTGCGGTGTTTGGCTTCCTCGTATGGGGCCACCACATGTTTGTTACTAGCCAGTCGGTCTATGCTGGAATGATCTTTTCGTTCCTCAGTTTTGCGGTAGCGATTCCATCGGCCGTGAAAGTCTTTAACTGGACGGCGACGCTTTACAAGTCATCGATCTCTTACGATACGCCGATGCTCTATGCGTTGGGCTTCATTGGATTGTTCACGATTGGTGGCATGACCGGGTTATTTCTCGCCGCGCTCGCTGTCGATGTTCATCTAACTGACACTTATTTTGTCGTCGCGCATTTCCACTACATCATGGTTGGCGGTGCGCTGATGGGATATCTCGGCGGACTGCACTACTGGTGGCCGAAGATTAGTGGACGCATGTACCCGGAGGGCTGGGGCCGGTTTAGTGCACTCGTGATCTTTGTCGGATTCAATCTGACTTTTCTTCCACAGTTTGTCGCAGGTTACATGGGGATGCCGCGTAGGTATCACGCGTACCCGCCGGAATTCCAGGTGTTCAATGTTTTGTCGTCGGCAGGTGCATCGATTCTGGGGTTCGGCATGTTGATACCAGCAATTTATTTCGTGTGGTCGATGCGATACGGGAAAGTCGCTGAAGCTAACCCATGGAATTTGCCGGGCCTCGAGTGGAGATCACAATCACCCCCAATTACGGAAAATTTTGATGCGACGCCGATCGTGACCTGGGAAGCTTACGAGTTCGCACCACCAGACGAGACTGAAGTGGTCGGGAAATTTGCGCGGGAATTGGCTTGATGCGTTCCAACTTCCGACAAACTTTAGTTTGTCGTGCATCAGCAACTACAGACTTTTAGCCGTTGGTAGCACCTCGCGATGACGAATCGACAAACTGAAGTTTGTCGGAAACTAGAAGGAGAGCGTTTTGAGTCACGCCGCAACAGAAGAAAGTCACGGTCACCCGGCACTGCAGCACCATTTTGAGAACATGGAACAGCAGCGCGAAGCTGGAACACTCGGCATGTGGGTGTTTCTCGTGACTGAAATCATGTTCTTCGGTGGGATGTTTCTGGCATACACGCTTTATCGGGGGACGTATGGTGCGGCTTTCGCTTCCGCCAGCAATCACCTGGATATCACTTTAGGGGCATTGAATACCGGCGTCCTGATCCTCAGTAGTTTTACAATGGCGATGGCGGTTTACTTCACACAGGTTGGTAAACAGCGCCCCCAGATCTTTTCCCTGGTGCTGACCATTATTCTCGGGCTGACGTTTTTGGGAGTGAAGGCGGTCGAGTACAAAGCAAAATACGACGACAAACTGATTCCAGGTTACCTGATTCCCAATCGTCCATTTGGTCCGGAAGTCGCGCATGAAGGTGATACGGACCCACATAAGTTGCATCTTCTCGGGAACGCGACGGTAAAACAGGTCGAGATGTTTTACTGGATCTATTTCGCGATGACAGGAATGCACGCCTTGCACATGATTATCGGTGCGGGCCTTCTGACTTTTTTGCTCATTTTCTCGATCAAGGGTCGTTATGGTCCCGAGTATCATAGTCCGGTAGAAGTAATCGGACTTTACTGGCACTTCGTGGATATCGTTTGGATATTCTTGTTTCCGTTACTCTATTTATTGGGCAGGCATTTCGAGCACGTATAGATGAGCGAACACATAGTTCCAGTTCGAGTTTATATAACGATCTTCCTGGTGCTGCTCGTAGGCACGGCTTTGACCGTTTTTGCGGCGTTTCAGGATTTCTCTTATCGGATTGGTAACCACGAATTACAGTTGAACACTGTGATTGCTTTAGCGATCGCCGTGACGAAAGCCACGTTCGTCGTGCTCTACTTCATGCACGTGCGTTACAGTTCGCGGCTTATTTGGGTAGTTATGGCCTCAGCGCTATTTTGGCTGGCGATAATGTTCGCGCTGACTTTCGCGGATTATTGGACCCGAGGTTGGCTGCCAGTCGGTTACTAACCCTGCCTCACTCTCCGGGCAAAAGATTCGTTTCCCGCACTTCAATCAGTCGTTTGCATTCCGGGCAGTTCAAGCGAATGGTTGCGTCTGACGTTTTGATTGATGCACCGCAGAATGGACAGTCGCCACTAACTTCGTTGTGATGGAAAAGATCACGCATCATGATGAGAGGAAGTACGAGACCTGCGACGAGTAGTGGGATGCCGAAGATCAATCCGATGCTCGCACTTTGTCCGAGCGTAAGACTAATTACCAAGCCGGCGATAAATAGAATTAAACCTACCGCAATACTGAATGAGAAGCTGTAGGCACTGTCGAATGTGCGTCCTGACTTCGCAGCTTCCGGTCGATTGGCGTCCATTTGAAACACCTCCGTTAGGTACTGGGAAAATCTGGGAAGATCGCTCGGGTTAGGATTGACTTTTACTCTGTCGCGCGACGGTGTGTCAATGGAGACTGGGAGCGGGAATAAATTGTAGGGGCGTCTCTCCGTGGGCGCCCCGGAGTTGAAGATCAAATTCTTACTTAATGCTTTTGAATATTGCGAGGGGCGCCCACAGAGAGACGCCCCGACAAACTAGGCCACGACCGAGAGAGGTCCGTGCGTTTCAATGCCGAAGGAGCTTTGTGCTTTAATGAGCGCTCATCAAAACCGACTAACAATAAGAGGAAGATATTCTTGCTTTATGTCTAACCAGATTCCATTTGAAGATGTTCTTAGCCAACACGACGAAGAAGCATGGTCGGCAACGCTGACGACCTTACTCCGAGCAGTTCATGAAGTAGATCGCAACGCCGTACAAATTTGGTTTGCCTTCTATCCGCTTGCATTGTTTCAAGCTCTCTCGCAATCCGACGATCCCGAGACGCTCGCGCAACGCTTACTGATGCAGGGGAATTTCAACCTCAAGGATCAGGTCGATTCATCGCATACTTTTCTCTATGGGCATCGCTACTGGCCACAGGTGAAAGCCGCCGTACAAAAACACGCGTCGACAGCTGGAAATGAGAAGACACTTTTGTCCGATCAAATAATCTCAGTCGCCAAGGGCGTGGCGAGCGATCTGAAGGTTGATCAGTCACTTCTTATTGGCATCACGGCCGTGGCGTTTATGACCGCGCAGCAGGCTGGACTAGCGGCGTTCAATACTCCGGGCAAGCTCCATATCGATAAGAAGCATGCGCGAAAGTCGGCCGACCAGGTTTTGCGTGAACGTGCCCGTGATGATAGCCAGGGTTTGCTTGGTTTCTTAAGGACCGTTAACAAGAAGTGGACCGTCACGCACGACGAGAACGACGACAAAGCTCGTTACGTGATGAATAATATTCAGGACCTCGCCTGGGGCGCTGCGGACGATCGCTCCCGCAATTGGCGGGAGATCGATCCACGTAGGGGTGAGGGACCGATCCCTGTTGAATGTCGTTCAGCCTCTTGCGGAACTTGTTGGGTCGGTGTCCTTGGTGGTTCAGAGAAGCTATCGGATGTCGCCGCGCGTGAAGGAAAAAAGATAAAGGAGTTTGGTTACATTGATACCGTTGAGTCAAAACCACTAATTCGTCTAGCCTGTCAGGCACAGACGCACGGTGCCGTTTCGATCGTTATTCCGCCATGGAACGGCGTTTTCGGAAAATACCTGCGGGCACAAAAAGCCGCTATGGAAAATCAACTCGATTCTGCTTCGCCGGAAACTGAAACAAGCGCGACCGCCGCCAACAATCATAGCCACTGATTTGTATACTGATACAAAGTTCTCCCCGTTGCTTTATGTGATTGCTGCTGCATTGTTGTGGAGCACGGGCGGACTATTCATCAAGTGGACGAAGCTTTCGGGTCTGGAACTTTCTTTTTTTCGCTCCTTCTTTGCGATCTTCGTGGTGGCCTTCTTCACAAGGAAGGAACGCTTTGGACTTAACGTTGTGAGCGGTGCGGCAGCAGTGTTATATGCAGTGCTGCTTATTCTCTTTGTCCTCGCGACTAAGAAAACGACCGCCGCAAATGCAATCTTTCTCCAGTACACCGCGCCCGTCTACATCCTGATCCTCGAACCTCTGTTCTACAAAGAAAAGTTTCGGTTGCGCGATCTGATTACTGTCGTGATTTGTGTTGGCGGGATGACTCTGTTCTTCGTTGGTAAGCTCAGACCTGAAGATGTAACTGGAAATCTGTTGGCCCTTGCGTCAGGGTTGTGTTTCGCCGTTTATTTTCTTTTGCTTCGACACTCGAAGGCTCGTCTCGTTAATCGTGCTTCTTCCGTGATCTATGGGAATCTTCTGGCTGTGCTCCTAACTGCGCCGTGGGGTTTGGCAGCGTTAGAAAGTCTGGATCGATTCGACGCGTTCAGTGTGATCTATCTAGGTGTCATCCAGCTTGGACTTTCCTACTTGCTGTTTACAAAAGCGATGGCCCTTGGCGTGAGATCCATTGATGCCGGAATCATGGGTTTCATCGAACCAGTCTTGAATCCGGTGTGGGTATTTTTGGTGTTGGGCGAGAGACCTTCACAGTGGGCGCTCCTGGGTGGTGCGATCATAATCGTAACGGTCATTACTCACATGTTGCTCGATGCTCAGCGGAAGAGACTTAAAAATAATCCGCAGATTACGCCGATTCATTCTTAGGATAAAACCTGTTTCGCAAAAATCTGTGTAATCGGCGTAATCTGTGGATGAATCAGACCAACCACACTCGTCTGCTGTCGTAATAGCTCGGCGAGCGATCCGGATATTTCTTCTTATAGTTTTGATAACGCTCGAGTAATTTCGCGTAACGTTTATCTGACGAAACGAGACGCTTGTGAGGAATTGCTCGCAGATGGTCTTCGATTCTTGTCATCTTCCGCGGGGAGAATCGCCAGTCGTATTTTCCTAATTCATAGAGGCTCGTTACACCGTAACCTTTGATGCGCCCTGTAAAGTCGACATAAGGATCGAAGTAGCTCCACACCAGATCACGTATCGACCGAAATACAGGCTTCCTACCATGCAATCCTCTGTCGCGCGACCGGGCAATTGAACCCCAACGGCCTCGTTGCTGGAACACAAAGACCACGTGGTCCAGTAAATCCTGAGACTCGAGATCCAGCAAGAGTGGTGGATAGCCGTGTTGTTCAAGAATCACTGCAGCCCCTACAGCCGCTTCGAGGCAGTGAACTTCATTGTGCTTAAGCATTTCCCGAAAAGAACGCATTGTGCCGCCGTCCTTTTCCCAGTTGTAAGGCATTAAGCTGAGCCACCGTTGGAGTTTGGCAGGGGTGTTTAGTTTCTGAACAATCTTCCACTCGCGCGCTGTGAATTGTTCTCTTGCAGGTTTATTCAACGGTAGTGTCCTGGTGTCCGATATGCTTTAGAGACAAAACTCAACTTCTCATTCACCCCAAGCTTCAGCTTGGGGATAAGAGTTCGCATGAAATCTGGGAACCGTTTTAACGGTTTCGGCGAGAGTTCAGTAGTTCTTCATAAACCGTTGAAACGGTTAAATACTTCTCCGAGCTGCCCCTAACCCCAAGCTGAAGCTTGGGGAGGATGAGAGAGGTTGTTGAGTTTGCAAGAGCTCTATAGTTTGTCGGTCCGTGATAGCAGTGTTCAGATAGGCCCGACAAGCTAAAGCATATCGAACACAAGCCCAACTTTGTTTGCGTTACACACAGAAGCTATTCCTGCACTTGCCTGAATAACCTCTCAAATGTCAGACTTACCTTCCCGATAAATTCTTGTATAACCAATCATTATTTCTTTTTAAGAGAGACGTCTTTCCTATGAACAAGCAGGCAACAGCTTTCCAGATGACGCGTTCCGAACAGGAAACCCAAAATGAGGCAAATCGTTTGACCGTCCAAATCGAAACCGCACTCGCTGCGGTCGTTATGCGTTCCCCGGACGATGCAGACTCGCTGGAATCCGCGGCCGATCGAATTGAACGAGCCGCTCGCGACCTCGCCACCGCGATTCGAGGGCTGGCGCAAGAACGCAAAGCCGCCGAGGATCAGTCGTAAGCGCGCGTCTTTCTTGCCTGACCCTTCTAACTCTATTTGTTTGATCGGAGACAATTGATGGCTTCCATCCGCGCTGAACGAGAAACGGAACACCTGGGCCGTAAGAATACCGCATACGAGCTGGATAATTACGGTATCAAAGGCCCCGCTCGAGTTTATTGGAATCTAAATACACCTGAATTGTATGAGGAGATAGCGCGCAGGGGTGAAGGAGTTCTTTCAAATCACGGAGCCCTGATTGTTGACACTGGCGAGTTCACCGGTCGCGCAGCCAAGGACAAGGCAATCGTCAGAGAGCCGTCTAGCGCCGACAAAGTATTTTGGGGTGACGTCAATAAAGATTTCCCGCAGGATAAATTCAACGCCTTAAGGGACCGCATGATGGCCCACGCAACAGATCGTGATCTGTTCGTACAGGACACGTTCGTAGGTGCGGACCCGAAATATCGTCTACCAATTCGAGTCATCAATGAACTGGCGTGGCATTCTCTGTTCGCCAGAACAATGTTCATAAGTGGCAGTGAAACGAAGCCTCTTCAACCTGAGTTCACGATTATTAACTTCCCGAATTTCCAGGCAGATCCACAAAGAGATGGAACTCGTTCACCAACTTTCATCCTGATAGATTTTAGTCAACGGCTTGTACTAATCGGCGGCACTTCCTACGCAGGAGAAACAAAGAAGAGTGGCTT
>Ga0163162_10000538_pt1 | contig 35013 bp, 65 predicted proteins | sample S55metaG_FD_115310 | JGI IMG/M metagenome (GOLD analysis project Ga0163162, IMG submission 115310) | Switchgrass rhizosphere microbial communities from Kellogg Biological Station, Michigan, USA - S5-5 metaG | ecosystem: Host-associated > Plants > Roots > Rhizosphere > Soil | place: USA... | reverse complement strand
GTCTTCATCATGAACAAGCGGACGTTGCTCGGTTCGTTCCAGATCCCGGCAGATGTTGAGTTTGTGCGACACAGCAACACTAATTCAGAAAAATTTGTGAAATAGCATTGTTTTCTGAATTAGTGTCCTGTATATTTCTCTACATGGCAGCGCAAACCACGGAGAAAAGATCATGACGAAAACGACAACTTTCAAGAAAGGCGATACGGTTTGGTTATTCGGAGATTGGGATCGCAAGGGCGGTTGCGTTGTTTCAAAGATCACGCTTACCAGCATGGGAAAGAAGCAAGGCACGGCGATTCAAGTCATCGACGGTCAAAACATCGAAAGCCGGGTGTATCCCGGCCAAATGAAAAACATGATTCTTGTCAGCGAACTCGCCGACCCGACTTCTGAAGCTCTTGCGCGCGGCGAAGCTTACCGTTTGAATGAAATCAAACACTATGTTGACACTGTGCATCACTACGCGCTTGCAGAATCGAGCCGTTCAGATGCCGGGTACTTCAAGGCCATGAAAGAAGGTTGTCAGAAGTGTCTTGATAGCGTTGCTCACGTGGTCAACCGCTACTAAACCAAGCGCCCGGGGAACCGGGCTTTCTCAACCAGAACAGGAAGAAAATCATGAAGAAAATTTTTGCAATGCTCGCTTTGGCTCTTGGCGTCGTTGGTCACGCTCAGGCGGAATACATCGGTTACATGCAGACCACAACGCGCGGCGTCGGTTTCGACGGGTCGCAAATGGTGTTTTCCAACTTCCCGTGCTCGACCCTTGGAGAACTGAGCGAATCAGATCCGGGGATATCCAAGAAAGTGAAACAGTTCCTTCGAGAGTCGAAAGGGCTCGGAATGTCGCAGCTTGACCCGAACGGAAATGCAATCGCATTCGGTTGCTATGTCCGCAATGGTCGAATCGTGACGATCTCATGGAGTGATGGAACGGCGCGCGTCATGCAGTCGTCTTCTATCACCTGGGCGCAATGAACACGCTCGCATTCATCGCTTCGAGCGTTGCAGCGCTGGCGCTCGTGGCACTTCTTTTCGACATACATCGAACTTGGAACAAACCTCATGACCCTGATACCAATCAATCTGTATGGTAAGCCGGTCAACGTGAACGAGAATGAACCCGGCTTGAAGGAAGAGGATATTCCGGAACCGATCAAGGCCGCGATGATCGGGCGGTTTGGCGAGCTTCCCCGCCATATGATCGCGTTGCATCAGGTTCCGGGACGCTTCGCCTTGCTCGTGGTCGGCAACCGCTATGAAGGGCTGTACGGCATTACCTTCGAGCGGAAGATTCGCATCATCGATAAGAAGGTGACGCAAACGCCGATGCTTTCATACACGAAGTATGAAGTTGAGCGAACTGTTCGCGCGCCCAACACGTGGTTCGTTTGGGAAATTGAATCTGACTACATCGGGCCGTTCAACGACGTGCGCGATTTCTTTCAAAAAGTGAGTGGAAAATGACTATCACGGCACGCGAAAGCGAACTGCTTGAGATCCGCGATACGGATTTCACGGCAGATCAAAAGGCTCTTGTCGAATCGATCTGCAACGGCGCTGAACGCGACATTGCAATGTGGTTTGGGAAATGGGCTCCGACTGATGACAGGTTCGCGCGCTTCGAAGCTGCCGTGATTCAGCTTGTCTTGGATTCGACGCAATGACCGTCGATCTGAAACCCGGGAACGCCCTTATTAACGTTGTTGGGGGATCTGAAGGCCCGTACCTATCGATCGGTGACATGAACAGCGGTTATCGATTGTCAGGGCCTAAGTCATCGTGCGGCGGCGAAACAATCTATCAATTTCAAGTCTCGATCGAGGTTCTTCGCCGCGAGCTTGATTCAATCGAAAAGAGCACGCAATGATCACGGCACAACACTTTCAGGAAGCGACCGGTCTCGCGCCTTCTAGCGATGATCTCGAACGCTGCAATTGCCCGGTTGCCGGTCACCTGTTGCATTGGGATTGCGGTTGGAACTACGCTTGCAATCTTCCGAACTTCATGGCGAACTATCTGGTTCCCTCGAAGCCCTATGGAAATTTGGAAGAAATCATATGATCGATCCCGCACGCATGCCGTATATCGCCATGCTCGACCAGATGAAGCACATCGACGGCCTGAATGAATGGCAGCGCGTCGATCCCATGAGCGGCGTGATCGTCACCTATCCCGACCCGGTACGCCTGCGCGCGACGACGCTACTTCAGGCGCTTGGGCTCGATGCGTCTTCCGGATGCGTGAACCAGACCGGGCCGTTCATGGCGAACCTGACGGCGGCGATCAATGCCGCGATGCTGCTGAAAGATTGTCAGGTTCCGACGTGCGTCAAGGCCGCTAAAATCGGTTGGACGATCGACACGTTGCGCGTGAGCGAAGACGGCTCTCGTGTAGCGGTCAAGGTGAAACACGAGGTTGATTTCGTCGCCTCGTTCGCCACAATCCTAGAAGATGGAACTTTCGTCAAAAATTTGTGAAATAGTGGTTGACGCGCTAATTCAGAAAATTATATGATTCTGGTCATGGGGTGAACGCGCCCCTCTAACCAGAAAGGAAAGAATCATGGCAGACAAGATCGAAATCACGCTGAAGGATGCAACGCGCAAGAACGTTGCCGTTCTCTCGAACGAAGACCTGTTCACGTATCGCGACCGCATGAGCGCTGCAATCTCGACACTGGTCGATTCGCGCGAATACACTGCCGCCGACATCATCGCGCAATGCCGCGAGGGTGTTCAGGAAGAAATCGACCATCGCGGCATTCGTCGCGGCGAGTAAAGACACTGCCCCTTCGTTGGGGCTTTTCCAGTACCAGACCCTATAGAAAAGGACATCATCATGAACAACGATCGCCGCAAACAAATCAACGCCGTGCATACGCGCATGGAAGCATTGAACGAACAGATCGATTTGATCAAGGCCCAAGCAGAAGAGATCAAGGGCGATCTCGAATCGATCCGCGACGAAGAACAAGAGTATTACGACAACATGCCGGAATCGTTGCAAGGTGGCGACAAGGGTCAGGCGGCAGAACAGGCCGTGCAGTATCTCGATGAAGCAATGGAAGCGCTCGATGGTCTGATCGATCTCGATACGCTCGAAAGCGCAATGGAAGCGCTCGACAACTCGACGAACGCCTGATCATGCTTATTCTCGCCAACATCACAGCGTATCAAGCGAGCGTCTTTGTGTTCGCCTCGATCATCATCACTGCGAGCGCCGTCGTGTTGGCGGGGTTCGAAGCTTACCTTGAAGGGATCGCGTAATGGTCATCGACGAAAAATTCAACAAGCGCGCGGCGAAGCTGATCGACGTTAACCGGTTCATTCGTGTTCCGCGCTCAGACGCGAAGGGGATCATGATCGAGTTTAGCGCCGTGCATAACTCGCATCCTGAAATGCTTGGATCTGGTCTGAAGCTGCACATGACGCCCGACGAAGCGCTTCAGATGGCGCACGATCTGATCGAGGCAGTCATCTATCACAAGAGTAAAAACTGATCATGACTCTCACATTCGCGGACCTGATCCAAGGGCAAATCTTTCGATGCGAATCGACGGTTGCGAACCCGCATCGGCTCTTCATCAAAGTGTCAGGCACGAAAGGATATCCGATCAACGAACGCGGTCTCGCGATCCCCTCGCAAGCTCGAACATTCATGCCGTACATCGGCGTTACATTGGTGAAATGAAAATGGAAGCAATCAAGAAACTGAACGGGCAGCAGCAAGAAGTTCAACGCAACATGGACTACTGCCGGGGATGGAACGACGCCATGATGAAGCGCACGCAACGCGCGGTTCCGTCGATCGCTTACCTCATGGGTTACCGGGATGCGAAGGGGGTCAAGTGACCAAAGCTCAATTGCAAAAGCGCCTCGATAAGCTCGCGATCGAGATCAACGAACTTCATGAAGCTCTTGAGAAAGAACACGGTGAAGGCTCGCATCTCTACTTCGAGGCAGGCGGAAACATCTATGCGATGAAACCGGAAGACCCTTCGCATATGCGCCGCGATACAACGGTCACGGAACGGCAATCGGGCGTCATCGCTTTGTCTGATCACTGCCATTTCGATTGCGGGGCTTGGTAATGCTGATCTCACGCCGGGATCTGCGGATCTCAATCGACCACGCGCACGGCAAGACGTTTTCGGAAATCGCTGCTGAACATCGGTTGAGCGTCGCGCGGACCGCTCAAATTTACACAGAAGTTCTGCACAGATTGGGCGCAACGGAACGCACTGCCGCGCAGCTAATCGGGCTTGATATCCAGCGCTCTGAAAGCAGGAGGCGCATGGTTCGTTGGGATTCGCAAACCCCGGAAGCGTTCCATCTCGAACTGAAACATGAGCGCGATCGGGACAACGATGGTCTGTACTATCAGGGGTAGTGTTTCCCCTAGTCCACTAATTCAAAAATATTTGTGAAATAGTGTTGACGGCTTAGTTCACTTTCGACGATACTAGAGTCACTGAAACGAAACGAGCAAGGGGAAACGAAATGAGCACACTTCTGACCATCGCCGAATGTGTAGGCAAAAACGGCAAGGGTGAAAAGATCATCGCTGCAAAGCGAGTGTGCGAATTGACGGGTTCGTCTTACGGTATTTATGTGTTCCGTGAAAACTATCGTTCGGGTCGCATGGTCGGGAAATGGCTCCTTCACTTCAAAGGAACGCGCAACGAAGTTATCGAACGGTTCAACAAAATCAAAAAGTAACCCAACGCCCCGCCAGACGGGGCTTAGTCAGTAGAAGAACATCAATAGCGCACGTTTGGAAAACGAGTCGGGAAGCGGAACCGGCCTGTACACCCGGCAAGCGCCGCGACAAATTTTCTGCACCCTAGAATGTCGATCCGGATCTGTTCTAGTGGAAAAGACAAACGTGCGCTATTGATGCTTTTCGAGATGTTGCAAAAAGAACAAATATTTCTGAAATAGTGCTTGCGTTGCTAGTTCATAAAAAGTAAGATTCTAGTCATGGGTTGCAGCAAGACCCGACCAGAAACCAAAGAAAAGGATAGAAAAATGATTCGCAAAGCACGCTTCCCGATCGGCCTTTCGTTCATGCGCTCACAAGGCCGCAAGGTTGCACGGCAAGAAACGATTACCGACATCTTGATCACGAAGAACAGCAAGGATGAAATCGTTCGAATCGAGTATGAGGTTTCTCACGTTTTGTTGGGCCAGCAGGTAACAGAGCTTGTCGTCGATACGACGATAGCAAGAAACCTAGACCCTAAAGTTCTCGCTCAATTTTCATAACCTCAAGCCCCTTCATTGGGGCTAAGTCAGTAGAAGAACCTGCCGCCTGTCGGGACCACGGGCAAATCAAAACCAATCTCAACCTTGTGGAGTTTCAAAAATGAAAAACGCATTTCGCATGTCTTCGATCGCTGCTGCACTGGCTCTGTCTTCGCTGGTCTTCACCGGTCATGCTCAAGCTGCAGGTTCGTTCGCTGGCGGCGTGAATTCATCGGTTGACTTCAGCGGCGGCGCTGGCTCGACGGCAGGCACGAACGGCAACGGCAAGTCGTATCAGCAAGCGAACAGCGGCGGCAACGCCACGTCCTACGCCGGAACCGTGATCGTGGTCGGCGCTGGCGCGGTCGGCGGTTATGCCCCGGGCGCTGCTGCAGGAATCGGCGCTGCAGGCGGTTTCAGCCAAAGCGTAAACGGTGGCGCGGCGGACTCGTATGCGAACGCAGTCGGCAAGACGACGGGCGATGCATACGGCACGGGCAAGTCTGGCGGCGGCGGCGATTATTCGTCCACGGCTTACAGTGGCATCAACTATTCGACCGGCTTCTAAGCTCGCGTCGATCTGGTTGCAGAACGAGGGGCGCGGCGTCTGATCGGGGTTAAGGCGTTGCGCCCTTCCACTTTCCAAACTGATAAGAATCGGAAGAAACATGAAACTCAAGAATTTGTTTATCGCGGCCTTCGCCTCGACGATGCTGATGTTTTCCGCGCTGGCAAGCGCTCAAGCAGTCGGCACGCCCACGATTGGGCCATCTGCCGCGCTGACTGGATCGCCGGGCGCGACGCCGGGTCAATCTGCGAACGCGGTCGCAAACCAAAACGCCGATGCTCGATCGAGCGCAATCGCCGGGCAAACGTTCAACGCCAATCCGGCGCACACAACCGAAACGATCCTCAACGTCTCCGCGCCGATTGCTGGCGCATACGGGGCAGGCGGTTCGCAATACAACTGCTACGGCACGAAAGCACAAGCCGGGGCAGCAGGGCCGGGCGCATCGATCTATTTCGGATTCGGCAACGGGCTCGAAGACTGCCAGAAGGGTTGGGTATCAAACGACTTCGCACGTCAGAACGTGATCGAGCCGACCGACGCTCTGAAAGCGCAAGACATGCAAATCGCATTCAACCTGCGTTGCATGGTATCGAGCGAGATCTATGACGCGATCCAAGCCACGGCAGAAATGACGGGCGGACGCAAGTGCATGGTGAAGCCGAAAGGTTACTCGCCGACGCAACCCGTGATGGTCGATACGAACGGTCAGAAGCAATACGCGGTTGCAGACACATCGAAGTGATTGTTTCACGTGGAACAATTGAAAAAGCCCCGACATTGCGATCGGGGCTTTTTGTTGACGGACTGATTAAACGGCCTTCTGACGGGCTCGAAGGGTTCTCGATGGCCCGATGCAGCTTCAGAGCGGTTTCATCAGCTTGGCGACGCGTTTCGTTGGGGCAGCTTGGGCTTTCTGCACGGCCTTTGCCTGCCTTGCTTGCTCGACCGTCACCTTTGGCTTTACGGGTTCTGCCGCGAGCGTCGGCGCTTGAGGTTGTTTCACGACGGGTTTCACGGTCTCGACTTCCTGCAATGCTTCCGCAATGAAATGCGCGTGCCGATCGGGAATCGGTTCAGGCGCTTTCGGTAGTGCTGCAGGCGGTGGCGCGGGTTCTGGCGGTTTGTCGTCGCCAATGTCAGGCGGTAACACGTGCGGGTTCTCTTTGTGCCCCTTTGGAACGCCTTCCATCTTGTAAAAGTCTTCGAGTGAGCGCCCGACTTTGGTTTTGCCGTTCTCATCCACGATAACGATCCCCGCCAGCACGTTTAATTCTTTGATGGCGCTGATGCGGGAGGAGTCCTTGACGTTCCACCCCCGAACGATGCTCAGAAGCTCATAGATCGATTGCTTGCCGTCCCACAGTTCATTGTGCTGGATCTCTTTCAGGCGCTTCCTGAAGAGCGATCGATAAACCGGGTTGCGCTCAATCGCATTGAACCGGTTTTGCTCGTATCGATCCCCGGCTTGATTCAGGCCGAACACGCGAGGTAATGCGACGATCGGCGGGATGCCCCGAACTCGAAGCTCCACATACTCTTCGAACATCTTCATGTTCTCAAGCGCAAATTCTTCCTCTTCGAACTCCATCGAAGGAATTGGCGCGCCCCGGTCTTCCTCTTCGAAATCATCCTTCACGTTCGGCCCGTAAAACGCTTTTTAATTGCGCCGATTATATACCGACGAATAGCTAAAGCTTTCATGCGTTTAGCTTCCTGCCGCCTCGTTCGTTGGCAGATCTCCACTACTCGACCGCGCTCCCCTACCTTTCCGACGCCGGGATCTGCCGCGCCATTAAAGACCAGAAGGGCAAAGGTGATCGAAGATCGCCGCTAGGTGTTTACCCCTAAAAATGACGGCTTTTTGGAAAGTACTTTGCAAAACTCTTCAATGTATTTTTAGGAATCGCCGCTAAGTTATTGATTCAAAATCCTAAAATTCTCTAAAAATACAAATATACAAATATACATACATTATATATAAGTACTAACGAGCACTATATCTTAAGATATAGTTGGATTTATAAGTGGCTGTAGCAGGTTTGAAAACCACTTTGTATTTTGGGATTTGTGTATTTTGTTTCTGCAATCCTATACTGGATAAGGCTTTCCGGGAAAATACAGAAATGTATTTTTTGCTCGAATTGTTGACAATCATGCACCACGTTCAGCATTGTGAAAAATATCGCTGTACTATTTCACTTTGTTTTTAAGTAAGTGCTTAAGCTGCATTTGTAACAATTACTGAACCATTACAAATCGTCGAAAATTTCCCACAATAAAAGAAAAAGCCCCGGGTTCGGGGCTTCGCTTTCCTGCTTCACGTCCTAGAACGATTCTGGTTCCGGATCTGGAACCTCGTCGATGATGGTCAAATCGTCGTCGTCGGTCCCGCGCAGCATCGCGGCAAACTCTTCAACCGTTTTTGTTTCATGGAAGAGATACCCGCGCTTGTTCGTGATCACTTCAGGCACACCCCCAAGCGCGGCAAGTTTGTTCTTCAGATGGTTGAGCTTGAGCGTGCCGCGATGGTCGATCGCTTTCAACGCAAGGTTAAGTTCCGCGATCTCGAAGAACACCCCAGACTTCTTGTATCCGCTCACGGTCTTTTTCGGCACGTTTTCGAGCGCCTTTCTCAAATACATATCGAGATAGTCATCGCGAACCGTGCCCCGGTCCCGGTTCATTTCGCTCTTGGAGAACTCTTCCACGTGCTTGGTCACCGTAGACGTGAAGCGCTCATAGCCTTCGATTCCATCGTTCAGGTTCAACCACTCCCGGCATTCGGCCATGATCTGCCAAAATATCCAATCGAACCCGTCAAAGTTCGCAGAGAACTGACCGTTGGGCTTCCAAGCGGGTTGGCCGTCAACGTCGGGTATCTGAGCGGCGAACATCGGATAGAACCGCCTGTTACCCGTGTCGTCGCGTTGCAGACCGACATACTTGTTTCCGTCCATGATCGTGATCCACTGCCGCGCCTGCTCGAAATGACCCTCAAATTTGTAATCCATCATGTCGCTTGTCATCGTCATGAAAGACTTGATCTTGTTCAGGTCTGATTCTCCGAACCCGGTCATTTCGCCAACGTTTGCCACGACGGAATGACCCGTGATCTTTCGAAGGAACGTCGTCGGATCTTTGGACAGGTCGAGTTGCACTGCATTGGCCGATTGCCGACCGATCAGCGCCTCGCAGATCCGTTTGCTGAAGTAGGACTTCCCCGCGTTCTGCGGACCGAACAGGGACAGTGCACACGGCGCGAGGCAACCCGGATACATCGCCCGGCAGTAGATCGAGAGCCAGAAATATCGCCCGAACTCGCGGTTAAGTGGTGTATCGAACGTTTCGAAGAACTCAATCAGCCTAGTATCGAGACGTGGAACCTGATCCCAATCCGGCATTGAATCGTTCACGTGCTCGATCAGATCGTTGAACCTGACATACATCGCCCATTCACGGAACGATTTGCGCACGGTCGCTGCTTCCTGCGTCTTCAGGCCCATTGCCGCGAGCGCGTGAATCAGTTCCACAACCGGATAGTGGTCATCGATATGACGCCCTTCGTGATCTACCAGTTTCCCGCTGAAGGTATCCAGATGCGGCCTGCCGCGCCCGGTTCCGAACAGCGCCTCGAAGGCCGCCCAACGGTTCACGTCCGTGCTGACGGTCTTGTATGCGTACCCGTCACCCATCTTCACCTTCGATACTTCCGGGAAGTTCACGGCTTCGAGCGCCGCGAGCGCCCGGCCACGCTTGACCAAGTTCGGCTCTAACCTTACCTGTTCGAGCGCTGCATCTCCTTTCTTCGCTTTCTCAGAAAGCCTTAGAACGGCTTTCTTTTCCTCTTCAAGACCCTCTTCGAGAAATTCCCCGTCGATTCCGTCGTCGTCGATCCCCGGCATATCTGACATGGCTCGCCCCGCTTATTTGACGTGTGCGGGTGCGGACAAGGCAAGCAGAACCGGCAATGGTTCTCCTGCCTCATGCGCTTGAATGTAGTCGTGCGATTTCGCGCAAAGATCCTCGTATCGTTTTTTGAGTTGCGATGTTCCACGTGAAACTTCGAACGACACGACTTCGTAGAAATAATCCATCGTGGCGTCAAGATGCTTGATCGAGATCAGGTAATCCATGCACGTGAGAAGCGACAACGCGCGCGGCAGTGGATCGAGCTTCACCTTTGGCATGAAGAGGTTCGTCGTGCGGGTTCCCATGTCTCCGCTGCCGTCGAACGTGATGACGCTTAGGAACTTGGCGCGGGGACCGGCGAACTCGATGGTGATGTGGGAGATGTTGTTACTGCTGTTGCGCGCGATGTGGGCGCGGCAGGGTCGATGAAAATCGTCGGGGCGGTCGGATATGTTGCGGGAAAGAATCTGATGGAAATTAAGAAACGCTTCCGAACTGTTCATTTCTTGGAACCTTATTCATTTATTAGGTAAAAAAGTCCGCGCGAAGCGGACCTATTTGTTACAACTCGCAACAACGAGCGAGGTTTAAAGCTTACGCTTAGGTCCGACGAAAGTCACGAGCGAATCGATAAATTGATTCAGCGCTGATACAGCGAAGAGTCGCATTTTCTCTTCGCTGTACACTCGCCCAATGCCTAGAACCTTGTCATCGTGTTCAGGCAACCCCGGAAGATCGTCATAAACCGCCGCGCCCGTGTCCGATTCTGAAGGCCCAACGTCAGGATTCGGAGTAGAACCTTTTACCGGTTTCGTTTCATCATCGGGCACGATCGGCGTCACCACGCATCGAAAGTTCTTTACCTCGCCCGGCGAATAAATCCATCGATTGTTTCCTTTCAATTGCCGCCACAGCACAAGATCACCGATCGACCGATGCGGCAAAAGAATTCCCCGGATACACGACAAGGCATCGTCAATGCTTAAAATTTCCGCGCCCTTCGCGCCAACCGCGAGCAAGCACAGATCGTTAGCCTGCCGCGCTTCCCGCTTCGATCTGATCTCGATCTCTGCATCGAGCTTGGCAATCCGTTCATCGCGCGCGTCGATGTGTTCCTGAAGGGTCTTGTTCCGGATCTGCAGATCTGAAAGCGCGTGTTCCATCGCCATGATCGAACTGTGCGGTTGAATAATGCGGCGTATGTTGGTCAGCACATCATCGAGCTTCATGCCAGTAAGCACGCCCGGCTTGTGTCCATGCGCGAGCTTGTATAGCTCCCCAATCGCATAAGCTTCCGATCCATTCCCAACCGAAAACGCATCGAGATGCGGTTCAAGCAGCATGCGCAAATCGTGGTTGACCCCGGCGAGATCCGTGTTCTGCTTGTTTTTCTCTACGATCGTTTTGTTCAGATCAAGGATCTGTTCTCGCAAGCGCGCAAGTTCATTTTCTCGATCGCGCAGAACTTCAGCGGTCCCCAACTTCTGAGCCTTCAGGCAAACTGCTTCATCTTGCAACGCGGCAAGCGCATCTTCATGATCCCCGATCGTCTTCGCCTGAAGCGCAACGGTATCTTCGAGATCCTTGCGTTCTTTATCGGCGCGCTCCATCCCCGTGATCGCAGCAGACAACGCCGAATTCTTGCCGTTGATGACCGCCTGCAACGATGAAATCGTCCTTTCCTGAACTCCGATCCTTTCATCACGTACTTTGATTGTTCTATTCGCCGCCACAATCTGCCCCTGCAAGCGCGCGATTTCATGATCGACGCCTACATCAGCATGCTTCGCGAGCGCATCCAAAACCCAACGCACGCACTCTGCAGGCGACGTACCCAAGTCATAGCGAATGATGTTCTCGCGGTTCGTGTCTGAAGAGAGTTCTTCCGCCGTCTGGTTCGCGACAACCCAATCAGCAAGCAGGCCGCGCGCCTTTTCAATCTGAACGTTGCGCTCTTCGCTTATTTCGTTTTCCGCTTTAAGCTCATGAACCAGACGTTTGATGACCGAAAGAAACGGTTGCGTCAGCGCGAACTGGCTCGCCCATTGTTCGTTTTCTCCGCGATAGTATTCCGCGATCAGATCCCGTGCGTTTTTCAGTAGCTCGCGCTGGTCTCCATGGTTTTCTTTCTCCATCGCAGAGATCAGCGAAGCAACCGACCATTGTTGTGCACGTGCATCCGGTCCATGAACGTATCGCGCGACGGTATGCGCCAACGAGTGATATTCGCCGCTGACGTTCGCATGCATCTCCGCGCGCTCTTTCTCGCGGCGAGCGAACTGACCGAGCTTTTCAACGGCCTGACGCAAACCCCAACCATCGAAATTAGTCAGGCCCAAAGCCTTCATATGGTTCACGATCGCTTCCCGCGTTCCGTCCGCAAGGTTCTTCCAATAGATCGTATCGGCATCGTTGCCGCGCACGACGCATGCGATCGAGTTTTCATCGACCATGCGCTTTGTGAGATGCGTCCGAACTTCGTGCATATCGGTCGTACCCTGCAGCACGTCGAGCGCGGCCTTTCGAACGTAAAATTCCTTGATCATTTCGGTTTCCTCTTGAATAAATTGCAATGCAATAAAAAGTACACAATCAAAAGCGCCCAACACAAAGGGCGTCCACATACCAGAAGCGCGCGTTGTTTCATGCTGCCGCGTCCTTTTTGTCACGTTGAATAATGTCCGTGCAGCTTTGATGACCGTATGCGCACGCGTCAGGCATACCGCCCGGGAAGCCCATGCAGCAATCTGAACAGATCCATTCGCATTCGCCCCGGGCGGCGCGCTTCGTCCATTTATTCGTTGCCTTGTCCATCGCGGCAAACAATTCCGGAGATGGTTCCCCTTCAGTGACCACGACGGCGGGGAAGGTTGGTTTGTCGGTCACGTCCGTTTCTCCATTAGTTTCTGAACAATATCCGACGCGCCGCGAAGGTTCTTGGTTAGCTCTTCGTTCGTGTCAAGCAGTTCCAACACGAGGGCGCGATAACGCTCGATACGCTTATCCATCTTCAGGATCGCGCAAAACAAAATCGCGTTGGTCAACACTAACGTGATTATCGCCAGAAGGAACAACACGGTCTCGCTCACGCTGCACCCCGTTCCTCTTCGTCGATGCGCACGCCGCACCACGGGCAGAACGAAAAGAACATGCTGATTTCCTTTCCCTTCGATCCACGGAAGCCGGGCTTGTCTGCTTTGACGGTGAACGGCATGAACGGTGACATGCCGGGCTTTGCTCCAAGCGTGAATGCAACGCCCTTAGCTTCCACATCGCACGGCACGCCCAAGCGTTCGGTATAGATCTCTGCGATCTTCTTTTCGTTATCCTTGATACACGAGCATTTCATTTCCTGATCTCCTTAAGGATGGATTCCGCGAGCGCGATCATGTACGCCGCATGAAGGGTTGACCCGCGCGCGAACGGCGCGTTGTCCGTGAGTTTAACGGCGTTGACCGACGCCAGCGTTCGCGCCCCGGCGATGTTGTTCGCGTCATGCCATGGCGTGGCCTTTTGATATCCGATGCGAGCGTGCTCATGATTGCGCAACACAAATTCACACTTCAGGCATTTGGTCAATTGAACGGGCACTCGTTCATCACATGACGGGCAAAACCGATATCCCTTGCCGGGTTTCTGGTTTTCCATCACTTGTTCTTCTTGGAATTTTTGAAATCCCATTCCGCCCACGTGCCGGGCGGCAGTTCGCTAGGATCGAGCAAGCGACCGGCCCATTTCTCGAAGTCTTCGAACTTCATCAGCGGATACTTTCGACCGTTCGCAACGCTTGGGCCGTCGTATTGAACGTTATACATGCCGACGTATCGGATCACGCGATCGTTCACAAGACCCGCAACATTGCGCGGCGTCTTGGCTCGCCAGATTTGACCTACTTCAAATTTTGCCATCTGATCACCTTTTCTTGGGGTTCTATTTCACAACGCGCCCACTATATCACAATTATTCAGAATTATCATCCCGGTATATGTGGTTGAGTTTTTCCGCGCGCCGACGTTCTTCCGGATGGTTGTTTCCGTACTCGTTCACGGCTTTGGTGAAATACGCCCACGTCATGCCTGATCGCCACGCGCGCCCGGCATGCTCGACGGCGAAAGCGATTAGGAAAGCAATCACTGCAACGCCGCCAGCAACCATCACGCTAGAGCCAATCCATAACGTGATGGTGACCAAGATAGACTCGTTCACGATGCTTCCTCTTCATCATAATCAAGCAAGTGACGCGGCGGGTTGCGGCGCACGAAACGCAGCACGATAAGCACGGCGAGTTCCCCGGCGATGATGGCAAGCAGCGCAAGCGCGCATCGTTGATATTCTGTCATTTTTGTGATTCCTTTATGCGCTTTACTTCGTCTGGATTTTCTTCGCGCCATTGTTGCCAGCTTGGATGATTCAGTTTCCAATCGATCCACTTCTGAACATCAGGCTTTGCCTCGAACGATTTTACATATTTATCGTCAGTGATCAACGCGCATCGCTCGCACTTACCGCCCGACAAATGCTCGTGACAGAAGTAGAGTCCGCAACCGTCATCACCGCCGTATGGCTCTTGATTGGCGCAAACATAGGCAAGGCCGCGATCGATGTCATGGTTGCAATCTGGATGGTCGCATACTGCCGGAACACCGTACCCAATGTCGCGCTTCCAATTGCTATCGTATCCGATGCTCCATCCCATTATTCAACCCTCCGCGCACTTGGGTTTGAAAGTTTGATCGGCCCCAATGTAGCATTCATCCGGCGCTTCCGGCCACTCTTCGCGGCAGGCTTCAAAATTGGCTTCGTTCCAGCATCGTAAGAACTGCATGCCTTCATCGAACTCGTTCTCGATCGCGAACTGAATCGCCGCGACGCATGATGCAACGCCGTCCGGGTTGTGGAAAGCGAGAACCATTTTCAACTTTTCGTTCATCTCCGTGGCGCTTGTCGATCGACGACATGCTTCGCCGTAAGCTCGAACAACAGCTTCAAAAGCATCGTACTTACCGCACTTTTCCGGTGCGCCTTGTGCTTCCGCGTAGCAAACGCCATGCTTTTCGCATTCCATACCGAGATTGCATAAACCTTCAACTCGCTTTTTAGCAACGTCGGTCACTTCTTTAAGAATCCCTTCGTCGGCGAGGAAGTCATCGAAATTACTACCGATGTTTTTGTTTGACTTCGCCTCTCGGTATGCATCGAGTCGAACCGCTGCTGCGCTCAACATCACGCGAGCCTGACCGCCGACGCCATGCGGCACGAGCGCGCCGGTTTCGTCCATCTCAAGCAGCGCTTTGATGCAGGCCACGAGATGTTTATCGTTGCCGTTGAATGTATCTTTCAATTCCATTAGCTCACCTTCTGAACATAGTCTTCAATATCGACGATCGAATCGTCGGGTCGATACACACAGACGTTCGAACTGCAGCACGACGAAAACCATTCGGGTCGGGTCTTCGAGATCACGTGTCCGTCATCGAACTCTTCGCGCGAATACTCGAACTCTTTCAATACCGGCGTCGTCGTGCCGCAACCTGAATCACAAATGAATTCCTCGCCTAGCGCGAGTGTCGGTAGAGTTTTCATCCTTCCCCCTTGATAACCTTGTCAATAATTTTATGCCAACGCTTGAGCGTGCGTTTCGTGATCTCCGCGTGACTATCCCACATGACATCGCCGATCGAAAGCGCGACTTCATCCCGAACCGTTCGAAGTTCATCTACTTCACTTACTGAAATAAGCTCACTGAGATTTCGAATCGAACCTTCCGGAACGTTTGGCTTTGAGTCGCTTAGATGCCAAACCCAATTGCACCAAACGAGATTATCGCGCGCATGCGCAAGTTCATAAACCCAAGCTCGTTTTGTGCTCATGTCAATTCCTTCCACATATCCACAATTTTAAGAACTCGATCAGCCTGTTCGTTATCCACTGAACCATCGAGAATTTTTCGTGCGAGATCGACAAGCAATGACCGGATCGGCGCGGACTCTTCAACAGCTTTTGCAACGCGTTCCTCGAACTCTCTGCGTTCTTGCTCGCGCCGTAATTGCTTCTCGCGCTTTTCCACGTCCGCCGCGCTGTACAGGGCGTTAGGAACTGGATCGGTCTTCACTTCCGTGTCTTCCTTGGCGTTGATTATTGCGTTCATCTTCTCCACGTTCACGCCTGCCGACGCGGCGAGATCATCGAGCTTCTTAAGTCCCCGGCAACCTTCCGTGTAGCCTTGGCATGTCACCATGCATCGGCATTCGCCCTTAGGCGGCGGAACGACTCCGCCTTGACGTGCTAGGAACTCCATCACGGCATCGCCGACCATTTCCCCGGTTGCTTTGAGCGATGGACCCTTATCGCGCTTCACGATTCCCCCAACGTCTTGCGCGCCCGGGTATTGCTCGTATCGCCTTCACCGTTCAAGAACGCTTCCCAAACTGCCGCTTCGATGTCGGCGTTTTCACGTGAAGGCGTGGCGAACGCCTCGATGCGCCCGATCGAGTCATACCCCTTGGCTTCTGCCGGGCGATCGAACGAATCGAGCAATACGACATGGGTCACGCCGTTGGATGCGGTCAAAGTGCCAACCGATACTTTGAACGGGCGTTCGAGCTTTGCAAGGCTTTCGGCAAGTTCCGAATAGCCGATATCCTGCAGCACTTCAATGCACTCCGCGATGATTTCTTTGCGTTTCATAATGGGATCACCATCCAATCAAGAACAACAAACCGAACTTCGTCTTCTGTCACCTGAGATTTCCAAACGCCATTAAAGAGCCCTGCAATGTCATGCTTCAGAGCCCCGTGATAGATTCCGCGAACTAACACGTCTTGAGAGCCAACCGGAACTTCGTCGCGTGTATTGATCCAGTTCGGTTCCTGCGTGCGCATCGCTTGCACGGCTCGAACCAACGGCTCAAGCGGCATTTTGTTAGGCTTGACGACGCCGTTCGCGACATCGAGATAAGCTTGTTCGAGCGCTTCAGCAGCTTGTGAAAGTGGCGTGTTGGTCATTCCCCGCACCCCGCAATAAAAGCGTCGATCGACTTACGGAAGTCTTTTTGATCGGATTCCCGTCGCTTAGCGGTGTTCCAAGCTCTGACCAAAAGCTTTTGCGGGTTGCCGTTTTTCTTTGAGTAAGCGTCCAACTCCCACGCGTGCCCGATCAACGCGGTCAGGCGTTCTGAATCAAGCTCGTTCTCTGCAGCGTCAACCTGCAGATACGAAATGATCGACTCGATCCGATCCCAACGCTCGCCTTCGTAGTCGTCGCATTGCTCGCGCGAGTTCGCGAGAAACGTTTGTTCATCGCGCAAGATCTGAACTAATTTTGCAATGCTTTGTGTCATGGGTTCTTTCCTTTCTCAATTTCTTCGATTGTCAAGTCGCTAGTATAGTTGAGCGCGGCAACGATGCGACGTGCTATTTCACTTTTATTTTCTGGCGTCATCGAATGGTTGTAAGTCGTGGTTGCCGCGCCAAACCCGCCAAGTGCGAACCGGATGCATACACCATTACGCCCGGCCTGCTTGAACTTCTGCCCTTTCAACCAGTAGGATGCATTAGACATTTCGCAACGCCTCCTTAGCGGTCAGTATCCCGGCGTCAAAGCCACGAAGCCAAGCGACCTGATCATTCGTGAATTCGATTCCATCCTGACGCGTGGCGACCATCGCCATCATCGAGAGGTGCGGATGATGATGGATCACGACATCGAAGCGTTGCGCGAACTGTCGGGCGCATTCGTCAGTCACCACGCGCTCTATTTTGTAGATGCTATCTTCAAGAAGCGCCTGCCGCCGTTGCTTCGAGATCCGCTGTACTGTTTTCTTTAGTGGCATGCCGGGATATAGTCCTGTAAAAATTCCTTAACGCAATATTTGAACTTGTATTCGCCGGATGCAATCGTGACACGTTTAACGTGGAACTCACAGTGAAACCAACCGTCATCATCTTTCCAGATGACAACGCCGCCACGATCTCCGACGTGAGTTATCACGCGCGTAAAGCCGGTCAGAACCGTCAACCCTTCCGTTACAGTTCTGATCTGATATCCGTTCAAACTGCCGCCCGAAACCCCGGGCAAGTGGTCAAGCCTGACGCGCGGTAATGGTGTTGGGAATTTCGCTCTCATTTCTTCCTTTCTCCTTTGGTGTTCCGTGCCAAAAAGCATATGGCAAGCGGCCCGATAATGACTCGCCAGAACGAGCCCTTTGAATAAACGCAAACGGTTACCGCCAGATAGTGATAACCGCGCCAGCGGGAACCGTCTTTGTTGCGCTTGCGATCGTAGAACACGCGCGCCCCGCCATGACCGCGTGCAACCTTGAAGACGATCATGCCCTCACTCGAACGCGCGTTGCACAACGAAGGTTCTCCGCTACCTCGAACGCCGCCGTTCGCTGATCGCCAACTTCGAGTTCGCGCGCATAGGCGAATGCGAGAATTTCCGCTTTGTGAATCGCGTCAAGCAGTTCCTTTTTCTTTTCCTGCAGTTCTTCAGGCGTCATGCGTTTCTCCAAGAGTTTCGAAATACCACTGATCGTTTTGACTCGCTTCATCCAACTTCATGACGACATAAGGCATCACCACTTCATCGACAAATGCCGACCACGTTCGCCGGTTGATCTTGCGGCAGGTATCGTGCGCGCAACCGAACACAAACTCATGTTCCGCCCCCGGGATCGGGCCGCGAAAATATGCGCCGTATGGATCGCCGTTTGTGTGCTCGTGACCCCAAGGGCAGGCGATACGATACTTGCCGCTCATGTTCATGCGAACTTCGCCGCCCGAACCTTCGCCCTGTTTCGCTTTGCTCAGAATTCGATCGGCCATCTTAAGCCAAGCGCTATCGAACCGATACTCGCCTTCAACAACCTTCACTTCACGTTTAACGGGAAGCTCGATCTGGAACTTGAAAGCGTCCGCTATTTCGTCGATCGTGTAACGAATGTCATAGTTCGCTTCACGAATTTGAACACGCCACGGCTTACCCTTTGAATCGGCGTACTTGAGCGCGGCATTGTTTTCGCCGCTGACCCGTTTATTGTTGTATCCGCATGGCATGCGACCGTACCGGGAGATGTCCTTGATCGTGTTATCGCCCCCTTTCTTAAGGACGTTTGCGACGAATGCATAGAGAAAAGCCTTGAAGCGGATAAGCGACGGTTCCGGAACGTCCATGAAATACCATAACTGATAGTTGTCCGGACTGGTCTCGATAATCGCAGTAGGGAACAGTACATTACTCAGATCCTCAATGGTCAGTCCGCCCTTCGAACCCTTACCGCTGCCGATGTCATCGACCATGAGCGCGAGCCCATGACCAAACGATTCTTCGCCGCGCCAGTAACGCAGCACGCCGGTTTTCGGGTTGGGTGTTTTCTTTGATGAACTGATGCAGGCATAGCAGTTCTTATTGACGTCGATCGCCTTGCCCGGTTTGTAGGCGGCAGGCCACCATCCCGCGTTGAGCTTGCGCCCGTTGGCGTCGATCTTCACGGTCGCGTCTGCTGCATATCCAACCATCACGCGTTCTTCTTCCGGCAAGAACTTGCCAAGCTCGAACAAAAACGTTTCAGCGTCCGCCGTCATTTTCTGCAAATCATTCACAATTCTTTCCTTTCTATGGATGCGAAGTCATTCTAGCCCTAAAAAGTGAACTAGGCAACGCTCATTTTAGCGTAAAATCCTTGTTCAAATGCTGCGCACCGGGTAACATGCTTTCTGAACTAACAGAATGCACAGAAAAGGAAGACCGATACATGCCGATGCAATGGGAGTCACGCGCCAACGGGAAGCGCTTCATAGGCTTTGAAGGCGGAATTCAGCATGCCGTGATCGAATGGGATGTAAGCTCGAACAAGTATTTCGCCGCCGTCATGCTTGGCGGCGTGGTGCATCCGGTCGGTCAGTTTAAAGATCCGGATCAGGCCAAAGGCGCATGCTGGCGTCTGTTCTGCTTTTTACTCGATGAACTACTCAATAGGGATTGATATGTTATCCATCTGGAAATTTGAACTTACCGACATCAGTCAGGACAAGCCGGAAGAGCTAGGGCGCACGAAGGTTTCGTTGCCATGGGGCGCGAAGGTTTTGAGTGTCGGCGGACAAGGCTTGAAGGTTGTCGTATGGGTTGAAGTGAACCCGTCGCATCGACCCGATGAAAACCGCCATTTCCGCATCCTTGGAACTGGTTGGGATTTCGAAGAGCATCCCGAATTCAAGCGCAAGTTTATCGGCACGGCGGTAACAGGCGGCGGACAATATTTCTTTCACGTCTTCGAGGAGCTACCCAATGGTAACCATTAACCGCAACCGCCGCGAGCACGAGCGGCAAGGCAAGACCCGCAAGGTGCGTGATCTCAAGAAGCGCCGTAGTCGCTCTACGTGGTCGCGCAAAATGACATGGGATCGTCAGGGAAATCTTGACTTCAATCGTCACGAGCGTTGGAAGAAAGAGAAGCGATTCACCGGCCCGACGATCCGCGTGTCGGATCACATTAATGTTCGCTCGCTTTCACTCGCCGACATCCAGCAAGACATTCACAAATTGATCCAAGGGGTCAACGATCAACCGCCGCAAGCAGAGCCGGTCTATAGCACGATAACGCCGAGAATCAATTACAACTCGATCTCTCCCGAAGACATCGAAGAGTTCGCGAAGTGGGAACGCGCCAACACGAAACCCAAATCGATATTGGATGATCCGCACGCCCGTTTTTCACATGTTGACCCGGAAGATTTTGATTACGATCCGCACTCGCGGTTCAAGTTCAGAAACGAAAAATAACCCCTAACCACAAGCAAGGAAGCTCCAAATGGACGCCAATGTAAAAGCAGTCGATTTCAACGAAGACCAGAAGGCCGCAATCGAAGCGGTTGTTGCGTGGTTTCGCGGATGGCATGACAGGAAGCATCGCAAGCAATCGTTCTTTCTCGCCGGGTTCGCCGGTACGGGTAAAACATCGGTCGCGCAAGAGATCGCGGAACGGTGCGGCGGACAACTCAAAGTCGCCTTCATCGCGCCGACCGGCAAGGCCGCTTCCCGCTTGCGCCAGAAGGGTTGTAAGTACGCGAAGACCCTGCATCAGTTCGTCTATAACGTGCGAGGCGAGGATTCTGAAGGCGATCCGATCTTTGCCGCGAAGGGCTCGTTGGGAGAAAGGCCAGTGCTCGTGATCTGTGACGAAGCGTCGATGGTTGGCGAGTATGACGCGCGCACGCTGTTGAACCATGGCATCCCGGTTCTTGGTCTTGGTGATACGGGGCAGCTTCAACCGGTCAAGGCCGCGCCGTTCTTCAAGAAAGATTCCGTCGATTTCATGCTGACCAAGATCGAGCGCAACACTGGCAACATTGTTCGGGCGTCCATGTTCGTGCGTGAAGGCAAGCGCCTGCCAGTTCGCGAGTATGACGACGTTCGAGTTCGTCAAGGGGCCGCGCCGCTCGATCAACTCATGGAACACTACGAGGAAAACAGCGTGATTTTGTGCGGGTATAACAGCACGCGAACTTTTCTGAATCAGAAGGTTCGTAAAGCTCGCGGGTATTTCGAGCAATTGCCGATGGTCGGCGAAAAGGTTGTTTGCCTGTTCAATCAGCATGCCGCGAACTTCATGAACGGCGAGCAAGGGATTGTTCTCGGATACGACAAAGCTCCCGACTATGAGCGGGAAGACGACGATGAAGACACGGGCGAGCGAATCATCATTCGGTCGCTCACGGACGGCAGGAACCGCACGCTCAAGTTCAACCCGCAATGTTTCGACCCGAACGAAGACATCGCCGGGCCAGCACGCAAGGCCACGGGCGCATTCGATTTCGGCGGCGCGCTTACGATTCACAAGTCGCAAGGGAGCGAATGGGAAAACGTCCTGCTGATCGAAGAGTCGATGCGAGGGAATTACGCGGAGTTGATGTATACGGGCATTACTCGCGCAATCTTGCGCTTGACCATGTACCGGGCTTGACCATGAAAATGAAGATCAAGGATCGGATTCGCGCCGCGCTTTCGAACGGACGGCTTTCGTATTTTGAGCTTGCCTATCAAGTCTTTCCGCAAGACGACTACCCGAAAGCATTTCGATATCAAGCGAACGGCGGTCCGCCCGGTTGCTACATGGCGTTATCAAAAGCGCTTCGTGAAATGGGCGAAGAAATCTCGGATCACACTTGGTCTGATGGTCGCCGATACGTTTATCTAAAGGGAAGGATAGGCAAGCTATGAACGATGAACAGAAGGCATGCGAAGCGGCGCTTGAGATCTTTCTTCCCGGCTTCATTGAGTACATGTTCACAAAATGGGGAATCCGGGTTGGTGCTGGAACCGATAACGGGCTCGATGATGTGAAATATTGCTTTCGAGCCGGGTTCGGCGCTGCTTACACATCGTTCGCGCTCGAACGGATCAAGAATCAAAAATCTGAATAATCGGATTGTTCAGTTCGTGAACAATTGATAGAATCGGATTTCATAGAAAATACATCGGGGTAATCATGTCAACCGTAGAAGAACGACGGCAAGCGCGCATCGCGGCGAACCTGAAGCGTGATCAAGATATTGCCGCGCGCAAGGAAGCCAAGAAGATCGGGAACGGTCATCGCCGCAAGCGTGCGACGCATATCAAGCTGATTTCGCCAAAGCACGCTTTCAGCAAAATGCAGGAAATTTCAACGCGCGGTCAAATCCTCGCATATTTGCGCGCGAACTATAAGGTCGGCAAGATTTATCCGATCGATGACATCGAAAAGCAATGCGAAGCGCTGCTTGGCGGCGTGGACATTCGCGTCTATCTGTTCAAGATGGAAGAAATGAACCATCTGGATCTGATCACTCAGGAAGAGTAGAATCGCCCTGCAAGGTCAAGATTGAAGTTCGCCCCGACGTTCTCAGGCGTCGGGGCTCTTTTTAGAAACCAAAGAATAGGACTCACCGTGAAACAAACCTTCGAAACTGAAGCGCAAGAGCGCGCCCGGTTGGCAAAGTGGCATCCGTTTTTCGCGATCCTGCCGCGTGAGGTTGCGCCCGGCGAGCGTCGCTATCTCGAAGTGATCGAGCGTCGCATTACATGGGTATCGTCACCGCGCCCTTTTCCATTTCATATTCGTGGTCAAAATGTGATCGAGTTTCGCGCGGTCGGCGCGCCTGATCGTGAAGTTCCAGACCCTTACAAGTGGTTTCGCGATACGCCCAAACACAAACCGCCAGCGCCGAAAAGCGTCACTTGGAAATCCGACGCGTTCATTGATAGTTTCATGGGCTTGCTTCGCGGCGTTGCCATGCGCGACATCAACATGGAACCAGAATCGAAGATCACGATTTTTCACTCGCTCGCGGCGGATCGCTGGTTTATTGTGATTGGCAACGACAAGAATCTTTGCCGCGCCTACGATGCGAAACAATTCACTGACGCTGTGATCAAAGCTGCTGATGGCGAGATCTCGCCCGACGATCCCGGCGTCGCAGCAATCAAGCGCTATTACAAGGATCTTAAAAATGCCAGTCAACCGTAAGAAGTGCTTACCTTTCAAAGATACATGGGCCGCACCAAATTCTGAACTATACGCGGCGCTTGAATTGAAGGATAATCAAAAGGCCGCGATGATCTATGAACGTTGCGAGAAAGAACGACAAGAATCCATTGACAAAGGAAAGAAAGATGCAACATACAAACGTTGAGAGGCAACCCCCGCTTTATATCTTTGATCTCGATGGCACGCTCGCGCTGATCGATCATCGCCGTCACCTCGTAGAGCCCCCAATCATTGAATGCCCGTATTGCAACGGAACCGGCACGTTTAGCAAGATTGGGCGCGAGACTGCTGACGGCGAACTTCGCGCTTGGAATGGCGATTGCCGTCACTGCGTCGGTAAGGGCCGCTGGAAAGACCGCACATTCAAACCCGATTGGAACGCGTTCTTCGAAGCTTGCGTTGATGACATGCCGAATGCTGGCGTGATCGGTATGTTCCTTCAGCTTTACTCCATGGGGAACCAGATTCTTATATGGTCTGGTCGCGACTCGAAGGTTCGCGCGCAAACACTGAATTGGCTCGTGGTCTTTCTTGGCATCCCACGTAAGCAGATCGATGACATGCTGACGATGCGGCCTGAAGGCGACTTTACGCCCGATGAACAGCTTAAGCGCAAGTGGCTTAACCTGATGTCCAAACCGACGCGCAAGCGCCTTGCAGGCGTGTTCGATGACCGCGATAAGGTTGTTGCGATGTGGCGCGCTGAAGGCGTTACTTGCTTTCAAGTCGCGCCCGGCAACTTCTGAACCAAACTCCGCAATATCCCTAGACCAAAGGTCAATGTTCACCATGAAAAAGAGAAATAATAAGCAGTCCGGATCGATAGTATTTTTTGATATCGATGGTTGCTTAAGCGATCACACGAAGCGCCTTCATCTTGTCAAGCCGGTCAACTCCGGCGAAACGCACACTCCCGAAAACTACCGCGAATACAACGAAGCTCTATTGCAAGATCCACCGATCACGCAAAACGTCGAGCGCCTTCATCAACACCTTGAACGGGGTGACACGATTGTTATATCGACGGCACGCCCGATCATGTATGCAGAACAAACCGTGATCTGGTTGCACGAACAGGCCGGGGTATCGGTTGGCGAGTATCAGCTTTGCATGCGTCCGGAAGGCGATCTTTCTGAAGCGCCGTTTGTGAAGGCAAAGCACTTGCGCGAGATCGTTGCTCGCAACAAATTCAGCGGGTTCAAGGTCATCGCGGCCTATGACGATCTGAACGAGAACCTGATGATGTTCGCAAACAACAAGATCCCGGCGATCCTTGCGAACAAGGACGGAATTGCACCGTCACCGTTCAGTCACGAATTCGATCCGGCGTCGTTCGATACCGACCCGAACGAAGGGCGTCATGACACGGGGAACCAACAAGGAAAGGACACGAGCGCGCCGCTCGATGAACTTCTCAAGCGCCCCGGTCTCGAAGAAAAGCAAGAACCGCTGATGATCGGTCACGATCTGGCGCGTGAAGCCGATGACAAAACAGTGATCTCGATCGCGTATAAGCTTGGGTCGATCACTTTTCATATTCAGGTCGCAACGCCAAACACGTTCGATCTCGAAGACGCGCTACAAATCGCAATCCGTGGCGCAAAATCCCTCAACAACTAGGAGCATCACATGACGGGTATCAATCAAGGCAGCATCTTCGCATTCGATCTCGGTTCATCGGTCAAGCTGCAGGCGTCTGACGAAGCGGGAACCGTCATCGGGCGCGCCGAATACACCACGGCGGAAAACAGCTATCTGGTTCGCTACAAGGCGGCGGACGGTCGCGCCGTTGAAGCGTGGTGGACTGAAAGCGCGCTCGAACAGTAAGATGCAGTAGAATCACGGGCGGCAGAGATGCCGCTCACAGAACACACAGAAAAGGAACACCATGCTCTTCGCCGTATACGACACTGAAACGACTGGATTACCGGATCATCCCGACGCGCCCATTGAACAGCAACCCCGGATCATCGAGTTCGGCGGCATCATCACTGACGGCGTTTCTGTGATCGATACGCTCGAATTCATTTGTGATCCGGGTATCGCGATCGAAGACATCATTACTGAAATCACGGGCCTTAAGAACGAAGACTTGAAGGGCAAGCCCGACATCGGCGAGTACGTCAGCAAGCTTGGCGGGTTCTTCGTTCAAGCCGATGCATCGATCGCCCACAACGCCAACTTCGATAAATCGATGTTGTATTTCGATTTGACCCGCCGCGATCTCACGCTCGAATCGATTCACTTTCCCAAGATCGAAATCTGCACGGTCGAGCAAACCTACCATCAGTATGGAAAGCGCGTGAAGCTGATCGATCTTTATCGTGAACTGGTCGGCGAATACGAACAGAAGCATCGAGGCATGGATGACGTTTTGCGCCTTCACGAGATCTGCAAGAAAATCGGAATTTACAATGCCTTCCAATAATTTCCCCCAACTGCGCGTTCGAACCGGTTTTTCTTTCCGCCACGCATACGGACGCATCCCGGAAGTGGTCGAGCACCTGAAAGCGATCGGGTCAACCAGCGCGGCGATCGTTGATTTCAATACATGGGGTCATGCCAAGTTCGAGAAGGCGGCGGGAAAGGCCGGAATCGTGCCGCTGTACGGTTGCGAGATCCCGATCGTGACGATGGACGAAGCAGGCGACCCGAAGACCGCCAAGCCCCTCGCTTGGGTCTTGGCGAAGGATACGAAAGCGCTCTATAACCTGACCACGCTATCAGCGAAGACCAAGGGTCTGACGCGAGACGTGTTTGGCGTGCAACCGGGCTTCATGCAAGACGGCGGGTTGATCAAGTTCCCGGGCGGCGCGATCGATTCGCTGCACTATGGCGATTACGATTTCATCGACATCAATCCGTCGAGCTTCTTGCTTGCCGCACGTGGCATTTATCATCATCGCGTGACCGGAATCCCGATCGTCATTACGTCTTACAACGACATGCCATCGACGGCGCATCGCTCGAACGCGTACTCGTGGGAAGTCCGCGAGTCGGTTGGCATGCGCCATATCGCGACCGTTGAAGAGATCTGGTCGCAGCTTAAACACATCATGACGCGCGAAGAGTTCGATTCCGGCATCGAGAACGCGTTCAAGATCCAAGACTTGCTCAAAGATACAAAGCTGCAGCGCGCGCCGATCATCAACGTTGAAGGCGATCTTGCTGCGCTGTGTGAAGTCGGTCGCAAGTCGCGCCTGAAGCGTGGTCACATCGACAAGTGGACAAAGGAATACAAGGATCGTCTCGCGGAAGAGCTTAAGCAGATCAAGGCGAAGGGATTCGATAGTTATTTTATCGTGGTCGCCGACCTGATTCAGTTCGCGAAACAGCATATGCTAGTCGGGCCAGCGCGCGGCAGTTCTGCAGGTTCTCTCGTTTGCTATCTGATCGGGATCACGGAGGTTGACCCGATCCCGCACAAGCTTTTGTTCCAGCGCTTCATTGACGTGTCGCGCAGTGATTGGCCTGATATCGATATCGATTTTTCGGACACGAAGCGCTTCATGGTGTTCGATTATCTGAAAGAAAAATATGGGGTCGATCGCGTCTCGAAACTTGGCAGCGTCAGCACCTTGCAACCGCGCTCGATCATGCCGCAAGTTGGAAAGAAGTTCCGGATTCCTATCGACGATAATTTTCAGGTTGTAAACGCCCTGATCGAATATCCGCAAGGCGATCCGCGATACGGTCATGCGCTCGAAGATACCTTTGAAAAGACGCCGCAAGGGCAGACGTTCAAGAAACGCTATCCTGCTGCCGCCGCGTGCATGGTTGGCATCGAGCTTCACGAATCCCACAGTGGCGTTCATGCGGCGGGGATCATCGTCTGTAACGATCCCGTGAGCGACTATTGCACCGTGAGCGAGGAAGGCATTCCGCAGATCGATAAGGTTGACGCGGAACAATTGAACCTGTTGAAGATCGATGCATTGGGATTGCGCACGCTTGGCATCATCGAAGATGCGAACGTTGTCACCGCTGAAGAGCTTTATTCGCTCAAGCTCGATGACCCTGAAGTATTGAAGATCCTGACCGACGACAAGGTTTCAGGGGTATTCCAGTTCGAAGGCAGCGCATTGCGTGGCGTCACCAAGCAGATGAACGCGGTCGATGAGTTCAACAAGATCGTGAACTTGACCGCACTTGCGCGCCCGGGTCCGTTGGGCTCGAATATGGCGACGACGTACATCAACCGATCGAATGGGAAGAGCGCGGTCAAATACGACGTGCCACAGCTTGAACCGTTCTTGAAAGACACGTTCGGCGTGATCGTGTATCAAGAGCAATTGATGGCGATCTTGCGCGAGGTTGGTCGCTTCGATTGGGCGAAGACATCGGAAGTGCGTAAGGGCATGTCCAAGTCCAAGGGCGAAGAGTATTTGAACCAGTGGCGAGGCGACTTCGTTAAAGGCGCGATTGAAAGCGGCGTTCCCGAACCCAAGGCGGAAAACCTTTGGAAAGAGATGGCAACGTTCGGCGCATACGGGTTCAATTTGTCGCACTCGGTTTCGTATGCAATCGTCACCTATTGGACGTGTTACCTGAAGCGCTATCACAAGCTTGAGTTCGCCGCCGCGTGCTTACGATCAGCGAAGGATCACGAACAGACCATTGCGATCTTGCGCGAGCTTGCGAAGGAAGGCGTGAGTTATACCGCGATTGATCCGGCGTTTTCAGATATGAACTGGAAGGTCGCGGACGGGCGCTTGATCGGCGGCATCATGAACGCGAAGGGATACGGTCCGGTCAAGGCGATGAAATACATTCAGAGTCGCGAGAAGCTTTCGATCGGGCCGCTTCCTAAGAAAGAGCACAAGGCGATCATGAAGGCGATGGAAAGCCTAGCGAATGCGGAAGTGCAGTATGCGGATCTGTCTGAAGCGCACACGAAATGGGGGCATCTCTATAAAAATCCGCGCTTGGTCGGCGTCACCAATGGCGATAAAATCATTGGTATGAACGATGCAAAGGACGGGCAGAAAGGCGACGTTCTGATCATCGCGAAGTTGATCAAGAAAGAGATCTTGGACGAAAACGATTCGGCCCGAATCAAGAAGCGCCACGGTCGGCGATATGAAGGCCCTTCGCAGATCCTTGATATGTGGATGGTCGATGATTCAACCGACAACGCGGTTCGCTTTCGAGTCAGGCCGGAACGCTTCGAAGAGCTTGCTAAGGAAGTCGTCGAGCGCGCGCCGGTCAACTCATGGTTTCTGATGCGCGCTTGGAAGATCCCTGAAATCTCGATGTTCATCGTCAAAAAGCTGAAGTGGTTGGACAAACCGCCAGAAGAACGTAAGGACGGCCCATTAATGGAAATGCAGGGGTGACGTATGGGAATCGCTGTTGCGCTGATTTTTGCACTTATGGGCGTCACCTTCGTGGCCTTATGGCTCGCCCGTGAATACTTCGTGATGGTGTTGCTTATCATTTTTCTGTTCATCGTCGCGGCAATCGCTGGCGGCGGGTTCGAACAGATTTACAAGGGGTAGTTTATGGACAATCAGCATAAGCAAATCAAAGGTTATCGTGATCTGTCGCAAGACGAAATCGATCTGATGAACGAAGGCAAGGCACTTGCCGTTCAAGTTGGCGAATGGATTGAAAAGCTCGAAGACGGTCGCCCCGGGTGGAATGCAGACCCGCGCTGGTTGGAGACTGGCAAGACCGATCTTCAAAAAGGCTTCATGTCCGTGATCCGCTCGATCGCCAAACCAACAACGTTCTAACTGTATGGCACGCTTAAAAGAACAGCTTGCATGGGATGGACTCAAGCGTGCCAACGCAGACCGCCTGACGCTTCACCGCATTGAAAACCTAGTCGGCACGGGAATGCCCGACATCATCGGCAAGAACCGACTAGGGGTTGTCTTCTGGATCGAGTCGAAAGCCTTGCATGCGTGGCCTGCACGGGATACAACTAAACCAATGAAAGATGCGTTCGAGCCCGGGCAGATTCCTTTTCTGAAAGCTTGGATGCGTTTTAAAGGTAACGCATTTGTTCTACTGAAAGTAGGAAAAGAAGCATTTTTGTTGAACCCGAAAGAAAACATAGAAATCGTTGATATGACACGGGACGATATTGTGAAATATTCGCTTGCTCTTGGCATGTCTTCAATCGTTGATTACCTTATGAACTTGGAACACCGATGAAAACTAAAGGGATGGATCATCAGATCGTTGGCCTCGCTCGATCGGAAGGAAAGCGAAACTTCGCCTTCCTGATGGAACAGGGAACCGGCAAGACATGGGAAACACTCGCCGACGCCGAACGCTGTTTCATCGGTAACAAGATCGATGCGTTGCTCGTGGTTGCACCTAACGGCGTGCATACAAATTGGGTCCGCCGCGAGATCCCGACGCACTTGGAAGTCCCGTATGTAGCGTTTGCATGGTCAAAGAAACCGACCACGAAGAAAGACAAGGCCGCGTTCGATCGCCTGTATGGTCGGCACTACGCGAACGGCATGGCTCCGCTTCGCGTGCTCTCGATCTCGATTAACCAGATGAACACGACGGCAGGGCTCGAAGCAGCGGAAGAGTTTTTGCGATCGTTCAAGGTGATGATGGTTGTCGATGAATCGACGCGGATCAAGAACCCGGATGCACAGCGCACCAAGAAAGTGAACAAAGCGGGAAGGCTTGCGGAAGCTCGTCGGATCTTGACCGGTACGCCAGTCACCAAAGCGCCGACCGATCTTTTCAGTCAATTCGATTTTCTGAAACCCGGCTTACTTGGAACCACGAGTTACCGCGCGTTCGTCGCGGAATACTCGGTTTTGATGGACATGGGTTCGCCCAAGGGTAAGGGACTGATTCAGAAAATGGGTCCGCGCGCTGCATTTGCTCAAATCGTCGAGCGCGACGACAACGGCATGCCGATGTATAAGAACCTCGATAAGCTCGCGGCAATGATCGCGCCGCACAGTTACCGGGTCCGAAAGGAAGATTGCTTGGATCTGCCGCCAAAGGTGTATCAGACGATCTATTTCGCCTTGGAAGGCAAGCAGCGCGAGGCATACGACAAGCTCAAGCATGATTACCACTATGTGCACGACGATGAAGATCTGAGCTTTGAGGCAATCGCCACGCGCACGAAGCTCAAGCAAGTCACATCCGGCTTTATCAACATCGAAGGCAATCCGGAACTGGTTGACCCGGGCGTGAATCCGCGCATGGATGCCTTCAAGGAAGCGATCGAAGACATCGACGGCCAATTCATTGTTTGGGCGATGTTCGAGGAAGAGATCAATCAGGTTGTCGCGGCGCTAAAGGACGCCGGTATATCTGCCGTTACTTACTACGGCAAGACATCAAAGGAAGACCGCGAGCGCGCGATCGACGACTTCCAAGCCGGGAAGATTACCGCGTTCGTCGGTCACGCTGCAGCGGCAGGAATCGGGATCACGCTCACTGCCGCGACGACGGCAATTTACTATTCATGCTCGTTCGATAATGAACTAAGGTTGCAATCTGAAGACCGCAACCATCGAATCGGGACCACAAAAAGTGTGAACTACATTGATCTAGTTGCGGAAGACACAATTGATGAAGACGTTGTTCGTTCGCTCACACTAAAGAACAAAATTGCGTTCGAGATCATCGACAAGAATCACACCAAGGCGTAAGATGCTAGTTCAATATTGTTTCACCAAGAAAGGTAAAGAACCATGATAGAACGTGTATTTATTCCGCAAATCGTCGAGCGTATCGATCCCTCCACGGGTCGGCATGTACCCGTTCACGACTTCAGTCCCGCCGCGCAGTTCGGGCAGCTAACGCCGATCCTTGGTCCGGAAGACAATCCGATGTACTTGGCTCGCATCACGCCAAAGATCCGGGAAGCGCTCGAAGATTTCGGCGATCATGATCACCTTCTCGCGGTTGGTGACCCGTCCGTGATTGGAATTTGTTGCGGCCTGATCCTTCGCCGCCGCAAAACGTTGTCGATGTTGAAGTGGGATAATCGTTCGAAGATTTACATCCGTTTGGAAATCAACCCCTAGAAAAGTGAGAATGAACATGAATGAAGAAAACAAGCCGGTCATCGATTACTTCGAGGGTATCGAAGATCCAGCGCCAGAAGAGCAACCGGCAACACTCGAACGGCTTTCGCAGCTTGCCGAACGCTCGAAGGAACTCGAAGAACTGATCAGCGCGGCGAACGTGGCGCTTGCAGAGCTTCAGGGCGAGAACAATCGAATCCTGATGTCGGAAATCCCCGGCGTGATGCTCACGCTTGGCATGGAGTCCTACACTCTTACGGATGGATCGAAAATTGCTGTGAAGGAAGACGTGAAGGCGTCGATCACAGTCGAGCACAAACCCGCCGCGCATGCGTGGTTGAAGGAAAACGATTTCGGCGGCATCCTGAAGACAAAGGTGTTGCTCGAATTCGGCAAGGGCGAAGAAGCGAACGTTGAGCGTGTCTCGAAGGCGCTGCAAGAGATCGGGTTTCCACCCTCGATCGACGAAGGCGTACATGCGCAAACCCTGAAGGCGTTCGTCAAAGAACAGCTTGAAGCGGGGACCAACATCCCCATGGATCTTTTCGGCGTGTACGAATTCCGGCAAGCGAAAATTACATTGCCAAAAAAGAAAAAGTGAACTAAGCTTCTCCCCATCGTCAAGTCGGCGATTAAATCCACATCATCAGAAAGGAAAGAAAATCATCATGGCAACCCGTCAAGCTAAAGGAACTTCCAGCGTGATCAAAAAAGTTGAAGCTGAAAAGGCTCCCGTCGAAAAGAAAGAATCGACTGAAGTCGCAAAGGTCGAGAACACGGCACTCGCCAACGTTCCCGAATTTATGGACGCGTCGGATTTCGGCGGCGGTTTCGAAGGCGCGGATGCCGAATCGTTTGCGATTCCCTTCTTGCAGATCCTGCAAAAAATGTCGCCGATGGTCGATGAAGACGACGGCGCATATGTTGAAGGCGCGAAGGCCGGTATGCTGATCAACACGGTCACCAAGAAGCTGTATGACGGCAAAGCCGGTTTGATCGTGATCCCATGCGCATACAAGCGTACTTTCATCCTTTGGGGCGGTCGCGAAGGCGATGGCGGTTTCCAAGGTGAATTCACGGTCGAGCAATTCGAAGCGCTGAAGTCCGATCCGGCGCAAGTGATGACGATCGAAGGCCGCTCGTATAAGCCGGAACAAGACGGCAGCGTGAACGAGAAGAAAAGCAGCTATTACGCCGACACGCGTTCGCACTTCCTGATCACGATCGATCCGGATACGAACGAAACGGGCCGCGTGATTCTGTCTCTCGCCGCGACGCAAACCAAGGCATCGAAGATGCTGATGACCGCGCTTCAGCAAAAGAAGATCGAAGTCCAAGGCGTGAAGCGCACGCCCCCGACGTTCGCGAATCTGGTCAAGCTGACCACGGTCGGCATGAGCAACGACAAAGGCTCGTGGAGCGGCGCTCAATTCGCGCTCGATGGCCTCGTGACCGATGCAGAGCTTTACAAGGAAGCGAAGTCGTTCCATAACGACATCGTTGCAGGAAACGTGCAAGTCGATCACAACAAGTCCGGCCACGTCGAGACCGGCAACGCGACCGACACGCCCAAGGAAGCGGAAGGCTTCTAATAAACTCTCTATTTCGGATTAATCCGGATTATTATGTGAGTTACCGCCATAGATTGTTTTATGGCGGTCTTTTTTATTTAAACTTAAGGGGTTTGTAATGCTCAAGATTTTCAGCGAAATCAAAGACGACATCGAGTCGTTGTTCGAGAAGGCAAAGGCAGCGGAATCGAAGGTTGAAATCACCGTCGAAAACCTGAAGGATGCCGAACAAGCGTTTCTTTCCTCGAAGAGCGGTCAGGATATCTCGATCAGCGAAGCGTTCGAAGCTGGCGTGAAATGGGTTCAGGGTCTCGCGGCAACCGTCGAAAGCGATGCTAAGGCCGTGGAAACGAACGCTGCAGGCGTCGCGGACGTTGCCGGTACGGTTGCAGGCGACCCGGCCCCGGAAGCTGCCGTGCAGACCGTGGAAGAGGCACAGCAGGCCCAATTGCAGAACCAAGATCCGCCCGTGATTCAGGGCTAAGAAGAAAAGTATCGATTCGGCCAGATTGAAACGAAAACCACGCCCCATAAAGCGTGGTTTTTTAACGGGGTGAAATATGCAATGGTCAGATTTGAAGAACGACATCGGCAAAGCAGCGCCGATTCTCGGAACGCTCGTAGGCGGTCCCTTGGGCGGCGCGGTCGGCGGTCTTATCTCTGCCGCGCTTGGCACGGCGAACACGCCTGACGCGGTTTCTGCAGCGCTGGCGACCGATCCGGCAGCAGCGGAAAAGATCGCAGAACTGCAGATCAACGCGAAAGTTCAACTTCAGCAGATCCAAGCGGCGGATACGCTCGCGCAATTGACCGCCGCGAACAACGCGTATGCGACTGAAGTCGATGATCGAAAGGATGCCCGAAAGCGTCAGATGGAAACCAAGGACTGGTTCCCTAGCGCGCTCGCGATCTTCGTCACGCTTGGGTTCTTTGGCTCGCTCGCAATGCTTTGCTTCGTCGAGATCCCAAAAGCAAACGGCCCCGTCGTGTATCTCATGATTGGCTCGCTTGGCACGGCTTGGGCGGCAGTGATGAACTACGAGTATGGATCGACCCGCATCGGCTCCGCGCAAACGTCCAAAGTGACCGACTTCGCAATTTCGCCCGGAAGCGTAAGCAGCTATCCGGCCCTTGCCGCGCCCACGCCATCATCGACGGTCAACATCAATGCACCACAAGGCGGATCGCCAGCGGTCGCGATCAACAACCCGCCGCCTGATGCAGACAACAACCCCAACCAAATTTATCGAGGCAGCTAATGAAACACGGCGAACACATCGTTGCATTTGAAAAGGATCGGTTCGGCAAGATCGCGAGCCCGTTTAACTTCATGCCCTTCAACCAGTTCAAGGATCAGGCAGGCGGTTCGCTCGTGATCATGCGCCGGGCAGAACTCGAAACGGATGAACGATACGGTCAGCTTTTGCCGTACATCGTGTTGTTCCAGCGCTCGAAGGTCAGCGGCAACCTGAAGTTCTTCACGTATCAACGCGGGAAGGGCATCGGCGAGTCGCGCCTTGCCGGTGCATACAGTATCGGCGTCGGCGGTCATGTGGATCTGAACGATGCGCTTCATGCGAGCACGGAAGAAAGCGCGATCGATTTCGATCGGTTGATCGATTATGCAATCCGCCGCGAGCTTGGTGAAGAAATCAACATCGCTACCGATGAAATCGGCGATCGTCTTTTACTGACGTACCTCGATGGTCATCGACCAATCTTTGCCGGGATCATCAACGATGCAAGCGACCCGGTTGGACGCGTGCACTATGGCGCTTTGTTCTTCCTCGAAGTGCCGCCGATCTACACGATCTCATGCAGTGAACCAGAACTTGAAACGATTGGCATGTTTGGTGCCGATGATCTGAAGCAAGCGAAGGCCGATATGCCGCTCGAAAGCTGGTCGCGCATCGTACTTGGTCTGAATCACGCTGCAATCATTTCGATCATCGGGGGCACGGATGCCGGTAAGCGTTAATACCCGCCTTTTCTTCGTCAGCAGCAACGGCAAGGTGACGCCGGTTGTGTCCACTGCTGACGAAGTGAACGGATCGGTCACGGTGCGTTTCGCTGACGGTCACACAGAGACGCTAGGAACGTTCAACCTGTTTTTGACCGACATGGCAGCACAGCGCGCGGCGGCGCAACGCTCGATCCCGAAAATTTCTGAACAATT
>Ga0163162_10000537_pt1 | contig 35111 bp, 27 predicted proteins | sample S55metaG_FD_115310 | JGI IMG/M metagenome (GOLD analysis project Ga0163162, IMG submission 115310) | Switchgrass rhizosphere microbial communities from Kellogg Biological Station, Michigan, USA - S5-5 metaG | ecosystem: Host-associated > Plants > Roots > Rhizosphere > Soil | place: USA... | reverse complement strand
CTGTCGCGCGCCCTGATGAAGGCGCTGGTTACTATGCGCCGCCTGTCAACGTTGGGATCGGTCTTGGAGGCGGGACATGGGGCGGCGGTGGATTTGGCGGGGGAGGCGTTGGCGTTGGTGTTGGTTTTTAGTACGATTTCCGCAGCGCCTTTACCCGGTCTGGGTGCTTGCCGGCGCTGCAGGAAAAGAGTTTTCTAAGCTACGCTTCGCTTCTTACTTCAATGAAACCTGTGTCGAATTTGATTGAGCAGCGTAAAGGCGAACAATGCCGCGATCCGTAATGTGGCGTACTGGTCAGCTTCAACACCTGGTACTACCCCATAATCAGTACATGGTCACCCTACTTTAAAGCTGCGAGCGCCGCATGGTTCTGAGCGATATCGTCGATCAACTTCGCCCAAATATCTACTTGCTAACTTCATACTTTTTAGCTTAAATAATATGACCGGCTATTCGGTATTTTGAGAGTGCATCTTCGAACGCGGTTTGCTGCTAATCATGGTCGCTGTCGTAATAGCGATTCCCATCAAGCCGCCTATTCCCAGCGCTCCGATTGCCGTGAGTGGCCCGAATGCGCGCGAAAGCAGTCCGGCAATGACTGTCCCTAGTGGCCACGTACCAATACAAACGGTCACCAGTCCCATTACCCGGCTCCGCAGGCGCTCAGGCGTTGCGGCAATCACAATAGTCGTTTGGTAAATGTTATAGGCGGCGCTGCCAAGTCCTCCAACGAAGAGGATCCCCAGCATCGGCAAGAGTGGGCTATGGACCCGGCCAACCAACGACGCGGCAATCAAGGTCATAAAAAGGACCGTCGCACCGCCCGCTAGCCAACGAAGCGGCGGACCACCCGGCGGCTTTACTGCTAGCAGCACACCAAACAGTAACGATCCCGCCGGCTCAGCCGCTGCCAATACACCGACCATCAACGACGATACAGCGAGCACTTGTACTCCCAGCGGCGCGAGAAGTGCACCGTAGCTGTAGCCAAAAAGATTCGTGAACAGAGTGACGCTAAGCAGAATCAGCAGCGTCTCGCTCGAGCGTGCGTATGCGACGGCATCACGAAGATCCGATAGCGATTGTTGCAGGTGAAGTGGGCCACCCTTGGCCTGAGAATAAGGGATTCGCATCATGCTGAGAAAGGCGACCACGCTGCATGCTGCCGAGATGCCGAATGCGCCTGACAATCCAAGCCGTTCATATGCTAGGCCGCCAACAATCGGTCCAACGCATCGCGTCGCGTAGTTGGTCATGCTATCCACTGCCACAGCTCGCGATGCGGCTGCATCGCCTGCGCACTCCGCTATCATCCTACGTCGTGCAGGCATTTCCGTCGCGTAAACCATGCCGCTGACCAGAGCCGCCAACCCCAGATGCCAAGGTGAAATTGCACCGCACAGACTGAGGACACACACTACGGCGGAGCTGATCGAGGTGACCAGCAGCCCAGCGATCACAATCCGCTTCCGATTTATCGCATCTGATAGCACGCCGATAAACGCGCCAGTGAGCAAAAGTGGGAGGCTGCGCGCTGCGGAAACGAGTGCCACTGCAAGTCCTGAATTCGTGACGTGGAAGGTGAACAGTCCGCCAGCAAGCATTTCGAGCCACAACGTGGTGTTCGCGAGTGCGCCGGCGAACCATAATCCCTTAAACCCAGGCGCAGAAAATAACGGGCTTTTGGTTGATGGCTCCATCCTCGTTCCGAATTTTGGGAAAGTTTATTGTTTTGAGCCTTAAGCCGCGCTCGAATCTAACGGAGCCATCATCCAATGCAGCCCACCGTTTCCGATGAACGCAGACGATCAGGTCTTATCAGTCGACACCATCCACGCTAACAAGCGAAACATCATAGCCTTCAAAGCTGATGTTATCGCCAACTTAGGCGGACGTAATGGGAGGGCGGACATCAATCCGAATCAGGACGTCAGTAGCTCTTCGAGGCGATCAAATTCCAGCGGTTTCAATATGTAGCCATTGAAGTCGCCAAGACTCACGCCGTGTTCCAGCCCGACATGCCCGGTCATTGCTAAAATCTGGGCGTGTCGGGACAAGCCCTCACGCCTCATGTCGGCGCAAACGGATCGGCCATCTACATCGCCAAGCTGGAGGTCCAGGAGTATTAAATCAAAAGCCGTGGTATGGGCGAGTTCAACAGCTCTTTCTCCGTCGTATGCCACGAGAGCCTCATGACCCATCGCTGCTGCGAGGGCACCCAGCGCATCTGCCGATGCCGAATTGTCGTCAACGAACAAGACCTTCAAGCGAGACTCCAGTGTCGTGGTTTTGTGGCCGATACTATATCCGACGACCGCCCGTTTGACCCCGATCGGCTTCCGGGCGAAAAAGGGATGGATTAGTCATAGAGCCGACCGCCCCGGTAGATTTGTGAACCGCTTTATGGAGCGACGATGGAAACGCAGGGAACGAAGCAAGACTTAATGAAAAAAGCACGGAGCGGCAAGGATTTCCTTTCTATCGCGCGCGGTGTAGTTCGGGGCTTCTTTTCTGACCGCTGCGCCACGCTCGCAGCCAGTATCGCGTTTTACTCTGCGTTTTCGCTCGCGCCGACGCTACTTATCGTCCTCGCAATGGTAGGTTGGTTTTTCGGCAGAGACACAGCGCAGGGAAGGCTCTTTGAGCGCATAAAAGACATTACCGGACCGGAAGCAGCGGACGCGATGCGCACGATGGTCGAACATGCGCACTACGCGAACGGAACTCCCTTCGCTGCGGCATTGTCACTAGTTTTGCTATTGGTCGGCGCATCAGCGACGTTTTCCTCATTGAACACCGCGTTAAACGCTGTTTTCAAAGTCGAGCCACCAAGAGGCATCTCTGGAATCGAACTGCTTCTGCGAGCCCGGCTGGTTTCGGTCAGCCTAGTAATGGGCTTTGGGTTCTTGCTCGTCGTTTCTTTGATGCTGGATGTTGCAATTTTGACAGTCGGCCAAGCAGTTCTCGGCACAATCACAATGAAATTCTTAGCGCTGGCTGCGCAGACGGTTTTCGGTCTATTAGTCATGACAGCGGGATATGGCGCGTTCATCAAGTGGCTACCTGATGTGGAAGTTGGATTGTGCAATGCTTTAATCGGGGGCGGCGTAGCTTCCGCGTTGTTCTCGGTTGGCCGGCATCTATTCGGGCTATACCTTTCACATGCTGCAACCGCGGGCTCCTTTGGCGCTGCGGGCTCGCTGGCGGTGCTTATGATGTGGCTGTACTTTTCGGCCGCCGTGTTGCTCATCGGCGCGGAAGTTACCGCGATGATTGAGCCCACGCGACGGCCAAGAGCAGCCGGCGTTCACGAAGACCAACCTAAACAAGCTTTGTAAGTCGGTCGATCCACAGGAAGCGACCGTGTTGATCGAGATGTTACAAACATCGAAAGCTCTTCGGTGCGCCGGCTGGCTGAACAACAAGCAGAATTCAACTTGTTAATTTTACATAATCTTATTTATCAATTTTTATGCATGTGGATAGGTAACTTGATCAGGCACAATGCTCTTATTGTCATCGCTTCTTCTCGGCAACTGGATAGCTTATCCCGGTTTCTTCCAGCTCCATTGCGTGCCGATCTCAACCCGTGCTTAACGTAGAAATTTGCTTATGCGTTAAAACAGAAGTTGTTTCCGACGTCAGCGGATCAACCGGATCATGGCCGTCCGTCGCAACGCGCTGTTGTTGCCTAGCCAGCCTCTTCTTTATCCGCTCGGACGTTTTTTCTTATAACGCTGCTGCAGATGTGCACCGCAAAGAATCGACGAAGCATTAAATACAACCTAACCATTACCGCGTTCGGCTAAGAATAATTTGGTTTTGACATCTCAAGCTAGAAAGCCTCTTAGCTTGTCTACAGTGGTATCAGCATGCGGCTGCACCCTTTATCCAGCCCAGATTCCGGCTCGCTTATCTAAGCATCCAGCCAAAGTGCAAAGCTCTGACCATATATGGTCCTAATCAAGATCCAGCGATACTTTGGTATAATCATCAGACCAATATACATACTGGCAATTTCATTAGCGCTCGGTGAACTCCCTACTGCTTAATAGCAAGTCTCGCCATGAGTTGGATTTGAATTACTACGCCCTTTTTTTGGAGCCGCTAAATTGGACAAAACTGACATCTTCAAAGACCCTCTTGCGCTTTTGAACCTTTATGCGAACGGCAAAGGCACGCTTTGGAAAACCAATGCTGAAGCTGCAAAATTTATCTCGAAGAATGGGTTTGAAATTGCTCCCGATCAACTAAAGCGGTTAACTGTGCTCCTACAATACCCTGATGAAATTATCAACCTGTTCTCGGTCACGGGAATCAACAGCCAGACAGGGAGAAGACTTGGAACAGCGAGAAAAAAATATGGTCTCAAAGAGCTTTTGAAGAAAGCCAAGGAATTGACGCCTGCGCTTAATCCCGCGGAGCGATCTAATATATTGGCTGTTCTAAATGGCGAAACCCTTAGATCGGTCGCGATGGATTTGTTGCCTGTCGAAATGGCGCGTATTTACGATGAAGGCCTGCACGCAAACAGGTGGTTTAATCCGGGACAAGCGTCTGTACAAACTGGGTTGGGTAAAAAATTATATAAAGCGATTGAAATCATGAGCTTGCCAGAGTCGATTCTCGCGTTGTTTCCCATCGAAACTTTAACCTTTCGAACGGGAAAAAAACTCATTGGCCTCTTAGCAGCCTACGGCATTGACGGGCTCTTGAGTCGCGCGACATGGTCAGCAGATCCGAATTTTGAAATTTCTGACCATCAAAAGATCGCTATCCTCAACGCCCATGACTCCATTATGGCGACCAAGATAAAAACGAGACGTGGGCGAGGTAAAGTTATTTTCGAATTCCATATACCAGACTCTGCCGGCGCGATTTCCGAAAAGTTACCGGAAATAACTTCAATCCTCGATATGGCTGTCGGGATGTTTGTTAAAAAACGAACAAAGCAGAATATTAACTTCTCAAATTAGGGCAACGTCAACGCGAATTAAGACCCATCGCACCATTATGCGCGAGCCATAAGACAATGACCAAAATTTCGCGGCTATAATTACAGCGTTTTGTGGATGGATGGTAATGTTCGCCGCAGAAATGCTTCACCCCCGTTCTGTGTTATTAGGGCCACGAATTATTTCGATGCATTGAAGTACAGCTGTAATCCGCAGTCAGAGCCGTGCCATGCAACGCCACGAGGAAGGGGTAGATATTTAAGGCTATCATCCCCTTCATTACGATACGTTCGAAAAATGCAGCGGTAGGTTCAGGCTGAATGTGGTTAGCCGACGGTCGCTGCGACTTGGAAGAGCAGGGCTTAGACGGGTGCTGGGAAACGCGGACCCCACAGCTAAGGAATTCAACTCCATTTCCGCTCAAGGACGACCTATTTAGCTACACATCAGCCCAATGCAGCCTCGCTGGCGGTGACGGCCAGCTTTGTTTGCGGCCTGATGGATCGGCGAAGGTTAGCGGATGTGTTTGCGCTGGCGCGAACGTAAGGCTGCAAATAAGATTATCAGCCTTGAAAGCGACCAAATCGGAGTCTTGGGCTGGCAGAACTGCGATAAGGCGCGGTTAGAATCCATGGCCTTGCAGAGGCCTAGAAGAACGGTGGGGGCTCGCTGCTTCGATTTTTGGTCCGCCGCCGCGAAACATCGGCTGTTTCGGAGAAGGACAAAGTGCTGCCGGCGACTCCGGGTGGGCGCTATCCTTGAAATGAAGGGAATGGTGCTTTCATCCTTCATTTAAAAGATCGATTTATGCTTCGATGGGTTCGACACAATCGCTTCGCTCATTCGTTCCCGGTCCGTTGACAGATAGTGAACGGAAAAGAGACGGGCTGTAGCGCGTTCGGGCGTCGCTGTGCAAATGAGGCCACACTTTGGCGTTAGGGCTTAGGTCCGGAAATTTTGAATTGATCGGCGAGTTCGACGGCAACCGCACGCTGCTGCGCAACGTCGAGGGCATTGCCAACTTGTGACAGAATCACCCGTTCCAACAATAATGATAGGGGGCCAACATGGGTTTGGATTTTGGAAAGCTGAACGCCGGAACGGGGGCGAAGCAAACGGATCCGAGAAAGTTATTCACGACACTAAAGCGCGATGCGCGCTTCAAGCGGCCACTCGACGAGCAAGCAGATGTCCTGGATGCGTGGTATGCGCGCCGGCCTGCAAAAGATTTGACAATCAAGATGAACACTGGTGGTGGCAAGACGGTGGTCGGTCTCCTCTGCCTCCAAGCGTCGCTCAACGAGAATGTTAAGCCCGCAGTCTATATAACGCCTGATTCCTTTCTTGTGGCGCAGGTACTGAAGGAGGCTAAAGCACTCGGGATTGCCGCAACGGAAGACGAAAAAGATCCTGACTTTGTAACAGGGCGCGCTATCTTGGTAGCTAATGTCCACAAGCTCTTCAACGGCCGTTCGGTTTTCGGCGTTGGCGAAAAGAAGATTCCAATCGGCTGCGTCGTCATCGATGATGCTCACGCTTGCCTAGGAGTCGTGAACGACCAGTTTTGTATAAAGTCAAAAGTTGGTAGTCCCGTCTACGATCGACTGCTGGCGTTGTTTGAAGACGACTTGAAAGCTCAATCGCCAACCGGTCTGCTCGACGTGAAGGCCCAAGATCCGACGTACGTTATGTCCGTTCCATACTGGGCTTGGCAGGCAAAACAAGACCATGTTCTTCGACTCCTGCATTCTGAAAGGGCCAGTAAAGAGTTGGAGTGGAACTGGCCGTTGCTGAACGAGTGCATTCCATTGTGTACCTGCGTTATCGGATCTGGCCGGTTAGAGATCGCCCCGCGCTTCGTCCCCATTGACCGCATCCCCGCCTTCGATTCCGCGAGAAGGCGAATATATATGACCGCTACCCTGGCGGACGATAGCATTCTCGTCAGTCATTTCCAAGCTGACGCCGCCGAGGTAGTAAGGCCTATTAGGCCAAAGGGCGGAGGGGACATTGGTGATCGAATGATCCTCGCGCCGCAGGAGATCAACCCCAATTACACACTCGAAGAGATTAAAGCGCTGGTATCGAAAATCGCCGTAGACCGCAACGTGGTCGTCATAGTGCCCTCTAAGCCGCGGGTCGACTTTTGGAAAGACGTCGCGGATCAGATCCTGGACAAGGACAACATCTTCAAAGGAGTTGACCGCCTTAAAGCTGGGCATGTTGGCCTTACCATTCTGATCAACAAGTACGATGGGATCGATTTGCCGGGCGAAGCGTGCGAGCTCCTTGTTATCGATGGTCTTCCGGAAGTAGCCGGACTGGGTGAACGTCTTGAGATGGTGCTTCTCGACGGCACCAAGAAACAATTGGTTCGTCAGATCCAACGAATTGAACAGGGCATGGGGCGCGGAGTGCGCTCAAGCGATGACCACTGCGTTGTGCTACTGCTTGGCGGCAAGCTCACTCAAAGACTGCATCAACCCGACGCCGAAGAGATGTTCTCGTCGGCCACGCGCGCCCAGATCAACCTAGGAAAAGAGGTGGCCGTTCAAGTACGTGGAAAGCCTCTTGAAGACTTAATGCCGATTTTAGACCTATGCCTGGAACAGAACGATGAGTGGATCCAGGCAGGGCGGAACGCCGTGGTGAATGCTCCGCCAATCCACGAAGGGCATCTGGACGAGAACCAAGTGAAGCTCCGAGAGGCATTCGACGCCGTTCGCATCGACAGACACGACATTGCCATCGAGAAAGCGCAGGAAGCGGTAACCGAGACGGCGGAAAAGCGAGTCAAGGGTTACCTGAAACAACAACTTGCCGAATATACGAACTTCACAAACGCTGCGAAGGCACAGGAGCTCCAGTTGGCCGCCTTAGGACTAAACTCTCGCCTATTAAAGCCAATCGCCGGTGCGACCTACAACAAACTTAGCGCGCCGGTCGGCGGCCAAGCTCTCGCGGCTGTCGGATTTATGAGGAAATTCCTCGAGGGCAACGATCTCGTTATCTGGGTAAACGGTCTGCTCGACGATCTGGATTGGGGAGAAGAAGGCTCAAAGAGATTTGAAGCTGCAATGCAGGACTTAGGGAAATTCTTGGGGTTCGGGTCACATCGACCGGAAGAAAGCGTGGGACGCGGTCCGGACAATCTCTGGGCGCTCGGAGGTCTGGAATACCTCGTGATCGAGTGCAAAAGCGGCGCAGAGTCGGCCAGCAAAATTTCAAAGCATGACACCAATCAACTAAATGGATCAATTGTTTGGTTTAGCGAAAAGTACGACAGGACGTGTTCGATGACGCCCATTATGATTCACCCGAAGACTGTCTTTGAGCACGCCGCATCGCCTCACGCTGATATAAGAATCATCAATGGTACAGGCCTCAAGAAACTGCGAGATTCGGTTCGTGCGTATTCTGTGGCGCTGGCCACGTCCGGGGCCTTTAACGACGCGGAGGAAGTTGAGAAGCAACTGAGACACAATAATATCTCTGTCGCAAAGATTGTCGAGTTGTGTACTGTCGGTCAAGGTGCTAAGTAGGTGTCTTCTTCGTAAAAGATCTGGCGCGGCTCCGTTAAGTAGGTGAATGCGGGCAGGCCTGAGTCCCTGTTGCGAAATTCAACAAGAAGGACGACAAATGGAGTTCAAGCAGCGCACACTGATACAGATCGCCGACATGATCTGCGGAAATTTTGATCAGGAAAAATCACCCCTGTTCGTGTATCGCAGCAGCAGCCGCCTGACCGAATTTTTCATGGACTGCGACACAGACTACGTACATGACGGATCGACGCGGAATGCGTGGGTTGCGGAGGCGCTGCGGGCGATCCTTGCAGAGCCACAGCCAGGTCCAAACACGCCTCCGGACACCTTTGCTCGTGTCGTCGATAGACTTATGGACCAGACTGACGCCCGGAACGAGGGGTACGAGCGCCCGGGCGCGATGGCCATGCTATCGGCGGCACTTACCAGGGAGGGTTTCGAGCCGTTCTACGCTGAGGACAAGAAGTGCTATTTGCGACACCTTGCAACAAATACCATCGCGACGTCGCGGGCCAATCCTCACAGGCCTTTCTCCGCGGCTGAGTTGAAGCGACGAAATCAACTGATCGTTTACCTTGACGAAGCCTCGGAAGATGAACTGATCGAGGAAGTGCTGCTGCCGCTGTTCCGACAGCTCGGCTTTCATCGCATCACAGCTGCTGGTCACAAAGACAAAGCGCTCGAGTACGGGAAGGACGTGTGGATGAAATACATCCTTCCCACGCAACACGTCCTGTATTTCGGCATACAGGCAAAGAAAGGGAAACTAGATGCGGCTGGCATGAGCAAAGGCGCGAACGTCAACATTGCAGAGATTCTCAACCAGGCACTGATGATGCTCGGCCACGAGATTTTCGATCCGGAGATCGGCAAGCGCGTGCTCGTAGACCACGCGTTCATCGTCGCCGGCGGAGAGATCACGAAAGCGGCACGGAACTGGCTCGGAAACGCGCTAGATGCAACGAAGCGCAGCCAGGTGATGTTCATGGACCGCGACGACATTCTGAATTTGTTCGTCGTCACGAACTTACCGTTGCCGTCAGGAGCTCTGCCGCCAGCGTCAGACGACGACGATTTGCCATTTTGAATCTATCCGAAAACGTCCATCTCCCGAAAAACGTAGTTTAGATATATCGGGGGACAGGCGCTTTTCGCTGAGGTGACCACGCAAATCGTGACGAGCAGACGCCGACCTCGTCAACACCATGCTGGATTCAGCAATCGAATCAGTGGCTGGCTGCAAGGAGCGGCCCATAGGTCAGTCTGATCGCGGGGCGCACTATCGCTGGTCCGGATCACCCTCGCGTGTGCGTGCTGCAGCCTGACTCGCTCGATGTCGCGAAAAGGATGTTCGCCGGACAATGCAGCCTGCGAAGGCTTCTTCGGCCGACTCAAGACGGAATTGTTTATCCTTATGAATGGCGAACCGCGAACATTGATTAGTTCATGAAGTTCGTTGACTCGTACATCCGCTGGTACAACGCAAACCGCATCAAAGTCTCGCTTGGCTCCCTAAGCCCAATCGAATACAGGCAAAGCCTTGGAATTGCGGCGTAAACCAATCCAAGACTTTAGCGGCACTCCCGCTGTATCGATTTACAACTGCGCGCGACAAACTCTATCGGCAACTTGAAACACCGATCGCCGAACCCGCATTAACTTAAACCAACCAGCCTCCACGATTCCCGGGGCGGTTCAGTCTGGTGCGTTCCGCTCAGCTCAATGGGCACGACCCTTACGCATATCTGAAAGACGTCCTCACGCGACTGCCGGCACAGCGGGCCGATAAGATCGCCGAATTGCGTCCGCATAACTGGGTACCACCTGTCCCCTATGAGCTCATCCCTGACTTTGCCGGGCGCTTACGTATCGACGTCGAATAGGTCCACACCTATTCGGCCACCTTCTTGCGCTCCCACTCGCCTATGTAAACTGTTTTAAGCAAGCTGCTAAAAGCACCGCAGTAACATTTACTACCAAGTTCTTCATACAGCGCAAAAAAAATTGCCAGACCAATTGCTTTTGTAAATCTACTGATCTATAAATTGCTCATACAGCAAACAGTTGGAAACGTAGGGCTAAACAACCGACCCTACGAGGTTTTCCGGGCTTGCTGTCGAGAAACCAAAATATAACTGAGAGAGAACATGTTAGCCAAAACGAAGCAATTCTTTAATGACGCGCGCGGGGTCACCGCGATCGAGTACGGACTTATCGCAGGTCTCATTGCGGTCGCTATTCTCGCTTCCGTCGGCAATATCGGCGCGCAATTGACAGCAACTTTCGACAAAATTGCAACAGCGGTAACGCCCAAAAGTTAGCCGGGGGAATGCGCAGCCCTGCTGTTGCCACTTGATATGAGTGGCAACTTCCCGCCTTTAATTAAAACTATCCGTCCACGAATGGCGGAAAGTGGCTGTGTGATTATAATGGATCATATAATAAAATCGACTCCGTTTGTTTTTTGGGGATTGACACTCATCGTTTTTAACATTACGCGCAACAAAATCCCAAACTTACTTGTTATTGTGGGTGGGCTGTTGGCCGCGTTTCAAGTAATTTTAAATTGCTCACCTTTTGCGATTTCAGAATTTGATGCCTTGTGCGGCCTAGTTGCCGCGTCCATTGCTTTCATACCTCTATTTGCAACTGGTTTAATAGGTGGGGCCGACTTGAAAGTATTTGCTGTTCTAGGAGCCTGGTGTGGTGTGCACGGCATTGCAATTGTTTGGCTTGCAGCAACGTGCGCCATAGTTATTTTAATGATTGCAGCTAATATAAGTAAAGAGCAAAGTCTAAAAATGAGGGCCCATCCCGTATCGCTCGCAAGGCCGGGCGACCCGACGTCACGTATTTTGGTACCTAAAAATCAGCGTAATTCAATCCGATACACGGACCTTTTAGTTGTAGCTTCGTTGACCAGCCTTTTAATTAAAAATCTGCAATAAGCAAAGAGTAAAGCTAAATTTCTCGCAAACGCCAGTTTAGCCAAAGTAACAAGCTAACGGCGATGCGCCAAGAAGAAAGCGAAAGCATCTTGCTACTAATGATACAACTAGCCTCCACCTGGACAATTGTTTTTGATGAACTCGCTCAGATCGTCAACGCTGCTCGCAAAGCCCCATGCTTTAATGGTGAATTTTCCAATCATCGTATCGTCGCACACCATAACTTCACGCTGCTTTGACGCGCTGCTGATATGACAATACCCACCGAAGGACCGATCTTTACCATCTTGCGATAATTCAACGAAATTGGTACATTGTATGTCCTTTATGGGGAATCCTAATTCTATAAAGTTCTGGCGGAACTGATCCGTAAGCGATTTTTCTTCGTCAAGTTGGCTAATCAAATGAACTTTGTCTTGAACTGCTAAGGTCTGTGCTTGAGCGACACTCGTCTGCATACCACTGTCAATTAACAACCACAAGCACCAAGCTATAGCGGCATCTTTTTTCAAATTCATAAATTTCGAAAAAAACGTTAGTTCGTATAGGCACGCAGATATTGCTGCGTGATCGTTACTTCGACTGCAAACAAAACCTTACTCCCTAGTTTGAGTAGTTGCAATAATTAAAAAACCCATCTGACAGTTTACGTTTTCATTCCATAAATTTTATAGTTTTGAAAACAAAGGATTTTATAACGAAACCACATTTAGGCAGAATTGAATTGATCGACGGATTTAATTGTCTCAAAGTTGTAAGATCGAAAAGCGGCGAAAAAAACAAAACGTTGTTTCAAAAAAGAGAGAGCGGTGCTGTGTAAGGTATCGCAAAATCGACTTAGCTTAAAACTGCGAGGGCGGGAATGGCTTCCAATTTTGATAGTTTTGATCGCGCACAGTTGCAGAACGAATTGCGCACGGTGCTGCTCAATACGGAACACAGCGGCTTAGCAACTAACTATGTGTTTTCCAACGCTGGTGGAAAAAGCGCGTGGTCATTTGGGTTGACTCAAATTGATGTGCGAGGAAACCCTAGACTTGCAAGACCGAGTCTTCAAGCGATGGGATTCAGTGCGGCGCAGATTGATATGTTGGCATCGGGCGCGGCCATTCCGCCTGACCAGATGAATGCCATGAACGCGATTCTCGCTTCGCATAAGAACATGGTTGATAATGCTGATGCCGTACAAATAAATGCTAGCATTAGCGCTTTGGATGAGGTGATTAGTCAAGTTGCAATAACCCGCCCCGATGTCGCAGCGACCATTCTCAGCGATACAACTTTGCAGCTTAAAATACTAGATTATGCAAATCAGTTTAATCTTAAAGGTGCGTCTGCAGATCCCGGTGCGTCTATCCCTACGGACGCGTTACTTCTTAAATATTTACGCGGCGAAAATGTAACGCTGGATGGCGGTGTATTTCAAATTGGTCACGACTCTACGTTGACAGCGGATGATATTGCCGATTTTGAAACTGCAACACGGGAAGGTGTTCAACATCCTGATGTCGTTGCAAACCGCAATGATCGATTTGATACCGCGATTCAAGTGATTCAGTCGAATCGGCAATCGTCTAGTAGCATTGGTATGCCTCTCGGCAGCGTATCTCTCGATGACCCATCTGGTCCTTTTCCTTATAGTACACCGGAGCTTGCTGGCTCCGCGCTAGCCTTGTACGTTTATAAAGCGCCGGTAGGCGCGGGGATTGGAGGCGTCGAGGACGTGAACGCCCAAGCCCGAGCGGATTTAGCTTCTGCAATCTCACGACAGCTCGCCAATCATGAAGGCCTCTTTACCGTAGGATTAGCAAACGATGGATCAGTCATTGTTTCAGGCGCCGACGGTGTTGTTATCAATTTCAATACTGACTTATCAGGCTCGATTTCAAACACTGTAAGCAGTGACGGAGCGGGTTCTTTCGAAACGTTTGATTCGACAGGGGCTGTTACTTCAGATTCTGAGACTTCAGTAACTTCGGATGGAAGAGGCGGCTTTGAAAAGTCGACTATTTCCATGGATAGTGGTACGCAGCTGATAGGCATTTCAGTCGAGGAACAAGGACAAATCGCGACCACAACAAATTCCTACGATTCCAATGGCTTATTGACCTCAACAACGACTGTTGGCATTGATAGTTCGACTGTTACAACATATGGTGACCCCCAAGACTTTAATGTTAGGACCATCACTACAGCGGATCAAGACGGAAATATTGAGTCGACCACAACGATCACCAGAAATGCCAACGGCACTTACACTAAGGCTGAACTAGATCCCGCTGGAAATACGACCAGCAGTACGGTGATTAATCCACCGCCGACAAGTCAGCTTTCTTTGGATCAAGTTGGAACTGGCGCCGTTGATTTACTGCAAGCAATAACTGCATTGCGAAATGGCGATCCAACAAATGCAGCGATCGATGGATTGAAACTGGTTCAGACGCTCAGTAACTCGGCTACGTTCGGTAACCTCGCAAATGCAGCGGGCGGTGTACAGGGCCTTGTAGGGCTGATACAGGGTATTCACGGTGGGAACGTTATAGGCGCAATTCAAGGAGGCATAACTTTAGCCGGTGACGGAGCGTCACTGCTAAACGCACTCGGACAAAACAGTTCGTTCTACAGTTTTATGGATACAGGCTCAAACGCAATTAGCGAAGGCGTAAGTAGCTATTTAAATTCGCTTAGCCAGGGTTTGGGCAGTGGCGTTGCGCAGGCCCCCGGACTTTCTTTCGTTGATCTAGGTTTAGACCTTGCTAAAGGCGACTATATCGACGCTGCAATCGATGCTATTTCCATAGTTAACCCTGCTTTGGGGGCCGCAGCCGAAATTATTGACCTGCTGTATAACCTTTTCGCAGGGCCATCGAGGAACTATATTTATGTTCCCCCCGATTTCGAAGGTCCCGCTGTTTCTCTTGGGAACGATATTGAGGATACTCTTTCGTTTAGTGCTTCAAATGGTCGATTCGTCCGATCGTTGGGTGTTGAGCTTGGCACAGGCAACAACTTGGTCGAAGGAACAGTTGAAAATATTCAGCTAGAAGTTTCGAGCAAGGTGGGAAGGGACACTGTAACGCTCCAAAAACTGCCCTATTCATATATCGCTGCGCTCAATATCTTGTTTGCTAATGATTTACAGCCGAAGGACATAGCGTTAGAGCGTTCTGGCAACGACATGATATTTCACGTCGGTAATACAGGCGGTGAAGTTACTGTTACAGATTGGTTCATTGATCCCAATAGGACATATGCAACTGAGACCTTTAGTGATGGGACTGTTTGGGACGCGAAAGCGCTAGCTGATCTTCCGCTTTATATTTTAGGCGGTTCGTCCGATTCCACTTATACGGCGGCGGCTGGATACGGAAACGTTATCGTTACCGGGAATGGCAACGATATCGTTAATGCCGATCTTAATGCGAAAGTCGATATCGTAGGAGGAACAGGATCTTCGATTTTTAATATCGGCATTCAAGCTCAAACCGAACTGCAAGGTTACGAGATCGCTAATATTTCGACCACGAGTGGTAACGATACTATCAACTTAGGTCCAGGGGTCGGCGCCTTTACAGTCGATTTTGGATCAGGAAACAATGTTTTGAGATTTACGGAGGCCGATGACCCTGATTACACCGACAACGCAGGCGGAGGTGAGTATGGCGCGTCACAAGAAATCCGTCTTGGCACCGGTAATAATCTGGTTAGTGACGACTACACCGGCACGACGTATGACGTCACCCGTGGCATTGGACATGACACAATTTCATTTGCAAGCTCGTATGGATCAATACGACCTAAGATTCTGAATTTTGATAGTAGTGTCGATGCTGCTGATCTGTCGTTTTCGCGGGTGGGAAACGACATGTTAATAAGTCTGACAACTGGTAGCGGTACTATCACCATATCGAATTGGTTTGCCAACGACTTGTCAAGGATCGAAAACTTTGTGTTTGCATCCGGATCGGCCTTTACCGCAGATGATCTTCATAATGTCCTAATTCCGTATCACGGCGATGGCGATCTCATTGGATCCGTCGGTAATGACGAAATCTACGCTGGAGATGGCAATGATCGGCTGGTCACGAATGGGGGCAGCGATAGGTTGCACGGGGGATCCGGCAACGATACTTTTACTGTTTCGCAAGGGTCGTCTGCCGTGATTTATACTGGTGATGGCGATAACCAAATTGAGATTACCCGAAATGCTAGCGCGACAGTTCACTTAGGAGCTGGAAACGACAGCGTTGCGGTTGATTTTGCAGATAGCGCTGCGACCATTATTGGCGGCGCAGGCACCGCATTGATTAAGTTGGGCGATGCATCCAGCGGTAACCTTGCGTTTTTCGTTGACGTTGTCGCCGGGACTGGTTTTGAATCAGTTGTCGGTTTCGCTGGATCTGTAACGCTTGAATATGGTGTAGGAGACGGAAACGTAGAATTTGCGAATGAGGCGGGAGCGTCCCTCAACACACTTAAATTCAGTGTTGGTATTAACCAAAGTGATGTAACTGCCCAAAGAATCGGTAATGCGGCGATTTTTTACGTAGCCAACTCTGGCAGTATCACTGTTGACAACTGGTTTACTTCCAGTCAATACAGCTTTGGTTCAATCCAATTTGCAGATGGTTCGTCTTGGACCCAAGACAATGTAAACAGTGCGCTTTCCGCGGCAGCTGGCCGAGTAGTGCAGGCTAATGAAGTGCTGGGGACCATCGGTAACGATGTTCTATCAAACTACGTAACTGGTGAAATTCTTGATGGCCTTGGAGGAAATGATACTTTTGTAAGTGCGTCTCCTGACGGAGGGGATACCTTCGTGTTTAAGAGTGGATATGGGTTGCTTGAGCTTGATACGTTTTTATTGAATGGGTCTCGCCCAAATGTTTTAGCACTTGGGGCGGGCATATCGATATCCAATCTTCGCGTTTCTGCCAGTGGAAGTGGCACTGCACTCGTACTAGGCGACGGCATTATTGGCGATCAGATAATTATCGCTGGTTCACTAAGCTACGCCTCAACGAGTGGCGTCCAGCGTGTTGAGTTCGCTGATGGGACCGCGCTGTCGTTGGCTGATTTAATTGAGATGGAAACAACTGGCACTACCGGTGCAGATCAAATCTACGGTTCGAACGCGGCAGATCTAATAGATGGCAAAGGGGGTAATGACATCGAGTACGGGCAAGGAGGCAGCGATACGTTTTTCTTCCAAGCCGGTTATGGCCATCTTGAAATCAAGGAAAATTTTTCCGGTTCCGACCAACCAATTCTGCGCCTTGGGAACGGCATTGGTGCGTCTCAGGCTATGCTCGCTTTCGATGCTGACAGCAATCTGATATTGACTGACTCTGTTAGCGGAGATCGAATCCAAATCGACGGTATAAGTTGGTCGGCGCTGCAAGGAATCCAACAGTTACAGTTCGCCGATGGAACATCGTGGTCGAGAGCGCAGATGCTCGAGAAGGCAGGTGAGATCAGCGGATCAGCTGCAGCTGATACGTTGACTGGTTCAACTGGAGCAGATGTTCTTGATGGACACGGCGGAAATGACATAGAAACTGGAAAGGGTGGTAACGACACCTTCATTTTCAATTCTGGATATGGGCACCTAGAAATTAACGAAATAGATTTTTCGAGCGCACCCCTCAACATTTTGAAATTGGGGTCAGGCATTCGTAGTTCTTCGTTGACCGTGGACGCCTCATCAAACGGAACAGGCTTGGTGCTGGCGGACGGGATTGCGGGTGACCAAATTACTATTGATAATGCCCTTAGCGGAAGTTACTACGGCGTGCAGGACGTACAATTTGACGACGGCACCATACTAACAGCACTGCAATTATTGAAAATGGAGTTGACTGGAACCATCGGCGACGATATTCAGTACGGCACGTCCGCAGGAGACCTGTTCGATGGCAAAGGAGGCAATGACTACGAATCGGGCAATGGGGGTGGCGACACTTTTGTATTCAATGCCGGATATGGAAAACTAGAAATTAAAGAAATTGATTTCTCCTCAAGCCCACACAATGTCTTGCGAATGGGTACGGGTTTATCGAAGTCAACACTCACTGTGAAAGCATCTTCGGATCACAGCGGAATTGTGTTAACTGACGGTATTTCGGGAGACCAAATAAGCCTCGATAATGCCCTTTATGGAAGCTATTACGGTGTACAGCAGGTTCAGTTCAGCGATGGCAGTGTTTTATCCGCCCAGCAATTAATTGAAATGGAGACTATCGGGACCGTCAATAGCGATATGATGTACGGGTCAACCTCTGGCGATTTCTTTGACGGCAAAGGTGGTATCGATTATGAATCGGGCGGTGGCGGTGGGGACACGTTCGCATTCGATGCAGGGTATGGCCAACTTGAAATCGACGAGTTTGACTTATCAGCGTCTCCACACAATGTCTTGCGGATGCGCTCCGGGATTACAGAATCGGCGCTCAATGTGAAAGCAAGTTCGAACCATTCAGGGATAGTGCTCACAGACGGAGTCTCTGGGGACCAGATAACCTTGGACAATGCCCTTAGCGGGAGTTATTACGGCGTCCAAGAGGTGCAGTTCGACGACGGGACACTACTAAGCTCACAAGAATTGATCAGGATGGAAACCACTGGGGCTAGTGGCAACGATATGCTTTACGGGACTCCAGGGGGCGACTTATTTGACGGCAAAGGAGGCACGGACTTTGAGTCAGGCGGTGGCGGCGGCGATACGTTTGTGTTTGATGCCGGATATGGGCAACTGGAGATCAGTGAATTTGATCTAGCAAGTACGCCCGATAATGTCTTACAGTTTGGCGCGGGCGTCACCCCAAGCGACTTATCTGTTGTGGCGAGTGGTGATGGGCAAAGTTTGTTGCTCACCGACAACTTGTCAGGCGATCAGATCACTTTGGATAATGCGCTTCGTGCAGCCTATTACGGGGTTCAAGAAGCTCGATTCTCAGATGGAGCGACCCTAAACGTCAATCAGTTGATTGCGATGTCTAAGCCGTTAACGGGGACCTTAAACGCAGATACCCTAAGCGGAACGCAATCGAGCGAAGTCTTTGATGGAAAAGGCGGAGCAGACGCAGAGATAGGCGACGGCGGCAATGATACTTATATTTTAGGCAAAGGCTACGGCGCTCTAACAATAGAGAACGGAGTTTCCACGAATAACGTTTCGAAGGGTTCGTTGTCGATAGCTAACGAGAATCCTAATAGCGTCTGGTTTCAGCGAAGCGGAAGCGATTTGCAGATTGAGCTAATGGGCACCAATACCGAAGCAACAATCCAAGGATGGTTTTCTAACAGCTATAGCCAATTGAGTTCAATCTCAATTACTGACTCAACTGGTGTGAAGTCTGTTCTGGACGTGCAACTTAACCAATTGATTCAGGGGATGGCGAGTTACTCCGCGCAGAACCCTGGATTTGACCCTACTGCGACCGCCAACTCGGTTATTCACGATGCTACTTTGATCGCCCTTGTTGGTAGTAGCTACCATCATTAACTGCGGCTTGCCGCGTAAGTAGAAATTTTTCTTGCTAACGCGGCTCTCTTTAAGATTAGTGCGTCAGCATGAAGCGGTTTTTTGCTGCTGGCTTGAGTTTCACAGTTCAGATTCTTTAACGGCCATACCGTCATTTTGATCGTTCGGGGCTGATTATCATTAGCCTGAGCCATGTGGCTATAAGCGATAGTTATTCGGATATTGGCTGCGTTTAGCATTATCCGTGAAAATATTGTGTCGTCTTGTCGGCACTTTGAGGATTCCAGTTTGCAGCCAGACAAAGATATCAGCTACGACCCGGCTACCGATCCAGGCGTTCACGCACTAACGTTGATAGCCCGTTTTCACGGCATAGCAGCGGACCCAGAGCAGTTGAAGCACGCAGCAGGTTCGCAAAAGGCTTTTTCCGAGAAGGATATCGTCTTATCTGCCAAGTCCATTGGATTAAAGGCACGATCAGTGACCGTGCCTCTTGATCGGCTGAAGACAACTCCATTGCCTGCGCTTGTCTTGGCTCACGACGGAAGGCACTTCATTCTTGCGGCATGCGACGGCGTCAAAGCGCTGACCTTATCGCAAGGGCAGGGCGCACCCACTTCATCGAATCCAGATGAAGTAATTGGTCGCTCTGGCGGTCGCATGGTTCTCTTCGCCTCACGCGCGTCACTTAGCGGTGAGCTTGCTCGTTTCGATTTCTCTTGGTTCATCCCAGCGATTGTCAAATATAGACGCATTTTGTTGGAGGTCGTACTTGTTTCGTTCCTTTTGCAGATATTCGGCCTTGTCACACCGTTGATGTCCCAGGTCATTATGGACAAGGTGATCACGAATCGTGCGTACAGCACGCTCAATGTTGTAGCCATTGCATTATTGATCGCTGGGACCTTCGAGATCTTGCTGACCGGGCTGCGCAATTACATCTTTTCACACACGACAAACCGAATCGACGTTGAACTGGGTGCGCGCTTGTTCCGTCATTTGCTAACACTTCCGCTTGCCTATTTTGAAGTGCGGCGCGTGGGAGATACCGTCGCGCGGTTGCGCGAGCTGGAAAGTATTCGAAGTTTTCTCACCGGGCAGGCACTTACAGCTGTGCTCGACTTCATTTTTTCGATCGTTTTTATCGCAGTGATGTGTCTCTACAGCGTGTGGCTGACCGCCATCGTTGTCCTCTCGCTTCCAGTTTATGCCCTGATTTCGTTCGGGATTAATCCTGCATTCCGTCAGCGTCTAAATGAGAAGTTTGCGCGTGGCGCGGACAATCAGTCTTTTTTAGTTGAAGCGGTGTCCGGCGTCCAGACTGTCAAGTCGATGGCCATCGAGCCACAATTCGTCCGTCGCTGGGAGAATCAACTCGCCGCCTATGTTTCTGCTAGCTTCGGAGTAAGTTCGCTTGGCAATATCGGCCAACAACTTATCCAGTACGTAGGCAAGATCGTGTCACTGGTGCTCCTATTCATGGGCGCCAAGCTCGTGATCGACGGGAAGCTCTCGGTCGGCCAGTTTGTCGCATTCAACATGATGTCACAGCGTGTCTCTGGACCAGTTCTGCGTCTCGCGCAGCTGTGGCAGGATTTTCAGCAGGTCGGCATTTCGATGCGCCGGCTTGGCGACATCCTGAACACCCGAACCGAGATTCCCCAGAGCCGTCAGGCGCTTCCCGCTGTTCGTGGCGACGTGGCCTTCGAGGCAGTGAAATTCCGGTATCGACCCGACAGTCAGTATGTCTTACAAGGCGTAACGCTTAAAATCGGTGCTGGCCAGACAGTTGGAATCGTCGGTCGCTCAGGATCTGGTAAAAGCACGCTGACTAAGCTGCTACAGCGGCTCTATGTGCCCGAGGATGGCAAGATCAGAATCGACGGTATCGACCTGGCACTTGCTGACCCAGCATGGCTTCGCCGTCAGATCGGCGTCGTGCTCCAAGAAAACTTGCTTTTCAATCGCTCGATCCGCGACAACATTGCAGTAACCGACCCTGGTTTGCCCTTGGACGCAGTAATTCGCGCGGCCACGCTTGCTGGCGCGCATGAGTTCATCCTGGAACTTCCTGAAGGTTACGACACGATGGTGGGCGAGCACGGCTCGTCGCTATCGGGTGGCCAGCGACAACGTATTGCGATCGCGCGCGCGCTAGTGACCAATCCCAAAATCCTGATCTTCGATGAAGCCACCAGTGCGCTCGACTTTGAAACTGAACGTGTTATCCAGGAAAACATGCGTGCCATTTGCGCAGGTCGCACGGTAATTATCATCGCCCACCGGCTGACTGCGGTTCGAAATGCCCATTTCATCGTAGCGATGGACAAGGGCGAGATTGTCGAGGTGGGATCGCACCAGACACTCCTGCAGGCTAACGGTTACTACGCGCGCCTAGTTGCGCTACAGAACGGGTAGCGCGCCATGATGCTCCGAATGCAAGCCACGGCAGATTTATTCCGCCGTTATGTTCAGGTTTTCCGCTCCGCGTGGAATGTGCGTGCGATCCTCGATGGCCCACGCCGCTCGGACAACGAAATAGACTTTCTGCCGTCCAATCTCGAACTGGTTGAGACGCCAGCGCATCCCGCTCCACGGTGGGCTATGCGCGTCTTAGTCGGCTTGTCCCTTGCGATCCTCCTGTTGGCAATTTTCGGTCGGCTGGATATCGTGGCTACGGCCAAGGGCAAAGTCATGCCGAGTGAACGCGTAAAAATGATCCAGCCGGCGATTACTGGAGTGACTCGGCAGATCCTTGTTCATGACGGTCAACGGGTAAAGGCAGGGCAGCTCTTGTTGGTGCTGGATACGACTCAAGCAACGGCTGACCGAGACCGGGCACGGCGGGATCGGACGGATGCGGGCCTAGCGATAGCGGGTGCTAACGCAGTCCTCCTTGCACAAAAGACAAATTCTGCCCCTGTGGTTGCGGTCGTGCCGGAGGCTTCGCCCGAAGCGCAAAGGCAATCGCAGCTCTTCGCTGAAAGTATGGTGCGCGAGTTGCGCGACAAAGTGAGCAGCCAACAAGGAGAACTGCAAAAGCGCGTTGCTGAGCGTGCAACGGCTTTGGCCGAGATCGACAAGCTGCAATCGACCGCACCGCTCGCGCGGCGCGAAGCCGACGATTTTGCGAAGCTTTCGGTCGACAATTACGTATCAAAGCATGAGTTCCTTGACAAAGAGCAAACCGCGCTGACCAACGAACATGAGTTGATCGCTCAGCGCAGTCACGCAGCTGAATTAGCGGCCGCGATTACGCAACAACGAGCAGAAATCGAATCCACAATTTCCACCTTCCGCCGTGAACAGCTTGATACGCTGACCAAGGCCGAACAACAACTACAGCACAGCAATGTTGACGAAACGAAGGCGACTACTCGCGAGGGATTGCTTTCGTTGACGGCACCCGTTGCCGGAACGGTTCAGCAGCTTTCAGTTCATACCCTGGGTGGTGTCGTAACGACGGCTCAATCGCTGATGGAGATCGTGCCTGACGATGTTCTCGAGGTCGAAGCCAGCATTGAAAACAAAGACATCGGGTTTGTAGAGGCGGGTCAGGAGGCGAGCGTCAAGATCGACGCGTTTCCTTATACGCAATACGGCTACTTGAAGGGAAAGGTTGTCGCGGTTGCGAACGATTCGGTCCCGGATAAGAAGACGGGCCTGGTATTTACAGCCCGTATCAAACTGCCGAGCGACGTCCTCAAAGTCAATGGCAAAGCGGTCTCGATCATGCCGGGAATGCAGGTGACCGCTGATATCCGAACGGGAAAACGCTCGGTCGCGTCTTACTTCCTGTCGCCGCTCGTCGAAAATGTCCAGGAGAGCATGCGTGAACGATAAGCGTGCAACATTGGCCGGTAGGTTCTGGGGCATAAGGCTCGCGGACTTGGGACTTGTCGTCGTCGGCCTTCTCATTTCACTACCAACATGCGCTGAGATGCTTTCCCCGGACATATTCAATGTTCAGCGCGGCGTTCCCCAGTACGGAGATGGCGTAATCACGCCGGGAGCGAGCTGTACCGACGTTCCGTCCTCGAGCATACTTTCGTTTCGTGACGCGCTTGACCGTGCCCTCTGCCACGATCCAAAGGTTCGTGGCGCTTGGCAGGACATCAAAGTGCGCGCGGCACAGCTAGGGCAAGCAAAGGCTGCGTTTTTGCCGACTATCAGTGCCGATTATCAAGCGATTCGCGACAACTCGAAAACCGATGTTCACGACCATCCAACACTGAGTTCGTCCAATCACGCATTGATCCAGACCGCCGATATCAGTGCCAATCTGGTGTTGTGGGACTTTGGAAGCAGGGCAGCCGCGTCGCGTGCAGCACGCGAGTTGATGCTTGCGTCGGCTGAGTCTTATCGTGCCGCGTTGCAAACGGCGTACGCGACGGTCGCTAAAGACTATTATGCGACCCTCGGCGCTGCAGGCGCGGCCGTCGCCATGAAGGACGCGATGCTTGCGGCGAAGGGAACAGCAACTGCTGCCCGTGCGCGGGTAGAACATGGCGCCTCTGCAATCTCCGATCAGTTGCAAGCGGAAACCTCGTATCAACAAGCGATCTACGATTCGCAAAAGGCAGACAGCGATCTGCGTGCGGCGAAAGGTATTCTCGCGATTGATATGGGCCAGGATCCGACACTTCCCTATTCGCTTCCGGACATTACCGAGGCTCAGCAGCTATCGGGGACAGCTGATTCTTCGATTAAGGAAATGTTGGAAGAAGCAACTGACACTGATCCGTCTATTGCGTCTGCACTCGCGCAATTGAACGCCGCGCAAGCCCAGGCCGACAAGATCCGGGCTGACGGACTGCCGACGCTCTCCCTGACGAGCAAATATACGCGAAATAATCAGCCAGCTTCCCTTGGGCTCGGCGTACCCCAATACCCGGCGAGCGGCCGTGACTCTTATGTGGGAATCCAGGTACGCATACCAATCTTCGAAGGTTTCACCCGCGCATACCAAATCAGCGAAGCGCGGGCTAAGGTCGCAGAACAGGAGGAGTCCGTGCGCGACGCTCGCAAGCAAGTCGCAGCAGGCGTTTGGACCGACTATGAGTCCGTCACGGCTAATGAAGAAAATATGCTGTCTACGGAGCGTTTGATGGAAGTCGCCGAGCGGTCGTTTGATGCGGCAAGTCACCGTTATCAGGTCGGCGCTGGTTCGATCCTCGAAGTGCTGAACGCGCAAACGGCCCTTGCCAGAGCGCAGAAGCAACGAGTTTCGTCGCTCGCCGACTTCGCGACTGCGACTCTTCAACTCGCCGCAAAGCTTGGACGATTGCAAGACCGCTAGATCATACGAACTCGGATGATATCGCACGCAAAGCGCCACTATTGGTGACCAACACAAAGACGATCTTGACCGCTATGCAAATACTTTTCATCCACCAAAACATTCCTGGCCAATTTCGGCATCTGATTGCAGATCTGGTGACCAATCCTGACGTTCAGGTCTGGGCCCTGGGTGAGGCGGCTCGGGTGAAAGCGAATTGGCAAACTGTGAATCCAAAGCTTCGTCTCTATGGCTATGTATTTCAAGAAAAAGCGGTAGTTCCGCTCAATGCGCATCTGCGAACAACTGACGTCAATATCAGACGAGGTCTTGCAGTCGCAAAGAGCCTTGAGACGTTAAAAACGAAAGGCCTCAATCCCGATGTAATCTATGGTCACCCGGGTTGGGGCGAAATGCTTTTTGTGCGCGATGTATTCCCAGGCGCGCGAATTGTGAACTTCTGCGAGTTCTACTTTAATGCCGAAGGTCAAGATCTCGGCTTTGATCCAGAATACCCTGAGTACGAAAACCTGAAATACGAAGTCAGAGCTCAGAACATGACGCAAAGCCAAAGCCTCCTTGCGGGCGACCTCGGGATATGTCCAACGCATTGGCAGAAGAGCCGCTATCCGAAAGCATTAGCTGAACAGATGGAGGTGGTGTTTGACGGCGTTGATTGCAACATCGTCAAACCGAACCCATTGGCAACCTTTGCTTTGTCTCCCGACCGACATCTATCGGTCCAGGATGAAGTGGTGACGTTCGTGAACAGAAGCCTCGAACCCCATCGAGGCTTCCACGTATTTACGCGCACGATCCCAGAGATTCAGCGGTATAGACCTGCTGCGCAGATTGTAATTGTCGGCGGTGATGGAACGTCGTACAGTCGACCGCTTGCCCACGGTACATACCGTGAAAAATATTCGAAGGAGATAGACGGGCGCGTCGACTGGAGCAAGGTCCATTTCGTAGGTCGTATTCCATATCTGCGGTATCTTAGCCTTCTGCAGATTTCAACCGCTCACGTCTATCTGTCGTATCCATTCGTTCTTTCATGGTCGTTGATGGAATCCATGGCGGCGGGTTGCTCGATCATTGCTTCCAACACGGCACCAGTGCGCGAAGTAATCGAAGACGGTATCAATGGCAGACTTGTAGATTTCTTCGATCAACCTCAGCTAGCACTGCACGTTGCGGATGCTTGTGAGAACCGTGACATTTTCAGTCAACAACGGGAGAGAGCGAGACAACAAGTCGTCGAGAGATACGACCTTAAAGGCGTTTGTCTTCCAGAGCTCAAACGTTTGATCTTTTCTTGCTAATGAACGGTTTGTTATCACTTTGAAATCGTCCATTAGAAGTATTTCGGATATCGAACGAAGCATAGAGAAGAAAAATGAAAGTTAAGGCTGGGGTGTATCAGTTTTTGCGTATTTTTTTTTAGCTTCCTACTTTGCTTCGGGTCCAGATTGGATTTTGGTTGGTACCGTAGCCAACCTGCTCATTATTGTACCGTCAAGCGCTTGGTTGACGGACAGAAGTCTTCACAATGCGAACAGTTTCAGGACTTTTAGGACTTGCGCGGGCGAAAGCTGAACGCTCGCAACGGCCTTACTGAAAGCGTTGCAAAGCTATTCGGTTGTATTTACGATGGCGACATATTTCTACAAGAAAGTCACTGATGACCGTCTTGATACGTCGATGCTGATCGCGACGTTGTCAGGACAATTCAAGATCTTTTTTCTATAACTTACGTCGCTTTGATGGCGATCCGATCGCCCACGCGCATTGCATTGACGAGCGCCGATACCTTATTCGTCGGATTATCAACTTCCCAGATGCCTTCTTCAAGGAAGCGTGGGGTCCGATCCTTCGTTGCTCCGTAACTCGCGCCGACGAACCAGAACGCGGACCATGTTTCAGTCTTCTCAGCGAGCATACGACTCCTGTGGCTTTGTGATGAGCCCCGATCCTCGCGGCCTTTTCGGATCCAGACTGACGGCAGATTATCAGACAAGGAATCCCACCGCGCAATCGTGAAAGCGAGATCGCGGCCCATTGACCGCGGCAAGGAACCGGGCGGACCGTTCGTCGAAAGTAACTGCGTTCGCCCTTCCGCGGCGTATGGGTAATGGGCGAGCGTCCCAACGGGTGCTTCCGGGCGATTAACTGCCGCTTGGAGAGCCTTAGATTCAATATGATCGTATTGCGCCTCGTGGCCGACTTGAGGCAATACCACTGTTAATTTGCTCTACGGAAACCGGCCATTGAGCGGCGGCGGATGAGACCTTGGATATCCAAATTGGTTGGCGACCTCGACCAGCCGCTTGTGGCCGGGATGAGGCAGTGCACTCGGCAATTTGCTCGACGAAAACAGGCCATTCAGCGGAGGCGGATGAAGCCTTGGCTTCTCAATCTGGATGTACGATAACCACTTCGCTTAACTTGCACAATTGAAGTTGACATAATGAAAGTTATCAACAAAAAATAAAATTTTGTGAAAACGAAATTTTCCACAACCTTTCATTTAAATATAGAAAAAGTACGCCACTATCTCAGGCAGAATTTATTTTGGTGAAATATATCGAAAGTGAAGGACCTGAATAGTTATGGCTATCATCCCCTTCATTTGGCGCGCGCCGAGAGGAGGGCGCTCAGAACCGGGCTGCATCCGCATGTTCGCGCGCGTTGGCTACTGCTACAGCTGACCACCCAGCCACATTTCGGCAAACAGACCAGTCGAGCGCACTTGCGCTCCCTCCCGAACTGGACTATGTTTAAAGTACTGTACATAAATACAGTATTCGGAGGCCATATGGAACAGTGGGTGCGAGTTCAAAACGAACGCGATCGCTTGGTGCTCGCGTGGCTACGCAGCCAGGTTGGCGATGCGGCGATCATCAGCGCGTCAACCCAAAGCGCGACGTTTGGCGGAAAACCGTATTTGTCGGCGATTTGCCGCGTACTGCGACTGACACCGCCGCGCTTTGCGCGTAGTGCGGTTGGCAACGCCGATATTAGCGAGCGATGTCTCGCTGACATCTACCGGATCCTCCACACTCCCCGAGAGGCAGCATCAATGAGAAGCCGTTGAGTGCCTAGCTGCGGCGAATGCGAGCGTGTGTCATTAATGGCCAAATGCCCTCCATTAACGGATCGCGCCGCATGGAGCAATGTCGATCGGTTCTTGACTTGGGCATAGGATCGATAAAATAGACCCTGATCAGACCACTCCGCCGCATCAGGGACACTAAGTGACCGAACTTCTAACCATACTGGGCCTGCTAACCGACAATATTGGTTGGGTCCTGATTAACATTGCAGTGCCCGTGATTTTGCCGCCCGCAGGTCTCTTGTTGGCTCGGCTGATGCCTCTTCAGCACGCCGAACGGGAACGCACCCGCATCGTGACGACGATTCAAGACGGTCAGCTCGGCTGGCTCGCGCTCGCGTGGTCGGCCGCCACCATCTACGAGGCATGGGAGTATATGGAAGCAAAGGGTCATGTTTTCGCGTGGGTCGCGGTCCTGCTGGCGTCCGAAATCGTCGTGGTGCTCACCGCGATGTTCATTGCCGCCGGCGGTGCGGTCACCGCCGACACGTCGACCAATCGCTCAACGAGATTGAGCGGGTCTATAATAGTTGCCACGATGTCTGCGATGTTGTTCATCGCGACCCACCTGAAAACCCTGCGCTGAGGAGCTGCGATGTCGATTTTGACGAAAGAGCAACACGCGAACACCTGGACGCGGGAGCAGGCACGCACGTTTGTTTCGCGCGTCAGCGGGTACGCAGCGTTCGCCGCCGGCGTCGTCGGTTTGGCCGCCCTGTTATTCATGAATCACTAAGGTCCTTTTTCGCAAAAAGCCCCGTCTAAAAAACGGGGCTTTTTTATGTCGACGGGCCATCGGATTCACAAGCATCCGCCTCTGCAGATCGTGGATCATGGCGAGTTCAATGTTAAGCCGATCTTGCTCACATTGACGCCAGATCTGTGTGACCGCGCGTTCCGTCAGCACGGGTAGAGGAAAAGTCGGGCGTGACACTTATATGCAAGCTGTCGCGTGCAACCGCGGAAGGGCGGGTGGATCTTGAGGTAAGTCCGTGCGCTGTATCGTCGACGGCAACCGCGTGCCCGAACTAAAAGGGACACTCGGGGTTGTCAGGCGGCTCTCCTTGAAAACATGCTGCTGCCACGTCGAGGCCAGATACAGATGTCGTCATTTGTGGATAATATGCATTTCGTCATATCATCCGACCATGCTCCCGACCCGAAGCGCAGCCGCCATCCTTATCACTACTGCTACGGCTTTCACCATTGCAGCCTGTAGCAGCCGTCCCGCGCCGACTCAAGAAAATTTTAAAGCGGCGGTCCAGGCCTACCTTGATAAGAAGTCAGCCGTTTGTGTGCAATCACCGTCTGACGCCTTTCCCTTCGACGCACCGAAGAGCACGCATATGGGCGTTGACGACTTTGATCGTGCTCAAGCATTGAGTTCCGCCGATCTGCTTAATGCCAGCTCCGGAAAAATCGCGTTTCGCGGGGATAAAAGCTTAATGGTCGAGGGCGCTCACTTTGTGTTGACAGAGAACGGCAAGAGGTTTCTGGTGCCGGCAGGAAAGGTTAACATCAATCCTTCGTTTTGCGGCGGTAAAGCCAATTTACAGGAACTCTTCGTTGTCACACCGCCCACCGGAACTGATGTAGGGTCACTGGCCATTGTCCGCTTCGGTTATGTTGTGACCGATGCTCCGGAATGGGCACGCAACGCAAAAATGCAAAAAGCGTTTTCGCAAGATCTTCGCGCGGTGGGTCATACCACATACCAGCAAATGTCTATCGAACTTACCAAAGACGGATGGACGGCGGCATATTGAGACGTGCATCCTTGCACTATCGAAGCTTGGCCAACTGTGAAAGGACTTTGCAGATCGCTACCGACGTTCGGCGCGCGTTCGCCATCGAAGTATGCGGTAGTTTTAAAGAATCAATTCATCCGACCGTTAACGTGAAAAGCGACCCCAACTTTCTACGCGGGTCGATTCTCTGCGGCAAGCGAAAAGAAAATGCTTCGAGTAACTCGGGAATTATTAGACGCAGGTAATCAAATCAGCCTCCGGCTCCTGAAGCTTGAGGAACAGTTTAATGGACAAGTGCCCGAGTCGGCTGAGAACGAACTGTATTCACAGTTGGCGCACGAGACAGGTCACACCGACCCGGCGCTGAGAATTTTTCATCAGGTTAGCGATGTATTTGCGAATCGCGCAGACCTCATAAGCTTGCTACCCCACAGTACCCTAACTGAGATTGCGCTGCTACGACCAACTAGGCGTGAACTGGCGATTGCCGCGCGAGCAACGAAAATCGATCCAACGATCGACGGGGATGAGATCGTCGCAATGATCGTCGCGCTTCGGCGATGCGCCTTTAGTAATTGATGCGGGAATCGCGCGGGCGCTTGACTTCCTATCGATGCATTTACCATCGCTAAAACTGAGTAAGGAAGATCCATGAGCGAACCTAAAGAACCAATGCTTGAAGCTGAACACGAGGAAATGTTTGAATTATTCTCGCGAACCGTCAACATCAGGAGGCCCAACGTCGATGGGTTTGCCTACCGACCTATTCTAGGCAATAACTTGGATAGAGTTGCTATAGGTAGAAAATTGGCAAAGGTGTACCGGATCGCGGTTGCCGATTTTGTTGCCAACGAAGGAGACTCGGTTTTTGCAAGAAATCAGGCAGCCTCTAGGGTACTAAAATATTTTGAGAAGGTGTATCGAATTGCTCCCGGGACTGCTCGGCAATTGATGCGAATCGCAGAGAGATTTGGTAACGATGATAAAGTTTTACAGACTTTCTCTTGGAGCGAGCTCGTCTTGTTGCTATCGCATGACGACGCAGTCGTCCGCGAAGCGATGGGCCACAAGGGGACGTACCCGAAGATAACGGGCGCCGATTTTTCTAAACTTATTAAGTGTCTTCGAAGCAATGCTATAGATTCGGACGCCCAGTCACAAGAAGAACCAGCCTGATAACCTTGAGTCTGACGGATTAGAAAATTATTTGGCTACGGCCGGGTCAAGATGGGACCCGGATGCAACCCGACGCCCTTCATAAAAAGTCTGCTACTCAACCCAACCAGGCGAGCGTGAGCGACCCATCTCTCGCGTTCCGTTGGCTTCAACTTCGCCATATCGATAAGAGCAGCCCTCCCGATTGAGAAAAAGCCGCCAATGGTCTATTTCTGAGAAATCCGTTGCGGTCAGCATCAAATACGGGGCGCTCCCATTCCCTGAAGCTTCGGCAATGCGCTCGCGCGACATGCCAGCGGTCTCAAGCAACTCGGCGCTGGCTTCGCTGAAATCGAGAACAAAAACTTGTTGCATCACGAAGCGCCTCGCGCGATGTTTCGACGGACGTACTATACTGTATAAAAACACAGGTATGACATATGTCAGCGCTACCAGATTTCGAGAAAATCCACCCGTCGTTGTGGAGAGGATCCCAACTCGCCCGAACCGCGGGTAGGGTCATCGACACCGGCTACAAGGCGCTGTCTGCAGAGCTCCCGAGTTCGCTGCCGCTCTACGCGGGACTCGTGATCGGAATTACCTTGCTCGGCTGGGGTATTGGCGGACTGGTGGGTGGCGTTCTTGCCGACTATGTCGGACGCAAGCCGATGATGATGTGGTCGGTGCTCGCATACGCAATACTAACAGGATGCACAGCGTTCTCAGGCAGCCTGGTCTATCTGTGCGTACTGCGCTTCCTGACCGGCCTTGCCATGGGCAGCGAATGGAGCACAGGCATCGCGTTGATTGCCGAGACGTGGCCGCGTGAAGCGAGGGCTAAGGGTGCCGGCTTTCTGCAGTCGGGTTTTGGATGGGGCACGCTGATCGCCGCCGTGGCCTGGTATGCCTTGACCAGCGCCGACCCGTTCGGTGCAGACAATTGGCGCGTCATGTTCGTGATTGGCGCGTTGCCCGCGTTTTTTGTTCTTTATATCCGGCGCGGCGTGGACGAATCGGAACAATGGCAGGAAGCCGTGCGCAACAAGCAATGGAACGCAACCGGCTCCGCCGCCGTGAGCGACCAACCCGCCAAGCGCCCTTTTACCCTGAAACAGGTATTCAGCGAGCGAGAATCGGTTCGCCGGATCGTTCTGACAACTGTGTTGTCCATTGTGACGATTGTGGGCTGGTGGGCTGTTTCCAGTTGGCTTCCGGCACGCACGGCAGAGTTGGCCAAGCAGGAACATGTTGTCAACGCCGGTCACTGGATCTCTTCGGTATCGATTGTCTATACGGTCGGTGCGATCATTGCCTATATGCTGTCAGGCTTCATCATCGATAGCGTGGGACGCCGATGGTTCCTATTCCTAGGTTTTGCCGGGTCATTGGCGACCACTGTCCTGGCTTACGGCTGGATCAGTTCGGTCGAAGGCATGCTGGCCATTGCCGCGATCAACGGCTTCTTCACCCTGGGGTGTACGTTCGCCTGGCTGGCCATTTACCCGGCCGAACTGTTCAATGCGTCTGTCCGCTCGACCGCTACGAGCTTCGTTTTCAACTCCGCCCGCCTGGTTGCCTGGGTCTTCCCGATTCTGTCCGGCTCCATGATCAAGTCGCTGGGCGGCGTATCTCATGCGGCATTATTGTTTGGATCGGTGTATGTCATCGGCATGATTCTTCCCTGGTTTCTTCCTGAAACAAGGGACCTCGGTCTACCAGAAGATGCGCTCCCTGAAAATTCGAACGCTGTTCAAGGCTAGGATCGAAAATGGGCCGAACGCTCTACGACAAGATCTTCGACGCTCACGTAATCCGAAGCAGGGCTGATGGCACCGCCCTTCTCTACATCGACCGCCACCTCGTGAATGAAGTCACGAGCCCCCAAGCGTTCGAATCGATGCGTCAGGAGGGCCGTGTGGTGTGGCGTCCGCGCGCCAATCTTGCAACGGCAGATCACAATGTGCCCACGACTGACCGTTCCCACGGCATTGAGGACGCCACTTCCCGCGCGCAGGTCCAAACCTTGCAGGAAAATACCGGCGCGAGCAGCATTGATCACTTTGGCATGACTCATCCCGAACAGGGCATCCTGCACGTTGTCGCACCGGAGATTGGCAGCACCCTTCCCGGCATGACGATTGTCTGTGGCGACTCTCATACCAGTACGCATGGCGCGTTTGGTGCTCTCGCATTCGGCATTGGCACGTCGGAAATCGAACACGTGCTCAGTACGCAAACGCTGGTCACAAGCCGAAGCAAACGCATGCGAATTACCGTTGACGGCACGCTGCCTGCGGGTTGCACAGCGAAGGATGTCGCCCTCGCCACAATCGGCCATATAGGAACCGATGGCGCGACAGGACACGCGATTGAATTCGCGGGCCCTGTAGTGCGCGCTTTCTCAATGGAAGCGCGCATGACCCTGTGCAACATGTCCATTGAAGCTGGCGCGAAAGCCGGTCTGATCGCGGTGGACGCGACTACGCTAGCGTATTGCAAAACGCGTGCGCGCGCACCCAGTGGCGGGGACTGGTTGCGTGCGCAAACTGAGTGGTTGGCACTGCAATCAGATGACGACGCCGTATTCGATGCGGAAGTGCGTATGGATGTAACCGCACTTTTGCCTCAGGTCACTTGGGGAACGTCTCCCGAAATGGTGGTTGATGTGTCCGGCCGCATCCCCGATCCCATTGCAGTTGGAGACCATGCTAAGTCCACGTCGTATATGAACGCGCTCAGCTATATGGGTCTCGACGCCGGTACGCCAATAACGTCCATTGCCCTGGACAAGATATTTATTGGCTCCTGCACGAATGGCCGCATCGAGGACCTGCGCGCTGCGGCTGAAGTATTGACGAAACTTGGCGGACGGATCGCGCCAAACATCAAGCTCGCACTTGCAGTACCGGGCTCCACTTTCGTCAAGCGTCAGGCGGAGTTGGAGGGGCTACACAAGATTTTCAGGGCTGCCGGGTTCGAATGGCGCGAAGCGGGATGCTCGATGTGCCTGGCAATGAATGCCGACAGGCTTGACCGGGGCGAACGCGTTGCGTCGACATCAAATCGTAATTTTGAAGGCCGGCAAGGTGCCGGCGGCAGATCTCATCTGGTCAGTCCGCCGATGGCCGCAGCAGCCGCGCTGCGAGGCCGCTTCACCGACGTCAGCGCCTTGTTCTGAGAAAGCAGGGTACAGCCATGACACCGTTCACCGAACACACCGGGATTGTATTGCCCCTAGATCGCGACAACATCGATACCGACGCGATCATTCCAAAGCAGTATATGAAATCGATCGCACGGACCGGATTTGGTCCCTATCTATTTGACGAATGGCGTTTCCTGGACGAAGGCTATTACGGCAAGGCTTCATCCGAGCGCATTCCCAACCCAAAATGCCCGATCAATTTCCCACGCTTCGCCCATGCGTCAGTTCTGCTGGCTGGAAAAAACTTCGGTTGCGGAAGTTCCCGCGAACATGCGCCGTGGGCGCTTTATCAGTTCGGCATTCGGGTGATGATCGCAACCAGTTTTGCTGACATCTTTTTTAATAACTGCTGCAAGAACGGCATCCTTCCAGTTATATTGGCCGATGAACAAATCCAGGCATTACGCGCGGAGATTGAAGACACCCTGGGTTTTAGTGTCACTGTCAATCTGGAAACACGTCAAGTGAGCTGGGCGAATGGTCAGCACGTTTCATTCGACATGCCGGAAATGCTGCGCAAGAATCTTCTGGAAGGCATCGACGAAGTAGGTGCAACCTTACTATTCTCGGAAGAGATAAAAGCGTTCGAAGACAAGAGATTGAGTCAACGCCCGTGGCTTTGATGATTTCAGAATACCGGAGCATGCCGCGGCAAAGCCGCTATGGCTGTTGACACAGCTTTTGCTTCGCTTGCCGCAACGTGTGTGCATTCTCTCTTGCTAGACGGTGTCCAGTCGCGCCCCACTAGCGCGACGGACCACGTGCCAATTAAAAGCAGCGCCCAGCGCAGGCAGCACGGAGGTTCCGAGGAGCACTGCGCGCCCATGCCAATATGACCACCTACAAAGCCACCCATTAGCGGTCCCGCGTCCTGTCCGGCGAATTGCGCGGACACGCAGTAACTAAGCGCGGTGCCCACCATGTGATCCAGCCTGCGATGCTAGATTGCGGCTATAACATGCGGCATCAGGCCGCCCAATGCAAGTCGTGTCAGAAAACGCAAGCCAATCAGTTACCAGCCCGCGGAAGTGAACTTTTGAAGGCTCACCGCAATTGCCTACGAGGGCGATTCTCGTTGGCGATTCAAGTGCGCGGGGATTCGGCGACCAGCACCGGCGGGCCCGTCTTCTCCGCGGGCAGGCGGTCGGGTCACTCGGTCGCGCACCCCTAGCGGAGAGCATAAGTGGGTCCAGTGCCTCTTTCTTATGTAGCGATCACCACGTCCGCGGGCGCCTCAACCTGTCCTTCGGTCATAAACAAAGCACGAAGGTATTACCGATACTAAAGATGGGCGATTTGCGTGCACGCTTCAGCGCGGTAAGAATACTCTCAGGTTACCTAAATATCACGTCGGTGCAAATTGAAAAAGGCTCTTTCAATCGCAGAGTTGGCGCAACTACGGCGTCGGGCAAAAGATTAAGCGGCCAACACACAACTCGATCTCGCGTTACCATATTCGTTAGACATCAACCGTTAGCACGTTTGTTTTATTACCTTGTCCTTTCGAAAACATGAACGAAACCGAACACCTGGGTTTTGTTTGCCCACGATGCAGCATTCCGATGGCAGATGGATGGGAAGTCCTTGCCGAAGGTGAAGTGCATCATGTTACTTGCCAATTCTGCCGCACGAAATTCAAAGCGTTGCTCGTCGAATGCAATGCGTGTGGCTCCGACGAGTTT
>Ga0163162_10000536_pt1 | contig 35117 bp, 29 predicted proteins | sample S55metaG_FD_115310 | JGI IMG/M metagenome (GOLD analysis project Ga0163162, IMG submission 115310) | Switchgrass rhizosphere microbial communities from Kellogg Biological Station, Michigan, USA - S5-5 metaG | ecosystem: Host-associated > Plants > Roots > Rhizosphere > Soil | place: USA... | reverse complement strand
CTGCATCGCAGGCTTGAAAAGTCGAAGACGGACAAAAAGGCAGACCCGGTAACCGCGGCCGACCTCGCACGGATTGGCAATGCCGATCGGAGCGCCTTTGCTGATCCGATATTTCAGGAGCAGGTGTTGCTCTCGCTTGAGGGCCGGTTGCCCACACGTCGCGGGTCTCCGCCCCAAGACCCAGTGGTCGGGTGGAAGATCACCATAGCGGACGTGCTGATCGAAGATCGTGCCGCTGAGATCCGCGCGGAGCGAAAGACCAGCGGTATGCGAGGTGAGCGCGAGCCACGTATCCAGGCAGCGGAAGAGGTAGCGCGCGGCCTCAGGCTGCACATGGGCGCCGAGGCGCTGCTCAACCGGATTTCCTCACAGAAAAACGCCTGAATTATTATTATGTCGGCGCAGGGTCCGTGCTGACATTTGGCAGCCTCCCGTAACCAGGAGGTCTGTAATGAACGAAATGGCAATGCGCGGCGCGCAGCGGCTCGGGAGGCGCGCTGTCGCGCTGCTCAAGCCGCACGACCGCAACGCGCGCACGCACTCTCCCACGCAGCTCAGGAAGATCGAGGAGAGCATTCGCAGCTTCGGCTTCGTGAATCCGGTGCTGATTGACGAGGAGGATCGCATCCTTGCTGGTCACGGCCGGGTGGCGGCAGCAAAGTCAATGGGGCTGGAAAGCGTGCCCGTCGTCTACGTGGCGGGACTGACCGAGGCTCAGCGCAAGGCGTATGTTATCGCCGACAATCGGCTGGCGGAGCTTGCCGGATGGGACGATGAGCTGCTGCGGCTCGAGCTGGGTGCAATCGAAGATCTGGACCTCGGCTTTGACTTGGAGCTGACCGGCTTTTCGACCGCTGATTTCGAGAAGCTGCTCGCAAGCGCGGAGGCCGGTATGGGGGAGGGCTCTGCGCCGGAACCCGTTACCGATGCTCCGCCAATCTCGTCGCCGGGCATTATCTGGCAGATGGGCAAGCACCGGCTGATGTGCGGCGACGCGCGTAATCGGGCGGTACTCGATCAGCTGATGGCTGGCGAACAGGCGCAGATGGTGTTCACCGATCCACCGTATAATGTGCGGGTCGACGGGCACGTCTGCGGCCTGGGTAAGGTAAAGCACGCCGAGTTCGCAATGGCGTCGGGTGAGATGAGTGAGGCCGAGTTCGAGGGGTTTCTCACTACGGTGCTCGGCAATCTTGCAGCGGTTAGCAGTGACGGATCGATTCACTTCGTGTGCATGGACTGGCGTCACATGCGGGAGGTCCACGCAGCGGGCGACGCGGTCTATGACGAGCTGAAGAATCTCATTGTCTGGAACAAGGACAATGGCGGCATGGGTACGTTCTACCGCTCGAAGCACGAGCTGATCTACGCGTTTAAGAAGGGCACGGCACCGCACATCAATAACTTCGAGCTGGGCCAGCACGGCAGGTACCGCACCAATGTCTGGGACTATCAGGGGGTCAACTCGCTGTCGGCCTCGCGTGCGTCGGATCTGGCCATGCATCCGACGGTGAAGCCGGTAGCGCTGGTTGCCGACGCCATTCGGGATTGCTCGAAGCGGGGCGGGATTGTGCTCGATGCCTTCTCTGGCTCGGGCACGACGATCATGGCGGCGGAACAGACGGCCCGCCGCGGCTACGCGGTTGAGATCGAACCACGCTATGTCGATGTGGGCGTCCGCCGCTGGCAGGAGGCGACTGGCGAGGCGGCCATCGATCAGATGACTGGCATGACGTTCGCCGAACTGGCTGACTGACGATGGAGCCCGGCGCCGGCGACGCCGGGCTCTTCGCCAGCCCCTCATAGAAAATGATGGCATTTGTAATGATGTCGCTGCTCCGCCTCGCGCGGCAGGAGCCGCACTCCGCACGATTGATGGAGGAGCAGGTTGAAAGAGTATGAGGTGGGGTACCGCAAACCCCCGAAGTCGGGCCAGGTCCGTAAGGGCGAGGTTCGCAACCCAAATGGCCGGGCGGGCAAGAAGAAGGCGTCCGGGTCCGCCACGTCGGAACAGGAGATGCTCGAGCATATCGATGGCGAGACGGTAATGTTCGATGGCAAGGCTATGACCCGGCGCGAGGCCCTTATCCGCGCGCAATATATGAGCGCGCTGAAGGGGAAAGCCACTGCGATCAGGTTCATTGATAAGCTGAGCCAGCGTCGGGAAGCGGAGGGCAGAGGAGGCGGTGTCCTCGCACTGCCGTGCGATAATCTGGAGAAATGGAACGTCACGGACGCCTTTGCCCAATATAACGCGCGGTTCGAACAGCAGCGGCGCAATGCTCTTCGGCGTAGCCGGCGCTCCAGTACGAAGTTTGATCCGAAACAGCCACTGCCGCTTAAGCGGGATTGGGAAATTCTGGCCGACCTTGAGAACCAAGCTATCGAACAGAACGGGCGGATTATGTCGATGCGAGAGGTGCGGCTGCGTATCTACATGGCGTTTGCGGCAAAGGGTAATCGCGCCGCCCAGGAGGTGATCGCACGTATTCAGAATGCGCCGAAGGTGGCTGCGGGAAACCAGGCCGGTGTTTTGCTGGTTCCGGCGATGATGCCCATGGATGAATGGGCAGCGGCGGCGGAACGGCAGCAGGCGCAATTTCGTTCTCCGCAGCAACTTGATGAGTTGTACGAGGACATTGCCGATAAGGCTGCCGAACGCGTCAAACGTCGCGATGGAGGAGATGGCTGAGTATCAGGGCGCGGAATTCTTCCCTGTCTGCGTCGATGCCTGAAGTCTCGTAAGCGTCGGGATCGCGGCTGACCCAGCAATCGGTTAGTTGAGTGCCGTCCGCACCACTCTCGATGCTGGCGCCGAAGATGCACGCGCCCGTCCAGCTGCGGTGGCAATATAACTGATCGTCCTCCACGATCAGGAACCAGCGGTCATCGCTGCCGCTGGGGACCAGCCCCTGGCGGATGCTGGCCTCTTCCTCGGCCGTAAACCGCATGGGGAAGTCAAAATGTTCGCGCTGATCCGGACAAGGCAGTGCCTGCCAATCATCGCGCTGCGCAGGGCGATCGCCTTCGACGTTTCCGAACAGGCGTTCCGTAAGGTCGCCGATGGTGGCGAGGCGTTCGAACTGGTTGAGCTTGAGGGCCCGGATGTCGGGCCGGATCGCCTTGATGCCGGTTCTGTTAGCGCGACTGTGACGAACCGGGCGGTCGCCGAGGTTCGGCAGCGGCGCACCCGGCGGGCCGCCAAACCAGCGGAATTCCACGAACGCGCGCCTGTCGGGATCGAACACCATCCAGATCACGCAGCCCGACTGCCGCGCTGCCAGGCGGGTGTTGATCGGCACCTCGCGGGTCGCCGTGCCGGTGATCGTGGTCTTGAGCTGGATGTGCCGGATGATGGGGCCGTTCTCGATCACGACGTCATAGCCGTGACGGTCCGACGTCGAATGCAGAACCGCGTAATCGATCCCGCGCTCAAGCAGCTCAATGCCCAAGAGGCCCAGCAGCAGGCTTTCGAAGACCTTTTCACGGAGCGATGACTGGTGTGTCAGCCGCCGGATGCGGTCCCAATTGGCCAGCGGGTCATTCGCCGCGGTCGTCGCCATTGCGCGCCTTCCCATCCAGGACGACGCTCTGCCTCGGCTTCCGCGTCGCACCTATGTCCTCTCGGGGCGACGGCCGAAGCCGGATGTTGGAAACCTGATCGCTAGAACAGGCGCATGCGCCTTTACCGGCAAGCCGGCTGGACATGCGCGCATGCCACCCGGCCTCCGAAAATCGGCGACCGAGTAACTAGCGATTGGGGTTTCCACGCCCCGCTCCCGGCTTTCACGGGAGCGGAGTCAGATTGCTCTGTTTGCCGCGCTAGGCAAGCTGAATGTGCGGCCAGGCCACGGCAACTGCCTAGCGCTGTCGTTCTGTAGGGCGACGGCAGAAATTTGGCTGCATACCGTCAGGCCGCTTTCAGATCCGCAAGAGCAGGACACGGACATTGATTCAGTTAGCTGCCTGTCCCAATAGGGCGCGAAGCGGCCGTCATCAGCGCTTATGCTGCGCCCACGCCATCCACGCTGACCAACCCCTCAGCAACCAAGGTCCCGATAACTCGTACGCGCTTCTCGACGTGATCGACCGGCACGCGGTTGAGTTCGAGCGAATACCGACCACCGCTATCGCGCCTGAGAAAGAACCCACCGCCCTCGCGGATTAGCGTCCCGGTCTCGTCGATGCGGCTCCCGATCCCCGGCATGTGAACGGGTTAGCCACGTCACCGGGGCTAGTGCAACCCGTTCGGAACGTTTGCGACAATCACCGCGCCAACGCCCCAGGCAGCAGGGCCCGCCCCTGATCAGCCCACCGCAAACTAACCGCACCGGTCGCAACCAACGCCGCCGCGTCCACCCCAGCACGGACTCTGCCCGCCAATATGCCGTCCACGACCGGAGGCGCCAGAAACGCCAGCCGCAGGACCCGGGTCATGTAGGAGTCGTTTACGCCCTCGCGCGCGGCAAGCATCGTTACATCCATCTCGCCCTGCCGTAGGATTTCCCACCATCGCCGGGCCTTGAGCAGCAGCGTGATCGAAGACGCATCGGCCTTAGTCGTGGCAACCCTGCCGTCTTCCTGGACCAGCCGAACGGCACGCCCCGTGCGCGTCAGCCGGACATTGGCGGCAATGGTCACCGTGGGGTTCGTGTCTGCGCCAAGCGAGAGCTGCAGATGGTCGGCGATGACGTGTGTTGCGAGATCAATGTCGATCCGCCGGTCATGGACGCGCACCTGCGATATCAGCTGGCGCAGCATGTCGCGGTGCTTGGTTTTGGCCAGCCCGGCGAGCTGCGCCGCGCGTTCTGCGATGCCATTGATGCTGGCAACCTCCAGCACGAGGTCCGCTTGAGCGGCCAGCGCGAGCGGATCATCCAGCGCCTGGACGATAGCGTGCAGTACCGCTGTCTCGATCTCGTTCGCAGGGATGCGGAAGCCGGTGTCACCCGTATCGTGATGGGTGTCGTGGCTGACATAATAGCGGTAGCGAACATTGCCCTTGCAGGCATGGGTCGCGATCAGCGGCGCGCCGCTTGCATCGACGATCAGCCCGGCGAGCAGGCTCGGGCTGGCAGCGCGGATTGCGCGGCGCTCGCCTTGCACATTGTCGGCAAGGCGGCGCTGTACCTCGTCCCATGTGATGCGATCGATGATCGGCTGGTGTTGTCCGGCATAGACGATCTTGCCATGCGCGATGTCGCCGACATAGATCGGGTTCTTGAGGATCGCGTAAAGTTGACCACGCGAGAAGGGCAGCCCACCAAATTCTGAACCGCTGATCCTGGCGCGTCTGGGTGACAGGCGCCCTTCCCTGTTCAGTTGCTGTTCGATGGTCCTGACATTGCCTAGGTCGAGATAGCGCCGGTAGATGTCCCGAATGATCTCGGCATGCTCCTCTACGATGGCGAGGCTGCGTCCATCGGGTCGATAGCCGAGCGGCGGCGTGCCGCCCATCCACATGCCCTTGGCTTTGGAGGCGGTGATCTTGTCGCGGATGCGCTCGGCGGTCACCTCGCGTTCGAACTGCGCGAATGACAGCAGCATGTTGAGCGTGAGCCGGCCCATGCTGGTCGTGGTATTGAACGACTGGGTGATCGACACGAAAGACGTGCCCGCCTTGTCGAACGCCTCGACCAGCTTGGCGAAGTCGAGCAGCGAGCGGGTCAGCCGGTCGACCTTGTAGACGACAATGATGTCGATCCGACCAGCCGCGATATCGGCCAGCAGGCGCTGGAGCGCGGGTCGCTCCAGCGTGCCGCCGGACAGGCCGCCATCATCATAGATGTCGGGGATCTGGGCCCAGCCTTCGCTGGCCTGGCTCAGGATATAGGCGGCGCACGCCTCACGCTGGGCGTCAAGTGAGTTGAACCCCTGCTCCAGCCCTTCCTCGCTCGACTTGCGGGTATAGATAGCACAGCGCACCTTGTTCATGCCGCCGCCTTTCGGGTACCCGCGAAAGTAGTACTTTCGTGGGATCCCTTTCGTTTGAGACCGAAAAAGGCCGGGCCCGACCAGCGCGTGCCGGTGATCGCGCGGGCGACCTCGCTCAGCGAACGCCACTCGCGATCGTTCCAGTTGATCACCCCACCCTCCCCGATGGTCACGATATGGACCGTGCCGTTCCATTCGCGGACCAGCCGCGTGCCCACGCGCGCGGGGCTGGTCACGGTCTTGGCCGTCGCCAGCTGCGCGAGGCGCTGCTGCGTGGCCCGTGACAGGCCACCCAGCGCTCTCGCCTGCAACTCATAGCCCAGTGCGAGGCGCATCATCGCTGGGCTGATCCTGGGCACGACCGCGCCGGTCCGGCGTTGCCATTTCTCGCGCAGCTGCGCTGACGACATCGTCGCCAGCGCAGCCAGCTCGTCCTCCAGCGTCGCCATGATCAGGCCACGGTCGCGATGCGGTAGCAGGTTGCGTCATCGCGTTTGGTCTTCTCGATGACGTGACCCTTCTTGCGCAGGCCAGTCAGCGCGGCGCGGGTCGTGTGCGGGAGCCAGCCGGTTGCCTCGATCAGCTCGGGCAGCGCAGCGCCCTGCTCACGCTGGAGCAGCGCGATCACTGCTGCTGACTTCGAGGTTGCACGTGGCTGGGTAACCGCTGGTCCCTTATCCTCTCCGGTCGCGGGCTCGGGTGCACCGTCGCCAACGCCGATCGCCGCCCGGCCCTCGTCGTTGATGATCAGCGCCAAGCGGTCGTTGCCTTCCTCTCGCCACGCTGCAGGCTTTGCTGCACCTACCGGCTCGTCGACCAGCTTGTGCTTGAGCAAATCGGTCAGCGCGGTGGCGATGCGGTCCTGCTGGTCCGCGATGCTGTCGGCGACGGGCAGGACATTGCCATCCTCGCGCTGCGAGGCGGTCGAGAGCAGGATGAGGTGAAGATCGTCGAGTTTGAACTTGTGTGCCATGGGTGGTCTCCTGATGCGAGCGGCACCGTGCCGCTCCCACCACCCACAGCCCCGTCAGTCGCGCTGATCGGGGCAGCAGCCGGCCACCCGCCGGCTGCGATTTCACAAGAACAGCAATGCTTCGTTTGACGGCGAAGTCGAATGGAATGTGCGTGGCGGTCAAGCGCGCTGCGCTGATGGCTGGCCGCTACATCCACGCCAAGCAGTTCAAACACGCCAATCGCGAGCTGAGGTTCCTGCGCACCCGCCTCGGCCGGTTGAGCCGCGACATCGCCCGCAAGACGCGCGGCGATGTCGGCTTGCGCGCGATCTTCGACGTGCCGCTGCGCAAGGCGCATCAGATCCAATGGCAGCGCCAGCAGGAGCGCGGGCGCAAGCTCTACTCCTGGCACGCGCCCGAGACCGAGTGCATCGGCAAGGAAAGGCGCACAAGCCCTACGAGTTCGGCTGCAAGGTCTCGATCACCACCACCAACCACCGCGCCAAGGGCGGCCAGTTCGTGCTCCACGCCAAGGCCCTGCCCGGCAATCCCTATGACGGCCACACGCTCGCCGAGGTCATCGCCGAGACCGAGGCGCTCACCGGCCGTCCGGTCGAGCGCGCCTATGTCGCCAAGGGTTACCGCGGTCACACCGTGCCCAATCCGCGCCGCGTCTTCATCTCCGGCCAGAAGCGCGGTGTCCACGGCGTCATCAAGCGCGAACTCAGGCGCCGGTCCGCCGTCGAACCGGTGATCGGGCACCTCAAGAACGACGGCCATCTCGGCCGTAACTTCCTCAAAGGCTATGCCGGCGACCACGCCAACGCCGTCCTCTCCGCCGTCGGCTACAACTTCCGGCTGATCCTCGCCTGGCTCAGGCTTTTATTGCGCCTGATCGCGGTATCACTCGCCTCGCTCGCCAAAGGCTGCGCGCCGCTCCCCCAGCTCCAAGCAGCTTCTTAACGGACGACGACTTAAACTCTCCTCGCTCATCGTGACTCTTCCTTTCGCGTGCTTGGCGGCTCACGAAAACGAGTTCACGATGGGCTCCCCGATACGTCAAACGTCCATAGTCGCCCCGGCAGAGCCGGGGGATTTCCCTAGTGGAGTAAATCCTTGGAACTGGCGCGGCGCCAGTTCACACGGACTTCAGTATTTCGCCGTGAACCGCAGCGAAACCGTTCGCGGATCTGACACCGATGCTCGGACATCCGAATGGATGCCGCCGACCGTCCCCGCTCCGCTACCGGTGTAAGTATTGTCGATCGCTGAGGTCATGATGAAATGATTGGTGAGGTTCTTGCCGATGAGAGCGAGCTCCCAGCGATCGTCCGAGCGCGCAATGCTGAAGCTCGCGTCGATCGCCGCGAAATCCTTCTGGAAGAACCGCGACGCGTTGTCCGGAGCAAACGCATAGGTCTTGTAGCGGCTTGAATAGCGCAAGTTCGCAGAAAGCCCGATCTTCAGATTGTTGCCGACGGGCGTCGAATAATCGGTTCCCAACGAAGCTGTCCATTTGGGCGCCTGCGGAGTCCGCTGCCCCGTCAGGCTTTGCAGCGTAAAGGCTCCGGCAGCGTTCGGCGCCAGATTGCAGCCCTCGTTCGGTCGCTCGCCGCCCAGGCAAGGCGCGAACGGGAATTGCGTATAGACGGCGTCTGTATAGGCGGCAGAACCGCGCAGCGTCAGGCCGGGCGCGCTGCGAGGGGCGAATTCGGTCTCCAACTCGAGGCCGCGGCTGCGCGCCTTTGCGGCATTGGTCGTCAGATAGCGGATCGTGGTCGGGTCGAAATAATCGACCTGCAGACCTTTATAGTTATACCAGTAGCCGTCGAAGTTGACGCGCAACTGGTTGTCGAAGAGCGTCGACTTGATGCCGCCCTCGAAGCCCGAAACCGTCTCGGGCTGATAGGTCGCATCGGTGGAAGTGCTCAGCGGCGAAATCGTTCCGCTGATGGAAAACCCGCCTGACTTGTAGCCCGTCCGATAGCTGCCATAGACCGTGATATTCGAGGACGGCTTCCACGTCAGTGTCGCTTCGGGCGAGGTGTTGGTGAACGTCTGGTTGGGCTGGCTCAGCGTTTTTGCCGCGAACGAAGCCAGGGACGTCGAGATGACGTAAGGAATGTTCAGGGAGCTGTTCTTCTTTTCCTGAGAGTAGCGCACGCCGCCGGTCAAATTGAGGTTCGGCGTAATGTCCCACAGAATTTGACCGAAACCCGAGTAGGTATCGCCTTTCATGTGCCCGAGCTTGTAGAGCGTCAGGTAACGCGCAAATGCCACGGGGGCGGCGCTGTTTTCGGCGCCCCCGGGGAAAATATTGTACTGTTCGAAGCCGAGCGTCATGTGCTGGTAATAGCCCCCAACCATGAAGTTGACCGGCCCGCCCAAGCTAGTCTGGGCGCGAAATTCGACCGAAAATGCGTCCTGCTGTTCGCGAGTACCTGGAGCATTGCCCCCGGTTCCCAGGGTCGATGCGCGATTGAGATATAAGTTTGTCATATCGAAATCGCCGGTCCAGTACGTCCGCGTCTTGGTGAAGGCGGGAGTTAGGAACAGGTTTACCTTGTCGGTCTCGTACGCGAAGGTAAGCGTCGTGTTATTGCCGTAGAAGTCCAGAAACGGCTTGCCGCCGTGCCGGTCGATCACCGGTACGGTAGCCGCGATATCGGCGGGAATTGCCTGCTGAACATGCTTGAATGCGAAACCGCACGGCGCCGTGGCGTCCGATTGAACGAGACCACTCTCGCACGCCGCGATGACATACGACGAATTCGCGGTCGAGGTGTGGAAGCTGTTATAGGTATTCTTCAGCACCGCGGTGAAACCGCTCCCCGAGTCATATTTCAGGGTGCCGCGGGCGATGAAGTTCTTCTCGTTGGGCGTATTGGGGTTGGGGTTGACCTGCGTGTGCGGCGTGACGATGCCCGTCGCGATATCTCGCGTATAAGTCGTGACCGGAACGGCGACGTTCTTGATGAGGTATCCGTACTGGTTCGAATAATAGCCCGCAACGCGGAAGGACAGTTGGTCGGTCAAGGGGCCCGAAATAAAGCCTTCGACATAAGGTTGCTTAGCTTTGAACTCGTAGCCGACGCGCGCCATCGCCGTGAGGGTCTTCGTCGGATTGGCGGTGGTGACCGAAATGGCACCAGCGGTCGTGTTCTTGCCGTAGAAGAGAGATTGCGGCCCCTTCAGCAGTTCGACCTGCGACAAGTCGAACAGACCGATATTGAGCGCGCGACCGCCCGAATAATAGACGCCGTCGATAACGGTGGCGACGGACTGTTCGAGACTGATGCTCGTGGCGTTGACCGAAATGCCGCGCAGGCCGATCGAGGCGCCGTTGCCCGAGCCCGTGCGGCTGACGATCAGCTGCGGCGCCATGGCGGCGACCTTCTCGATCGAATTGATCTGGAAAGTCGAGATCTGCTTTTCAGAGATCACCGTGGCGGCCACGGGAATGTTCTGGAGATTTTCGACGCGCCTCCGTGCCGTGACGATGATGTCCTCCAGACCTCCCCGGTCTTCAGACGCAGCAGCCGGCGCGGTCGGGGTCGCGGAAGGTGTGGGGCTCGATGGCGCCGAGACGTCTTGGGCGTAGGCGGGAACCGTGGCGAACAAGGCAGTGGTTGCCAGCAACGTCAGCTTGGTTGTGCGAATCGGCGATCGACGGATCATTTGAAGTCCTCCCCTCAAGTTACCGTCCTATTATTCGCAAGGATCGGGTGGACGTGTTTTCCGCTACTCCGGGAAGAATCGCAATCAAAATTCGTTATAGAGCATAAAATACTCTATAGAGAATATCGTGATTGGAGCAAGCGCTCTCTCCGGAAGCCAGAATGGGCGACAATACAGAGGATTAGGGCAATCGCCGCGAACAGCGCGGCAACGCTCGCCATCGCGAAGCCGATGCGAGACGGGTCGTGCAATATGGATTTGGCAACAATCGGCACGGCGGTTGGGCCGATACCGTAGCCAATCAGGCTGCCGATCACGAAGTACCAGGCCGATGCAGCGCCACGCAACCGAGCGGGCGTGACCAGCTGAAGCGATGCCGAGGCCATGCTAAGGGGGAAATTGTAGGTAAAGGTCAACAGGGCGAGACATACAAGAGCGATGCTTTGCGATTTCGCAAGCAGCAGGATCAGCGCGAGCGGGATGATCATTGCAGGCCCGAGAATGACGGTCCGCATGGTCGAGTCGAGCGGGTACCGTCGGCCCAGCCAAGCATTCAGCACGGGGCTCGCGATGCCGCCGGCAAGACCGAATAGCAGGACTAGCGGGCCGTAGCGCGTCCCGACTTCGGCAGGGCTAAGCGCGAAGGTACGGGACAAATAGGTGGGAGCCCACGCCCCGATGGTGAGCATGACCATCGAAGAGAAAGCCATGCCGAAAAAGAACGCGGCGTAAAATCGCCCCTTGGTCAGCATGTGCCGTGTACCTTCGAGAAACCCGAACTGTGGCTCGGTCTGCTTGGACGCCTTTGCCTGTCGGGCGGCGTCGCGGATGGTTGTGAGTAGCAAGACCGGAGCGAGTCCGATTATTCCGATGACGAGTAGAGTAGCCTGCCAGCCGTGAATTCGTCCGAGCAATGGGATCGTCACCCATTCAAATTGCTCCGTATATTGCAGAAGGAGACCGCCTCCGGTCAGAGCGAGCCCGCTGCCGATCGACGGTGCGAGGATGAAGATACTTGTGGCGAGTGGCAGGCGTCGCCGATCGAACAGGTCCGCGATGAACGAGAAGCCGGCCGGGAAGATCAGCGCCTCGGACGCGCCCACGAGGAGACGGGAACCGAACAGGCCTGCATAGCTTTGCGCGAATGCACCAGCCATCGTTCCCAGGCTCCAGCAGACGCCGGCGCACATTATGAGGTTGCGGCGATTGAAGCGGTCGACGCACCAGCCTGCGGGTAGTCCCAGTGCAACGTAGCTCAAGATGAAGGCTGGGCCGAGTAGATAGCCAAGCTCCACATCTGATACGCCGAAATCTCTTTTGATTGGTGCAACAAGCAGGTTGAAAATCTGCCGATCGACGAACGCAAAACAATACACAAGCGTCAGCACCACCACCGTGTAATAGGCACGGAAGGTGCCCGCCCCATCCCCGACGCGCGACCCGCTCAGCGGCGTCGTCTTGCGTCCATTCGCTTCGATCGACCTGCTCATGATAAATGCACCTCTCCAGAACTATCGATCCGACCGGCGGCCTTTATTTGCTCTCTGTATTTGCTCTCCGGCCCAACTTCGTCGCATGCGCCGTCTGCCCAGATCCTCGGCGCCATCGGTGACGATCGAGCCCTTGGCGATCGTCGGGCCGTTGCACATCTCCGCCGCCTCCAGCGACCGCGACCCCGCGACGGCTGAACGAGCCGTACCGGGTCAAGCGTGGAAATGCAGATCCCGCTTCGCCAGCACGACGCTATTTGCGACAAAGGCGGACAATTGCTCGGGCGTGTCGACATCGCGCATCAGCCCGGCGCGCGCCACCACCGCGAAAGCAAGCTGCTTGTCCTGCGCCGCCTCAATGTGACGCCAAAAACTGCCATGGCCGTGCCGGTACGGCACCGCGCGAGGCCGCATCAGAAGGGCATTCGACCCCGCTCCGTCCTCGTCGGGTGCGATCACCAGGTTATCGCCATCGAACGCGGCAATCATGGCCTCCAGATCCTCGGCCAGCAGGTAGGGCAAGTCCGAGAACACCGAAAGCACGCCGACAGCCCCACGCGCTTGTGCGTATACCGCGGCGGCGCCGAGGGCATCGTTAAGATCTCCTCCAGCCTTCTCCCGAAGCGCCCGCAGACCCAGCGCGCGCGCGATCGCCAGAATGTCCTCGTCGCGCGAAACGACGATTGCGTTGCGCGCCGGGATCGCCCCTCGGACCACCTGCAACACGCGCAGGAGGAAGTCTTGCGCGATCGCTTGCCGCTGCTCCCGGTCGAGCCCAAAGCGGGACTTCGCCTCGGCAAGCGGCTTGGCCGGGATGACGGCCCAGATGTCGCGTTCCCGTTTCGGGTCGCTCACCTTCACGCTCCCTTGAACTGGGGCGCCCTGCGCTCCGTGAAGGCTGCGACCGCCTCGCCATGGTCTGAAGTGGCATGCGCCAACGCTTGCATCGCCGCCGACATGTCGAGGATCGACGACAGTGTCGATTCCTGTGCCTGGCGAAGCAACCTCTTCGTCATACGCACGGCATGCGGCGGATTGTCCGCGATCTGTCGGGCGACCTCCATTGCCGCGCCCAGGAGGTCACCCGGCGATGTTATTCTAGAGACGAGTCCATGCCGCAACGCGTCCTCGGCACTGATCATGGCGCCAGTGAGCGACATCTCGGTGGCTTTCGAGACGCCGACGATCCGCTGCAGCAACCACGCCCCGCCGTCGCCCGGCACGATGCCAATCTTGACGAAGCTGGACGCAAACTTCGCTTCGTCCGATGCAATACGGAGATCGCACATGCAGGCTAGATCGCATCCCGCGCCGATCGCCGGCCCGTTGATTGCGGCCACGATGGGCACTTCGATCGCCTGGAACAGCAGCGGGAGGCGCTGGATGCCGGCGCGATAGTTGCGGCGCGTCTGCGCCGGCAGGGCATCGCGTATTCCGGCGCCCGCCACCATTTTCTTGATGTCGCCGCCGGAGCTGAACGCTGTTCCGGCACCGGTAAGGATGATGCAACGAACGGCGATGTCGGCATCGGCCTCGCGCAGCGTCGCCTCGAGCGCATCGATCATCCCAAGGTCCGAGATGGGGTTGCGCTTCTCCGGCAAGTTGAGCGTGAGCGTCAGCACGCCATCGGCAAATTCGCGCAGAATGAGTGTGGTCACTTCCCGGTTCCCCGCATATATGCATCACGAATTTCGGCGAAGCCGCTGATGAACTCCAGTTGCTGAGACAGTTCCTCGTTCGGAAAGCGCGCATGGATGTGGGTCACGCCGATCGAGCGCAAATAGTCGATCTCGTCGACAACTTGATCGTTGGACTTGCCGTGCGGAAGCAGACTCATCTCGAGCAGCAGAGAGCCCGGGTCACGTCCATTCGCCTGCATCGCCGCGCGCACCGTCGCCAGCGCAGCGATCTGATCGTCGGGGAGCTTACCGGCGGCGGCGTCGATCTGAAACAGCGGCATGAAACCGTCCGCATATTTGCCGACGCGCTCCAGAACCTTGGGCGGCGGCACGGGATGCGCCATCCGCCCGGCGCCCATGAAGATCGGGATCGGCCTTTGCAACGGCAGAGGGTTTACATTGACGTCGTTCAACACGTGCCACGTGCCCGAGAAGCTGACTTCTGGCTGGGTCCAGAGCGCCCGTAGAACCTCGATCTGCTCCTCTACACGAGGAGCACGATCCTTGAAGCCAGCCCCCATCGCCTCGAACTCGATGGCGTTGTACCCGATGCCGATGCCCAGGATCAGTCGCCCGCCGCAAAAGATGTCGACCATGGCGGCCTGCTTGGCGACCAGGGCTGTCTGACGTTGTGGCAGGCCGAGGACGCCGGTGATGAACCCGATGCGGTCGCATTGCGCCGCAAGGTAGGACATCAGGGTGAAGACTTCGAGGAATTGGCTGCGGCTGTTGTAGGGCGATACCTCCACCTCCGGATGCTTTTCCGCCACGTAGCCGGTGACGTGATCCGCGAGGCGCAGATAGTCATAACCAAGCGCGTCTGCCTCCTTCGCAAAGGCGAGCATCGCAGGTAGACCGCCGGCGTTGACGAAGTGATTGCCGTTAACAGTGAATTTCAGGGCCATGGGCCTCCCCCTTGCGTGGATTGGTGGGACTAAACGGCGGTGAGCCGTATGCCGGCACCCGGGCTTTTGTATTTGCGGTTGATGGCAATCAGGAGCGACGTCAGCGCTTCGGCGGCCGCCGAATTGTCAATGCCGCCCGCGTGGAAGGCGCGCATGCCGATTGCCTCAATCAAGCCGACAACGGTGTCGCAGGCCGCAGCATCGTCGCCGCAGACGAGCACGTCGCAGTCGACCGCATGATCGAGGTCATGGAGATGCGCGTGACTTACGTTCTGGAAAGCAGAAACCAGCTTGACGTTGGGCATCTTTGCCTGGAGCGCCGCAACGGCCGAACCTCCTTCAGGCAGCTGAACACGGCTGACCTTGGGCGGCATCAAGGGGACGGTCGCATCGATCAGGATCTTGTCCGTCAACTCTTCAGCAAGCTCGAGCGCCGTCGACTGCTGACCGACATAGGGGACCGCCAGAACCGCGATATCCGCTGCCGCCGCCGCGGTCTTGTTGTCGCAGCCACGTACCGTCCCAGTGCCGAGCCGGGCGATCAGCGCCGTTGCGGCGTCTTCGGCCTTCGTGCCGTCACGCGATCCAATCACCACCGAAAACCCCGCATGGGCAAACCGCGCTGCAAGGCCTCCCCCCTCCTGCCCGGTGCCGCCAATCACGGCGATGATGGGTCTGTCGGTCATGTCATGCCATTCCTTCGATGAGATCGCGCGTGCGGGGCGGCGTGAGAACGATGGGGGTCAAGGGCGGGGCGACGAATGAGCGCCCGCGTTGCTGGGCGTCCGGAGCGCCGTAGAGCGTGGTGCGCTGGCGTGCCGGCCGGCCCTGCTCAAATGCGATCGCCTCGATGCACGCGGGCGACAATTCCTGGCCGTGATCAGCACCGGCTGCCCGCGAGATGCTTTCGTTCATCAGCACCCCGCCGAGATCGTTCACGCCGGCGCCAAGGGCTCGAGCCACCCCTGCAGGTCCAAGCTTGACCCACGACGCCTGGATGTTGGGGATCAGCGAGCCGAGTGCGAGGCGGCCGACCGCGTGGACCAGAAGCATCTCGCGAAACGTGGGTCCACGCCGCGTCAGGCCCTTGAGCGCCATGGGCGCTTCTGCATGAACGAAGGGCAGCGGCACAAACTCGGTGATGCCGCCGGTACGCAGCTGGAGGCGGCGCAAGGCGATGAGGTGGCGGGCGACATCGGCATGTCCTTCAACATGGCCGAACATCAGCGTGGAGGTCGTCTTCAGCCCGACCTTGTGCGCCGTTTCGATGACGCGCAGCCAGCCGGCGCTGTCCAGCTTGTCGGGACAGATGCGCGCGCGAACGGGGTCGCTCAGGACCTCGGCCGCTGTGCCCGGGAGGGAGCCCAATCCGGCATCTCGCAGCATTGCAAGGAAGTCGGCCTCCGAAATTCCAAGCGTCATGGCGCCGTGATGCACTTCGAGTGGCGAGAAAGCATGGACGTGAATGGCGGGTGCCGCTGCTTTCACCGCGCGAAGGATCGCCAGATAGTCGGCGCCGGTGAAGCGCGGATGGATGCCCCCCTGCATGCAAACTTCCGTCGCCCCGCGCTCCCATGCCTCGACGGCGCGGCGCGCGATTTCGTCGAGCGAGAGGTCATAGGGCGCACCACGCAGATGGTCGTGTTTTTGGCCCTTGGAGAAGGCGCAGAACCCGCATTTATAGGCGCAGATGTTCGTGTAGTTGATGTTGCGGTTGACGACGTAGGTAACGGTGTCGCCGGCCTGCGCGCGCCGAGCATCGTCCGCCGCGGCGACGATGGCTTCGAATGCTCCGCCACGCGCGCCAAGCAGTGTCGCAATACCTGCCTCGGGCAGTTCCTCCCCGCGCCGGCAGACCGCGATCGCGCGATCGATTGCCGCCGACGCACTCGTCAGGGCTGGACCAAATCGCGGCGGGTCGGTGCGCGCGCCCGGCGACCAACGATCGGCTCGAAGCAGCCCGTCCGCGCCCGAGGCGCGCAATAATACCGTTCGAACCTCGGGTGCGATCCAGGTGCCGGCTTCAGCCGCCCACCGCGGATAGACCGGGCTACGCGGCGCGAGGTCCAGCCCGGCAGCGGCGGTCGCGGCGCGAAGCCGATCTACTGCAGGCCACGGTGCCTCCGGATTGACGAAGTCGAGTGTGACCGGAGAGATGCCGCCCCAGTCGTCGATCCCTGCCTCGAGAAGCTCGCCAAAGCGGTCGAAGCTCAGATTCGGGGGAACCTGGAGATGCACGTCGGGCGGCAATAGGCGTCGCGCAACGGCGGTCGTCCAAAGCAGGTCCTCGAAGTCGGCAGCTTCGCGGTCGGCCGCCTTGGTCTCGGCTTTAGGAAGAAAGTTCTGAACGATGACTTCCTGGATATGCCCGTAACGACGATGAAGATCGCGAATGGCAAGCAAGGAAGCGATGCGCTCGGCGCGCGTCTCGCCGATGCCGATGAGAATGCCTGTCGTGAACGGGACGGCCTGGCGCCCGGCAAGCTCGATCATCGCCAAGCGTATGTCGGGATGTTTGGTGGGTGATCCGAAATGGACCTGTCCGCGCTCGCAGAGCCGCGCGGCCACGCTTTCCAGCATCAATCCTTGCGATCCGGAAACACGACGGAACGCGGCCATGTCGCGAGCGCTCATTACGCCGGCGTTGATGTGCGCGATCAGACCGAACTCGCGCTGCACTAGGTCGGCCATAGCAGCGCAATATGCGTTGGTGCTGGCGAACCCGAGGCCCGCGAGTTCCTCGCGCGCGACGCGGTATCGCCGTTCGGGCGCCTCGCCCAGCGTGAACAGGGCTTCCCCGCAACTCGCCTCGACCCCGGCGGCCGCGATCGACCGCACCTCGTCCGCGGTGAGATAGGCACGCTCGCCGAGCCGCGGGGGATGCGCGAAGCTGCAATAGTGGCAGACGTCGCGGCACAGGCGCGTCAGCGGAAGGAACACCTTTGGCGAGTAAGTGATCAGGTCGCCGTGGGCCGACCGCGCGATATCGAATGCTTCACGCTTGAGCGCCGCCAACGATATCGCATCTACGCCAGCGAGAATCTCGATCGCCTCCTCATGCGAGCGGGCGATGGCTTGGCGCCGAGTGGACGTCACAGGTAACATAGCGCAGTGGAGAGCAGGTCGGCGGGGCGCTTCAATTCTCGTGCCAGGGCTTCGGCACGCTCCGGCCGAAACTGCTGGGAAAACATCGTTGCCGTGAAGGCAAAGATCGGTTCGTTCTTCTCATCGAGAACAGGCACCGAAATCGATGTCGCACCCGACGTGTAATAGCCATCGTCGAGCGCCCAGCCGCGCTCCTTGACGCGTCCCGCCTCTTCGATGAACTCGCTGAACGTCGGGCGCCGCTCGAGTCGGATGTCGCGGAATTGCTCTGCCAGCTCTTCGTGTGACAGACTGGTGTAGGCCGCCCAGAGATAACCCGCCGCACCCACCAGCAGCGGCAGTCGCTGTCCCACCGCCATCTTGATGCTCAGTTCTCCGACCGGCAGCGATTCGAGCACGAGGATCTTGCGGTCGCGCTTCACTCGGCGCCACAGCGTGACGGTAACGTGCTCGTTCATTGCGATCGCGTCCGTCATCGCCCGGATCGCGCGAAAGTCGCCGCCCTGTGCCAGTGCACCGCCGACTAGGTCGAGAACACCCAGACCCATCGAATATAACCGCGAGTGGGGGTCTACGATCAAATAGCCTTCCTGCGTCAGCGTGCGCAGGATGTTGAGACAGGTGCTAGGGTTGAGTTTGAGATCGCGGGTAATTTGAGCCAGTGGCAACGGGGCTCTCGCGGCCGCCACATAGCGAAGCACAGCAATTCCGGAAATGAGTGCCCCGACGGGCTTATAGGACAGCATCCCCCAGCGCGCCGCCGTGCCGCTGCCGTTCTGCGTAGCATTGGCGATTTCGCCACCTGCCCTCATCGTTTCCGCCTCTCCAACGCTTTTTCTTGTCACGCGCCTTATCTCCATATAGAACGATATTCGCAATAGAAAATACTTGTTGATGTTGCCACGGCTTCGGATTTAAGTCCCAAAATATAGAAACAGCTTATGAGAGGGGGCCACGGAAGATGGCGCAGGTGCTGACGTTTCCGCATTTCGAGCCGCATTTTCCGCGCGATCAGTGGTCGCTGCCCAAAGTGCTCGAGCATCAGGCTGTCACGCGGCCGGACCGCCCCTTCCTCCAGTGGACCGATGCCGGTCGCGTTCACAGCTTCGCCGAGGTGAACGCAATCGCCAACCGACTCGCGCGCGGCTTCCAAAAGATGGGCGTGAAAAAAGGGGATTACGTCATCCTCTTCCTGCCGAACTGCCTCGAGTATGTGCTGACTTGGTTCGCGCTTGCCAAGCTCGGCGCGATCGAGGTCACGGTCGGAAACGAATACAAGGGAGCGTTCCTCCGCCACCAGACAAACCTGAGCCAAGGCGCGATAGTGCTCACGACGCCTGCCTTGGCCCCTCGGCTGATCGAGATACAAGAGGAACTGCCCCACCTTCGCCGCTGCATTCTGATCGACGATGGCGAACCAAGCGATGGAGTAGCGAAGTTCGAATCAGTCGTCGTCAGCGATTTCGCCGATCTGTACGATAGCGAAAACTCCAACCTCGGCATCGAGGTCGGACCCCGCGACATGTCATCTGTCCTCTTCACGTCTGGCACCACGGGGTTGTCGAAGGGCGTGCTGATGTCGCACTCGCATTTCTACTTCTTTGCCGAGGAAGATGTGCAGCTTACGCGGCTGACCGAACACGACACCTATTCCACCGCGTTTCCGCTCTTTCATGGCAATGCGCAGTTTCTAACGGTCTACCCGTGTCTGGTCGCCGGTGCCCGTTGCGTGCTCTATCGCCGCTTCTCGGCGTCGGACTTCTTCGGCCGAATCCGCCGCTCGGGCACGACAGTATGTAACCTGATCGGCGCAACGATGTCCTTCATCGTCGCACAACCGCCCAGCGCCGACGACAAGGATCACAAGCTCACCCGCATCTATTCAGCGCCTCTCGATCCGGAGCTCGCGGTGAAATTTGTCGAGCGCTTCGGCGACATCGTGTTCGTCGATGGGTTCGGCCAGACAGAAATTTCCAACGTCTTCCAGACACCGTGGAAAGCGAAACGCCCGGCTGGCGCGTCCGGCGTGCTTATGGACCAATTCTTCGAGGTTCGGCTGGTCGATCCTGAAACCGACGAAGATGTGCCCGAGGGCGAGATCGGCGAGCTGCTGGTTCGGCACAAGCTGCCCTACATTATGACCGAAGGTTATCTCGGCATGCCCGAAAAAACGGTCGAGACGTGGCGCAACCTGTGGTTCCACACCGGTGACGGATTGCGCCGCGATGCCGAAGGTTGGTATTATTTCGTCGATCGCGTGAAGGATGCGCTGCGCCGGCGCGGCGAGAATATCTCGTCATTTGAAGTCGAGTCAGTGGTGCGGTCTCACGACGCGGTCGCGGAATGCGCGGTGGTCGCCGCGAAGGCGGACGAGGTCGGCGGCGAGGACGAGGTCAAGGTCTTCGTCGTCCTCAACAACGGCATCAACCTGGATTTCGACGACCTGATGCAATGGTGTGACTCGCGCATGCCGGCCTATATGGTCCCCCGATACGTCGAATTGATCGACGAACTTCCCCAAACGCCGTCGCAGAAGGTCCAGAAGAAGGTTCTACGAGACATGGGCAACGGTCCTGACACGTGGGACCGGACCAAGCAGCCAGCCGTACGCAAGCAGGACGCGTAAGGCGATGACAGCATCGCCATCACAGGCAGTCGACTCCGTCGTGCGGCTCGAACGCCAGGACGCGATCGGCATCATTACGCTCGCCCGCGCCGATGCGTTGAACGCCGTCAACGACGCGATCCGGTTGGGCCTGGTTGCCGCCTGTGTTGAGGCCGCTTCCGATTCGACCATCGCGGTCGTCATCATCCGCGCCGAGGGCGGCCGAAGTTTCTGCGTCGGCGCTGACATAAAGGAACAACGAGCGCCGCTGTCCCCTGCGGAAACGCGCTCGCCGCCGGCCGATCGGGATTATACCACCGCGATCGCGGCGATGAGCAAGCCGGTGGTCTGCGCGATCGACGGCTTCTGTCTTGGCGCGGGGCTGGAGATCGCTCTGGCCTGCGACGTCCGGATCGCCGCGAAAGGCAGCAGCTTCGGCCTCCCCGAGGTCAATCTCGGGCTGATCCCCGGCGCGGGCGGAACGCAACGCCTTCCCCGCCTGATCGGCTTGGGACGTGCCCTCGACATGATGTTGTCGGGCGAACGTATCTCGGTCGAGAAGGCGCTGGAATACGGTTTGATCACGCGGATCGCCAAGAACAAGGCCGATCTCGACGCGGCTACGCTATCGGTCGCTCGATCGCTCGCGGCGAAGCCACCGCTCGCGGTGCAATTCCTCAAGGAGGCCGTCATAGACGGCCTCGACGGGCCGCTGGCCGTGGGGCTCTCGCGCGAGCGCGATCTTTTCACGTTCCTGCTCGGCACAGAGGATCGTTTCGAGGCTGCGGAAGCCTTCAAAACCAAACGAACACCGAAGTTCACGGGCCGCTAGATGATTCAGGAGGGTTTTTGATGACTTCAGGGGTTCAAAACACGGTGCTCGTGATTGGCGCCGGTCTCATGGGGACCGGCATCGCTCATGGTTTTGCGGCGGCCGGAGGCAAGGTGTTGCTCTGCGACCCCAAAGCCGGCGCCGCCGAGAAGGCGGCGGTAGAGATCGGCACCATCCTCGATGGCGCGGTGAAACTCGGCAAGCTCGGCGACACGCAAGCTCAAGATGCCAAGGCGGCCATTGAGATCGTTCCCGACCTCAGTGCCGCCGCGGCCAGAGCTGGACTGGTGGTCGAGACCGCGTCGGAGAACATGGCGATCAAACTTCAGATCTTCGAAACGGTCTGTGCGGCCATGCCGGCCGGCGCCATTCTCGCTACCAACACGTCGGCGCTGAGCGTGACCGAATTGGCGGCGACCACGCCCGATCCCGGACGCGTGGCGGGCATGCATTTCTTCAATCCGGTTCACAAGATGAAGCTCGTCGAACTGGTCCGGGGACTGCAAACCGCACCGGAAACGATTGAGCTCTTGCGCTCTTGGTCGGATCGCATGAGCAAGCAGTCGATCGTGGTGTCAGAGGCGCCGGGATTCACGACGAGCCGGATGAGTTCGCTGGCCGGCAACGAGGCAATGTACATGCTTGAGTCCGGCGTCGCGTCGGCCGAAGACATCGACACCGCTATGCGATTGGGCTTCGGCCATCCAATGGGCCCGTTAGAGCTCGGCGATTTGACCGGCTGGGATACGCGCTTCGCGGTCATCCAATATCTTCATCGAACGCTTGGCGAGAAATTCCGCCCCTGTCCGCTGATCGAGAAAATGGTCAAGTCGGGCCGCTACGGCCGCAAGGTGGGCCATGGCGTCTACAAATATGACGCGCAGGGCAGAAGGATCCCGGGCTCGGGATTGAGTCCACGGTGAGCACCGACAACGACATTGTCATCGTCGGCGCCGTGCGAACGCCGATCGGCCGCTTCCGCGGCGCTTTTGCGCCAGTGCGAGGCGATCATCTTGGCGCCATCGTTTTGAACGCGCTGATCGCGCGTACTGGAGTGAATTCGTCCGACATCGACGACGTGGTGTTCGGCTGCGTGACGCAGATCGGCGAACAGTCGGCTAATGTGGCGCGCACCAGCCTCCTGGGTGCCGGGTGGCCGGAAACCATCCCTGGGATGACGATCGACCGTAAATGCGGATCGTCCGAAGCAGCGATACATGTTGCGGCGGGAATGATCGCCACGGGTTCGTGCCGCATGGTTGTCGCGGGCGGGATCGAAAACATGACCCGCGTGCCGATGGGGTCTAATCGGGCGATTCATGGCGAGCCTTATGGCTGGATGGCGGCCGAACGGTTCGAAGTGCCACACCAGGGCGAGGCGTCCGAGCGTATCGCCGATCGCTGGGGCCTGACTCGCGAAGACCTGGACCGCTTCGCAATGCGCAGTCACACCTTGGCCGCCCGGGCGGCCGATACGGGCGCCTTCGACAACGAGCTCGTACCGATCGATATCGCCGCCATCGCGGAGAGGCATGCGGATGTGGCGCGGGATCGGCTCGACGCCGATGAAACAATCCGCCGCGACACCTCGCTCGAAAGGCTCGGGACACTTAAGCCGGTGTTTCGCGAGGATGGCCGCTGCACAGCAGGCAACAGTTCGCAGATCAGCGACGGCGCGGCCGCGCTTCTCCTCACGACTCGCCGTCATGCTGAAACGCTAGGGATCAAACCACGCGCACGCGTCGTTGCGTTTACCACGGTGGGTGCCGATCCCGAACTGGTGCTGACGGGCCCGATCCCGGCTTCCCACAAAGTGTTGGCGATGGCTGGCCTACGGATCGAGGATGTCGATCTGTACGAGATCAACGAAGCTTTCGCACCTGTTCCGCTTGCCTGGCTGGCCGATGTCGGCGGCGACCCGGACAAGCTCAACGTGCATGGTGGCGCGATCGCTCTCGGCCATCCGATGGGCGCGTCAGGTGCGCGCCTGATGAACACAATGCTGAACGCGCTCGAACAGCGCCGTGGGCGCTATGGACTACAGGCAATGTGCTGCAACGGCGGCATCGCGACCGCCACCATCATCGAACGGCTAGGCTAGGCAAAGGCCGGACCTACACAGACTGGGGAGAGAAACAGATGCGAAGGGCGGAACTCGGACGATCCGGACTAATGAGTTCGGTGCAGGGCTTTGGCTGCATGGGCATGTCCGAATTCTACGGTCATGGTGACGAAGCCGAGAGCCATGCGACGCTCGCCCGCGCAATCGATCTCGGTATCAATCACCTCGACACGTCGGACCTGTACGGCAAGGGCGAGAACGAACGGCTGCTTGGGCGCTTTCTCAAGAGCCGGCAGCGCGACGAAGTATTGATCGCAAGCAAGTTCGGGGTCGTCCGCGATCCTGATGGACCTTCGGGCAGCACCTATGACCGTGACCTCGACAACTCTCCGGCATATGCAAGGTCGTGCTGCGAGGCCTCGCTGAAGCGTCTCGGCACCGATTATATCGATCTTTATTACATCCATCGCCAGACCAACGCGACGCCGATCGAGGAAGCGATCGAGGGTTTGGCGCGACTGGTCAAAGAGGGAAAGATCCGCGCGATCGGCCTGTCGGAGGTATCCCCGGACATTCTGCGACGCGCTCATGCGGTTCATCCGATCACGGCGCTTCAAAGCGAATATTCGCTGTTCGCCCGAGACGTCGAGCGCGACGTGATCCCGCTCTGTCAGGAATTGAATGTGGCCTTTCTCGCCTATAGCCCCCTGGGGCGGGGCATCCTCGCGGGCAAGATCACGTCGATCGAGGACCTCGACGCGGACGATCTCCGCCGCCAGGCGCCGATGTATTCCGCCGAGAATCTCCCGCGCAATCTTGCGCTGGTCCGCCAGGCGCAGGAGATAGGAAGACGACGAGGCGCTACCGCCGGGCAGGTCGCCTTATCCTGGCTGCAACATATGTCGGGCGTTTTTCCGATCCCGGGCACCAAGCGTGTCAAGTATCTGGAGGAAAATGCTGCCGCGACCGAGATCACGCTGACCGACACCGAGCGCGCTGAGCTCGAAGCCATTATTCCTCCGGAAAAAGTGGCCGGCGGCAAATGGAGCACCACGTCCGAACCGGTCGACGCACGATGAGCGATGAATTCGGCATCAAGGACCGAACCGCTATCGTCGGGCTGGGCTCAACGCCCTACTGGAAGCGCGGCCGCTCGGCACCCAAAACGCTGCAGGAACTGGTTTGCGAGGCAATCATCGGGGCGGCGAACGATGCCGGCATCGAAGTGCCTGATATCGACGGCTTCGCCTATTACGCCGCCGATTTCGACACCGGCGGTTTGATGGAGACGCTGGGCATCCGCGAAGTCGGATTCTCCTCGATGCTGACAGGTTACGGCGGCGGCTCGGCGGGCGCCATCGGGCTGGCGTCGGCCGCGATCGTCGCGGGTCTCGCCAAAACCGTCGTCGTCGTTTGTGGCGTCCAGCAGGGCGACCTGCGCTATGGCGCCATGCCTACGACCTACCCGTCGACGGCCGAGAGCAGCTTCTATCAATCCGCCGGCCTGGTCGGTCCGGGGCACATGTTTGCGTTGCTCGCGCAGCGGCACATGCATCTTTACGGCACGACGCGCGAACATTTCGCCGAAGTCGCCATCTCGAACCGGACCAACGCTTTGACCCAACCGGGAGCGTTGATGAAGAAGCCGCTGACGATCGACGATTATTTCGCAGCGCCGATGATTTCCTCGCCGCATTGCCTGTTCGATTTTTGCCTCGAAAGCGACGGTGCGATTGCCGTGATCGTCACCTCTGCGGAGCGCGCGCGCGACCTCAGGCGCAAACCGGTCCTTGTCCACGCGTCGGCCCAGGGCGGCGCGGGCGAATGGGGACGATCGATTTACTGGATGAATATGTCGGACGACGCCTTTGCGAGTTCCGGTCACGGCGCCGTTGCGCGGCAGCTCTATAGCCGCAGCGATGCCGGACCGAGCGACATCGATCTCGCCCAATTCTATGACCATTTCACCAGCCAAGTCATCATGCAGCTCGAAGACTATGGCTTCTGCAAGAAAGGCGAAGGCGGTCCGTTTGTGGCCTCAGGCGCCATTCGACGCGACGGCGGTTCGATCCCGACCAACACGGACGGCGGACAACTGTCGTGTGGGTATATCTGGGGCATGAGCCAAGTCCGCGAGGGGGTTGAGCAACTCCGCGGCGAGGCGGCCAACCAGGTTGCCGATGCACGGTTCTGCCTCGTTACTGGTGGTCCGTCCGACATCCCCGTCAGCAGCGTGATGTTGAGGAGTGCCGACGCATGAGCCGGCTTTCCAAACGTCCGCCCGATGCCCTGGCGACCATCGTCGCCGACAGCTGGAGCGCGCCATTCTGGGAGGCTGCAAAGCTTGGCCATCTGACCTGCACGCAATGTGCCGATTGCGGGCGTTTCCGCATGCCGCCCTCGCCCTTTTGCCCGCATTGCCGGTCGCAGGCGCTCGAATGGCCGGTCCTGCCGGGCACGGGGACAATCTACAGTTTCACGGTGGTCGAACGCGCGGTGGTACCGGGGACGGAGGACACCATTCCGTACGTCGTCGCGGTGATCAGCCTCGACGGCGCGATCCCTGCTCGCCTGATCAGCAACATCGTCGATGCGCCGATCGACGCAATCCGGATCGGCGAGCGGGTCACCGTTTTCTTCGATACCATGCCGGACGGCGCGGCCGTCCCGCGCTTCCGCCTGGCAGGAGTGCAACGATGAGCCGCTCGATCATCTGGCAGACACCGTTTCTGGAGGACCGCCACCGCCTCCTGTGCGACCGCCTGCTCGCCTGGGACATGCCCGAAGTCGAGCACGACCCGGTTGCATTCGGTCCACCCGTCCGACGCATGCTGCGCGGCTTGGCCGACGAGGGCCTGCTCGACCTCATCATTCCCGCAGCCGGCGAAGCCGCCATGCGGGTCGACCTGCGCGCCGTCTGCTTGGTGCGCGAGATACTCGCTTATCGAAGCGGCGGTCTGGCTGACACAGCCTTTGTCATGCAGGGCATCGGCACTGCGCCGCTCTGGATCGCCGGTGCGCAAGAAATGGGGTGGCGGCATCTGGACAGCGCTCGGCGCGGCGAAACGATCGCCGCGTTCGCGCTGACCGAGCCCGAAACCGGCTCGGACGTCGCGAATATCACGACGAGCGCCATTCGCGATGGCGGTGCCTATGTGCTGAACGGGGTCAAGACGTTCATTACCAACGCCGGCATTGCGGATCATTATATTTTGATCGTGCGTACCGGCGAAGCGCCAGGTTCGCGGGGGCTTAGCGCCTTTCTGATCGATGCCGATACGCCGGGGCTCAGCGTCGAGCCCCAGCATTTCGTCGCGCCGCATGCCGGCGGCACAATCCGGTTGGAGGAGTGTCGCGTGCCTGCCGACCGCCTGATCGGGGTGCCGGGCGGCGGGTTCAAGACTGCCATGGCGACCTTCGACATCTTCCGCGCATCGGTCGGCGCGGCCGCACTCGGTTTCGGCCGCCGCGCATTAGACGAATCGCTGGGTCGCGTCACCGAACGCCGCTTGTTCGGCAAGTTCATGGCGGAGATGGACGGCGTCCAATCGAAGCTGGCGGACATGGCGACGGGAATCGAAGGCGCGGGCCTTCAAGTCTATCGTGCGGCCTGGGCGAAGGACACTACGGGCGCACGATGCACGCGCGAGGTGTCGATGGCCAAGATGGTCGCAACCGAAACGGCGCAGGAAGTAATCGACGCCGCCGTGCAATTGTTCGGCGGCGCGGGCGTGATGGTTGGCAGTACGGTCGAGCGGCTTTATCGCGAAATCCGTCCGATGAGGATCTACGAGGGCGCCTCGGAGGTCCAAAAACTCGTCATCGCACGCGAACTTCTGAACGCGCGCAAATAACCAGATCCGGGAGCGAATGGCATGGAGCGCATCGAAGATAGCTTCGACTATGTGATCGTCGGGGCCGGATCGGCAGGCGCTTTGCTCGCCGCACGGCTTGCAGAAAAGCCCGGCTTACGCATCTGCGTATTGGAAGCTGGTCCAATGGATACCGACCGGTTCATCGGCATTCCCGCGGGGTTCATGAAGTTGATCTTCAATCCGGCCGTGACGTGGGGATTTACCACCGAACCAGGTGCGGCGATCAACGATCGCTCGGTTCCGGCCTTGCAAGGACGTGTCGTCGGCGGGTCGGCGGCAATCAATGGCATGGTGTACACGCGCGGTCAGGCCGGCGACTATGACAAATGGGCTCAGTTCGGCAATCCGGGCTGGGGATTCCACGATGTTCTCCCCTATTTCCGCAAGACCGAAAACCATACCGACATGGGCGACCCGCATTATCGCGGACGCGGCGGGAAGATGCCGATTATCGGCCTCAACTGGAAAAACGGATTGGTCGACGCCTTCATAAAAAGCGCGGGCGAGCTCGGCGTGCCCTATAACCCGGATTATAACGGCGAGCGGCAGGAAGGCGCGGGTGTCTATCAATACAACATACACAAAGGCAAACGGGTCAATACTGCCCGCGCCTACCTCCATGCCGCGCTGAAGAGCGGGCAGATCGATCTGCGGACGAATGTCCGCGCCGAAGCCGTGCTCTTCGAAGGCAAAACGGCAAAAGGCGTGCGTTATGTGACGCCAGATGGCGAGCACAAGATGGCGATGGCCACGCGCGAGGTCATCCTGAGCGGCGGCGCAATCAACACGCCGCGCTTGCTTCAGGTCTCCGGAGTCGGGGCGCCCGAACACCTGGCGTCGATCGGCGTCGAAACCGTCCACGCGCTGCCCGGCGTCGGCGAGAACCTCAAGGATCACTTCACGCCTCGCACGGTCGTTCGGGTCAAGGGCGCGACTACGATCAATCAAATCGCGCGCGGCCCGAAACTGGTTGGGCAAGGTGTGCGGTGGCTGCTCAACCGGCCGAGCGTGATCGGTATCGGCGTAGTTCTGGGCCAATGCTTCTGGAAGTCCGACCCGGCGCTAGACACGCCCGATATGCTGGTCACCTTCACCCCGGGCAGCTTCAAGGAGGGTTTTCTCGGGGTTCTCGACGACGTCCCAGGGATGACGCTTGGTGCGTGGCAGTTGCGCCCAGAGAGCTCGGGCTATGTCCGCGCCAAATCCAGGGACATCTTCGACCCACCGGCCATCCAGCCAAACTACCTAGCCAGCGAGAAGGATCGTCGCGTACTTCTTTCGGGCCAAAAGATGATCCGCCGCATGATCACCGAAACCAGCCTGGGGAGCTATGTCGAGGACGAACTGATGCCGGGCGCGACGGTGCAGAGCGATGACGAGTTCATGGCTTATGCTCGTCGCCAGGGTCTTGCCGGTTACCATTTCTGCGGCACGTGCAAGATGGGGCCTTCCAGCGATCGGATGGCCGTGGTCGATGCCAATCTGCGAGTCCACGGCATCGACAATCTGCGCATCGTCGACGCGTCGATCATGCCGGACATCACCTCGGGCAATACAAATGCGCCAACGATGATGATTGCCGAGAAAGCGGCAGATCTCATCAAGGCTGGCCTCTAGCGAACGGCCCGAATGGCTGTCGACCGTTAGGCACAGTGATCGCATCGACGTGGGCCACCGCGCCATTGCCGAGACTTTTGCAGGGATGACACGAATCGAGAATGCCGGTTCGCTGAGGCCCCTGGCAAGCGCACTCAGCGCCGCCACATCGTTCCGTCGCCGATCGCGACATTCTTGACGCGCACGAACTCCATCATCCCTTCATAGCCACCTTCCCGGCCGAAGCCGCTCATACCGCGGCCGCCGAACGGGGCATTCTCCCGCGCCGTCGGCGCGCCGTTGATCTGCACCGAGCCGGCATCGAGCCGGTGTACGAGCTGCAGCGTGCGCACCAAGTTGCTCGAATGGATGTACGCGCCGAGCCCGAACTCGGTGCGGTTGGCGATCTCGACCGCCTCATCGACGTTTTGGAACGTGATCACCGACACCACCGGCCCGAAGCATTCCTCGTTCGCGATCGTGCTTGCCGGGTCGACATCGGCGAAGACCGTCGGCGCGACGAAATAGCCATCGGGGTGCACGCCGGCTGGCTTGCCGCCGCCCAGCGCAACGCGGCCATCGCCCCGACCCGCCGCATCGGAGATCATGCTCAGCAGCCGTTGCTGCGCGACGTCGTTGACGACGGGCCCCAGCTCGGTGGATTCGTCGAGCGGATCGCCGATGCGGATCGTGTCGACCTCGGCCACCATGCGCTCGGTAAACTCCTTGGCGATACTCGCTTCCACCAGCACACGGGTTGGCAGGATACAGCCCTGCCCGGCAAGGAAGAGCGGCTGGCGCGCCGAATGGCGTACCGCAACCTCCATGTCTGCATCGGCGAATATCAGATTGGCCGACTTGCCGCCGAGTTCATAAAGCGCGGGCCGCATCAGCGGCGCAATCGCCGTCGCGATCGCCTTGGCGGTGGCCGGCCCGCCGGTGAAACTTACCTTCTCGACATCCGGATGCGTGACCAGGGCATGCCCAGCCTCGCTCCCCCCCGTAACGAGGTTTAGGACACCAGGTGGGAAGCCCGCCTGCTCGGCCAGCTCGATGAGCCGGAATGCCGTGAATGGGGTCAGTTCGGGCGGCTTCATGACGATCGTGTTGCCTGCGGCAAGCGCCGCTCCAAGCTTCATGCCGAGCCCCATCAGGGGACCATTCCACGTGATGACGAGGCCGATGACGCCGTAAGGCTCCGCCAACGTGTAATCGAGCACGGTATCGTCCTGGAAGGAGGACACCACCCTGCCCTCCAGCTTGTCGGCGAACCCCGCCGCATATTTTATCCAGGCGGAGAATTTGGCGGGAATGCCACGCAGCCCAGATATCGGTGACCCGACTTCCCGCGCACCGATCTGTGCGAGCCCTTCGCCATGCAACTCGACCAGATCGGCGAGCTTAATCATCAGGTCGCGTCGGACCGAGGGTTTGGTAGAACGCCAGATGGGATAGGCCACTTTGGCTGCCGCGACGGCACGGTCAACTTCGGCCGCCCCCGCAATCGGAACTTCGGCCTGTATTTCGCCGGTACCCGCGAAGCGATGCTGAAAGACACCGCCGCTGCCCGATGCGAGATAGTGCTCGCCGATCACAAGGCGCGCGCTCGGGAGTTCGAAAGACGTCGGTTGGTTCATCGTGACGGTCCTTTGCTCGTTCAAACCGTCAGCCGCGCGGTGCGCTGCGTTCCAGCATGATCTCGATTCGATATCGTTGTGCGGGGAAGTGACCGAAGCCCACTTCGGCGATCTCGCCCGCGCTGGTGACGAACTCGGTGCGGTTGATCATGATCGGCGAGCCGGGAGCGACCCGCAGATGATCGGCCAGTTCAGGGGTCGCAGCCGACGCTTCGACAAACTGCTCGACGCGGCGAAACGACAAGCCGAACATTTGTTCCAGCTTCTGGTAAACCGGACCCGGCTCTTCCAGGCGATCGACGACGCCTTCATACCGGCTGTCGATGTATATCTCCGAATAGCCGATCGGCAGGGCACCTTGGAGCGGCATGCGCAACACCTCGATCCGCAGCCAGGTCCCGCCGGGTTTGACCCCCAAGCGCTTTGACAGCGGCTCGGTCATGGAAACGCGCTCGGTGGACAGCAGCCGGGATCGTGTGCGGCTGGAATATTGCAGCAGTTCCTCGACCGATTGAACCGAGTTGACGAAGTCGGCCGCCGGGTCGGTCGAAACGAGGATCGATCGCGTCCCGCGCCGGCGCTTGATATAGCCAGACAGTTCGAGCTCGCGCAGACTCTCTCGCACGGTGTTCCGACTGGTGCCGAAGCGCCGTGTCAGATCGCCCTCGGTGGGCAATCGACCGTTGATCGGCCAGAGGCCGGCCCGGATGTCGGCGGTCAGGGCTTCGGTAATTTCGCGATAGCCGAAGCTTTGTTCTGTCGATCCGGCTTCGACATTCGTCTCGTTCGTCGCCGCGCTCATAAGCGTCGTCCTTTTTCCATCACGCCGTCACGACGACCTTCGCGTCGACGGCGATGATGCCGTCGCCGTCCGGTTGAACGAGTACCGGATTGACATCGAGCGAGGCAATCCGAGGATTGGCAAGTGCGACTTGGCCGAGCATTGCGGCCGCGCCAGCCAGCGCGTCGATATCGAAATGACGACCGCGATAGCCAGTCATCATCTTTCCCAATTTCGTCCCCATCAGGGCCGCCTTGGCTTCATGCTGGGAGAATGGCGGGACCAGTACCACCGCATCGTCGAGCAATTCGACGAGGATGCCGCCCGCCCCTAGGACGACCACGGGGCCGATGATCGGATCGCGCTGGACGCCGAGGATCGCCTCCAGTCCCCCGCCGACCATCTCCTCGATCAATATCGAGTCAGCGGTCGGATCGGCTGTCGCCAGCGCGCTCGAGATAGCGCCCCATGCAGCACGCACCTCCTCATCCGTGCGAAGGTTGAGGACGACAAGTCCGTGTTCGCTCTTATGGGCAATTTTGTCGGACAGCCCCTTCATGACCAGCGGCCGGATAAGGCCCGACAGGTCGTCGGGTCCACCGCTCAGCGGCCGCACGACACTCTGCGGCACGCGAATGCCGGACGCTTCAATCAGCGCCTTGCTTCGCGCTTCGTCAACCAGCCCCTCGCCATCGGGCAACACGATTGCGGGGGGCGGGGCGGTGGACGCGGGGACTTCATCCCGAAGCGCCGCATTGCGACGGCGCCGTTCGATCGCGTCCAGCGCTTTGAGCAGGGCCGGCACATCGTCCGTGAGAAGAATGCCTGCGTCGTTGTAGCGCTTCTGCTCTTCTGGCTCGACCAACGGCGACACCGCAAACAGCTTGTCCATGCCGCGCTGCTTGGCATCGATCAACATGTCTGCAACGACCTCGTTGATCTCGGGCTTCAGCAGTACCATGCCGAAGATCAGCTGGTTGAAGCCATCCGCCCGAAACGTGTCGATCACGGTGGGGATGAACTCATTTCGCGCCGCGATATCGTAAGGATTGACCGGGTGGCTCTGATTGGGAATCGCCGCCAGCGCCGCGACGCCGCTTGGCGTCGGGTCCTTCAACGGCATGCCCAAGCGTTCCATCACGTCCGCCGTGAGCGCGGCAAACCCGCCGGAGATGGAGGCGATAAATCGGCTGGCGGTCGCCCCGTCAGACCAGTCGTACCGCACAAGAAGCTCGACCAGCGTCGCGAGGGTTTCGATGTCGTCGGCGACATACATGCCCTCCGACTCCAGGAAGGCAACGGTGTTGCGATAGGAGCCCGCGATCGCGCCCGTATGGCAAAGGGTCGCCTTCTGGCCGCCTTCGGATTCGCCGACCTTTATCGCGACGATGGGCTTGCCCACATTTCGCGCTCGCGCGACCGCTGCGCGAAAGGCGTCCATTTCGCGGATCGTCTCCAGGTACAGAACGATTACGTCGGTGTCCGGATCGTCAGCGAGGTAATCGAGATAATCCGCGACGGTGAGCACCAGTTCGTTGCCGCAGGTCGCGGTCTTACCGATGCCGACGCCGCACAGATTGAGGCGGGAGAGAATCGAGCTGATCATCGCACCGCTTTGCGACACGACGCTCACGCGGCCCGGCTTGACGCGTCCAGCATATTGGAACACCGGCCCGACCGACATTGCGAGGCCGATCGCGACATTGGCAATGCCATTCGTATTCGGACCAACGATCGCAACCCCCTGCTCGGCCAGGGCCAGCATTCGGTCGTCCCGCGGCTTGCCCGCCTCGCCGGATTCACCAAACCCTTGCGGGATCATGACGATCGACCGGATGCCGCGGGCGACACATGCCTCTGCCACTTCGACCGCGCCGGCCGCCGGCAACGTGATCATCACGCAATCGACGTCCTCCGGCAACTCGTCGACGCTCTTGTAGCAGGCATGGCCCATCAAGGTGTCGTAGCGCGGATTTACCGTGCTGATCTTGCCCTGATAGCCGAGCGTCGCCATCGACTGGAGCGGCGCGGACCCTAGCTTGCCCGTATCGGCCGTCGCGCCGACGACGGCGAGCGAGCGCGTTTCGAACAACGTTCGGATGGCCTCCCGCCGGATTGCGGTGAGGTCCGGGCGCGTCTCAGTCATGGTCGTCATGCAATGGCCTCAGTAGGTTGAGTTGCGGGCTCACCCGCGACGATGAAATTCCAGATCCCGGCCGAGTGGCCTCTTGCGGCTCGACCGAGACGTTCGGCCCAGAAAACGTCGCTGCCGAAATCGAGTCGCCATTCCCACAATCGGCGCGTTTGGTAGTGGAGCATGTATTCGTCGGTGAACCCGATCGCGCCATGCACCTGGTGCGCGATCGCGGCACCAGTGCGCGCGGCATCGCCGGCGGTGATCTTGGCAACCGCGGCGGCCCAACCAAGGCGACCATTTTCCAATGCGAACCACGCCCCGTCCGCCGCCGAGCGAGCAGCGGCAGCCTCTGCCGCAAGCTTGGCGAGAAGCTGTTGCACGGCCTGAAAACGGCCGATTGGGCGACCGAACTGCTCGCGGGTCCTGGCGAAATCGACCGACATGGCGAGCGCGCGGCCCAGTCCCCCGGCGATCTGGCTCGCGCGCAGCATCGCGCCCAGGGTCAATGCGTTCGGTAGGTCGCTTGGCCAATCTGTCTCGGCAACCGGCTGCGTCTGGGACAAGTCGATGGCGAGCCGCGCCTCTCGCGAGATCGACCCCACGCGCTGCTTCGTCACCCCCTGCGTGGCGAAAAGACAAAGTCGCTCGCCGAGTGCGGCCACGACATACGAGGTCATTTCGCCGTGGGAAAGCGATGTCGGTGTTCGGTCGAGATCCACTAGTCCGACTAGGCCGTTCGGAATCGCGAGCCCCGCCCGTGCCAGCACGCACCGCGCGATCATCGTTTCGCCGACCGGCAACGGGATCGCATAGGCTCCGAGCAACGCAAATACTGATGCGGCGGCATCGAATGGTACGCCACCCTCTGGAGCTGGTATGGTCAGTGCGTCCAACAGACCGAATTGCTCGATCGCGTCAAGTAGCGTATCGGGACGCTTGCCACGCTCGGCGTCCGCAAGGACGTCGCGATCGACGTGATCGGCGCAAAGCCGCCCGAGCTGGTCGAGCAACATGTCCATCTGATCGTTGCTGCCGCTCATCTCAACCCCAGCCCTTTCGCGATCATGCCGCGCATGATCTCGCGGGTGCCGCCACGCAGCGAGAAAGTCGGCGCGGTTTGTGTGAGATAGGCAAGCGCATCGTCGAGCTCCCCTTCGCCAGGCAACACCGGCCCGCAATCGAGTAGATCGGACAGCAAGTCGGGCGTCTCCTGTTCGAGGTCGACGCCAAGATCCTTCACCAGCGCGGCTTCCTGAAGAGGTGTATGCCCGGCCCCCAGCATCCGGGCCACTGAAAGAGACATGCCGCGAAGCGTCACGTAGCGCGCGACCAGCCGGCCGATCTCTACCGCGCCGTGATTTTCGGCCAGACGGTCGAGCGCGGGCTCGATGACGGGAAAACTGCTAAGATATCGCTCCGGACCCGATCGCTCGTAGGCGAGTTCGGCATTGGCTTGTTGCCAGCCTTCGCCCTCCAGGCCGATCAGCGCGTCCTCGCCGACGACGACGGCATCGAAATGCACCTCGTTGAAATGCGTTTCGCCGGTCAGGTCGGCGATTGGCTTGATCGAGATGCCTGGCAGACTGAGGTCGACGATGAATTGCGACAGGCCGGACTGCCGCGGCACGCCTTCAGCGACGGGCGCCGTCCGCACCAGCGCGATCATGTAGTCCGATTGATGAGCGTTAGTGGTCCACACCTTGGAGCCGTCCAGCCGCCAACCGTCGTCCACTTTCGTAGCGCGCGTGCGCAGCGACGCGAGATCGGACCCCGAATCAGGTTCGGACAGACCGATGCAGAAGGCCAATTCGCCGGCGGCAATGCCGGGAAGAAAGGCATGTCGCTGAG
>Ga0163162_10000535_pt1 | contig 35127 bp, 43 predicted proteins | sample S55metaG_FD_115310 | JGI IMG/M metagenome (GOLD analysis project Ga0163162, IMG submission 115310) | Switchgrass rhizosphere microbial communities from Kellogg Biological Station, Michigan, USA - S5-5 metaG | ecosystem: Host-associated > Plants > Roots > Rhizosphere > Soil | place: USA... | reverse complement strand
TCGCAACGTTTTTGGTCATCACAATGATCACATCTTTGGTTTGCTCGGTATCAGTAAAGCGCCCCACCACCTTTGCAAAAGTAGTACGATTAGTCATCACATTGGTGATCTTTATTACCGTTCCGATAGGTGCTGTGCGGTGCAAAACCAGCATTTTATTTGGATCGAGTCCGTCATCATCCATCCAGGTAGCCACGCCTTTTTCGTCTTTTTCATAAATGCCAAACTTGTTCGCATTATTAATATGATGACTGCTGTCAGGCAAAGTTGAATCGCGCGTTGCAACTATTGGTTGGGTATGCTGTGTATCAACCGGTGCATTTACAGCCGGTTGCGATTGAGGTTGCACGGATGGCGGTGTAGCTGTATTCGATTTCACTAAAAGCACCTGGCCCGGACTTATACTATTTGATTTTAACCCATTCAGGTTGACAATATCTTCAACAGTTGTATTAAAGCGTTTAGATATAGCATATAAGGTTTCACCAGCGGATACTTTATACTGAGTAGGGACACTGTTATCTGTTGAAGTATTTGCAGGTTGATTTTGTTGTTGTACAGGTTGCTGCACTGGCTGTTGAACCTGTGGTTTTGTTTCAGCTGGCTGCTGAACGGGTTTATTCTGATGAACCGGATTGCTTTTTACAGTGGTCGGTGCCGCTTCTACAAATGGTCTGTCGGTTGGTACCTTGATGATATTACCGATAGACATTTTTGCATTTGGGTTAAATTTTATGATAGTCTTTGGACTTACATTGTAACGGCGTCCTATTGAATAAAAATTGTCTTTTGGATCTAATTTATGCAGGATAACCTTTTTTCCGTCGTGGTTTTCTACTCCTACTGAATCGGCTAACGGCCGGGCAAAAACGGATACAGAAAAGGCTGACAGGAAGATGGTTAATAATAATTTAAAGTTCATTTTAATGTTAAAACGTATCTATGTTTAAAACTTTTAATCTTGATTTGCCAGTAAGGTAAATTAACTGACCCTTACGCAATAGAAACGACTCAGGTTGCAGTTTTTGTATATCATCATTCAACAAATCTTGATAAACTATCTTATTATCTGTTGTAAATATATACAAAAGCTGCTGCAGTGTCCCTTCTGCAAGCGCGTGCAAAGATACGATTCTCAAATTATTATAGTCAAGGTAATGCAGAGTATTGCCAAAAGTTTTTAACTGTAACGATAATGAGGAAGTTATTTCGATGGGCGCTATGTCGGGCAAAACAATATGATTTTCTATCTCTGTATCAATTGATGGTTGGTATGATCTCAGAATAGTGCCCGTCTTTATATCTGCTATCGATAGATGTGGGGGCTGCAAACGGGAGTCGTAAATAATTGGCCCGTTGACTGATAAATGATCAAAAGCATGCGTATAATTGCTCCATCTCGTGTTCCCCGTTTTGCCATCAAGTGCTATCAATCCTTTATGTACAGGACCATTTTCAGATTGATAATTGTGCAATAGTAAAACACCGTCATAGGCAGTTTCAATACCAGTCAGCCATCTTTCATCGGTTTGCAGGTCATCGAAATAGACTTCGCCGTTTTCGAGATTTATAGCTGAAAAGGAAACCCGCTTGTCTTCGTTATTCCTTACCTCTGCAAATAATGTGTTGGTTACAGGGTCGATCTCCAGTCTCCATACGGCCGACTTAAACTGATAATTGATATAGGGTAGCGGTGTTTTCAAATGTGTACAAATATGGGTATTTAATGCCGATAGGTTTGTATAGCGAAAATCAGTTCAGGGTAACATTTAAATTTATAAATTTGGCGTTCATTCAAATTCACATAAAGACTACTACGATATAATATGAGCAAAGGGATCATTAGTAAAGAGGAAGACTATTCGCAATGGTATAACGACCTTGTAATTAAGGCTGATATGGCCGAATATTCACCGGTAAGAGGTTGTATGATCATTAAGCCCTATGGTTATTCTATTTGGGAAAAAATGCAGTCGGTGCTTGACAAAATGTTTAAAGATACCGGCCATAGTAATGCCTATTTCCCACTGTTTATCCCGAAATCATTCTTTTCAAAAGAAGCCAGCCACGTTGAGGGTTTTGCCAAGGAATGCGCTGTGGTAACTCATTATCGCTTAAAAAACGATGAGAACGGAAATATTGTGGTAGATGAAGATGCTAAACTGGAAGAAGAGTTGATCGTTCGTCCAACTTCAGAAACTATTATCTGGAATACTTATAAAGGTTGGATACAATCATACCGCGACCTTCCTATATTGGTTAACCAATGGGCTAACGTAGTTAGGTGGGAGATGCGTACACGTTTGTTTCTGCGTACCAGTGAGTTTTTATGGCAGGAAGGGCACACTGCCCACGCTACAGCCGAAGAAGCTATTGCGGAAACTGAACAAATGCTGGATGTTTATGCTGATTTCGCTGAAAACTGGCTGGCGTTACCTGTAGTAAGGGGCCGTAAAACACCAAATGAGCGTTTCGCAGGTGCTTTGGATACTTACTGCATAGAAGCCTTAATGCAGGACGGTAAAGCTTTGCAGGCAGGTACGTCGCACTTCCTGGGGCAGAACTTTGCTAAGGCATTTGATGTAAAATTCACCAATAAAGAAAACAAGCTGGATTATGTTTGGGCAACCTCTTGGGGTGTTTCAACACGCTTGATCGGAGCGCTTATTATGTCACATTCTGATGATGCTGGTTTAGTATTGCCTCCAAAACTGGCGCCTATACAAGTAGTAGTTGTGCCGATTTATAAGCATGACGAAGAATTGGAGAACATCACAGCTTACGTAAATGCGCTAAGCAAAGAACTGAAGGCGAAAAACATCACCGTTAAATTTGATAACCGTGACACCCACCGTCCAGGTGCTAAGTTTGCTGAATATGAATTGAAAGGTGTTCCTGTCCGTGTGGCTATCGGCAGCCGCGATATGCAAAACGGAACAGTAGAGTTAGCACGTCGTGATACTAAAACCAAGGAAACAGTTTCGCAGGAAGGATTAGCAGCAAGAATTGAGCAATTACTGGAGGATATACAGCAGAACATCTACCAAAAAGCATCAAACTTTAGAACTGAGAACACCAAAGAAGTAGATAGCTACGAGGAGTTTAAACGCCTGCTGGACGAAGAACCTGGTTTTCTATCTGCACACTGGGATGGTACCGCTGAAACTGAGCAGCGCATAAAAGAAGAAACCAAAGCAACTATTCGTTGCATTCCATTAAACAACAAGCAAGAAGCTGGTAAGTGTATTTTAACCGGCAAACCATCAACACAACGGGTGTTGTTTGCAAGGGCGTATTAATTTTGAGTTGATTAAGTGACTGGTTGATTATGTTTAACATCCCTCATCACTTAATCCAACTCAGTCAACTTAATCAACTAACTCATGAAATTCGCAACTAAAGCCATACATGCAGGGCAGGAGCCCGACCCAACCACCGGGGCTATTATGACCCCTATATACCAGACTTCCACCTACTGGCAAAAATCGCCTGGGGACAACAAAGGCTATGAATATTCTCGTGGTACCAACCCCACACGCAGAGCTTTGGAAGATTGCCTGGCCGCTTTAGAAAACGCAAAATATGGCCTGGCTTTTTCAAGCGGCATGGGTGCCACCGATGCAGTGATGAAATTGCTGAAACCAGGTGATGAGGTGATCACCGGTAATGATTTGTATGGTGGGTCATATCGGATTTTTACCAAAGTGTTTGCTAATTATGGTATCAAATTTCATTTCCTTGATCTTTCCAAACCGGAGATCATCAATGACTATATAAACGAAAACACGAAGCTCGTTTGGATCGAAACTCCGACCAATCCGACTATGCAAGTAATTGATATTGAAAAGATTGCTTCGATTATTAAAACAAAAAGTTTAATACTGGTGGTGGATAATACTTTTGCATCGCCATACCTGCAAAACCCGATGGATTTGGGTGCAACCATTGTAATGCATTCGGTTACCAAATATATTGGCGGCCACAGTGATGTGGTAATGGGAGCACTGATGCTGAATGATGAAGACTTGTATAAAAGGCTCTGGTTTATCTATAATGCTTGCGGCGCTACACCCGGACCTATGGATAGTTTCCTGGTGCTGCGTGGTATCAAGACCCTGCACCTGCGTATGAAGGCGCATTGCGAGAATGGCCGCAAAGTAGCTGAGTTTTTAAAAACGCATCCGCGTGTAGATAAGATATACTGGCCCGGCTTTACAGATCATCCTAATCACAACGTCGCCAAAAAGCAGATGCGTGATTTTGGTGGAATGATATCCATCACCCTAAAAGGCGCTGATTTGAAAGAAACATTCCGGATAGCATCTTCCTTTAAGGTGTTTTCATTAGCGGAATCATTAGGCGGGGTTGAGTCATTAATCAATCACCCAGTAACTATGACACACGCCTCAATTCCAAAAGAGGAACGTGAAAAGGCAGGAGTAGTAGACAATTTGCTGCGATTAAGCGTAGGAGTAGAGGATATTGATGACCTTATTGATGATTTGAAGCAAGCTCTTTCTTAAGTAGCGGTTGCAAAGGCAGTAGCAGTAATGATTGAAAATCTCAAGGCTTTTCTTGACTCCAAAGTAACACAATACAACCAACCGGATTTTATAAAGAACGACCCGGTTTCAATTCCTCATCTGTTTACCCGCAAACAGGATATTGAGATTATGGGTTTTTGGGCAGCCACTTTAGCCTGGGGGCAACGGATTACCATCATCAACAAATGCAAAGAGTTGATTAGTCTGATGGATGGCGCGCCCTATGATTTTATTATCAATCACGAAGAGCCGGACCTGCAGAAGCTGCTCCACTTTAAGCATCGCACCTTTAATGATATAGACACACTATATTTTATTTCATTCTTCAGATACCATTTTGCTAATCATGATTCGCTGGAGGACGCTTTTATTCCATCAATAGGAGTAAATCAGGTAGAGGACTGTCTGAATCATTTCAGAAATTACTTTTTCTCGTTACCCGATTATCCGCATCGTACTAAAAAACACGTATCATCGCCCTCACAAAAGTCGACCTGTAAACGACTGAATATGTTTCTGCGCTGGATGGTGCGTAAGGACAATTGTGGTGTAGATTTTGGCATCTGGAATAAGATCAAACCTTCTAATCTGATCATGCCCTGTGATCTGCATGTGGATAGGGTAGCACGAAAGCTGAAACTGATTGATCGTAAACAAACAGATTGGCAAACTGCCATAGAGTTAACCGCGCGCTTGCGTGAATTTGACCCGCAAGACCCGGTTAAGTATGATTTTGCACTCTTCGGTCTCGGTATCGAAGAGAAGTTTTAAACTTCCACTATTTGTTATTCGTCGTATGCGATGGATTTAAGTCGCTTTTCAAGTGCCTTATGATACGCATAGTCGATATAATTTAATTCAACGCTACTAACCTGGCGTCCTTTTAACTCTTCGTATAAGGAAATAATATCGGCTTTGTTTTTAACACCGGTGGTTGTTAACTTGATGGTCCATTTAATCAAGGCCGCATCTTCTTTAGAAACATAATAGTCATGCTCAAGTCTTTCACCGTCAAGCTCATGGCCTTTTATTGGTGTCCAATAGTCCAGTTTTCCGTTCTTTTTAGATTCTTTGATGAGCTCGCTTCTGAGTTGAGGAGTTAATCTGACAGAAGTATCTTGTAATTTGTTATTTTGTGCAAAAGCACTAATTGAAAATAATAACAGGACATTTAGGATAAGAATTCGCATAGGATAAGGTTTAAATACAACGCAATTATAAAAAATATTAATTAAATAATTAGTTAATGATTGGGAAATAACGAATTTATATGGAGAATTATTATAATGACCTCGGGAGTTTCTTAAATGGCAAGCCGGAATATACCCTGGCGCTTTTTCATCATTTTGTAAATGAATTCCAAAAAGCCGGACCGGTAACTTTGCATCCGGCAAAGACCATGATCGGCGTAGCCAACTCACATAAAAGAATAGCATATATCACTCAATTAGGGAAAAACTTCATTCATGTTGTTTTTCCGTTAAGAGAACGTTATGACGACAACTTTTGTTTTCAAAAAATTGCGCAAGTGCCTGGAGACATGCAGTTTAACCACCATTTCAGGATGCTGCATGCAGATGATGTGAATGACGAAGTGAGAGATTTTATGCGTTTAGCGTACAATAGCTAAGATTTTGCTGAAGCCGGTCACCAAAACGGCTGATTTTTTTTATTGCTCTTCCCTGAAAAAAACTTTATAATAATTCATCGATTTTCCATCGTCAAAGCCTTTTTCGATCAATTCCCTGTCGCCATGAATATAGATATGGAAGTTTTTATCCAACTTTAATACGCTTTTATATACTCTTTGCTGTTTTTTTACCGCGTTGCCAGATATTTCAAAAACATCGGCAATAGGCATCTCATATTCCTGCTCGTATTGATTTTTATAGTTTTTGAAAGATTCGATTGCCTGTGGGTTGCCCAAGACTTCGCCGGTAAATTCATCCATATCAAAAGTTTCTTTTTCTTTAAAGTACTTCATGGATTTATTCAGCAGGTCAATCTTGTCAGCCTTGCTCAGCTCAAACTCATCATCTATTTTTTGGGTAATAAAGTTCTTATAAATGCCTAAGGTATTCGTGGTTTGATTAAAGCTGTCGTTACGGATCTTTAATTGCAAAAAGTTGTCCTTCCAGTAAGCAGCGGTATCCTGGCCCCGGTTGGTGTGGTCTACAACCACCACTTTATAGCCATTTTCTTTTTCGATGTTGAAAATGAGTGCGCCCTTATCAAGTTTATTAATATTGATGGCATTTTCTTCATAATCCATTCCAAAACCACCTTGGTCAGGGTAGACTTTCAGGTATGTTTCTTTGTTTTCTGATTTAAAAATGCCTACTGCCTCCAGTAGATTACCTTCGATCTGTACATTTTTGAAATGCGCCACATACAATTCACCTGGTTTAATATTGGGGTGATTAGATGCATTATACAAATGCTTTGCTATTTGCTCTGATAACTCGTGAAATTTGCTGTTATCCTCAAAAATACCGGTAACATAATGGTGTACTTCGTTCATATCCAGGTTGCCGCCGCTATGCATCAGGTGGTAAACTTCATTTGATTTCTCAAAAGGCCGCAGAAAATACTGCATCAGCAATTGCGGAATTATCTCGTCTTTGAAAGTAAGAGGTTGCTCCGATAGTGCATACATTTCATTTTGCGCCTGATTGCCAATGTGATGAACCGATACCGTTTCAAGCGAAGCTTCAAAAAATGTTACCATAATGCTGCGAAAGTAAAATAAATATTGCTCAGAGCGGAGCTTTTTCTGTCAGGTTACCGATGCGAGGGTCACCGTCCGAGATCAATTCACAAACTTTAATAGCAGCTTCTTCAAATCCATCCACGCCATCTTGTATCAGCAGCCAGTTACCGCGTTGTTCAGTTCCCGCCCAAAAGAAGGGACCGAGATCAGGTACGTCTTTCTCCAAACTTTCGTGGTGTGCCCTGTTGGTGGCAACCCAAATGCCATTAAATTCGGGTTCGTTAAGTCTTTTGCGCAGTATCATCATGATCTTTTTCCGCCAGTAGATATAGTGCATACCAAACATTTTCCGCACAATTATATCGGAAGGCAAATAATCGAACACGAACTCGTATGGGATTACATTGACCATATCACAAAATTACAGTTTTAATATTTTACACTTACCGAATAAAAATCAGGCGGTAAATATCGATTTTTGCAAACTTAATGTGCAGCGGTCAAAAATGACTGATGACCAGTGACTAATGACAAATATCAAAGAAGAAACCATCGTTGCCCTTGCAACACCAAATGGTATCGGAGCCATCGGTGTAATACGCTTGTCTGGTCCGGATGCTATTGTTATCGCAAATAGTGTGTTTAAAGGCAAAGATTTGACTAAACAGGAATCGCATACCATTCACTTTGGACAGATTGTGGATGGTGATCTGTTGCTGGATGAAGTATTGGTTTCATTATTTGTTGCTCCGCGTTCCTACACCCGCGAAAATGTGGTGGAAATATCCTGTCACGGGTCGAATTACATCATCGAATCGATCATTAAATTGCTGATCAAAAACGGCGCACGTTCTGCCAAGCCAGGTGAATTTACCTTAAGAGCTTTCCTGAATGGCCAGCTTGATCTTTCACAAGCAGAAGCTGTGGCCGATTTGATAGCTGCCAACTCAAAAGCATCGCAACAGGTAGCTATGCAGCAATTGCGCGGCGGTTTTAGTAACCAGTTGCAGGCATTGCGAGAGCAATTGGTGAATTTTGCTTCATTGGTGGAGTTGGAGCTCGACTTCTCTGAGGAGGATGTAGAATTTGCCAACCGGGAGCAGCTTAAGCAATTAATACACAACATCACTAAGATTGTAGGGCAATTAATTCAATCGTTTGAATTGGGCAATGTGATCAAGAATGGTGTCAATACAGTAATAGCTGGTAGACCTAACGCCGGTAAATCAACTTTGTTGAATGCATTATTGAACGAGGAACGTGCCATTGTGAGCCACATACCAGGCACCACACGTGATACGATTGAAGAAGTGCTAAACATTAACGGCATTAATTTCAGGTTGATCGATACAGCCGGAATCCGCGAAGCTACAGATGCTATAGAGCAAATAGGGGTGCAACGCACCATGGAAAAGATAAGCCAGTCGGCTTTACTGATCTATGTGTTTGACGCCGCAGAAATTACGATCGAAGAGTTAAACGGTGACCTGGGAAGTTTACAGCAACCAGGTATCACGATGCTGGTGGTAGCTAATAAAGCTGACCTGCTAAATGAAGAACAATTACTGTCATTGCCTCATACCCAAAGTGCTATCATTATCTCAGCAAAGCAGAAACAGCATATTGATGAGTTGAAGCACAAGATATATTCGGCAGCTGTTAAACATCAGCTGAGCGGAGACGAAACTCTGGTGACCAATGTCCGCCATTTGGAAGCATTGCAAAAAACAGAATCAGCATTGATCCGCCTGCTGGAAGGCATCGATACGCAATTAACCTCTGATTTCCTGGCGATGGATATTAAACAAGCATTGCATTACCTTGGCGAGATTACCGGCACAGTCACCACGGATGATTTGCTGGATAATATTTTTTCTAAATTTTGTATCGGCAAGTAAGCCTGCAAAATATCGCCAAACAACGAATAGTAATGACAATTAATCTTCTCATTGTTAATAAGTTATATTGATTTTGATTGTCCAAATTCTTGGATTATTGGCATTGTATTTCTTATTTTTGGTACTAAGTTGTTACTCAAAATTGAAATTTTTGGAGATTGAAAATTTGAGGAGAAATCAAGGGGCTTATTGACCCTTATCTACCCTTAAATTACCTTATTTAAGCTTGAATGCCACTAAATAGGGAGTAATTACTACCGATGATATTGGACAAAATTATCGGTGGTGATGTCCCCGGTGATCTCCCCAAAGCAACGTAACAATCTGATATTTAATGTTTTAAAAAAGGCGAAATTATCGCAGGGAATGGCTTTGCCTAATTTTGCTGAAAACAGATTTTAAAGGAATAATAACATGAGTTCAAATTTTACGGTAAATCGATTGTGTGAGCAGTGCGAGAACGTATTTGTTGCAAAAACAACAGTTACTCGTTTTTGCAGCAAATTGTGTAATAAACGCCACTATAAGGCGAAAGAGCGCACTCTAAAAATGGCCCCCATGGACCAGGTCGTTAAAAAGGTACTGGAAGGTAAACCAGATGAAGATATAACTGTAGAATTTCTCAATGTCAAAAGCGCGGCAAAATTACTCCGCGCATCCAACAAAATGGTCTATCACCTGATCAATATTGGTAAACTTCACGCAGTTAATTTATCCGAGAGGAAGACACTAGTGCGCCGTTTGGAGATAGATCGACTGTTTGAAATGCCTACGGTCATTGAGCTCAAGAGAATCAAACCACCTCCCGTGTCAGAATGCTACAGCATGGGTGAAGCCCAGGAATTATTCCATATTTCTGAAAAGGCATTATTCGAAGTGATCAAACGCAATAATCTCTTCAAATTTCAGGAGGGTAAGTTCGTATATGTTGCAAAATCAGACTTAAACAGAATTTTTAAACCACAACTATAACATGGCAAAAGTACATATAAGGAAAAAGTCCCTAACCAAGGGACGCCATTCCATTTATCTTGATTTTTCACCACCGTTGCGAAATCCTAAAACTGGGAAGCCCCAGCGATACGAATTTCTTGACGTTTACCTTTACGACAAACCTGCAAATGTTTGGGAGCGTAACCATAACACCGAAACGAGTGATCTGATTGAGAATATTCGTGCAAACCGCCTACTCGATATCCAGAACCGGAAATATGGATTCATATCAAATCGTAACAGGAGCTCCAGCTTTGTTGATTTTTTCAAGGAGTTCATTTGTAACAAGACGAAATCTGACTGCGATAACAATGCTATGTCATATCGTTACTTTGTTGCTTTTGCCGGCCACGATTTAATCTTCAATGATCTGGATGAGTTCTTGTGTGAAGATTATAAAAACTTTATGATCAGCGGTCCTGGAATAAGTCGAAGAGGGCGACCCATTTCCCGTAATACCGCTGCCAGTTATTTTGCAAAGTTTAGGAATGCGCTTTTACGAGCCTATAAACAAGGATTGATAACTACGGATTTACACAGTCAAGTCGATCCTATTAAGTTAAAAGAGACGCATAGAGAACAACTTGAATTAGAAGAATTTCAACTGTTGGTCGATACCCCGGTAAAAGCAGAAATTATCAAAAGGGCGGCGATTTTTTCAGGTTTAACAGGATTGCGATTTTCGGATGTCAAGACGCTTATCTGGTCCGAGGTAAGAGGGCGATCAGGTAGGTATTATTTGCAATTTACCCAAGAGAAAACTGAGGGTGCCGAGATTTTGCCGGTGTCAAATCAGGCAATAGAAGTTCTTGGAGTCCGTGGAGACCCCCAAGAAAGCGTATTTCATGGACTTCATTATTCCCAGGTCAGATCATGTTTTCGTAGCTGGATGGAAGATGCCGGAATTTCTAAAAACATTACTTTTCATAGTTTTAGGCATACTTACGCTACGCTTCAATTGGAATTAGGGACGGAGTTACTCACAGTTTCGAAAATGCTTGGCCATAAGAGTATTAAGACTACATTGATCTATACGAAAGTGAAAGATAAGATGAAGATAGAGGCTGCAGGAAGAATCAAGCTTGACCTCAAAAAAATGAATTCCGGTTGAATACCTTTAGTACTTATCCAATTTGTGATTCTGTGCTTCGCCAAACTTTCTATGCTGGGTCTTTCTGACTTCAATGAGTTCGCTAGCCGTTTTCCTCCGACCGAGTTTTATCCATTCCTGAAGGTCGGAGCGCTTGAAATACAGTCGTTTTCCCGGTTTGTTAACCGGTATTTCCTTTCGGCTTACCTTTGTGTACAAAGCCGGTACTGTAATCTTTAAATATTCAGCTGCTTCTTTAATGTTAAGGAATTCATGCTCGGCCTCGTTTTGAGGCTGAAATTTTTGAAGAAGGATTTCCAGGCTTTCAACTTTTTCGAAAAGCTGCCGGACAACCTCCGGAAGTTTATCAAAGTTGAAGGGTTCCATGTTAAAATTAAGGAAACAAATATGTTCTTATTTCCTGCGACAATCAGGTTGCAATAAGGGTGGAAACCCAAAATTCTGACGTTAGCGTATATAAAAATGCCCCGGCTTCACCGGGGCCCAACTTCAAGCAAGATTTGTTAGGTTTTGAGAGTTAGGATCGGTGAAGAATAACAGCTCTAATGATTGAAGTCCAAGATTTTTATGTGCTAATATTTTGAGGCGAGTAGATGTTGATAGTAATGTTTAAACCTGACAGATATTTTTCCATCATGGGTTTGACGATGCGCCAGTCCAATCCGCCGTTGCCACAACCCAATGCTGCGATAGCAAGGCTTTTGATGGAATGGTCTGCGATAACTTTGACTAAACCTTGGAGTCCGGCTTCGATATAGTAATATTCGGATGGCTTTGACCAATGTATCTTGGTTGCAAAGTTGATAATAAGTTTTTCGCCGTAGTTTTCAGAAGTGTCGTCTATGACCAGCAATTTGCCAATGCCTACTAAACAACCCTGACAAGCATCAACATATACCCGGTAATTCCACGGAAATTCTTTCTTGAATTGGAGCGCAATTCCTTTACCCATTACACCCATCATGTTGACGGTATTAACCAACGCGGATGCTTCATCCGCGAGTAGGTTACCAGTTTTGTAAGTAATCATGTTAAGCGATTTTGATGGGTTGGGTTCGTAAATCTTTGAGATTAAGAAAGAAGCCCCGGTTGAAAAGCATTCCTTCCCTAAAAACCTGCCATAATAGCGATGCGCCCAATTTGGCTAAGGATGGGTTGATGAACAAGTCTTGCTTGGCTAAGGCTTCGGCAAGTGAACAACTTGGGGTATTATCGCCCTGCTCGGATTGTATCAGCAAGTCCTTAAACTCCTCGGTAACCAAAGGCAGTTTTTCTACGGTTCGGAACTTTTTCGAGACAGGTTGTTTGATCTCGCTAACCGTAGAAAGAACGACCTGCCCGGTATTTTTGCTGTTGCCAAAATCCATCCAATATAAAGGCTTGTTACGGTGATTGCCTAAGTTTTTGGCGATAATTTTAAGCGTGTCGGCTATTTCAAATCTTGCCTGAACGGTGTCGACGCAGGAGATGGTGACCGTTGCCCATGCGTTTTCATTTTCTTTATAGGTGGATTTCCCGTAGCGTTCCGTTTCCGCTTTCCAGTTAGTGCCGATTGCACGATTGACACGGTTAATTAATGCGACTGACTTGTAAAGCCCCAGTTCCGAAGTGTAAAACAATTGCCGTCCTAAGTTGGGTCGTTCTACTTTATCATCGTCAAAAACCCTCACCATTAACCCGGGATGGTCGAGCGCAATCAGCGCCTGGTTCATCATGGCCAGTGCAGTTAATACCTGACTTCCCGTTCCCCCCGCGCCTATTAAGTTGATAGTAACCGGATTGTAGGGTTGCAACAATTCTTTTTCAACGATGTGAATGGCAGGTAGATTTTCTATGATTTGTTTCTTCTTTCTCATTGGAGTAAGTATTTAAATGAGTAGTAATGTTTGACAAGTTGGTCTTGAGGGAAGTTGTTTCCGGTGTCAACCAATGATTGCCACAAGGCAATTAAATCTTCACTTTTTTGGTGGTTGCCAATAGTATGGCTGAAATAGCTGTTGAAGAAATAGACTTGCCATTTGGAAATAAATTCCTCCAAAGATGTGAAACGGTCTATTTGAATATTGACAGTCCCCATGCAAACATTCCCGTTGTCGTGGATATTGAAAAAAGGGGCGTGAAAAAGCATTGTCTTTTCGTTCGGCTTAGATTTTCCTTTGATGGAATAGACGTTCAAACTGTCTTTGGTTGCTTTCCAAACCATTGCAGGAATTTTGGCTTTACCGTTCGGAATTTTCAAGCCCTGCACAAAATACAAGCTGACTTCCTGTGGCGGTGTGAACCAAACTGCGAAGCCGTTTGTCTGCGTGTTCAGGTACAACACATTGTTTGGTAGTACTCCTTTGCTTTTAAGGTAATTGCTTTTCAATTCCTGTGTACTTTGAAATAACTGGCTTAGTGATAGCATTTCAGCCATGCTCAATGGGTGGGCATTAATGGGATTGCCAAATTTGCCAATGTCGTAACTCTCCACGTACACCTGCCTGTTTTCATTGTCGGAACTGGCATACTCGTGCTTGTTTTCATTTCGCCCGGTGTGGTATATTAATAATGCTTTTACCGGTATATACTTCGTATTAAAATCTTCACTCGCGTTCATCATGACTGTAATCGTTTTTGTTTAGTAAATCAACTAATCGGTTAATCAGGGCTAAAAGACAGGCTTCAAATTTGAAATTGTCCGTCCCTTTGTGTTCAAGGCTATCAAATATTTCAACCGTGATAGGTTCATCGATCACGCCCTTTTCCTGAAACTCGCAGTCGATGATGTCGCTCACTGTATCGTAAACACAGTCATTTCCGCTCCAGTAGAAACTGATGTATTGGTCAGCGCAAATGCGTTCTTCGATTTCCGGGTAGTACAGGTCGGGATGAATGTGGTCGAAAAACGAACGTTCGGGGTATTGACGGTAAAGCTGAACAAACTCGATAGCGAGAATTGCCCATTCGTTGTCCCGCTGTTCATTACAAGAATATTCCAGTACGGTATCTGCCATTTGCTTCAAAGTTTCTGAATGGCTGATTTTCCGGTAAAGGTGGTGTCCCGCATTTTGAAGTGTGTAGAGTTCAGCTAACTGAACTTCGCGAAATACCTTGTCTTCGTCTGCCATGGGATCAATAGTGTCATCGTCTTTTACCTCATAGTCATATTCGTCCTCATGGATCATTTGTTCTACGTAATGATACTGACCGCGAAGATAACTTCCCGGCTCTGTGAACCAGTCGATACGGACAACCTGATGCAGGTAAGTAAATATAGCGACGACCACTTCCGCTAAATCCTGTTGTTTAGCCGATTGCACCCAATTCCAAAGCGGACGAACAGGAATATAGTACAGGGTCATATTGGTGTCGAACTGGCTGACTGTTGCCATCGTCGCGATGTGCCTTTCATCTTTTAAAATGATGCAGTCCAGTTTTTTGTCGATACGCTGTATGCTTTCTACCGTTATTGACCAGGCTTTGTATATGTTTTGTGGAAAGGCTTCACGCGACACGTCCGGCACAGTTATATCATAATAATGGCAAATGTTGGAAAGGGAGCAGAAAAACTCTTTTTCTGCTCGTTCCTTATTACCGTAAGACGCCCAAAATGCCTGAAAACTATGGTTCAAAAAAGCATTTTGGTGATTCCCAATGGTGCGCTTCTTAATGGGTTTTTCCTGACTTGTGCAGCGTCCGGCAATCGGTTTAGTTTTTCTGCGTATGCGCCCAACTCGGCATAAAGTTTCCATAACTCATTATCCTTTTTGATTTTGACGATTTTGTTCTGATTGATTTTCATGGCTTAACCTTTTGTCCCCATCGAAGATTCGAAAGTGTAGATGACTTCATCATCCCTGATTTCCGGCCCTCTTATCTTTGCTGTGGTTAAAATGGGGTAGAGATTTGCGTAAAAGTTTCGCACCTCGTCTTTACTAAAGTCCGCACCGGGGTCGGCTAAACGGATGTCCTGACCGTTTTCGTTATGCAGGAATATCCTGCTCAATTCATTGACTAACATGGCTTTTATCGTTAGATGTCCTGCATTAATTCTTCATATTGTTTCTGACGTTTTTCCAAGCCCTCTTTTTTGGTTTGGATTTCGGATGCCTTTTCGGGGTATTCTTCGGCATCGGGCAATAAAGTAAGTGCTTCCTCATATTTGCACTGCTTATTCAGTTCACCGATTTGTTGCATAGCCTCGTCGTACCGTCTTTTTTTATCCGCAATCCGTTGTTTTTCGGCTTCCTGAGCGCTGAACAGGTTTTCAGTTTCCGGCGTTTCGTCTTCCTCGTCGTCAGTAGTTTCAGTCGCGGTGGTTGCCGTTTTGTTTTTGAGTTTTTCTGCTTTAGCCTTTTTGTCCTTTTGTTCGCGGGATTTTTGTTGCGCTTCTTCGATGCTCTTATTGTAGGCATCCATATTGGCAAATAGTTGTGTCGTCTTGGCGAGAGGTTCACTGATTGCGCTAAAAAAGTCCTCGTCCAGTTCGGTTGCTTCCCCTTTTAAAAGCATGGGCGGGATGATACGTGCTGCCTTGTCCGGCAGATCGTTGGCTAACAATACAGACACCGTGAGTTTGTTATCTGTGCCTTTGGCAATGGTGATATTGAGGTTGCCCTGAAAGGCTAAACCATTGATGTGTTCAAAAAAGTTGGTTTTCATTTTGTCTTTGATTAATGTTAATTGCTAATGCAGCTATGCGGTTGGCTTTTGCGCCGTCTGCGGTAAACAGGTATTCGTTGGCCTCGATAGTCGCCCTAATTGCTTCTTTACTGGTTAGGTATTCGTATTGCTGTTGCAACAGCTTGTTAAGAAATTGATTAAGGATTTGGGCGATACTGTCGAGCCATTTTTCCAACTCGTCCAGTTCACCATAAATAAGGTCATGAGATTTGCCGTTTTCTTCGACAGGGTAAACGCCTAAGTCAACGACAACCGAACAACAGTTGCGTGTTTTTATAATTTTGGGGTTGTTATGAATTTTGCCCTTAAATAATAAGGCAACTACTCGCTGGTCGATGTCAGGCAATTTGAAGTCAAATTCCAATTTCGGAGCATAGCCTCGCCACCCTTTTTTTTGAATGTTTTTAAACAGGGATGGCATATTGACATCTGCATTAAATCCGCTGCCCTCGCGCTGCGAATAAAAGCCCTGATATGAAATCGACTTTTTGTCGACAGTTATACCTAAACATCCACAAATGGTCACAAAATGGTCATAGCCATAATCCCGCCAGTTGGGATTTATGTTTATATCCTGATAGAGAATCAATGCTTTTTGTCTTGCTATGTCGTTCAGTTCCTCGAATGAATAAAGGTTGAGTTGTATTGTATTCATATAATCTTTGATTGATTGTAATTAAGGGATGGCTATTGCCATCCCTGCTGTTTAGCAAATAGATTGATTTCTTTAAGTGAGATTTTGTGGCAACCCACCTGAATAAATACTTTGTTGATGTCGAGGACAGGGTATTTGTCCAAAAAAAGCATCCCGCAGTCGGTACAACCACCTTTCTCAATGGTATCAGTTACTAACTCGTAAAATGCTTTCCCGGCATCAAGCGTGATGTCGACTTGTTGCGTGGTTTCGATATTGCCCGTTCGATTATTGAAACGCAGGTAGTCCCAACCATCGCGACCGTAAAAATTAGTTATCTCAAAAAGACGCCATGCCTTTAGCTTTTGTTCATGTAGTTTTTTGGCTTTTTGGTTCATCTTTGCTTCTTCAATCGCTATAGCTTCTTTTTCAGCGACCAAATTCGCCTGGAACTGTTCTAAGCATTTCACCATGCCCATTTCTACCAATGATGTAGGCAAGGGATAGTTGAAGAATTCAGCATATTTTTTGGCTGCACTAAAAACCTGCTTTATTTGCAGGATATATTTACCCGGTTTCTTAGCGCCTTCGAGATGATGCGCAATATTGACCATTTGCACATGCCAATTATCAAAAAGTTCTTCATGACATAACGCGGGGTCAGGAACAAAAATTAGGTTAAGATGCGATACGGCACTTTCAACGGCTGAAATGTGTTTGGCGGTTGTTTGGCTGTAACTACGTTCTGTAAATAATATTGCTCTCTCGCCCTTGCCGTTCTTGACATGCTTGGCAATAACAAAATGGCTACCATAAGAATAGATTACACCATTCGCATAAAGGATATTTGCTGCTGCGCCAATTCCTTTCCCTTCACTATCACAAGCCCACTCGTGGGCAATGTCCCACATGGCCGATTTGCTGCTCATATTTTTACGGTTTTTTGGTTAATTATTGAACTCCTTACTTGGTTCTAACCCCGCGTTTGCCTTGTTTGACCTGCGATTGGCTGTTGTTGATGCCCTTTTGTTTTCGGTTTTTACACCTGACGCAGTTAACATGGTCAGGTCGTTGACGTGGAAATTCAGCCCGGCATGCAATGCGCCATCTTTGTCCAACCATGCGGATGCGCTCATGTGACCATGTAACTGTACAATCATACCTTTGGTTAAGTATGGCGCGATTGCGGTCGAGCGCCAATAGGAACAATCGACGTAGGTCGTGTCTTCAACCTGTTCCCCGTTTGAGATGTAACGGCGGTTCATGGCAATTCTAAACCCTGTCAGTTCTTTTTCGTTGTTTGTTTTTCTCACGGCAGCGTCTGCTACCAGTCTTCCTGTGATTTCCATTTTTTTGATTTTTGAATTAATTTTTTTCCGCGGGTCCGTAAGGTGCGATACCTTTTTTGGCCTTTGATAAGCACCCGAAATCTGCGCGTGGGGGTGGCCGGCAAGGCTGGCGCAAAAAATACTACCCGCAGGGGTGGAGATTTTTTAGGCGGCACTGTGCATGGCCTTGCCGGCCGGAGCGTTATAAATTTGTGTGTTCAAAGGCCAAAAAAGGTATCGCATCATCGGTTTATAAAAGATCTTGATCGCTTATCCGTACAGGTGAAAAGGAAGCTGCCTTCCCGGTTACAGTTACCGGGCGTGGCGGCGAACTTTGCGCCGTAGTGGCTGTAAGTCCCGTGGGGTCTTACGACTTGCGGAAAATCTGGCGGTGCCTGTTTTTCCGCCTCCAAAAATCATTTTCCCGTAAGGGATTGCAGTGGCATCCTGCATCAGCAGATATAGCGGAAAGCCCGGCCCCGATATTAATCGGAGAAACGGCCAAATTGATCTTCTATGGGATGATCAAAAGTCCCCGCATATTAATCTTGAGCATGCTTGCTGCTGCGTCGAGCTGGATGACATAGGCCTTTTCCTCGTTCTTGTAGCGCGTTGGTACTTTGATCTCATTTCGGCAGAGCATTATTTCTGCTGCTCCTGATTCTAAAACCAGGCGAATGATTTGCTTAAGGTCCGGAAGTTTACCTTCCTCGCATTCTATTTCGCTGCTTGCCAGGAGTTCTTTCCGGTTGTTTATGAGTACCAAATGATACTCCACCTTTTTTTGATTTCTGAAATAAGGCTTGATTAATTTCTCAACGGATTTATCTTCGGTCAAATTGAGAGGCGCTGCTTGCAACAAACTTCGCTTGCCTAATTCGATGGCGGCTAAGAGCTCCATAGCTTTGACTTTGCCTATGCCTTTGAGTTCGGCGATTTGTTCGACGGTCATCGAATCCAGCGTCGAAACATTGTTGTTGATATGTTCGATCAATGTCTTGCAGATCATGACCAGCGGTATGGCATGGCTCCCAGATCGTAGGATGATCGCCATAAGTTCGACATTGCTTAGTCCAGAAGGGCCAACTTGCATGAATTTTTCCCGGGGGCGGTCAGCTGCTGACAGCTCCCTGATGTTTTTCAGGCGGATATTCATGATTTAACAGCTTACCCCCAGGTTGCCGCTTGCGTGCCGGCCGAGAAGCATCGTAATTGCCTCTACGAAAAAGGGCAGGTCGTCTTCAAATAGAATGATATGGGTTCGTTTATATCCTTCGTCGGGGTTGCCCTTGCGGTTGGTGATCTGGAGGAAATGCGTCTCATTCTTCGCTTTTTTGATATCGAAGTAAAATTGTTTCTTGTCGCCTCCGAACATCTCGGTATCCAGGACGTTCGCGAATTTGGTGGTTTGTTTGGCCATTGTATTTCGTATTTGTTTGCCCAAAGTTGAGCGGTCATCCAAAAAGATTTCGCATAATAAGCGAGTAGAAACGTTTCTAATCGTTTTAGTTATCTACCACCTTGAAAGAGATTCGGTTTTATATTGGTCTGCAAAAGGGAAAACATGGAAATAGCTACATTAACTATCGCTGAGCGCAGGTGTAAGGATTGCGGTGCGGTGCTGGGGCCGGGGAGGGAGGACAGGCAATATTGTGACAGCGCCTGTAGAACTAATTTTAATAACAGGAAGAGGCGGGAGCACCAGGTCGCCGATGAGGCGGCAATGGAACAATTGAGTGTCCCGGATTACATCACTCGTATTCAGGAGATATTGATGAATAACCGTCGGATATTGGAAGGGTTATGCAGTGAAGAGAAAGCGGGTTGGATCAGGATGCGTGATCTGATCGGGAAGGGCTTTAATACTAAATTTATGACCAGCGTAGCAGAGCCAACAGAATCAGGACGGGTGTATGATTTCTGTTTTGAATATGGCTATTGTGAGGAAGATGGGTTCGTTATTGTGATCTGTCGCAAACGCGAAGTCACTTAGAATCCAAAGTATTCGCCGTCAAAACAACGGTAAGCGATCGCTTCGGAAAGATGAACGAGCGTAATACTAACGGAATGATCCAGGTCGGCGATGGTACGGGCTATTTTTAGGATACGATCGTAGGAGCGGGCGGAAAGACGTTGTTTTTCCATTGCCTGCATTAAGAGTTCTTGTTCGACCAATTCTAACTTGCAATGCTTTTTCATTTGCTCGGCAGTCATTTGCGCGTTTATGGTGCCTCCAGTGCGTCCTGTTTGAAGTTGCCTTGCGCGAATAACGCGCTTTCTAACCTCAGCGCTTGATGTCTCGACCATATTTGAAGCCAGCTCCGAATATTTTACAGGGCTGACGTTGACGTGGAGGTCAATCCGGTCAAGCAAAGGCCCGGAGATCCGTCGGGCATATTTCCTGATCATGGCCTTTGTGCAGCTGCATTTTCGCACAGGGTTTTTATAGAAGCCGCAAGGGCAGGGGTTCATAGCGGCCATGAATTGAAAGCCGGCAGGATAGGTGTTGTTAAAACTGGCACGTGAGATAGTGATCAATCTTTCTTCTAAAGGTTGCCTTAATACTTCTAAAACCTTTCGTTCGAACTCCGGCAGTTCATCTAAAAATAACACCCCATTGTGAGCTAAGGATATTTCTCCCGGCTGCGCGGAACTGCCACCACCGACCAATGCAATATTACTTGCCGTGTGATGTGGGGCCCTGAAAGGTCGTGTGGACAGCAGAGCATTATTTTCGAGTTTCCCGGAGATCGAATAAAGCCTGGTAATTTCTAATGACTCTTCTAAAGTTAAAGGCGGAAGAATGGTTGGTAGCCGGCGCGCGATCATGGTTTTGCCTGAACCGGGGGCACCGATCATCAGTAGATTATGGCCCCCTGCCGCGGCGATCTCCATTGCCCGTTTCATCGCTGGTTGTCCTTTGATGTCAGCAAAGTCCAGCTTTGCGGGACCTTCATCATGCGCTGGCGAAAAGAGAACACCGCCGTTTTCCGGCAAGTGTTCCTTTAAGCCAGTCAAAAAATCAAATACAGACTTTAGATCAGCCATCCCATATACCGTTACGCCCTCAACTAACGTTGCTTCAGCGGCGTTGTGTTTCGGCACGATCATTCGCGTAAAACCTTCTTTTTTCGCTTGCAAAGCCATCGACAGGACACCCTTTGCGGGTCGCAACAGTCCATTAAGCGATAACTCGCCTACGGAAACTATGCCATCCAATGACTGAGGTTCGATTTGTCCGGATTCTGCCAGGATGCTGAGCGCGATGGGCAGATCGAATAAGGCTCCCTGCTTGCGGATGCCGGCTGGGGCCATACTGATCACGATTTTTTGACGCGGCATATGCAAGTCGGAGGAACACATTGCACTTTCGATACGGATCAAGCTTTCCCTGACAGATTCATCGGGCAGCCCGACGATAAAATATTGTACGCCGGGCGTGATACGTGTTTCAATTTGTATGATGAGCGCATCGATGCCATTAAGAGCCGCCCCGTTAATACACACTGCCATCTTTAATTCTGGTTGTAATTTCCCGAGAAGTCGATCTCGTTTACAATAACTTCGGTTGCATAGTGTCTAACGCCATCTTTGTCGGTGTAGTAACGATTGGACAACCTGCCTTCGATGGAAATTTTGCTTCCTTTATCCAGGTATTTCTCGGCCAGTTCGGCCTGTTTTTCCCACAATATGATCTCGTGCCAGGTGGTTTCGGAGACGCGTTCACCCTGACTATTTTTGCGGTAACTGTTGGTGGCCAGGTTCAACTTTGCAAATTTCTTTTGGTTCTCGGTGAGTTTGATCTCGGGTGCGGCGCTCAGGAATCCTGACAGGCGAACGCTGTTGTTTAAGGTATACATTTTGACATTCTTTTGGCCGGCGAATTCCGGTAAAGCAAATGTGAGAACGTCCTTTTTTAGAAGGCGTATAATAAACGTATAAAAACGTTTTTAAACGAGTACAACCTTATCTTTGCCGCAATGGAAATTTCAAAATCGGCCGGTATGAAATGGGAGAGGGTATATCCGGTTACTTATCAGAATAAGGAATTAGAGCTGGAGTTTGATATTCAGCAGGGTTATGTTACCCGGGTAGGGGTGAAAATTGGTGAGACGATTGTGATTTTTGAGCCGGATGAGGAGGGGAATTACCGGGCCTTGGTGACATTGGAGGAAATGGCAAAGGCAAAAGAACTAAGTGTCGGTTTGTTGCAGGCGATCGCCTCGCAGCTGGAAAAATTTTCAATAGGTTAGTATGATCACCTTTTACGACTTTAATGAATTGGATGAGGTGGGTAAGGCCGGGGCGGTCTTTACGGAGGGCCTGTTTGTGGATGATCGTGAGGAGGGTGGATTGAAGGTGCAGCTTTATCGGTTGAATAACTTTTATGTGGAGGTATTTTATGATGCAGCGGCAAATAAGATCGCCCGTTATCAAGCTTTTAAGTCCGCGGGGAATCTGGCAAATTACTTGCTGCGCTAATTTTTTTTGAGTTATCTACCACCTGGTAAAATAATCGTTCGTAACTTCAAAGTATGCCAGGAAAAAGGAATCCGGATGAACGAAAATTGAAACTGATCGCAGCGGTTGGTGAAACGTTGAAGGAAGACGGTTACGAGAGTTTGGGACTGAATAAGATCGCTGCGCGCGCGGGCGTGAGTAAGCCGATGGTTTATGAGTATTTCGGCAGCCTGAATGGATTGCTGAAGGCCTATATCGCAGGGAATGATTCCTGGGTGCCTTATTTGGAGTCGTTGGAACTGCCGGAGCATCCGAACAGTGAAGAATTAAAAAACTGTTTTATTAAGATGTTGCAGGACCAGTTCCGGTTCTTTCACCAGGAGAAGGAGATGCAACGCCTGGTCCATTGGCAGATACGGAGTTATAATCCCCTGATGCGGGCGATTTGTGAAGCCAGAGAACGGGAAGGTGCGCGCTTATTGAGATTAGCAGATGATCATTTTCGGAAAAGCGGCATTAGTTTAAAGGCGGTGTTGGCGATGGTCGTGGGGGGCGTATACTATAACATATTACATGATAGTGCAGACTTGGGAACGATCGCAGGCATCGACCTCAAGAATGAAAAGGACTTCGATATAATGCTTAAGACGATTGCGCAGATTGTTGAATGGGCCTTTAATGCAGCGACAAAAGAAAATTGATTTTTTATGAGTTATCTACCACCTTAGTAGAAAACCATATCTATATTTGAGTTACTAAGCAGCCATTCTGGCTGCGATGTGATAAGGTTTAGGTTAAAATCCCCAAGCAGCGAGTGCAAGGGGATTTTTATTTTAAACAGGTTCCCGTTTTTAGCTTTGTTGGTTCGGCAGCAGCGGCTTAAGGCGTATTATTTTTTCTTAGCCGGTACTTCTTCCGGGTGGTTTTTAAAATGAGCGCGCGCCTGTTTTAACCCGGTCGCGATCGCTTCCCCTTCGTTCCCGGTTGTCTTTAACACTTCGTTTGCGATCTCTACCGCTTTTTCGCGGAGGTATTTGGGTTGGTTTTTATAAGATGGCGGGTAATCGCCTTTTGGCCATGGCATAGTTGTAATTTTACGTTAAACTTCTGTTTGATTTAATCCCGAACCGCGCCGATCTGGCTGCTGCGGAACTTCCTGCGGTTCATTCTGCGGCGCTTCCTGGGGCACTGGCAGACCCTGTGGATCGTTCGGCTGCTGTACTTCCGGACGGGACGGCTGAACCGGCGCTTCCTTCGGTTCGTTCGGTATGGTATCGTGTTGCTTGCCCATAATTCATAGATTATTTAATTAGACAACGAATAAAACGGCAACTGGTTTCATAAACAATTGTGCGGGTTGGCAGTTGTCCTAATATGGAAAATTACCCGATCACGATTACTGTGGACAAGGAAGTGCACCATTTCGAGGTGGGCGAGTATCCTCATCATAATGAGGAACAATGCAAATACAAAGTTTTTGAGGAAGGTATCTATGTAGCCAGCTTTGAGCCGGATGCAGAGGATTTTTTGCATATCTGCCAAAATCCGGGAGGCATTGATGTGGAGGTTCTTCATTTATTAGCTGACAAGATCGAGGGGCATCATCCGCATGGGATTAATGATAATATTAGAAAATTAAAGCTATGAGAAGTATCTGGACGGGCTCTATTGGCTTCGGCCTGGTTAGCATTCCCATTAAATTATTTTCAGCGGTTCAGGAAACGCGTCTGGACCTGGATATGCTGGATAGCCGGGACCATGCACATATAAAGTTTCAGCGTGTGAATGAGAACACGAAAAAGGAAGTGCCTTACGATAAGATCGTCAAGGGTTACAAATACGATGATGACTATGTTATTATTGAAGACGCCGATTTTGAGGCTGCGGCACCTGAAAAAAGCAAGGTAATCGAGATCGAAAGTTTTGTGGATGTTGCCTCAGTGAATCCTATGTATTACGAAACCTCGTATTACACGGAGCCGGCCACTAAAAAAAACAAAGCGTACGCTTTATTATTAGCAGCACTCAAAAAATCCGGCAAAGCGGGACTGGCCAGGTTTGTATTGCGAAGTACGGAAAGCCTGTGTATAGTGCATCCCGTCGATAAGGATATCGTAGTGACCCGAATCCGGTTCCAGCAGCAGATACGAGATCAGGGCGAACTCAAATTGGATGATGATGTTAGCGTAAGCGATAAAGAATTGAAAATGGGCCTTGCGCTGATCGAGCAATATGCCGAGCCGCTGGACCTCTCGAAGTATAAGGACGAATACCATAACGAGCTGATGAGCATCATTGAACAGAAGGCTAAGGGCAAACGTCCGACCATAAAGAAACTGAAACCGAAAGCAGCCAAAGGCGATGATCTGTACGATCAGCTGATGAGCAGTTTAAATGTTAAAAAGGGTGCCTGAAAAACAATAAAACATGAAAAATCCATTTGAAAGAGATCATTACAAAACGGTAGTTTTGGCCGGTGCTGTCCTTAGCCTTGCTGCCGCGGGCGTTGCTTATCTGCTTTTTAGCGATAAAGGCATCAGCACCCGGAAGGGGCTTAAGAAAAAGATCAGGTCAATTGCAAAAGATGCAGCAGTGAACGCAATAAGTAAAAAAACAAAAATCAAAAAGAAAGCCGTTAAGGCTGTCGCCGACCATATTGTAAAAGCCGGCTAATGGCAAAAATATTTATTACCGGTTCTGCGGATGGCTTAGGCCAGCTGGCCGCAAGGCAATTAATTAGAGAAGGGTACGAAGTCGTATTACATGCGAGAGGTGCTGCTCGTGGCATACAGGCCATGAAGGCCTTACCCGGTGCAAAAGATGTGTTAATTGCTGATTTATCGGATATGGAAGAAACCAAAGCATTGGCGGAAAAGGCCAATGCACTTGGCGTTTTTGATGCAGTGATACACAATGCGGGTGTTTACCAAACCGGGTCAAAGCTGTTGTTGCACGTCAATACGTTGGCGCCATATGTCCTGACCGGCTTGATGGCGAAGCCGAAGCGGCTGATCTATTTGAGTTCGGGGATGCATTTGTCCGGCCATGCGCAATGGACGGACAGCCCGTCGTATTCCGACACCAAATTGTATGTATTAATGTTCGCCAAAGCGCTGGCCCGCAAATGGCCGGAAGTTCATGCTAACGCGGTGGATCCGGGTTGGGTACCGACCAGGATGGGCGGTGCAGGCGCACCTGATAATCTGGAGCAGGGTTACCAAACCCAGGCTTGGCTCGCGGTAAGCGATGATCCCGGTGCAATGGTCAGCGGTCAATACTTTCATCATGGGAAGCCCGCCCGTTATAACCCCGCTGCGGACGACGCCGGCATGCAGGACAAGTTACTGACCGGGTGCGCACACCTGACCGGCGTATGCCTTTGATGCGGATCGCCGAACCATGCCATTTGCCCATTGGTCCTAATAAAATTATTTGCCTTTATTCTGATTTATACCATTATGCCGCTAAGTACCCAAATTATTTATCTTTTTGTATTGGCCCTTCCAATAGCCTGCATAGCATGGACGGTCACTCATGAGGAAGTTTTTAAGGAGCCGCGCGAATTTTGTGCGCGGCGATGCCGCGACAGCAAGAAGCTAGCCACCCGCAAATTCTTCTATTTATTTACCTGCGAGTATTGCTTCAGTCACTATGTTACGATCGCGATGCTGGTGATCACCGGTTACAAGCTTTTATTTGATGATTGGAGGGGTTACCTTGTCAGCGGCTTTGCTTTGGTTTTTTTGGCTAATGTTTATATGAGCTTGTACGCACTTACCCGCATTGACCTTAAAAAAACGAAATTGGAAGCCCTCGAAGCGGAAAAGAAAAATCAAGCCGGATCCCGGAGTTCGACTTAGCCAAACCCTCGTTTTTATTAGCCATAAATCCAGCTGTTCTAAACCTATCAACGGATTGCTTGTTTCCCAAGGGCTATATATAAACACTTCCATTTTATCATCAATCCGGCATCCGGTAAGTAAGAACCGCTGCTGTCCTATTAACCGCGTTTTTACCGACAGCAAAACCGATTGGGACGTCACCCCGACCCCCAAAAAAAAGCGCTGATAGTGAATTATAAACGGCAGCAGATTAAGTTTCAAATCAGGGGAACTATATGAAGCCCGGTGTGTTATCTCGTGGTGAAAATCGCGACTTATAACATCAACGGAATTAATGGGCGGCTGACCAATTTATTGCGTTGGCTGGCTGCGGCCGGGCCGGATGTGGTTTGTTTGCAGGAATTAAAGACCGTGGATTCGAGATTCCCGGAGCAGGCGCTGCTGGAGGCCGGTTACCACGCGATATGGCAGGGTCAGCAAAGCTGGAACGGCGTGGCGATATTATCCCGTTACGGAGAGATCCAGGAAACCAGGCGGGGATTGGAAGGGGATCCGGACGATACCCACAGCCGCTATATTGAAGCATTTATTAACGATGTAGTGATCGGTTGCCTGTATCTGCCCAATGGCAATCCATATCCCGGGCCAAAATTCGACTATAAACTCAAATGGATCAAACGCCTCACTGCACACGCAAAAAAATTACAAGGTTTTGATTTGCCGGTGGCATTGATCGGCGATTTTAATATCATGCCGACCGAGCTGGATACCTATAAGCCGTTGAAATACAAAGAGAATGCTTTATTCAGGCCTGAAGTACGAAAGCTTTGGGGCGATCTACTAAAGTTGGGATGGACCGATGCTATACGGGAAATGTATCCAGGTGAGCGGATCTATACCTTTTGGGATTACCTGCGCAATGCCTATGGCAGGGACGCGGGTTTAAGGCTCGACCACTTCCTCTTGAATGACAGGCTGAAAGGCCGCCTGATTTCCGGCGGCGTTGATAAAGATGTTCGCGGTTGGGAACACAGCAGCGACCACGCGCCAGCCTGGATCGGGCTGATAGATAATAAAGTTTAGTTTGGGACTCGCGGCATTTGTTTTCCGTATTGCTTTTTTTAAATTTGATGATGGCAGTACAAGAACCACTGAACCTGGGGAATTCGGCCAATGAGGAAATCCTGGCAATGGTTAACCTCGCTTTCACAGTAAGTTTTGATGAAGGGTTGATGGAAGATCCTGTGGCCAAATCTCCGTTTAATTACAATGGGATACCGGTCGTCAGCCGTGCGGATAACTGTGATATCGGTGATATTTTGTCTTCTGTACTTCATATTTTCAGAGAGGCAGCTGACGTAAAGTTCAGTTTCATAGCAGACGAGCTTGCCTGGCGTTTAAATCATATAATGTTTCAATTATTCGAAGTAAAATTTGTGGCTCGTCCGGGCAAGTTTTCGCCGTTCTATTTTGAGAACATGGCGGTATTTCCAAAGCGACAGGATTCAGGAAACTTCAACAAGTTTATTAGTGAGACCAAGTTCTTATACCTTTTTGACATCCGCGGTTACTAACTTTAAACGAGGGTCAAGCTTTCTTATTTTAAAATACGCTTTGCGCTTTCTTTATGGTTTCGGCCAGATCAATTCCCTCGCCTAATACGCCTTTGAAAAGGTCACCGGTCTCTTTAAAGCGGTCAATGGCATTGCGGATATTAAATTGCTGTATGGTTAACCCGGGTTTGACCTCATCCCAACTCAGGGGCGCGGAAACGGTGGCGCCCGGTTTTGGACGCAAGGAGTAGGGCCCTGCAATGGTAGCACCGGGGCGATTCTGCAAAAAGTCAAGATACATCTTGCCATTCCTTGCAGCGATACTTCTTTCAAGACTGCTGTAGTCCGGGATCTGTTTATGTACAAGCTTGACGATGATGTTGGCAAATAACTGCGATTGCTGGTAAGTGTATTTTGCGTTCAGCGGGATGTAAATGTGCATCCCTGTTGAACCGGAAGTTTTTGGATAGCTGGGTACCTCAATAGCATCCAGTATTTCTTTGGTGATTCGGGCAGCCTCGACGACCTGGTCGTAAGTATTTTTATCCGGATCAAGGTCAATCACGCAATAGTCAGGATTATCCGGCGTCTGTGCGCGGCTGAACCAGGGGTTGATCTCGATGCATCCTAAAGAGTTCATCCACAGCAGGCTGGCCTCATCTGTACCTACCAAATACTTGGTAACCTTACCTTCATCTGTAACATGATCGAACGTTCTCGCCCAGTCTGGTGCTTTATCCGTCACATTCTTTTGGTAGAAGCTTTGCCCATGTATGCCGCCGGGAAAACGGTTAAGCGACATCGGCCGGTCCTTCAAATATGGCATCATGAGTTCGCCAACCTTGTAATAGTAATTGAGCATATCGCCCTTGGTCACTTTATCCTCCGGCCAGTACAATTTGGTAACATGGTTGAACTTTAATTCGTGACCGCAGACTTTCTTGGTCTGGGTATCCTCTGTGGGATTGAGTAAGGTTTTTCGCCCGCTGTTTTTGACTGGCTGAACGGCTTCATGCACCACTTCTTCTGTGGCGGCAGGTGTTTCCAGGATAACGTCTTTTGCCTTCTTGTCTGTCCGCATCCCTTTGAACGACGCCTGGCGGAACACGCCATCGCCGGTCACCTCGGCGAATCCTACCTCGCAGACCAGCTCGGGTTTCAGCCAGGTTGGTTTTGACCCCATACGTTTCGGTCTGAATCGCGTAGGTTTATCAACGTCAACTTCGTAATCAAAGGGGCCTTTATCGGTGATCAAAGGCTTAAAAGCTGCCATCATCTCTTTTTGCAGCTTATCCGAAAAGCCGGTACCTACTTTACCGACGAATTGCAAATCTCCCTTTTTATTGTAAACGCCCAATACCAATGCGCTGAAAGCCTTGCCGGTGCCTTCATTTTTTGTAAATCCGGCTATCACCACTTCCTGGCGGCGTTGCACTTTCACTTTCAGCCATTCTTTGCTGCGCAGGTCAGAGGTGTAAACACTATCCGCCTTTTTCGCGATGATGCCTTCCAGGCCCATGCGTTCCGCTGCGGCAAAAAAATCGATGCCATTGGCATCAAATACCTTGCTTTGACGGATATGGTCGTTATATGTCGGAATAATAGATTGCAGTACAGCTTGCCGCTCACGCAAGGGTAGACCCATCAGGTTCTTGCCTTCATACCACAAAATATCGAAGGTATAATATACCAGGTGCCCATCTGCTTCGCTGCGCCAGTTTTGCATCGCCCCAAAATCCGAGATGCCTTTTTCATTTAATACCAGTAACTCGCCATCGAGTACCGCGTCCATGTTCCATTTTTTCAACGCGTCATTGATCGGGTAATATTTCTCAAACGGAAGGTTGTTCCTGGAGATTAATGAGACCTCATGTTTGCTGATATTCGCAATTGCCCTGTAGCCGTCCCATTTCACCTCGTATAGCCAGCCGGGTTCGTCGAAAGGCTCGTCCACCAGCGTGGCTTTCATTGGTTTAATATTCGCCGGAACTTTGGATTTGGGAGCGTACTTTAAAATTTTAGCGACGTCCGGTTTTGTTTTTGGTGCTTCAGCGACATCCGATTTTTCCTCGTGCCCCTGCTGCCAGACCTTGTCACTGGTCTTGGCCATGGTTTCGATTGTCTTTCCGGAAAGCACCGATTTATCTTGTTTGGTCACATCGTCGCCGGTGGCGAATTCGTCCTTATGCTTGATCATCAGCCAGGCGTGCTCGCCAATACCGTGTGTCTTTACCAGCGCAAATTCGCCATTCAGTTTTTCACCGTGCAGTTTGATCTTCAACTGGCCTGCAGCCAGTTGCTTGAGCAATGCCTTTTCCTGTGCCTTCTTTCCCTTGATTGGTTCGATGGGTTCATAAGTACCCTCATCCCATACGATCACTGTCCCTCCTCCATATTCGCCTTCCGGAATGATGCCTTCAAAGTTCAGGTAGTCAAAAGGATGGTCTTCCACCATCATGGCCAGGTGCTTTACCTTCGAGTCAAGCATCGGGCCTTTTGGCACCGCCCAACTCTTCAATACGCCATCCATTTCCAAACGGAAATCGTAATGCAGCCGTGAAGCATCATGTTTTTGGACCACGAAAATCAGGTGATCCTTATCCTTGCTTGCGCCGGCTTTTGGCTCGGAAGTCTTTTTAAAATCCCTTTTCCCGACGTATTCTTTCAGGCCCATGCTCTATTTTTTTAATTGCCGTTTGACATCCATTGCAGATGTCCATACAGCAACAGGCTTGAAGAACCATTGTTTCAGCCCGGTGAAACTAACAAGTGCGCCGGAATCCTTAATCCGATACAATTCCTTTGACATGGTAATAGTCTACGGCAAAATAAACCAAAAGCGGGAGCCTTTACCTTCTTCGCTCTCTACTCCAATGGTACCCCCGTGCTGTTTAATAATTTCCGAAGAAATGAACAATCCCAGTCCCAGGCCGGAAAACCGCTGGGACGACGCGTGAACACGGAAGAACCGGTCAAACACATATGGCTGAAGATCGGATGGTATCCCGATGCCTTCGTCGGCAATGGTGCATTTTGTGCCGGCGGGAATGCTTTCAATGGCAACTTGAATGATCCCCTTGGCCGCTGAATATTTAAGCGCATTTGACAACAGGTTCATAATGACCTGGTCAATACGGATTTTATCGGCGGTTAAAGGTTCTTCATCCTGAATAGCAATCTCAAAGTTTGAACCAGGCTGGTGATGCTGTAACTCTTCAATCATTTCTTTTACCGAATCGCTGAGTTTGAACTGGCTTTTATTCAACTGCAGTTTGCCGGATTGGATCTTGTTGACGTCGACAAGGTCATTTACGATATCGGTTAACTTATTCACCTGTTTATTGGCGAGGCCCACCAACGACAACGACTTATTCAGATCTACGCCTGCTATAGCCGAACGTTCGAGGCTTTGTAATGCCGCCTTCATACTTGTGATAGGCGTCCTTAGTTCGTGGGTGGCAATTCCTAAGAATTCGTCCTTTTTTTCGCTGGCTAACCGTACAGCGATACCAGCCACCTTTTGATCGTGAATATTGGTGCTTGTTCCCACATACATCGTTACTCGGCCTTCATCATCCTTGCAGGAGCAGGCTCGTGTCAAATGCCACTGGTAAACCCCATCGTGCCGGCGCAGCCTATGCTCTATTTCCAAGTCTCCGCCGTTTTCAACGGTGTTTTTCCAATCCAGTTCTACTTTGAGCCGTTCCTCAGGATGAACGGAGTCCCAGGCCTTTTTCCTTAATTTTTCAATATCTTCCTCCTGCAGGTATTCTGTCCAGCCTTGATTATAATAAGTTGCAGTGCCGTTTGCGTCCGAAGTCCATATTTTGTGGGGTATGGCGTCTGCAATAAAACGAAAACGCTGTTCATTTTTGTAGAGCTCCTGGTTTGCGCGCATCAAGTCTGATACCTCGAAAGTAAAAGTAGCTACGCCATTTACGTCACCGGACTCATCAAATGTCGGCTCCCATAAATACTCAAACCATCCTTCAGCCAACTCACCTGTCCCATCACGGTCATATTTTACTTGCTGGGCCTTTCCCTTTATCGGCTTACCTGAGCGATAAACATCCATTAATCCGCTGGTATCATAGCTCGTTTTTAACTTCGCGTGAAAATCTTTGGCTGACGTTCCCAATACCTTTCGTTGATCGAAGCTGGTGTAGTTTAACGCCGTCTGGTTAGCATACTCCACCTTTAATTCAGGCCCGCGCCTTATAACAATAGCAATAGGCGCATTATTTAAAATGCGGAACATATCTTCCTGCTGGTGTTGCATTTTCAGGTAAAGTTCCTGTTCCCGCTTTTCAGCTTCCTTTAGATTTGTAATATTAATCGCATAGGTTAAGATCTGGGCATCATCCCCATTATTCAAAAGTGATGATCCTAACAGAACCGACACCCTCGTCCCATCCTTTCTCCAATATTCTTTTGAAAACGGTTCACAGATTCCGGTTGCTCTTAATTGACGCAATGCAAGTTGACTAACTTCTGCGTACTCCGGGGGAGTCATGTCCACCCAGCTTATTTTACGCATTTCAAGGTCAGAACGCGTGTAGCCTATTATTTCAAGGAATGCTTCATTGGCATCAGTAATTACGCCATCAAAGCGCGTATACAGCAAACCAACGATTCTTCCGTCATAGATACTGGCAAGTCTGGCGGAATCTACCCTGGCATCAGCTTCCGCCTTTTGACGGGCGGTTGTCTCTTGTAATAATCTGAAGTACAATACCCCGCATATACCCAATGTTACGAAAATGCTAAAAACAAAGATTGTGGACGCGTCGATGTTATCGCGGTTATGAAACAGAAAAATGCTGAAGCACAAGCCCAGTAGCATGAAGGGTAGCAGGTACCGATTGTAGAACCTCACCCGCTGCCTGTAACCCGCGTAGCTTTCTTTACTAAATACCAAATAAAGCAATCGCTTGCCTTTAAAGTGTCCCATTGTGTATGATTTAAAACGAAAAAGGGCATTGATAGTTGTGACGAAAACTTACGGTTAGTATAATAAAACTACTAGGGTTTTGTTTGCTGTTTACACAAATAAAAGCTTGAACAGGTAAAGTTAAATCAGGAGGATATATTATTGCCCTTTAGATAATTTATGACCGTGAATTGGAGGTGAAATTTTGACACCGGGACTGAAAATTTTTCATGTTAAGAATGAAAGTTTTTCAGCGATAGCGCAAGCGTCAGGGAATACGTGTACAATCAAGCGACAGATCCTTTTCCCAGTCTGCTCCATTTTGCGACATTTCGCCTTTGGTTATGATCTGGTTATCGGAAATGTTCATGGTGACCCGCTGAGAGAACTTGGGGTCGATACGTTCCCACTTGACTTGTTTGCCATTGACCTGGAGATCGTATTTCCGCGAAATTCCACGTTCATCAAAATAGCACATAAAGAGCGTATTTGCGTCGTTATCGCTGGCGAAGATGGCTACGCCATCCGGGAAATCTTTATGATCGATCTCCGAATGCATGATAATGAACGCGCCGCCTTCATGCCACTGAAATGAAATATGACCATGTAAAGTCTCTGGTACTGCCGGATGAGTACCCTGAGTTTCCCACTCACCGATCAGGCCTTGCAAAGGTTGGAGCGCGGGATTAGGTATAAGTGCATTTTTGCCGATCATCAAATAATAACTGGCACACTTGTACAATTGTTTTATTGATCGGTAAACAATTGGTTGTTAATCACTTCTATAGATATCCTTAAAAATATGCATATAAAGAAAAAAGTGCTGGTTTCTGGTGCCAGTATAGCAGGCCCGACTTTGGCATTTTGGTTGGTAAAATATGGCTTCGACGTCACGGTGGTCGAACGTTCAAAAGCTTTACGGATGGGGGGACAAAACCTGGATATCAGGGGCGCGGGACGCGCTGTCGTGCGGAAAATGGGCATCGAGAAGGCTATTCTGGCCGCGAATACCGGCGAGATTGGCTTACAGTTTGTGAATAGCGCAAACGGTGTGGAGGCTGCTTTCCCGATGGACGGTGCCAGCAGCTTTACCAGTGAAGCTGAAATTTTAAGGGGGGATTTAGTGAATATCTTGTATGAGAAGACCAGGAAAGATGTCAAGTATATTTTCGGAAAATCCATCAAGAAAATTCATCAGGATGCTGACAAGGTTGAGATCACTTTTGATGACGGTTCAGCCGATACTTTTGACCTGCTGATCGCTGCGGACGGAGCAAGGTCGACTACGCGCCAACTCATCTTTGGTGACGAACGACAACTCAAATTTACCGGGTTATACAACGTGTGGTACACGATACCGCGAAATGAAACCGATACGCAATGGGCGCGCTGGTACACCGCACCCGGTTCGCGGGTCATGCTGATCCGCCCGGATAACCATGGTACTACGCGGGCATCCTTCAGTTTTCTTTCAGATGAAAACGGCTATGAAAAGCTTCCAGCTGGCGAACAGAAAAAGATATTAAAACGTAAGCTGAAAGGTGCCGGTTGGGAATCGGAACGATTGATCGATGAAATTGAAAAAAACGATGATGTTTATTTTGATGCCATTAGCCAGGTGCACGCCCCTCGTTGGTTCGATGGCCGCGCGGGCATGATCGGCGATGCGGCGTACTGCCCGACCCCGCTCACCGGGATGGGAACTAGTTTAGCTATTGTCGGCGCTTACCTCTTGGCAGGCGAACTTTCGCGGAATGAACAACACGAAGATGCATTTCGCGCCTACGAAAAACGCATGCGTCCCTACGTAGAAAAGATCCAGAAACTGCCGCCTGGGGTTCCCTGGTTAGCCCACCCCAAATCCAAATTTGGCGTTTCGGTCGTCAATAGCGTCGCAGGCATAATAGCTAGCAAGCCGATAAAAATGCTCAGAAAATTGTTCAGCAGGAAAAAAAAGGACGTAACTAAGGACGAGATCGAATTGCCGGATTTCGTGTCAAAAGGCTAACCGAATATTTATCTTTTTGGTTTCTCCTCTGGGGGTTCCTCAAAATGTTTGCGGGCGTTCTTGAGGCCGGTGGCGATAGCTTCGCCTTCGTTGCCGGTTGACTTTAATACTTCGTTAGCGATATCTACGGCTTTGTCACGCAGGTATTTGGGTTGGTTCTTGTAAGATGGCGGGTAGTCTCCGTTATACCAAGGCATAATTGTATCCTCCTTTTTACTGCAACGCCTGAAATGGGTCTTGATTTTCTTCTTTACCTTTGGCGCATGAAACGGATAGTTTGGGCAGTGGTTTTACTGCCTGTCGTATTGATCTTGGTCAGTTGGGGATGGACGGGGCATAGCACGATTGGCAGAATCGCAGAGGCGCATTTGACACCGCAAGCGAAGGCTGCGGTAAATGCTTTGTTGGGTGGCCAGAGTATGGCGGATGTGGCCTCCTGGGCGGATGATA
>Ga0163162_10000534_pt1 | contig 35232 bp, 30 predicted proteins | sample S55metaG_FD_115310 | JGI IMG/M metagenome (GOLD analysis project Ga0163162, IMG submission 115310) | Switchgrass rhizosphere microbial communities from Kellogg Biological Station, Michigan, USA - S5-5 metaG | ecosystem: Host-associated > Plants > Roots > Rhizosphere > Soil | place: USA... | reverse complement strand
GGTGGCGCCTGCAATGTACGAACGTCTGACGCGTAACGATATCATTCCGCAAGGGATTCACTTGCAGCATGTAATCGAATGCATCATGGACGGCGAAGATCCTCACGGTCTGTTCCTGCAACTCGCATCCTCTGACGAAGTCTACATGGACAAAGTCATCAAGGAGATCGAAACAGGTCCGTACATGCCAGATCTGACGCCAGTGACCTACCGGATCCTGGCTGGCGATATGGTAACCACCAAGACCAGCATCCTGATCGGTCCTGACTACTACCTGCCTTTGGAGAAGACGGCTACCGACGGTTCCGGTGTATCGTCCTCCAAGACCAACCACTTCGGCGTTACTGCCCGTCTGACGAATGCTGACAAGTATGCCAGCCCTGGCCGTGAAACCGTAACCAAATCTACCGGTGAGTCCGAAGCGCGTAACCACGCTCACGCTTATGGTGCTGAGCCCCTTGCTCACATCATGGACTTGAACTACAACCCGGTGGTCCACAAAGAAGCCTGCATGACGATCCTCACTCACGAGACACCGACCAACATCGAATGTCTTGTTGATCGTGAGAAGTTTAAGCTTGGTGGACATCGTCCGCTGGCTTACGTTCGCCACATGATGGCCGTATCTGGTAAGAATATCTCCAGGGAGTAATCCCTGGCGGTACAACGTAGGAGCGTGTTAATTAATGGCAAGACATCGTCGGTTCAGAGCCCGTGACCTGTTCGATACGATGGTACATCTTTGGCCTTGCGCTGAGTACGAGGAATTCATCCTCGAGTTCGACGACGGCGACACGATGACCACCACAACAATCAATACCCAGATCTCCCGCAAGCTCTGGTTGCCACACGAGGTATACGACAAACTCGGTATCTTCAAGCGCCACCACATCGGTAATGGTTCGCTGTCCAATGAACGTATCCATGAAGTACAGGGTGCGATTACTGAAGACATGTACAACACGTACGGTGAGTTGGGCTTTAACCGTGAAGAGTTGTGGCGACACAACTATTACGGCACCAACCGTCTGTACAATGAATCCATCGTCGAATACGCGGCGTATGTTCGCGGCAGTAACTCGTTTGACTTCAGTCATCTGTACGAGTATCCGCCAATCGCTAAGATCCGTACCGAATGCCAGCCTAACAAGCTGTCTATCGAGAAGGCTTACGATGCGGCGAAGTTGGTTCTGGAACGCGATCCTGCAATTGCTCGTAACGTGATCATTTCCGACCTTCGGGCTGGACTGCTGAAGATGGAGCAGTTGCTTCAGATCCTCATCGTGCGGGGCTACAACACCGACATCGATGGGCACGTATACAGCAAACCTATCATGGGTAACTACTTCGCAGGTATTCACGATCCTGCGGAAGCCATGATGGAATCCACTCTAGCCGCTAAGGCTATCATATTTACCGGTGCGCCGCTCGAACAAACCGAGTATGCAAACCGTAAGATGCAGTTCACTACTCAGCAGGTTGACTTGCTGGTAATGGCTGACTGTGGATCGACTGAGTACGGAGAGATTGAGATCACCAAGTTCAGGTTCAAAGCCATGGACGGTCTCAACTATCTCGATCCTGATACCAACCGGTTGAAACCATTGCGGATGGCTGACACTCACCTGATCGGTGAGACACGCAAGTTCCGTCTGGCATTCAACTGCAAGTACCGACATCACAACAACGTCTGCAAGATGTGTTACGGCTTGCTGGCGTATAACGTGCCGTTCGGTGCGAACATCGGTCACATCGCATCTACAATGACCCAATCGGAAGTATCTCAGGCAGTGTTGAAGGTTAAGCACTCCGAGGCGTCTGCTTCTTCTGATCCGATCATCATTCAAGATGAAGAAAGGCCGTACATCCTCCCAGCATCTGAAGGTCACCAGATTCGTCTGAACCCAAGACTGGGCGTTAAGGGTATTCCGCTGATGCTTCGCGGTGGTTACTCTCAGGGTGTTCACAACGCATCGAAGCTTCCTGTACTGAAACGTACCGATCAGCGCGCTGGCGTTAACATAGCCAAGTTCAGTCAGTTCCGTGAAGTCAGCTTTGAGCTGCCTAGCGAGAACAAGCAGTCGAACCGGGTACACGTCACGGTATCCCGTGGCGCTCGCATGTCGAACCTGACTCGTGAGTTCCTGGACTACTTCCTGAAGAAAGGTTTCCGAATCGATGATGATGGTTATTATCGGATCGATCTGAAGGATTGGAACTTCGACCTGCCAGCCTTTGAAATGCCAAACCGCCACGGTAGCATGAAGGACCACGCAGCAGTAGTGGAAGTAATGATCCGCTCTACTCGTGATTCCAACCAGCGTCACTTGGGTCGGTTGAAGCAATTGAAGGACTATGCGAATCCGACTGAAGCAATGTTGGATACGCATGAGCTGATTGCGCTGAAGGTTCCTGTTCACTTCACCCACGTCGCTATTGTGTTGCTGTCTATGATGGTATCCAGTACGAAGTCCGGTGATTACAGGATTCCACCTCTGGGCGAACCTACTCGGTTTGCTAAATACGATCACGTAATCAGTGGGCGTTCGATGGGCGCGTTCTTCGCCTATCAGGGTGGTCGTAACCTGCTCGATACACTTGAGCAGTACATGATCACTGAACGGGAACAGCATCTACTTGACCCACTGCTGATGCCCGGCTGGTAACTGACAAACATACTGGCGGAGGAAACTCCGCCTTTATGCCCCATTTATAAATAGGAGGCCGATATGGCTAAGCAGCAATTTGTATCTGTCCGATTCACCTGCGTGAATGCCGAAGCTTTACATAGCGGCATCGTTTATAAGAAACTGCCATTGAGAGATGATGCGCTTCGATTCCTGCACATCGAACGTAAAGGCAACACCAATCTCCTCTTCGATGCCACACGCTTCGTAGATGAGCTGCCAGACACCTTGACCATAACCTTTAGCCGTGAAGGTGAACTACCGGCGTTCGTTGTGAATGGTCGTGAATACACGATCTCCGTATATACAGCGCTCGATACTGAGCTGGGTAATCCACTCTACTATCTGGATGAACTTCCAGACGGTACTTGGCGCCTGTGTCACACAGCTGGGTTCCTCCCGTGGGATCATGAATACGTCGACACCATCACCATCGAGAAGGTAAAAGTAGATGTCCAGCCAAACGCCTGAAGAGGTTAAAGACGAGTTGATCAGTGGTCTGATTTCCTGCGCCCAGGGTAATATCTTCCAATGGGCGGAACTTGATGCGGTTGATACTCGTAGAGAAATGGAGGAGCTTCTGGAGAACTACACGATCACCAAGAAAGTGTCCAAGGAAGTCCAGTAGTGTACGAGGCGGAGACAACTCCGCCTTAACTCTGCGTTTTCTTTTGTAGTAAGAACTAACTATAGACGTATATCTATTATAGGCGAAGTGTGCCGTAAACGCACTAGGTAGATATTTGGGGAGAACGTCTTGAAGATCGACGTCTATAGCCATTCGTTCATGGTCAGTGAGTTGAACGAGCGACAAAAGAAAGCCGTCGAACAGTTCTGCAAAACACTCATCCAGCATGAGATGGTTATTGAAGACGGCCGTAAGGAAATGGTGGCTGCACGGGTGTTCGCATCCTCTACCGCTGCCAGACAGTACTACCGTTTCCACATCAACATGAAGGTCGAATTCTTCCAGACACTGAACTACAACTTCATTAAGTCTGATGAATTCACAATCGTTAAACACGATAACACTCCAACGGAACGCTTCAAGGTTGATCATGAAGTAATCCACTTGTGGCCACCTCGCCATCCACAGCCGGCTATCATTAACCACGTTGTGAATGAGGAGGGTAGTAACAAGGTCGTAACCCTCCAGACGGGTAAGGGTAAGACGGAGTTGACGAAGCACTGCATGCACCAACTGGGGCTGCGTACTGCTATCTTCATGAAGGGTGGTTATCTAGACCGTTGGGTGCCTGACCTTGAGTCATCATTCAAACTGAAGCGTGGTCAACTCCTTGTTGTCCGAGGAAGTCCAGCGCTGAAGGGTCTGATGGAAATGGTGCTGGAGAAGCGTGACGTCGGTAAGGTCATCCTGATCTCCACAAACACCTACGTCAACTACATCAAGGAGTTTGAAGCGGAAGGGTACGACTCAGGTTTCCCTATCGCACCGATCGACTTCTTTGAAATGTGCGGCATCGGTTTCGGTGTACTCGATGAGGGTCACCAGTACCCGCACATGATCATGAAATTCTTCGCGTATCTGAACATCCACAAGTTCCTGACCCTGTCTGCAACACTTGACACCAAAGACAAGTTCATGAACCGGATGTACGAGATCATGTACCCTCGGCCTGCTCGATATAACGGGGATTATTACGATGCGTTCATTGACGTGTCGGCAATCATCTACCAGTTGAGTAACGCCAAAGCGATTCGATGTAAGGGGTTCGGTGGAGCGTACAGCCACACGGCGTTCGAAGCGTCATTAATGTTGGCAAAGAACAAGAAGCTTCTTGAGAAGTATCTTGAAATGATTGCGTACTACATGCAGACTGACTTCGTCGATGTGATGGAGAAAGGGCAAAAGGCAATCGTGTTCTGCGCTACCATTAAGCTTTGTACGATACTGACTAAGTTCTTGCAAAAGAAGTTCCCGAAACTACTCGTGGCTCGCTACGTGTCTGGGGACAAGATGTCTGTGTTGGAGCGCTCAGACATTGGCGTTAGTACAGTACTATCGGCAGGTACTGCGGTAGACATCAAGAACCTCCGTTACAACCTGATGACAACAGCAATCGATTCCCAGCAATCGAACGAACAAACCTTGGGGCGTACACGTCTGCTGAAAGACTGGCCTGACATTACCCCGCGGTTCCGTTACTTCGTTTGCAGCAGTATCGAGAAGCACATGCTCTACCATCGCAATAAGCTTGACTACTTTAAAGGGAAGGTTAAGTCCCACGGTCAAGAGCAATCGCCTTTCTACATTTAAGAAGCGGGGAGCAATCCCCGCCTTTATGTCCCCTTAGGAGGAATAGATGTCTCTGAATCAACTTACAATGAAAGCAGAATACGTCTACAGTGTCGTTCTGCCTGATCGCGAACTGAGTGACGAATCGAAGCTTTACATGATCCATCGCCGAGCGCTTATCCGTGGTGACGCTAAAGCGTGGGAGATCGATAATGAGGTTATCGCCAAGCGCACCACTCTGGCTGAACATTACTCGCTGGAGGATTACTGATGGCGGCTCTACTGACCAACTCTGTCGTAGTCGGTTTAGACGATATCCCTGAAGAGCTTTATCCTGGAGGTCCTGACTTCAAGGTACATGTAGCCTTCTATCTGTCGAGTGTAACCATCACGCTGGTTAACCCGATGAACGGGATCATGCACCGAGATAAGTTCAGTGAGACGCGAACGCTGCTGTTGCGTGATCATCTTTACCCATTGCGCGAGAATGCCTTGCTCACTAAGGCTCAGTTCATGTGTGAAGTGGAACGAATGACAGAGGTCTTCTTCTGTCGACTACGAGAATACAAAGGCTTCATCGGCATCAACAGAACTGGGATGCACGATACAGCCACCTACGAAGAAGAATCGGAAACAAACGGGGAACGTGTATGAAGATGATTCAATTGGTTGACGGTATCTACCTTCAGCCAGAAAGCGAGGCTATTCCCATTCCGTGGGAATCCTCACACGGCTGTCTTATCGGCGTAGACGGTAGCACTCAGGTCAATTTCCAACTTATACTCGGTGGGTGGTGGACAGTGTATCCGGAAGATCTCAAGATGATCAACTGTAGTGCAGTGGCTCAGAAAGCATCCGACCTGATGAAAGCATTGGAGTACGGGGAATACAATCTCGTTATCTTCAAGACTGAAGTCATCGGTGAAGCCGGCTATCCGGCAACATATAGCGGCGAGTACCATAAATGCATGGTTCGCAGCTACACCCCACGTCCTATCAAGTAAGCAGCATAAAGCCCGGCATTGAGCCGGGCTTTATGTCACTCTTTTTTTTTGCCGTATTACTGGGCGTCAGCGTAGTACAAGATCACGTTCTGACGCTCTTCTTCATTCGGCACGTAGCGCAGAATGTTGTCGAGCTTGTAGATCTTGGCTTCACGCTGGCGAGTACCAGGCACGCGGGTGTGGATCAGCAGCGACATGAGGTCTTCGAAGGTCAGTGCAGCAGACTTCGAGATACCCAGCTGGTTGTAACCACGACGGGCGATTTCCGGCAGGAACAGCACGGTGTAGTTGGTGTTGACGAAGTCCAGCAGGATGTTCCAGCCTTCGGTGAAGCCGACGCTGTCACGAGCCATCACTTGACGGATTGCTTTGTACAGCATGACTTGCGCCTTACCGGCGGTGTCGTCAGTCAGGTTCTTGCCGTACTTGGACATGACGTCCTTGTATTCGTCAAGTTTGGATTTCAGCAGGATGTTGTCCATGGAAGCTTCCGTAGGTGTATCAGCGAGGGTTTCGAGAATGCGTTGGCCGCTGAACTCTGCGGACAGGCCCAGACGCGCCTTCAGGCTTTCGACCAGGTCTTCTTTCGAGTGGTCGCTTTCGATCTGATCCAGCAGAGCCGAGCGCAGTTCGAGGTGAGTCCACTGAGAAGGAGTCTTGCGGTCACGCATGCGGTCTTCGATCAGAACACCGTGTTCGGTAACAGCAGGCTTCTCGCCAGTCTGTACGAACAGCTTGACAGCTTCGTGAGTCCAGTTGTTCGGCAGGCGGTAACGTTTGTAGAGCTCGTCGTAGATCAGCTCTTCGTCCATGCCTTTCGGAGTCAGGATCAAACCATCAACCCAGTCAGCCAGCTCGCCACCTGTCCAGTTGATCATGCTCTGACCACGACGCAGGTCGATCGGCCAGCTGCCGCGAGCGGTCTTGGTTGGCTGAGCTTTGGTTTCGACGTAGGTCAACAGGGTATCGCGGTCCCAGGCAGCCAGAGCATCGGCAGGTAGAACACCGGCCAGATCAGCACGCAGACCTTCCAGAGAGGTAGGGTCGAGAGGGCTAGCCTCTTCTTCCTCATCCGGAACAGCTTCGTCTTCGTCGTCGGCCTTGGCGTCTTCATCGACTGGAGGCTCTTCAGCCGGAGTTTCAGGCTCGGCCCCTTCATCACCTTCAGGCGGAGTTTGATCTTCCGCTGGAGTTTCAGGAGTCACCGGAAGCTCGACCACTTCAGACAGATCACTGATCTGAACGGCCACTTCCATTGCTGGAGCTGGTTCGACGACATCACCAGAAGTCAGTTGAGCACCCGCAGCTTTGAGGGTGTCAACTTCAGGCTCTTCAACCGAGGCCTTTGGTTCAACGATGTCGCCAGCAGCCAGGTGAGCGGCCGCAGCAGCGGCTTCTTCAGCTTCAGTCACTTCAGGTTCTTCGGCGAGAGCAGCTTGTTCGTCTTCTACCGATTCTTCCAGCGGCTGAACTTCTTCGTCAGCCATCAGCAGGCGAACCATTTCAACGGTGTTGGCATTGCCAGCTTCGTCGAAGAAGAATTCTTTGAAGAGATCGGTCACGTCAGCGGCGAAGTGATCAGTACCCAGTGAGTCCTGATCGACAGTAGCCAACTGGTCTACAACGGCACGTTTCAGAAACGCAGCGTCATTACCGCCAGCTTCGGCTACAGGCTCTTCAGAGCCTTCCTGAGCAACGATCGGAGCGTCTTGCTCCGGTTGTGCCTGTTCCTGCTTAGGCTCCACTACAGCGACTTCAGGAGCTTGCTGTTCGGTGTTCTCGTTGTTCTGTTCCATGGGTGTTAGTTCCTAAGGAATGTCTCTAAGAAGAGAGGAGTTGTTTTGAGTTCTTTAGCGTGAGCGGAACCCATCATTACGGCCATCATCGTGGAAGGGATTTCACCTACCATCGAACCGATGGAATCAGGATAAGCCGACAGCTTGTCACCGAAACACACCTCACAGCAGTCTGTGCGTGGAGTGATGCAGAACGCCGGGCTGAACATAGGGTACATCTTACCCAAGTACTGACCGATGTTTTCGGCAGACAACTTAACCGACTCTTTACCGTCAACGATGGTGCGGCCAATGAGGTCTTCACTGACTTTGATATCGAGCTGATCGGTAGTACCGCAGAAGCCCTTAACTACACGGGCGTTCTGGAAGATACGACCCATCAAGTCCACGTCCTCACCAGCGAGTGCGGTCATCGCACCACGGAAGTAAGAACCGGCACGCAGCGAGTTCACCATGTGAGGGAACTTGGTTACGTCCAGACCTTCTTGAAGAGAAGTAGTAACGAGCGTTGCGCGCCCACCTTCTTCAAATCCAGCTTCAGGTCCGTGGATCTGGAACATTCGTTTCAAAGCAGTGTTCAAGGATTTACGTTTGTACAGGAAGCCTTCAGACGGATCACCCTTGAGGTTATCCGAATAGTCCTTGACCAGAGCATCCTGAATACGCGCTTGGATAACTGGGTCATCCAATTGATCCTTATACAGCTCCAGCATTTCCTTCAGGATCTTATCCCGATTAGGAGACGGCTGAAGAGCATGCTCAGTAACGGATGGAACAAACATCTCGTAACCGGCTATGTCAGACACAGCCTTGCCGAAGCGCAGGTAATGTCGAACGTAGATCACGCCTGGCTTTTCTGGTACTTCGTTATCCACCATCGCACCGATGATGAACCGCTCCAGACCACCTAGGTCGATTGGACCTACAGCGTATTTAAACAGATCGCCACCGGCGTAAACCAGAACACGGCTGTTGAATAGCAGGTCACCCCAAGTACCGTCAGGGAGATCCTTATCCAGGTTCTCCACGTCGCCAGCCTTGATAGGACCGCAGGAGTCGTGATAGATGTACGGGATCTCGTAAGGCTTAGCGTCCTGTAGGACCTGCCAGCTCCACTCACCCTTATCGTCCGGCACGTATACCTGAACGTTTTCCTTCGTGTGCTTCAAGCCCCACTTGAGGTCACCGTTCTTAACGTCGTCGATAACGACGGAGAAGGCACGCAAGATCCACGCTCGATTGTAGTGGACCTTCGCCTTCATCGATTGGATAAAGAAATCATACTTCCGCATGTCCAGCTCCGAAGATGGGTTGGTATACGTCGAACAGTTTTAGTTTCACCTGCTCAGCCTTCCGACGATCGTCCATCTCGAAGAACAAGTCATCAAGACAGTTACCGATAGAGATCTTGGCATCTTCAAAGCTCTCGTTAGAGATCACTGCAAGCGAGAAGATGTCGTTGATAGCCTCATCCATTGGCTTATCGATCAAACGCCCCACAGTCAAGCCGTAGAGTGCTTCCATCGATACACCAAGACCCTCATCGTTACTGCCCATCTCGGCGCCGATCGAGTCTTTGTTAGTTTTCACCAAACGGGACAATCGTTTGAGTAATTCACCGTCACGAGTGCTAGTGATTTCATTTACGTTGTCAGCGGTGACTGCGGCCTTACACACACGCCTCACGTTCTTCGTGAAGTTGTCGTGGATCTCGAGGATCTGCTCTTGAAGCAGGTCTTCGGAGTAAGTGCCCAATTGTGCCACGAGTTTGATGAACGCTTCATCGACATCTTCAGCAGAATCGAGAAGGTCGACAAGGATAGTGGGCGTATCCGTTGGGTCGAAGTTTACGATGATCTCGTAGACCTCTGCCAACATGGCGATAGGGATGTCCGGCGACAGTTCCACACCGCAAATATTCAGGGACGTTTCAGCTGCAATGCGCAGCACTTCATCGAGACTGGAGACGATCTCCGTCGGATCGATGTTCTGATCGTTCAACTTAGAGAACAGTAAATCCATCTCATCGAGATGGCTGGTCGTGTTGGATTTGATCAGGGACTTGTTCAGGTTAACGTAGATCTCTTCAAGCTCTGGAGAGCAGCGATCCCGAGCGAGTGTCCGCACTGATAGTTCTGTGACGAAATCATCGTCGGCCTGCATTGGCTTGTCCATCAAAGCCCTCCCGGTTAAACCGTACATTAATAGATATAGCTACCCTATATATGGGTTCGCTTAAAGCTTCATACTAGAGAGGTTCAGTATGCGTAATAATAATTCCGAGCGATTCGTTGCTCACGGAAACTCGATCGAGGCTACTAATGCCGAAGTTGAGAAAGAAGTTCAGGGTTATCAAGACACTCTGGCCGTTAGTCTGAACGCTGCCATCCAGCCAGTCAAAGACCTCGCAGAGTCCATCAACGTATTGCATGCCGAAGGTCGTCAAGAGGACGTGCCTAAATTGACCGGCTTGGTGAATATGCTCGCTCGCGACGCTGACGTGCTGCTGAAGGAAAAGAAAGAGGCTGATCAAGAGCTGGAGAAGCTCCGGGCCAATCCTCCGACCAAGAAGCGCCATCTGTCCAACCACCATGCCGGCCTGATGGCGGTGGGTGCTAAGTACCTCGGTCTGTCCCAGCGTGCGACGAACACCGTAGGTAACATCCTCGGCGATTACATGGACTTGATCGATCCGATCAAATCTAAACCTGCAACCGCAGAACAAAGTGAGGCTGTATCGTGAGTGACGAACAGATCGTAGATCAACCTGAAGAAGAACGTCCGGTAGCTGAAGAACAGGCCGCAATGCCTGCCGACGAACCGGTAGCCGTTGATGAACCTCAGTGGGCGACTATCGAAGAACTGCCTTCGGGCTTTGCTCACGAACCAGCTCTCGAGCATCCAGCTCAAGAAACCGGCGCTCTCGGCGATCTGTTGGCCGGCATTGCCGCAGACACAGCTGTGCCGGTCAGTGAACAGATCGTCGATCTCTCCGTACCTGTTCCTGAAGCTGAAGCTGCTCCACTGCGCGAAATGGTTGGTGACTTCACGCCGAACATGAACGTCAACGATGATCAGGGTATCCTGACCGTCCTGACCGATGAGCAACTGGCGAAGTTCTCCCGCGACAACCCTTCCGTACTGCTGTCCAACTTCTCGGCCGACGAACTGGACGTCATGTACGACCAGATCGAACGCCAAGTGGCGAACGCTCAGGAAGCTCGTGAAGAGCTCGTGAAGAATGGTGGTGGTGCTGGTCTTTACGCTGGCCGTACTGACGATGGTGAGGTGATCTACATCACCGCCAACGAAGGTAAGGCGATGGGTGCGATTGAAGACTATCGCAAGACCACTGCTCCATTCCGTAACAACGCTGATCTCTTCGGCGAAGACGGCGGTGAATGGACCAACCTTCCTAAGGTCGGCGATATTCCGATCGCTCCAGGCCGTCTGGATCACGAGAAGTCCAAAGACCCGGTCATGCGTATCCGTGGTCGTCTGGGTATGGCTGTCGAATACACCAACCCGTTCTGGGCGTCTGGCCTGCACATGGTTATCGAAGGCGCTGGTGCGCTGGAAGAACTCTCTCTGGATCAGAAGATCCTGACTGAGAAAGCCGAAATGGGGCGTGACAGCAGCGGTTACGTTTATAGCGCCTCGGCTCTGTACCTGAACCGTCCTGTGGTTGACTTCGCTCTGAGTCAAGTACGTAGCACCACTATCGGTACTACTGATCCGCAAGTGCTGAAGAGCCTCTTGTTGATTACTGATATCGATCCGCTGGCGCTGGCCATGGCTTCTGCCAACATGCCTAACGGCTTCCTGCTGGAACGTCCTTGCTTGGAACAAGTCGGCGGTTGCGGCTTCGTTACCAAGCGTCAGGTGAACCTGCGCCGTATGCTGATGGTCCGTCGTTCGAAGCTGTCGGATGACCAGGCTCAGTTCATGAGCAAGCGTGCCGGTACTGTTGACATCAAGACTGTACTCGGCTACCAAGCCAAGATGCGTCCTGAGATCAGCCGTATCGTCAACCTGAAAGGCGGCTTGATTCTGCGCTTCAAGGTTCCTACCATCGCTGAATACGAGCGTATCGCTTCGGCATGGCTGGACTACATGGATCAACAGTCCCGTAAGGTTGCTGCCAGTAACGCTAACCAGCAAGAGCGTGAAGCGTTCCTGTTGAAGGCATCCCGCGTCTCCGTTCTGATGGCCTACGGTCACTGGATCGAAGCTGTGCTGGAAACTGATCCTGACGATCTGGCTGCTGAGCCTAAGGTCATGATCGAACGCACCGGTGAAGAAGGTAGTCCTGAGCAATACCAGTCTGACGTTCAGATGCAGCGTCTGTTGGTATCTCTGGCTGTCGATCAGGAACTGAGCGATCAGATCATCGAAGAGCTGAGCGAGTTCATCAACCAGATGACCATGTCTACACCGGTTATCCCGAAGATGAAGTGCCCGAACTGCGGTAAACAGATGCAGGGCGACGATGCGTCGAAGCACCCGCACCTTGTAAACCTGAACGCCGTTGAAGTTTTTTTTACCCTACTCCGCCTCAGAATGCAAAAGCTGTCAAGCTAACTCCCAACGGCGAAGTGTATCACCACATCGGTCTCCATGATTTCGGTAAAGAGATTACTCCGTTCACGGAAGGTACTCCTCTGTATAACCTGATCATGGGTAAGACTGTGAAGGATGACTTCACTTCGCAGTTGATGTTCCTTGAAGCTTACGACGAAACCTTCGGTATCTTCGACCACGCTACCTACGACCATAACGACCCAATGTCTATCATCGCGATGCATCCATCCGAGGATATGGTTACTGGGTCACGGCTGGTATCGTACTCGAGGGAACTGATGGCTTGTCGTATTCCTGAGCTGACCAATAAGCCTATCGATGAGTTGATGCGGTTACCCAAGTGGTATTTGGATGATCTGCTCAAAGATGGGCGTAAGGCACGGCATCGGGAAGATGCTGAAGTGGAGAAGATGCAAAACGATCTCAAGGCTAGCGCAGAAGCTGCGGCTAATCGTACTCAAGGGAACGAGCAGACGTAGACAGCATAAAGGGCGGGGTAATCCCCGCCCTTTATGCCCTTATCAACCTTTCAGCACTGACGCAACGTCTTTGCGGTGAACGGCGATTGCAGTGTTCTCGATCAGAGTCAGCTTCGACTTGTTCTCGATGGAGACGCTATCGATCTTCTTCACGACAACGAGCGTAGCCTTGCAGAGATCGTACGACACCTTGTTGCGGGTATCGGTCAAGAAGCCCATGCACTGACTGATCGCAGTGAAGCCGGTCAATACAGACGCCAGAGACTTCAGGAACGGTACGAGCTTGTTGGCGTAGACTTGCTCCAACCCAGGCTTGAGACCTTTGTTGTTGAAGCCCTTAACCTTGGCCAGTACTGGATCGGTGCGACCACGCGCCCAGCTGATCGTGCCGCTGATCTCGTCAGCCCACTTGGTAGGCTTGTATTCGATGATGAGCTTCTTGAAGTCATCTTCTTTGATCTGCGTGCGTTCGTTCATCTGGCTGCGGTAAGCGCCCTTGACGTAGCTGGCGATCGATTCGAACGAAGTCAACTTACCGTTGACGTTCATCTTCTTGACATCGTAGCCGTAGGCACGAGCCAGCATGAACAGCGAGGTGCTGGTCATATCGAACAGTTCCATCTGAGCGATGGCTACGTCAACATCGGATTCGGTCTCAGCTTTGCTCAATGCACCGAGGAAGCTTTCAACCGCTTCGGCGAATGGAGGGAGCTTCATTTTGATAACGCCGCAGAGGGTAGTCATCTCACCGAGCTGCTTCTCAGGATCTTCCAGTTGGCGATCTTTGAAGTAGTTCCACTTACCGTTGATGTTGCGCATTTCGCTGCTGATGGTGCCATCGCGAGTACGGCGGGCCATCTGCATGACGTTCGGGTTGTTCGCCAAGATCTTATCGACCTCAACGATGTACTTCTGGAGTTGACCGAGCTTCTGCTCAAGATCGTCCACCGCAGCGGTCGCTTGGCCAGCCTGACTCAACCAGTTCCAGAGCTTGGTGACCGCATTGATCACGTAAGCTAGTACATCGCCCAGCGCGTTCACTACCGCCTCATAGGCGGTCTTAACGAAGCTCTCAGTGGATACTTCGTAGTTGGTGCGGCTAGGCTCCTGCGTGAAGCTGTTGATCGGGTAACGATCGATCAACTTACCAAGCACTGGGTAAGTACCAGTCAGTGCTTTGATGTTCTCCATGTCGCTACGGCAAACGTACTTACGCTTGACGATGGTTTCGTACGTTTCGAAGACCAGCATCATGTCGTCGAATTCTTTCGCGTGGACGGGGTTAGGCGTCTCATCGATGATCGCAACAGAGGTTCCTTCGTCGTTCTCAATCTCGGCGGATTCAACCGAGAGGTCGGCTAATGTGATACTGGCATTCATGTTCTCGTCCCTCAGGTCATGCAGATGAAAGGTGTAATCAGGCAGCAGCTTCAGCGTCTGCTTTCAAGATATTCACCGCTTGGGTGATCTTGTACTTGTTGACGCCGCTGGAGGCATACTCAGGCATTACCTTGATCAGCGTAGCGGCGAACGGAGCTTCACCAACCAGCTCATCGATGCAGCAGCCGTATACCAACTGGTAACGACGCGACCACAGCTGGAAGCCGTACTCGACAGCGCGATCAACGTCGAACGGAGCGACTTCGTTGATTTGGTACATGGTGCTACGAACTTCGCTGACGTTCTGGGTGTAGAAGTCACGAACAGCGCTGTCTTGCAGAGGAGCGCCCGGCAGGATGACCAGAGTTGCAGCTGCGCAGCCCAGGACCGAAGCCAGCAGGTAACGACGGTTTTCGATCTCGGTGCCTTCGGTGAGAGTGGCTACGAGCGAGTTGACTTTAAGTGGGTTCATTAGTTCAATCCTTTCAGGGAAGCGGACAGTTCGTACAAACGATTGTTAGCAAGGTCTTCTTTCAGATCGTTGGAAGCATGATCCTGACGAATTCCCCGCATCATCTCATAGGTAAACGCACCGATCTTACGAATCACATCGCCGAAGCCATGGATCTTCGAAATCTCGTCGTCAATGATTGCAAGGTCTTCAAGAGCAGCTACACGCGTCTTCTTGTCGAGCTTCTGATCTTTGAGTAGAGTAACCAGCTCACGACGAATCATAGCGATCCGTTGTTCCGGCTGCGGGTACTGGTTACCGTCCAGAAGACCAAGACCAGAGGTGAAGATAACGTTGATCGAGAAGGTCTTAGCGACGCTCCAGATCGACGCGATTGCAAAGGCTGCACGTCCGGCTTCAGACAGCGCTTGGAATGGTAGGCCGACAATCTGAAGACTGTTAGACAGAAGACCAACCCATTTGGCGTCAAAGCCTGAGCGAGCAAATACGCCTTTAGCGCGTTCACGTTTAGCGATAGCACGAACCAATGGAGCGCCCAGCATCCAGCGAGCAGCGAACTGATCCGCTACTGTTTCAGCAAGACGTTTGTCATACCAGCGAGTGCCAGCCTTCTCTTGCATCCGAACGACCTGTCCTTGCAATACAAGGGCGGTGATCTCAGCAGGAGTGGCATCATCAGGCAGGTTCTTCGGGTCCATCGCAGAAAGCTTCAGAGCGGCCTTGCCGATGAGGATGCGCTTCTCGAGCGGAACGTCAGGTGTGATAGCGCCAACAACTTCAGCGAGGATGATGTTGGTACGCAGTGTCTCACACATGAACTCGTAGTTAGTCCAAGCGTGAGCCAACTCATGGAAGTACAGAGCTGTGAGTTCTTCAGGTTCAAACAAACCCTCGAACATCGACTTGCTCATCTCCATGTCGTTACGCAGCTTCGTGAAAAAGCCCGTCACTTTACCCTTCTTCAGATCGACCGTGCCTTGTACCAGCTGAGCACCGGTCAGGTTATTGAAGTCGTATTTCTCGATGCGTTTGATAGCATCGGGGTTAATGGCGTTGATAGCGTTCAGGTTGGGGAGCTGACATTCGATTCGATACGATTCGAGGAAGTTCAACTCTTCAACGTAGGACGCTTCCATCCAGACACCAGTAGCCTCTTTGGCCAACATGGTGATCTCAGCCAAGAACTGGCGCACAGCGTACGGATCGTCCTTGTGAGTCTGAGCTTGAACGAATAGTGCGGTGATTTGCTTCGGTAATTCGGAGTTCGTTTGGAAAGCAATGGCCTCCAACGACTCGCTAATCTTACTGGACATAAATCGACTCCTGCCCCAGTGGGTATCATAGCAATTAGAGTAACGGACAATCGTACAAATTTAATCCCGTGACCAATACTTTACAGGAACGTAGATCCGAGGTAACAATGAAGAAGTTTCTTACACCACAAGAGATTGATGTACATCTCGCACACATTCCAAAAGATCAAATTGTATCGCGTGAATGTAAACATGCGACTTACGTTCGCCATCGTGGTGGCGAGCAGCAAGACTGCTTGGTGATCAAAGAGTGGGTCACCCTCGCTGATGGTTCACGCTTCCCACGTATCCGTACTGTGGAGAACTACAAGCGTCCATATTGGGTAACGAAAGAACCGTTCCGCACACACCCGGATAAGATTCAGTTCGAAGAGCTGAAACGTCTGGACGTGTTCCGTGTACCGCAGTGCAAACTGCGTCAGGATATCTGCTTCCGCATTCGTGGCCTTCAGCCAAACAACCCAATGAAGGTCTTGGCGCGCAGCCCTTACCTGTACGGCCTCGACACAGGCCCTGAAGTCTTCATGAAGCAGAGCTACGCTGACAAGTGGCCCAATGCATTCATGCCGAACCAAGTCTCTGTAATCGACGCCGAGACCGATGTAAACGGCGTTCTGCATGAGAAGCTCCAATTGCCGATCCTTTGGTCATTGGTTAGCGATGATGAGATCGTCCTCTACGTGAACGATGCGTGGGCTGGCGACATCGACAACTACGCTGAACAGATCATCAAAGAGTACCAATCGGTAATCGGTCAGTGGGCTGCGGCCATCCGTAAGAAGATGACCAACAAGAAGACTGGCGAATGTCCTCCGTGGGTGGACATGATCGAGAAGATCCCAGTCCGTGTCGAGCGGCATAAGAACGACTTCGACATCACCAAAGGGATGGTTGATCGTCTGCATGAAACACAACCAGATCTGGTAACAGGTTGGAACGTATTCTTCGATGCTAAATGTATCGAGAACTCCGTACTCAATGCTGGCTACGATTTGTCCGACGTCATGTCCGATCCTCGGGTTTCTTACGAGTGGCGTGGTGCGTTGCTTCGTGAAGGTCCGGCTGTTAAACGTACTTCGTCTGGACGTGAGATGCGTCTTGATCCGCAAGAACGTTGGAACGTAATTCTCAATACGGCCTCATGGCGCATGCAGGACATGATGCAGCTGTATTGGCAGTTGCGTAAGGCCAAGGGTAAGGAATCTGGTGGTTACGGCTTAGACGCTGTTCTAGACCGTCAGCTGTCTGTGGGTAAGCTCAAGTACGATACCGAAGATACATCGGTTCCGCCTGGGACACTTCACTGGCACATGGACATGCAGCGGAACTACAAGGTTCGCTACGGCGTGTACAACATCATCGACTCCTTGGCAGTTTGGGCGCTCGACAAGAAGAACCAAGACTTGAGTTCTCAGATCTCATCTCTTGCAGGTCCACTGGATTACTCCAACTTCAACTCACAGCCGAAGATCAACGTCACTGACATGCTCTTCAGTACGATGAAGAAGCTGGGTAAAGTAATCTGCTCCACATCCGATCAAATGGCCGATGAGAACGATGCACTTCTCTCCGGTAAGGATGGGTGGATCGTAACCTTCCCAAGCCACATCGTTGCGGATACTGGACTGTTCTTATTCGAGGACATGCCAGAGATCAGATCCATGATCCACATGTTCAACGCGGATGCTGACGTGGAAACAACGTATCCGATTTCTGAGATCATTCAGAACCTTTCCAGTGAGACGACAATTGCAGAACCTTGTCGTGTGATGGGTGTAGGGCGTGAAGCATTGCGTCTTGCAAGTATCAACCTTACTGGTGGTCGAGTGAACGCAGTCGAGATTGTTGAATCCATCTGCAAGATGCCGATGTTCGATGAGTGGCTGGATCAAGCCCTTCTCGATATCGAAGAGATCAAAGCAGCATAAGAAACCAGCACACTACAGATCGCTCTGTAGTGTGCTGGGGTTTATGTCGGCATTGGCTGGTGAAGCTTGAAGTTCACTTCGATAGCGTCAACAACCGAGTACGTGCCATCGGCCTGAGCTTCCAGGGCCTTAGCAATACACAGACGAGACGAAGCGTCCGACAAGGTGATCACGTCGTAGTCTTTATCAGCACCACCCAACCCAGTGAGACTAGCGCCGATAACGTCGTTAGCACCGAGGTTGTTGTAGATGTCTGTTTCGATCACGTTACGAGATACACGCTGGTTATCGAGACCTGCCACCACACGAGCAATCGTAGTGACTTCCATCGCATCCCGAAGGTCAGTGTTACCGTACACCTCTTTGCTGACCCAGAGGGTCACTGTCAGAGATTGAGACGTGTGTAGGGTAACCAGCTCACTGTCTTGTACAGTTGCTTCCACGAACTTCAGAGTGTTGCGAGGTTGGAAGAACAAGTCGGTACGTTCGAACAGTTCTTGACGAACTGGAGCAAGCACTTCGTTGATCCACTCGTTGAGGATCTGAGGTACTTCCTTCACGTAAGTCAGATCGCCGCCTTTAGTAGCGTAGCGATACACGCCATCGAACAAGCAGACATCCCACCAGTGAATGACGTTACGCTCCGATTCGTAAATCGGATTGCCATTCTCATCGAGGACCGCATCGTTGATGTAGTGCAGGACTGTCTTATTGCCATCGGCGTTAAGAACGAAGTCGCCCTTCTTGTGCTTGATCTTGAGTTGCTTGATACCATCAACCACTTCAAAGACCGGCTGCTTGTCAGCATCGAACTCGTAGTAGTTCTTCTCCCACGTCTGATAAACAACTTCATCGTAGGTCTGGACTTTACGAAGGCCAGCCAGATCCCGGCAGAGAGCCCACAGACCAGTCAGCTCGTCACCAAGCTTCAGAGTCAGCTCTTCATGGTAGATACCAGTCGAATCATCAGGCAGGAGGAAGTCACCCAACACCTGATCGACAGCAGTGGTCGCTGCACCTTCAACAGTGTAATCAGACACCGACCAGATCAACGAGAACTCGTTAGTCAGGTAAGTAGACAGGTTACGTGCTTCAGGTTCGTACATGCTGAAGTTCGACAGGTTCAGCTCATGGTCACCGTTGATGTCCCAGTTACTGTTGAGACGGAACGTATAGATGCGCTCACCGTTCTTAGCGATCTGCACACCGTTAACGTAGGCGTAGTCACTCTCACCGACAGGTTTGAATGCAAGCTGTACGTGAACCTGATCATCGCGCAGCGCTTGCCATGCGTCGTTAGACGAGCTGCGTACGGTCAGCAGATAACCAGCGTCATCACGAACGATGGTCATGGTGTTGCTCGAGCTTACGGTCAAGCCCAAGGTATCGTTACTGGCAATGAACGACTTGATGTCGATCTCTGGAGCATTCAGGTAGTACGGCCGTACTTCGAAGTTGAAGTTAGCTGTGTCGAGAACGTAGTGCAGCGGAGTCCAGAGGTACGTGCCATCGGAAACCTTGTTGATCAGCGGATCACCCTTCAACAGATCGATCGCTTTACGGTCAGCATCTTTAACGATCGTCAGCACGCCATCGATGTACCGATACAGAGTCTTCGGTGTCACCGTGAAGCGTTGACCGTTGTCGATGACTGTTTCGTATTGCAGCAGATCAGCGATAGCGAACTTAGCCGTAATTACAGCAGAGTCGATACCGGTGGTCGCTACACCTGCTTCGTTCACTGGCATGGCGCGGGTGGCGAGGAAGGTACGTTCGGTAACCACGTCGGTAGGCTTCATAGAGTCGAAACCCAATTCGTCCAGAGTGGTCTTCATCTGCAAGTCACTGACAGGGATGATCGCATCGCCAACGGCGTTGCTGAGAACACGCTTACGACGCTCTTCAAACGTCGGAGCATTAGCGCCGCCACTGATCAGATCGGTGGAAACAATGCTGATGGTGTTCATCGTCGACAGTGGAGCTTTGTAGATGCCGGCATCATCGTTGTCAAGGTCGCTGTAAGTCGCTACAAACGCTTCTGGCGGCAAGCCAGACAAAGACATCGTCATCTCGCCTTTCGTCGTGTATACGTCAACACGGATGTCTTTCGTGGTGAGATTGGTGGCGAAGTAAACGTACGGCAGCTCAATCGTCAGTTCGTTGTTCACCAACTTGTACAACAGCGTCGGGTCAGTCGGGTCAAACGATTGAATGCTGTTGGTCGTCTTGATCTCATCCCACCCTTTGGTAGCAGTGTTACGAGAGAACGCCCGGACGTAATAGAACTTGTCGGTCAGGGTCAGAACCTTCTTCAGGGACTTAGCGCCAGACAGACTGTAGGTGTACGACGTCAGCAGCATCTGCTTGATAGGCACATCGACACGAACCATCTCAACGAAGCCACCGCTGTTAGGATCAACGAGCGTATTGACGTACTGAGTCTTGACCTTGTTACCAGAAAGCTTCTGGAGAGGCGATGGACGACTACCATCGTAAACCACGTCAATGCCGCCGTTCTTCTTCACAATGAAGTTGATGGCGTATTGGAAGGTAAAGGCGGTGTTGTTCACGACGATCCGGGTATGCTTCGGAATCGTCAGGCGTTTAGTGCCGGTGTTACCGACAGGCACATCGTTCGCCACGATCTCATCGACCGAGAAGAACCAACTGAACACGCCTTCGGAAGGACTGTCGAACATCCCCTCGAAATCTTTGTCAGACAGGTGATAGAACAGAGTCTCATCATCCACTGCCTGAATCGGATACTGGCGCGTGTTGAGAATCTGGTCTTCCTGAATACCAGCCAATGCCAACACGACTGACATTTCCATCAGGTGAGGAAGTGGGGCAGAAGGATTGGTTACAATCGTGCCACCGTCGAGCGCTTCTTCGGTCATACCCATCAACAGCGGAATGATTCGAGTGGGCTCGTACTGCAACTCCGCCATCTCGTTGAGAATGGTGTTGTGATCAATTGTAGTCATGAGTACACCTTGTTAGAGACCCTTGGTCAGAGCCTTGTACTGTTCGTTTTCAATCCACCACTGGAGTTCGTTCGTTTCCAGATCGATCCATGGATAGCCGTTGTAGTTTGTCGCAGCGTAGAAGGCATAAGGCACTTTGGTGTATTTCTGAGTGCGGGTGGAATCTTGCATGCCTTTGTTAGTGCGAGCAATCCGGTAGTTGAATTCGAGCAACTGGATCGGATCGTTGTACACAGCGCCAACCGATGTAAAGGTTACGGAGAGTTGCTTGTTCTCAAACTCAGCCGCTTCCTCACGGTTAAAGCCGAAGCCTGCACCGATAGAAAGGTTGGTCGGTACGGAAGCACCGGTGTGGAACCACTGAACAATCTTCTGCCCATTCGTATCCAGCTTGAAGCGTTCAATGCGAGTGAAGTAATCCATCTCGTTCTGAACACGTTGACCCGGATGGGGAATGATCGGACCAATCCGAAGATAGGTCATGTACAACAACCAAGTGTGGAACAATGCGAGAACCGCGTTGCCCTTAAAGTTGTTGAACGTACAGGTCAAGTCGAACCGACCGTTATACTCAGCGATCGAATCGTTCATAATCCAGGTCTCTTTAGCGATACCTTCAGGACTACTATAGATGTTGACGCCGATGTCAGGCGGTGAGCTCATGGTCATGATGCTGTTTGTCAGCAACGTGATGTAAGGATTCAGGTTATCCACGAGAGCCGATTGTTTGGCTGTCTTGTATGTTGTGGGGTCCAACATCATCCTTACAGCGTATTGATATGACAGAGGGTCTTGCGTCATAAGCGCAGCGAGTTGTCGGACGGGCGATATGTTATCGTACGACAGGTTGAGGTTTGGGCGTGTAAACAGCACCAAGCCTTGCAACTCTCTATGAAGCGGTAAAGGCGCTAAGTTGGGCAGTCGGTTGAGTCCGAAGAACATGTCGCTGTAGCGGCTGAACTCGGCACCGGCACCCATAGTCCTGGAGATGCTATCAAGTAATGCGTAAGAGTTATCGAGTCCGCCAGCATCAGCCACGGACTTCATAATCGTGTTATAGAGAAAATCATCTGCTGTGGACATGGGAAACCTCAGTCTTTCGTTTATTCCTAGAAATACAAAGAGAAGGGATGCGCCCCTTCACTGAAAACCATCACCATCCCCCATCTAAGCAGGCGGTTTATCCAGCGGCGATAATTGCCTTAGGAGTAAAATAAAGATGATTGCTGACATCCTCAAAGCTGCGGGTGCAGTTGCTGGAGGCGCGATCCTTCATGCAACAGCAAAGGCTATCGGCGAGAACGTAGCCACCAAGGTGGTTGACACTTCGCTCAACAAAATGGTCGATGTGCTGACTGGCCAGTGGGCAGGCGGCGCAGGCCAGAACTACATCTCCAAAACCCAATCCGTCCGTATCGAACCGTTCACCCTGATCGATGCGCGCGCAGTTCGTCTGCCGTACATGAAAGACGTGATGAATGTCGCTCAACGGCTGTTCACTTCGTACTATCTGCTGTCGGTTGCTTCCGACAACAAGATCGGCGGCGTGCGAGTTGCGAAGTACCTGGACAAATTTGCACCTGATCGTGACCTCCACGAAGCGACGAAAGAGTTTCTTTCGATGGAGTCATATCAATTCGGCTTGCCTTTCGTGGGCGAAGCTGCTGGCTTGGATCGCTACTCGGACTACACCACCGAAGCGTTCAGCCCAGTTATGACCGGCAGTAAGCAAGGCGACGGCGCTACCTTCAGCGCTGGCACTGCTCAAACCCTGAAAGATGTCGGCAACCTGGCTGTTGGTCAGATCGTTGACGTGAAGATTCAGGACGGCCAGAACTCTGCCACCATCCCTGTTTCCATTCGCATGCGCACCATCGGCATGGAACCGGTTACTCTGGTTGAGCTGCTGTCCCTGGTCGGCGCTGATCAAAGCGTTTCTACCCGGTGGCGTAAATTCAAGGTCGGCGAACTGACCTTGTGGAAAGACCTGGTTATGGCCCAAGACCGTATCGACGATTATCGTCGTGCAGTAGTGGCTGACAAGTCGGGCTACTTCCGCAAAGCGCACAGCCGTCAGAACCGTGGCATCGTTGCCAACCTGCTGACCTCCCGTCCTTCGATCGGCGACGCTACTTCGGTGTGCATCATCACCAAAGATACGCAGCGTGAAGTTGAAGGCAAGATGAATGGCCGCTTCACCGACTTCGCTACACGTCAGCAGATGTTCGAAGGTGGTCTGATGATGCTCCTGTTCGTTATCGACCCGGACATGGAAACTCTGACCATCTACACCCGCGACATCGAAGACTACGGTGTTTACACTATGTCCGATATCAAGTCGGCTGGGCCTTCGAGCGGCAACACCGATCTGTCCGAGATCATGCGTTCCTATCTGGAAGGCAAAGTCCCAGGCCGTCTGTAATCATCACGAAATAAGAGAAGAGTCCAATGGATATCTTAAGCTGGGTTAGTTCCATCCTCCCGACCTTCGGGAAGAAAGACGTGCGTGAGAAGTTGCGCACCATCTCGAAGAAACTGACGGATATCGTCAAGCCTTCGGTTGAACTGTTTCGTGAAGAGATCAAGGAGCGTCAGCTGAAGTCTGCTTACGGTAAGTCCTTCTTCAAGGACATCGTGGGCGTTCTTCCATCGCGTCTCCAAGGCGGCGATTCGCCATTCAGCTTCGTGCTGGGTATGGCGATCGACAACGCGGTCAAGTTGCTCGACCAGCTCGAGCAGTACGTTACCAAGAACATGGGTGAGACCATCCATATCGAAGGTATCACGTACCAGAAGGCGTCGGTCATCCGTTTGATCGAGATGCTCGACTTCTTCGCGGACTACTCCAACCGGCATCTGTCCTACCTTGTTGCGTCTGAGACCAACATCGAAGCGTTCGACAAGCCGGACGGTAACCCGTTCACGCCTTTCGCTTTGAAGTATCTTCAGAACAACAAGCTGCCCTACATCCAGATGCTGGGGCTGTTGCTGAACGATCCGAAGAAGATCATGACCGACATCAACGGCATTCCTGAAGTCATCATGACTGATGCTGGCGTTGGTGAAGTACCGGCTCTGGCCGGTGGTGCGGCTGACCCTCTTCGTCTGGGTGCGTTCCCGATCGTCACCAGCGTATTCCACTGGGTGGGTCTGCGTAACGTCGATTACGATATCGAGCGTTACGAACTCGCCAAGAAAGAACGTCGCGATATCGAGATGCGTCTCGAAACTCTGCGCCAACGCCGTGCTGGTAATCAGGACGCACAAGCCGAAGTCATCATCGCCAACTACGAGCGTGAACTGACTCTGGCCCGCGCCAAGGTTACCACCATGGAGGAGAAGCTGAGATGAGCAACCTCGTATATACACACCGTGGCTTTCCATGCGTGATGGATATCGAGGTTTCCCAAGGGGCTGTCTACGAAGCCCCTGAGGTCAGCAAGATCTATCGCGAACGCATGCAGCAAACTCGTCCAGGGTTTGAGATCGAACTCGATCAGGTTGAAATGCTATTAGGTGAGTGGACTCGTACCGGAGGCTTCTTCGGCCCGGCTCTCGCCCCGCAAGTGCGTCTGAGTGGCTCTGTGCAATCGTTCATCGCCGAGACAGCGCTCTTCCTGACCAAGCGTATCACCCGCCGCCGCGTCAGCTTCCAAGACCGCGGTATGCTGATGAAGCAAGACATCGCTGTGGCCACACGCCTCCCAACCTTCACTGATGACGAGCGTGCGGCATTGACTGAACTCTCTGGTATGAAACCAGAAGTTCTGATCCAGTTCTGGATCACCCGCCTGGGGCTGGACGACCTGTCTTGCTCCATGCAGTTGTATGTAGGTGACCGTTCAAACTCGGACATGATGTAATAATGTGCGTATACGCCGTCGGTTGCGCACCGACGATTAATATCCCTAGGAGTTTCACATGAGCAAATCTCTGCACGCATCTCTTCTGGCATACGCCGTTGAATCCGGCGAAGTAGCACCAGAAGAAGTGATCACCCCAGCCGGTGAAGAAGAAATCACCGTCATCACCGACGAAACCATGTCGGACCTGGAAGAAGCCGTTGCCGAACTGGCCGACGACGTCGAAAAGGTTGAAGACCACGCAAACGGCGCCGAGAAAGTAATCGAGGCCGTTGAATCCCTGGAAGCCTACGTTGTTCAGTTCGAACGTCTGGGCGAAGCCGGCATCTCGATCAACACCACCGCGGCCAACTTCGCGCTGCAAGGCATCGTCGCTTCCCTGGAAGGCCGCAACATTCCTGCCGCCGTCTACAGCACCGAAGCCTTCGCTCTGCAAGAGTCGTTCGAAGCTGACGACAAAGAAGCCGACAAAGGTCCTGGCCTGCTGGGCAAGGGTAAAGCCCTGCTGACCAAGCTGTGGAACATGTTGAAAGCCGCTGCTGGCGCTGTGAAGCAAGCCATCATCGACTTCTTCGCGACCATGGGCAAATCCGCAGCCGCCATCAAGGCCGGCGGTGAGAAGCTGAAGCGTGTTGGTGCTTCCATCAAAGACAGCAAAACTGTCTCCCTGAAAGGTGGCTCGTATAGCGCTCTGACCGTCGGCGGTTCCGTCGATCCGATCAAAGCGATGGGCGACGTTAATAGCGGCTACAAAACCGCTGTTGTCGACAACATCACCAAACTGCGCATCGTGGTTAACCCACTGGTGAAAGCTCTGCGCAACCCAACTCCAGGCGGCGTCAAGTCGGCTGCTGAAGGTATCGACGTCAAGTCGCTGGCTTCCGCAAGCGCTTCCCTGCCAGGCGGCTTCGTTGCTCACTTCACCGTTGGTTCGGGTGAAGGCGTTGCAGCCCTGACCGGCACTACCTTCAAGATCGAGAAGACCAAAGGCGGCGAAGGTGCCAAGGACTTCAACGCTCTGTCCGGTGGTGACATCGTCAAGCTGGGTACTGCTGTTGTTGCCACTGCTGACCTGATGGTCAAAGCCAAGTCCGACGCTGATGCCATCATCAAGTCGAACGACGAGCTGCTGTCGGCCGCTACCACCGCGATCAACGCTGCCAAGGACGATGAAGCCCAAGGCGCCGCTCGCGAGCTGCTGAAGACCGCTACCAAGCTGATGTCCGTTACCAAAGGCTTCGTACCTACCTACGTTCGCTACATGGCTACCACTGCCAAGGTTGCGTACAAAGCTGGTATGGCCTCGGCTTCGGCTCACGGCAAGAAAGACAAAGCTGAAGAAGGCGCGGCCGACAAAGGCGCTGCTGATCCAAAGCTGCTGAAGAACGATGACAAATAAGCTTAACGGCTTAGACGTCTAACGTTTAGTACGGCGGGGCTTCGGCCCCGCTGTATGCCGCGTTTATGATATAGCTTCCGCTATTAACGCCATCTCTCTGTGCAACGGGTGATAACAATGACACGGTTCTCCGACGAATTCAAACGGTCGATGCTTGGTGACGGTTCTTTCGAATCCGCCATCGTCGATGAAAGCGATTATCAAGAAACAGGTATTACTCCTGAGCTGGTTATCCAGACTCAAGAAGAACGTGCTGATCTGGCTGATGCTCTGGATCAGGTTGATGAAATCGGCGATGACCGTAAAGACATCGACGCTGCCGCCGCTGTAACTGACGCAGTCGTAACTGCTGTCGCTGCTGCCGAAACCATGCCTGCTGCTGCATCGGAAACCTTCGCTGAAATCGCGAACGTAACCATCGCTTCGGCTGCTCAAGTATTGGACTGCGAGATGCCACGTCTCGAGACCGATCCGCACACCGGCGCTATTACCGAAGAATCCATGGAAAGCTTCAGCAGCTGGTTCTCCGGCGCTGCCAAGTCCTTCATGGAAGCAAGCTCGAACTTCTTCGCCCGTATCGGCCTTGGCATCTCCCGCCTTAACGACAGCTCCCAAGGTCTGACCAAGCGCTGCATGCGCGTTCGTACCGTGATGGGTGATCGTAAGGGTAACGGCGGTAAGCCGATCAAGCTGAGCTCCGGCGTGCAACGTCATCTGGTTCTGGGTGATGGCTACGCCGCTGACCCGATCGCTGCACTGACTGAGTTCGGTGGCTACAACGTAGCGCTGACCAAAGTCGTCAACGAATACCACAAGCGTCTGGGCGACCTGATCAAGGATCGTATCTTCGCTGCGGTATCGTCCGGTCAGAAGAACGACATCTTCGTCGATCTGCAAAGCTCCGACCTGTTGGATGACATCGAGAAGATCCTCGCTCGTCAGCCGAAGAACCTGATGGGTAACCAGGTCTACGCCTTCAATGATCGTCCGATCAACAAGGTGTTGAAGGTAACCCTGCAATCGGGCATGCCGAATGCTATCGACCTGATCCGTCACCTCGATGCTCCGAACTCTCTGAGCAACGATGCGATCGTTCCGATGCTGACCGCACTGGAAGGTTTGATCGCCGAGCAGCTGATGGCTCTCGAGAAGATGTCCAGCCAGTCCAAGGCTTCGTTCAAGTCTCTGCAAGACGTGATCAAGAAGTTCAACGGCATGGCTGAAGAAGCTGAAATCGCTCAGCTCAAAGCCAACGGCGTCGAAGCACCAGTTTCCCTCAACTCGATGGAACTGCTGCGCGTCGAGAACCAACTGGTTTCCGAACTCGGCCGCGTCTGCGACCGTCTCGTTGATTACCAGCGCGACATGATCGACCGTATCGACTCGTTGTTGACTTTGGTCGAAGAGTCGGTCTTCCAAGACTGATCTCACTGACCTGCGTGGGGAGGGGTCAGCCCCTCCCTTCGTATGCCGCTTATTCAAGGTGCTAGACCATGCCTAAAATCACAGTGGAGCTGGCTTCTAACTACGAGAACATCACACGCCCTGTTGCGATGTCGATCGCTCGTGACGTGATGAAGCTTTGCAACATCGATCAAAACACTCCTCTGTACATGCCGGGTGAGTTCGACCAGATTAATCAGGCTGGTACTACTCTAGACGGCGAAGCGCCCATGTCCTTTGGTGGTAACCAACGGGTTAAGGTCGTCGTTGAAGAAACCCTTCGTAATGAATCGGTCATGCAGCAGGTCATTAAGCAAAATGAAATGCCTGCGATGTTTGAAGACATAAGACTGGGTATCAGTATCCGTCCTGTCTACATGCAGTCTGACCTGACTCTTACTTTCCAGTACACTTGCGCTAGCCGTCAGCAAGCCAAGAAGTGGCAGGATGGGTTTGCAGCTCGACGTGCAGAGAACCGTACTTCGACTTCTCATCAGATCGAATACGAGATTCCAATTCAAGAAGGTGTGTTAGCGTTGCTTGCGCACTTGCATTCATTGAGGGAGAAGACTGCCGGATATGGCGAGACAGTAGCTGAGTGGTTCAAGTCGTGCCAGAGACGGCCGTTCCAGTTACTCGCTACTCAAGACAAGGACATGAAGAAGTCCATGGTGTCTGTACCCGAGACTCAGGTACAGATTACGGGATGGTGGGATTTCACTGACATTCCAAGAGAGCAGAAGAACGGTGATACCAGTACGTGGGCTATTGAGTTCTCGTACCGTGTCATGTACCACCGCTGCACTCACCTGTACCTGGTCTATCCGCTGGTTGTTCACCAGTCTCACATCTCTCGGGATTACTTCGACTCCAAGCCTCGGTTCAGCCTTGAGGACCTTCCTAAGGAAAGCGCAATCGGCATCCGTGCGCTGGACTACATGGACCATTACGTCGACTCGTTCCCACAGCCTGTCGATGGTCTGCGTTACCCAACGTACGACGAATGGATTCCGGGTAAGTCTCAGCAACCTCCGAAGAGTATTCCTGCTGCCAGTTGGATGCTCTCGCTTGATCCGAAAGATCCTCAGAAGATCGGCAACCTTACTCAAATGCCTGATATCCGTTTCACCAAAGAGATGGATACGTATCTGCGTGCAAACTACGCAGGTCTAGGTAAGCGAGGACAGGCTTCGGTTCTGTTCACGATTTATCAAGACGACACGCCAATGGCCGAGTCGTGGATTACCGTCGATAAGGATCTGAACATCCGGGCAACTGACGTTCTGGATCTGCGTAAACAGTATCACCTGCGGATGTCGTTCCCGACGTACTATCCAAAGTTCACCAAAGACGCTGTAAGGCAGATGCAGCTCAACAGCATGGCCACGCTACAAGTCTTCCAGTCGATCCTCCCACGATTGAACGTGGAGTACGCTAAGGCCATCCTGCTGGATGATCAGTATCTCCCGATCGATTACATCGTCTGGTTCTACAAGTATCTGCAAGATCACGGCCTCGGTTACAACAACGATGGTGGTGGGAATCAGGACAACGGTGGAGCCTCTGGTGGTGGGCACGTCAATACTGGTACTGGTGTTCCGGGTTACGTTGGTGGTCCTGGCGGCGATAACAGCGGGGAAGGTACGAACGGTTCAGGCAGTAACGGTCACACCGGCGGTAACATCGGTGGAGGCGGTAGTCGTGATCCGGGTGTTCCTTATCCTGATGATTGGACCAACGGTGGCGTCTGGACTAAACGCAGCATGAGTGGTGCGCGTTACGTGCAGTTCCTGTACATCGTCCACAAGAAGTAATCGGTTGAATGGAGAGTGGGGTAATCCCACTCTCTTTTATTTTGTTGGAGGACCATCATGTCGTTTATTGAAATCCCGGACGAAGTTCCGGTAGTGAAACCGAATCTTAAGATCGCCGATGAACCTTATCGTGGTCAAACCGTAGAAACCAATAAGCAGAGCTTCTTCTCGCTGGCCACTTTCGGCTCCGGCATGAAGATGGCTTGCGACTACTACTCTCAGGTCGCAGGGCGCGATAACGCAGCCGCTTCTTATCAAGATGACCTACCACCAGTCTTTGGTCAGTACGAGCTTATCCGTGGCTTTGAGCTACTCATCACGACTCCACTGTCTCACCAGCAAAACAACGAAGGTACTGGTGAATGGGTGTCGACTGGTTCGGGTACAGTGTACAGCTGCATTACTCCGCAGAACGGCGAGATGTTCTTGGCTGACATCGGTAACGGACAGGAAGCATTCTTCCAAGTCAACAACCCACGTCGTCAAGGCATCTATCCTGAATCCCCAACCGAGATCGATTTCAAGATCACGTTCCCTGCAACCAAGGAAATGATCGAACGGCTCAACAAGTTCCGGGTTGTCGAGACCTTTTACTTCCATCGCGAGAACTATCGTAATGGCGTGAAGTGTCTCCTGCGTCGTGAAGAGGTTGACATCAGCCGCCGTCTGGTTGATGCGTTCCGTCGTCTGGTTCCGCTGTACTTCCGTGACTTCTTCGCTGATCGCTTCAACACCTTCTTGGTGCCGGGACAGCTCACCAGCACTTACGATCCGAACGTGGTCAAGTTCATCAAGTCGATCCTTGGGACCGAACATCACCACCTGATGAACACGCTCACTGAACTCGGCGTAGCACATGACGTATATTCTAACCAGATTACGTTATTTGATGTAATTGCTAAGCGCGACTACAACCTCCTGTACAGCGCCTCAAGGCATCTTCAGGTCGCACACGTTGAACGCATGCGACAACACGCTCTCATGCGCTCTATCGTCTTCAGCGGCGTTAAACAGATGCTCATCGCGGTTGATGTCGCTAATAGCAACAACAATCCGATCTGCCCACCGGGTGCTTGGGGTCAATTGCAGGATGGTGGTGTACGTCAGCCAAACATGCGCTCGATTCTCCCTAATCTGGATCTGGCTGATCCTGTCCCTGATGAACCTCCAGTAACTCAGTTGGTCAAGCCTATCTTGGTCGACGATTACTACGTTCTGAGTAAAGAGTTCTACGACGATGCTCCGGGGCAGAGTAAGCTGGAAGTTTTGTTAGGGCAGACCCTGCGTGGTCAGGCAATCGATCTGGAAGTGCTGGCTGATATTGCAGACGCCTCCGTCAAGTTCGATAACCTCGAGCGGTTCTATTACACGCCGATCATTCTGGTCCTCATCAAGATGGCCTCAGGTGTACTCTAATGAGATCACAACCGATTTCCAAGTCTGCGAACTTCCGGTTCTCAGCAGATACGGTACATGACGGAACGGATACCTCGTTCCTGATCTTCAACAAGCAATGCCTCCATCTGTACGAAATCGACTACAGCCACTTCAAGGCCATGAACGGAATCCTGAACCAACCTATCGTTGGCCGGTATTCCGAACGTGAGATGGATAACCTGACCCGTGAGATGGTTCCTACTGCGAGCTGTATCTGGGATATGGTTAAGCAGTTTCTGGACGGTGCCCACATTCGGATACCATGCCCAAAGACTGCTGCGTTGATCTACAAGACTATTGCAGCTCACGTCGAGGCTCACCTCACGGCTATGCGGACGATCAAGATGTACGAGGCTCCAGATCCTGAGGACTTCCGTGCGTTGACAGAGTTCGCTGTTGGTATTCGTCTCAACGCCATGCGTAGCGATGATGACATCGATGGTAAACGCGCTCAAGGTCTCAATCGTCAACAACTCCCAGTCCGTGCGTCGTTCAGTCGTCAAACGGTTCAGGAAGATGCTGAGAAGAAACCTGACATTCCAAGAGTGATGCAGAAGATGGACTGCATCGATCGCTATCTGGAATCGATAAATGGCCGTTGAGTTAGATTCGTCCCCGATTGCCCAAGAGGTCGCCCTCATCGTTAAGGAAGGTGGTAGTCCTTACTTCTTGTTCGCAGTGACCATCCATTGCGGCGGTAAAGACATTACCCCTCTCCAAGTGTTGAGGTTCGACGTTGGGCGCAACTACCGTGGAGCCTACACGGATGACCTGTCTATCGTAGTATCGCTTGGCACCGGTACGTTGATGAACGACATTGATCCGTATCAAGACGACATCAAGATCACCGTCAACATTTCCAATGCCGATACGACCGGTACGCAGAAGACCGATCAGGCGGTGATGTCCAGAACGTACGTTGCGTATCTGGGCGATGAGATCCCACGTCCTACCGATACAGCGTTTAACCCATCATTGCAGGATACTGAGACGGCTAACCGTAGTTCCCTCAAGAACACGACGTTTGTGTTGGAGATGGCTGCGGTCAGTCAGCTCAGGAAACAAAGCCTCGGCACGATTGGTAAAGCATGCCCTCCTTACGAGCTCATGCGTACGCTGATGACGAAAGCGTGTCAAGCGCTGAAGTTGGGTAAGGATGAAGTCATCGACAAGTTCGATATGGCTGACGCCAACAACCTGACAGCGCGTGACCACGTCATCGTTCCGGATAACACGCCTGTCTTGGAGATCCCCGATTACATCCAGAACAAGTCCGGTGGGATTTACTCGACAGGTCTTGGGTTCTATATCCAAGGGCAATGTCTGTTCACATGGCCGATGTACGATACCACCCGTCAAGATTCCGCTAAACGAATTGCAGGTTGTGATGGCTCCTAGTCGTCACTCTACGATGCTCGATAAGACGTGGAGAGACGGTGGGCGGATGATCAGCATTTACTCGGCTGGTATTTCTAAGATCCTCGATGATTCGTTGGGTCAGCTGAATACCCAAGGTAACGCCGTTCGTTACACCAACGCTAACCAGTTGGTGGACGGTGGTCCTAAAGTTGCTGGCAACAAGATGGTGGCGTCTCGTACAACCAACAACCAAGAGTTCTCAACCACGGTTGTAGGTAACGGACAGAACCTCGCTAAAGCCGCAGGATCGAAAGTAACTGATAACGTGTACTTGGAGGCCAGTAAGCTGGCGAAACGTTCAGGTGCGCACATGGTGATCCCTTGGAAGCGAAGTAACCCAGAGCTTATCACTCCGGGTATGGCTACCGAGATCAACTACGATCACGATGGCGTTATCAGGACAATCGAAGGTACTGTGATTTCATGCTACAGTTCTTACGAGCTGGAAGGTCAAGGCATGAACGCAGCGCGATGGATGGCTTCATCTGTCGTAACGGTCTTCATTGATCGGAATGATCCTGACTATATCGCTTACCTACAAGGTGGCGGTACGATCAGTGCTGTTCCAGAGATCAGCGAGATCTAACAATCCCATAGTCACACATTACCGACGTAGAATCTAATCACCGGGGGAGTAATTCCCCGGCCTTTTTCTGCATCGGTAAGAAGGAACCATTTTGAATGCATTCTAATTTCAAGGAACTTAACCATGAATACGACTCTGTCCCCAGACAGACCCGTAGTTGAGAGGAACACGATACTCAACTTAATTGTCAAAACCTCCGAGGGTAAATCCGAATACGGACTCTTCCTCGTGCTTGAAAGCTTCGATTACAACGATGCACTGGCTGAAGTTCGTATCGACGGCGCTGTGAAGTCTGAATATGTATTCTCCAAGCTCACACGGCAGCTTGTGGATCGCAAAACGATCATGCCCGTTGAATCGTACACTTTAGATTTAGGAGAGCGTGGGCGAGCTTGTGGAGCCTTGAAGGATAGCTACCATCATCAGCTCAACGACTGGTCTAGCATGGCCAAGGTGTTGGTTACTGAAGTTGAGAAGCATCATTTCGACTTCATGGGGCCTGAAGGTCTTCTTCATCTGCTCAAAGTACAAAACGGCCCGACGCTTGGACAGGTCTTCATCGAAATCAAAACGGGGAACTACGAGTACACAACGCTGGACATCATCGGACCTGAAGGGGCTGACTACCCTGAAGACTTCAAGAACATGATTCAGCGGGAGATCACCCAATTCCTCAGAGAGAAGTACAGCGACGTTCCATTCGAGCTTATGGTTAGTATCCGCCAGTCGGATCTGTCCAAAGCTATCGAGGTGCTACATGTCGTCAAGTCAAGCTCTAATCACAGACATTTTCAAATCGGAGTTACTAAACGATTTAGACGGCCCGATGCTGGTGTCGTTAGCAATACAAGCGTGGCTCACCAATAACCTTCTGGATGACTTGCTTTACTCGTTTCATCTGAACAACATCACCTATACTCAAACCGATCAATTCCTTCACTTATACATTCGAGGACAACGCTTGAAAGTCCCACTCATCAACTTCATGACAGGAGAGCGCTATGGCCAAGCGTAAAACACCGGACGAGATCTCCAAAGCCAAGGATGACATCATCACTACGCTTTCCATTGCAGCACTCTCTGGAGCCGACAACGCAAAGATCCAACAGATCGCTTATTCGCTTATCGACAGAGCGCCTGGAGCTATGAAGAAAAGCTTCCTGCTTCCTTTGTCTCAAAGTGAAGAAGCGCTGGACATCGTTCTGGAGGAGATGTGTTTCCCTCAGACCGAGAAGTGGATCGGCACTGCCCGCATTAACGATTACGAATACGACATCACCTTGAAGTGGACTGACACTTTGACGTATGTCCAATCGGAAGTCGTTGAACTCATCGCATCACAATTCCTTCAACGTGGTTTCACATCGGGTCGACTTTACCTTCGCTTCACCCATCCTCAATACCGTTTCGAAGATAGCACCAGCGTCTGCATGCAGCACTTCTGTGAGCAAACACAGATGGGCTTGAAAGTTGCCTGACACGACATAAAGCCCGGCATTGCGCCGGGCTTTATGCTCACTCTTTTTTTTGCTGTATTACTCGCCTTTGTTGTCGTACTGACGAAGGCTGGCGTTGGCGTGCAGATACGCCGACTGAGCAATACCGCCGACCAGCGGCAGCATGGTGCGTGGACCAGTACCGATGCGAGCCAGGATTTTGGAAACGATCGCAGGACCTTGCTTGACGCGGGACTTGTCGTAAGTACCGTTAGCACGCTTCAGATCGTTGATCGCGATGCGCAGATCACGCTTGGTTTCGTCCATCCACTTCGCAACATCAGTCAGACCACGAATGATGTCACGGATCTCGCCGAAGCCGCAGACGAAAGTACCTTCAGCGATCTTGGTTTCCGATTTGGTAACCTTGATAGCCGCGTTCAGTACGTTGAGATCGTTATCACCGGCAGAGACGGTGACTACGCTCAGGCCAGGGAACTCGTAGAACTCGTTCGAGCCGTTAGGAGTGCCTTGTGGCAGATCGGCTTCGCTGACTTCCTGACCGCCTTTCAGCTTGTCGGTAACAGTAGCGCCCAGCTTGGCGTACATCTTGACCCAATCACCGGCCAGGAGCTTACCAAAGTTGGTAGCAGTATCCAATGCCTGTTTTGGAGTCAGGGTCTTCTGAGTAGTCTGCAAGTAAGCAGCCCACTTGGGAGCACCGTCGAACTTGTCTTTCTTCAGAGTGCCAGCAGCCTGGTTCTGACGAGAGACCAAGTTATCGCGCATTCTGTAGACGGCGGACTCGGTCTTGCCGTAGTTGTTCATCAAGCCAGTCAGCATCTCGGCCAGCTTAGCGCAAGCGGCTTTGAAAGCTTCCCACATGCGAGCCAGCAGACCTTTCGACTTACCTTCAGTTTCCTGACGGTTCTCGAAGCTGGTCTGATGTACGCC
>Ga0163162_10000533_pt1 | contig 35238 bp, 32 predicted proteins | sample S55metaG_FD_115310 | JGI IMG/M metagenome (GOLD analysis project Ga0163162, IMG submission 115310) | Switchgrass rhizosphere microbial communities from Kellogg Biological Station, Michigan, USA - S5-5 metaG | ecosystem: Host-associated > Plants > Roots > Rhizosphere > Soil | place: USA... | reverse complement strand
CGTAATTTTGAATTGAAGCATATTTACAGCAACTATCTGAAAGTGGAGTCGCCTTATAATACGTATCAACATACAGGCCTGCCCCCTGGCCCCATCTGCACCCCTTCGGAACAGACCCTCCTGGCCGTGCTGAATGCTCCGAAGACCGATTACCTGTTCTTTGCGGCCAAGCCGGATTTTAAAGGCACCAGCTTTGCGGCCACTTTCAAGGAACACCTGGAAAATGCCAATGCTTACCGGAATGAGCTGCATGCCCAGGAAGCGATCCGGGATTCTTTAGAGGCTATTAAGAACGGGAAGTCAGTGCAGGGTGTCGCGGACAGTTCAAAAGGCGGCCAGCCTGCAGGACAGGCGAAAAAAGGGCAGGCTGCACACAGTGAAAAGGCGGCGGCCGGCAACAGTCATAATGTGAAGAAAAAGCCTGCCGGAACCACAAAGCATACGAAGAAGCATCATTGAATGAAATCATACAGCAACTCCTATCATGATCAAGCTCGAGAGGAAAATTTATAGCAGCCGTCCGGTGCGGTGGGCACAGGAGAGGAGCAAGCATATCATCCTCCCCGGGTTCGAAGGTATTCCTTTGTTCGAGGTAGCCACTTTCTTCAACGGCCAGGTGAAGAAAGTCGGATTGAATGACAGGGCCCGTTCCATAGCTTTCAGCTTCCTGACGGCCATCCCTGCCGCCACCATTTTTATCTGCACGCTTATCCCCTACCTGCCCATCGCCCAGCAGATAAAGCGTCAGCTGCTGTACCTGACAAGAGACATCACCCCTAACCAGAATACCTATCTGCTGGTGAGCCAGTTCCTGGAGGATTTTCTGGACAAGCCCCGGGTGGGACTGCTGTCCGTGGGTTTTGTGCTGGCGCTCTTCTATTCTTCCAATGCTATGATGGGCATTATGCGCAGCTTTAATAAATCCCTTATCTACAATACTAAGCGGAATGCGCTGGAGACCCGGTGGATGGCCATCAAGCTGACCTCGCTGGTGCTGTTCATGGTCATCGGCTCCGTCATCATCCTGGTGACACAAGCGGAACTACTGCGCAGCCTGCTGCAATGGATGCATATCCGCAGCCGTAATGCCCGCTGGCTGTTCAAAACTGTCAGGTGGGTGGTGATCATCCCTTTGTTCTATTTCGCCATCGCCTGTATCTATAAATACGGCCCGGCTGTGCATAAACGATGGAAACTTTTCTCCCCCGGCACTTTGCTCGCCACAGCCCTTTCCATCATCATTACCGTGGCCTTTTCCTATTGGGTGAACAATTTCGCTAACTATAACAAGGTGTACGGTTCCATTGGTACTGTCATGATCCTCATGCTCATTATTTACTTTAATTCACTCATACTATTAATTGGTTATGAACTAAATGTAAGCATTCATCACCTCCGTGTCCTTGCGGAAGAGCGAGCGCTGAAGGACGCTGGTGTAAATGGGTCGCCGGTGACGGAAAAGAAGTAGGTTTTTCAAAGGTTTTTACGTAAACTTTAGACAAACCTTGAAATATGAATCGAATCTTCATTACTGGCCTGGTGCTGCCTGCGCTGGGATTATTGTCCTTCTCTCTACTGAATGAAAGCCTGCCTATCGGCGCTCCCATTCCCAAAGCGGATGTACGGGTGAAAGATGTTTCCGGCAAGGAACTGAACCTGCAGGAAGCCAGGCAGACCAACGGGCTGCTGGTGATGTTCACCTGCAACACCTGCCCATATGTGATCCGCAACCAGTCGCGGACCAATGAGATCTGCAAATATGCCCAAGCCAACAAAGTGGGTGTTGTGCTGCTGAACGCCAATGAAGGGGATCGCTCCGGCGGCAATTCCTTTGCGGAGATGCAATCCTATGCCAAATCCCAGAGCTATCAGTGGGTCTATGCGGTGGATGATAAAAGCGTCCTGGCGGATGCCTTCGGCGCCAGCCGTACTCCGGAATGCTACCTGTTCGATAAAGGCGGCAAGCTGGTGTATCACGGGGCCATTGACGATAGCCCGGGCGATGCCGGTCAGGTAAAGCGGCATCATTTGAAAGCAGCGATCGATGAGACCCTGCAGGGTAAGGAAGTGTCGCTGAAAGAGACCAGGTCGGTGGGTTGTTCGATCAATCGGGGATGAATCTCCTAATTGGAAGGTGCGATCATTTCTTTTATGGCCAGACCTACCTGGGGTTCCGTCAGCTGCCTGTCATAGAACCTCCGGAAATGTGTCTTATTGTTGATGAACAGGGAGGATGGTATGCCGCCGGTCCATCGCTTGTCGATGCGTGGGCAGAAGTAGTCGGCATCGGTCTCGTTGAGCCAGGCAATGGTGGCTTTGTAGGCATTTTTCCCCGCAAAGGAAGCGATGCGGACGGGATAATAATCAGGGAGGTCCAGGCTGACCAGGACCAGCTCCACGCCCTGCTGTTTGTATTTTTCCACCGAGCTTTGAAAATAGGGTATCTCCTTATTACAGGGGACACAGAAGGTGGCCCAGAAATTTATGATGAGGGGATGGTCGGCCTTTGCAATATAGGATTCGAGGTCGGTGACCTTCCATTTAAGAATAACGGGGGTGTCGGCGGTCGTAGGGCGCGCCAGCATAGTAAATGATAATAATATGGTAAGGAGGGTTTTCATATCGGGCCTACGGCCCGGGTTTATTTAGACTCTAAACTATTGTCCTTCGGACGACCTCGCTGTGCTCGGTCCTAACATACCCCTACTCCACTCTTTAGCCAATTCCCTGTATTGCCCTTCCGGCAGGCTCCGCTGATCATAGTGCCCGGCGGCATGCTTCTGGCGAAAAGCCTCATACAAGCTGACAGCGCATGCTACGGAAATATTCAAAGATTTGATGATACCCACCTGGGGGATGATGAAGTTGCCGTCAGAAAGGCCTCTGATCTCCTCGCTGACACCGGCATGCTCATTGCCGAAGACCAGGGCTACCCGCTGGGTGAGATCGATGTCATAAAGTCCCACCGCCTCGCTATCCAGGTGGGTGGTAAAGATCCTGTCATAGTTGCTGCGCAGTCGTGCAAAACATTCCACGGCATCTGAGAACTGGTGGACGGTGAGCCAGTTGGCCGCGCTGCTGCTGCTTTTGGCGCCCCATTTCTTATGACGGGGGATCCGGGTGTTCAGCACATAGATCTCCTGTACCCCTACGGCATCACAGGTGCGCATGACGGCTGAGATATTATGAGGATCAAATACATTTTCCAGGACGACAGTGATGCCGGCCTGGCGTTTATCCAGGACCTTCAGGATCCTTTCTTCTCTTTCTGGGGTCATAGGGGCAAAATTACGCCAAAATCCCGCACGGCGGGATTGTCCTGGCCGGAGGCCAGCCTGCTTTGCTTTTGTAATTATTTTAAGTTACTTTAGCTCTCTCTAATATCCTACTGACCATGATCAAAAAAACACTTAAGATCACAGGTATCATCCTGTTGGTGCTCATCGCCACCGCTGTAGCTATCCCCATTCTTTTTAAAGGGAAGATCACCCGCCTGATCAAAGAACAGATCAACAAGAACATCGCGGCCAAAGTGGATTTCTCGGACGTCGACCTTTCCCTGTTCCGGAACTTTCCCCGATTGTCTGTAGCGCTGGACAGCCTGCGGGTGACGGGTATCGATGAATTTGCCGAAGATACGCTGGTCTCGGCGCAGCGGATCAATGTGGCCCTGGACCTGTTCAGCGTCTTTGGCAGTGAGATGAAGATCCATTCCATCCGGGTGGACCAACCGCGGGTACACGCTATTGTACATAAGAACGGGCATGCGAACTGGAGCATCACCCTGCCGGATACGGCATCCGCCAAAACGGCCACCGCACCTTCCAAACCATTCAAAATGGCGCTGCAGCAATATGCGATCACGGACGGATATGTCAGCTATAAGGATGACAGCAGCCATATGAGCTGCGAGATCTCCGGTCTGAACCATTCGGGCAAAGGAGATTTCACCTCGGACGAGTTCGTCCTGCAGACCAGCACACAGACGGCTGCGCTCAGCTTCAACTACGGAGGCATCCCTTATCTTATCCGTACCCGCGCCAATGTGGGGGCGGACTTCAACATCGACAACAAAGTAAACAAATACACTTTCAAGGTCGACGATCTCACTGTCAACGACCTGAAGCTGCACACGGAAGGCTTTTTTCAGCTGGTGAATGACAGCACCTATGATATGGACATCCGGTTCAATGGTCCTTCCCTTGATTTCAAGAGCATCCTTTCCCTGGTGCCTGCCATGTACACAAAAGATTTTGCGGGTATCAAGACAAGCGGACAAGCCAGCCTGGCGGGTTTTGTAAAAGGCAGGTATGACAGCAAACATATCCCGGCTTATCATGTGGACCTGGGGGTGAAGAATGGCTTCTTCCAATACCCCGACCTGCCCAAGCCCGTAAAAAATATCAACCTGGCATTGAAGATGGACAACCCCGACGGGGTCACCGACCACACGGTCGTGGAGATACCGCAGGGACATATCGAAATGGAAGAGACGCCATTCGACTTCCGGATGCTGCTGAAGACGCCGGTGAGCGACCCGTATATCGATGCAGCCGCCAAAGGGAGATTGGACCTGGCGAAAGTGGCTCAGTTCGTGAAGTTAGAGGGAGGCACCCGTCTGGCCGGCGTATTGAATGCAGATATGCATGTCCGGGGCAATCTTTCCGCCGTACAAAAACAGCAGTATGAAAAATTTGACGCCGGCGGCACGCTGGGCCTTACCAGCTTCGCCTATGCCTCGACGGCCTACCCTACGCCCATAAGCATTGATGATCTGCTGCTGACCTTCAATCCGAAGAACGTCACATTAAATGAGCTGAAGGGCGGCTATGGCAAGACTCATTTCGAAGCGGCCGGCGTGCTGAATAACCTGCTTGCCTATATGCTTCAGCACAAGGCACTGGACGGCTCGCTGAATGTAAAGGCGGACGTGGTGGACCTGGACCAGCTGATGGGAACCTCCGGCACCAGTGGAGCGACGGGCACCAGTGGAAGCACCGGAGTGAAAACGGATACCGCCGCGGTACATCCTACGGCTGCCGGGGAAGCGTTTGCCGTCCCTGCAAATATCAATTTTGCGCTCCATGCAGGAGTGGACCAGATCCATTATGGCAACCTGGACCTGCGCCAGGTGTCAGGCAACCTGCGGATCGCCGACGAGACGGTGAAGCTGGAGAATGTGCGGGCAGACGGGCTGGACGGGGTGATGATCCTCAATGGTGCTTATTCCACGAAGATCAGCAAGAAAACGCCCGTATTCGCCATGTCCTATGACCTGCAAAAGCTGGATGTGCAGAAGACCTTTTATGCTTTCAACTCCGTGCAGAAGCTGATGCCTGCAGGTAAATATATCGCGGGGAAGTTCAGCAGCAAGCTGACGGTGGACGGAACGCTGGGAGGTGACATGAAACCGGACCTCAACTCTCTGAACGGTAATGGCAGCCTGCTGCTGGTGGACGGGGCGCTGAAAGATTTTGCGCCTACGGACAAGCTGGCGCAGACACTGCACCTGGATCAACTAAAGGACATTCCCGTCAAAGATATCAAAACTACTTTTTCCTTTAAGAACGGTCGTGTAATAGTAGACCCCTTCCACGTAAAAGTAAAGGACATCGATATGGAAGTAGGCGGTTCTCACGGCTTTGATCAAACGCTGGATTATGATGTGGCGATGAAGCTCCCCCGCAGCCTGCTGGGAGGACAAGCCAACAATGTGGTGAATGACCTGGTGGCGAAGGCCGGGTCAAAGGGTGTCAATGTCAGGATGAATGACCAGGTGGCGCTGCCGGTGAAGGTGGGCGGCACCATGACCAGCCCTGTCCTGAAGATGGATCTGAAAAGTGCGCTGGCAGGTTCGGCGGGTGGTTTGAAGCAGCAGGCGACCGACCTGGTAAAAGCCAGGGTAGACAGCGCGAAACAGCAGCTGAAGGATACGGCACAGGCGGTGGGCAAGCAGGCATTGAAGGATGCCGGCGCCGCCCTGAAGAACCAGCTCCTGGGAAATAAGGATACGACGGGTAAAAAAGCCGAGACCGTGGATGACACGAAGAAAAAGGCCCAGGAGGCGGGGAAGGGGCTTCTGAACGGATTATTTAAGAAAAAATCGTGATAAGATTTATTGCCGTGCCTGACGGCACGGGATTATTTAGACTCTAATCTATTGTCCTTCGGACACGTGTAATTTTTTGTAAATTTACAAAAAATTACACGTTGATGTTGATGTCTCTTAATTTGCACAATCCCCGGCCTGTTCAGTATGAGGACGAGGATACAACAGTGCTCACCACGCCTGACGATCCGTTCAGCCTCATCGTATGGAACGATGAGGTCAACACGTTCGAATGGGTGATACAGACCCTGATGGAAGTATGCGGGCACTCTTTGGAGCAAGCCGAGCAGTGCGCCATGATCATCCATACCAAGGGTAAGTATGCAGTCAAGCAGGGCTCGTATGACGAGCTGAAACCCCAATGTGACGCGATCACGGAACGGGGCATTGGCGCCACCATCGAAGAGATCGCCGGCACTTAACCCGGCCGGCCTTCCGGCAGGCTACCTGAACTTATGCCACTATTTGCATTAGACCAAGAAATGATCTTTCCCCCCGTCGCGCTTGCCGAACCTGATGGCTTGCTGGCAATCGGGGGGGACCTTTCCAAAGAGCGGCTGCTGCTGGCCTATCACAATGGCATTTTCCCCTGGTATGAAGGCAAGCATATCCTCTGGTGGAGCCCCGACCCCAGGTTTGTCCTTTTTCCCGATGAATTGAAAGTAAGCAAGAGCATGCGCCAGCTGATCCGCCGTGAGACGTTTGTCTTTACCATCAATAAGGCTTTCAGTGAAGTGATCGCGAACTGCAGGACCATTGCCCGGAGAGGGCAGGACGGCACCTGGATCACGGAGGAAGTAAAGGATGCGTATGGAAAATTGCACAAGGAGGGCTATGTCCACAGTGCGGAGGCCTGGTTGAATGGAGAGCTGGTAGGCGGACTTTATGGCGTTCGCCTGGGAAAAGCTTTTTTCGGGGAGAGCATGTTCAGTAAGTACAGCAACGCCAGTAAATATGCTTTTATATGTTATGTCGAACAGCTGCGCAGCGAGGGTGTGGAGCTCATCGACTGCCAGGTTTATACGGAGCACCTGGAAAGCCTGGGGGCCAGGATGATACCCAGATTCGACTTTATTCAGCGCATTGGTCAGCTGGGAGTTTGAAGATTGATCCTTTTGTACGGCCATTTTTCCACATGCTGGTACACTAAGCCCCGCATATAGTCATTTTCGGGATAAGGCGTAAGAAAGGCTTTCAGCTCGCCCGCATCCACGGGGCTATTCTCACGACCCCAGGATTGGTCGGCCGGCAGGTAGCCCATACCGTAAAAGCGTCCCTGTTCCACCAGGATACAGCTCTTTTCTTCCGGATGACGGCCTTCGTCCACCAGGGTAAAGGTGGGCAGACTTTTTATCAATCCATCGACGGCCTGCTGCACACGCTGGTTATAGGATCCGGGAGGTTCCTTGTGCTCGCAGGCGCCCTGGCAGTATTGTTCTTTCACTCCCTGGCAGGGCCCCTCCCCTTTTTCGATAAAGCAGAGGCGGGGACAAAGCTGGAATTGCCGGATCAGTTTCCAGAGGATGTTCTGCCCCTCCCACAGCTGGCAGAACGTATAGATAGGAGTCAGCTGCTTCCGCCGCTTCTCCAATACCAGCCTCGTATAGCCGCTGCGGTCTTCGAAGACATACAAGCCATAGGTCTGCTCAAAGCGTTTGAGGCTGCGGTTATGGGCCGGCCAGAGCCGGCGGATCTCGATACATTCCAGGAGGAAGGCCATCAGCTCAGTGCCGGTGGTCTCATGGGAGATAGAGTAGATATTACGGAGGAAATCCTGTTTCTGGCGGCCGGGTTTGTTATTTGAAAAATGGCTGCTGACGCGGCTGCGGATGTTCTTCGCTTTGCCTACGTAGATCACTTTGCCTTTCTGGTCATGGAAATAGTACACCCCGGGTGATTCGGGCAGGCGTTCCAGTTGGACGGCAGGCAAATTGGACGGAAGGTATTGTTCCCGGCTATTGCCCTTCAGCATGCTGCGGATATGCTCCAGGCCTCCTGCCTGCAGGATCTTTTCGAAGAGCAGGACGGTGGCGTCGGCGTCCCCGCCGGCCCGGTGGCGATTGGGAATGGAGATTCCCAGGTGGCTGCAGATATTGCCCAGGCTATAGCTGGGTGCGCCGGGAAAGGTCTTACGGCTCAGGCGGACAGTACAAAGCTTTTTGGCGTCGATGTCCAGGCCGCAGGCTTTCAGCTGGTGTTTGATAAAGGAGTAGTCGAAGTTGACATTGTGAGCGACGAAGACGGCGCCGGCGAGCCACTCATGTACGACTTCTGCTATCTCATTGAAATAGGGCGCATCGGATACCATTTCGTCATTGATGCCGGTAAGGGACTGCACGTAGCGGGGTATGGGCATACCTGGGTTTACGAGGGTCTCATACCGCCGAAGCTCCCGGATTCCATCGTGTAACACAATAGCAACTTCTGTTATAGCGTTATTCGTAGCATAACCGCCGGTGGTTTCAATATCAACTATCGCGTACATTTCCGGATTCCTTTTGAGGCTTAACTTGAGCTATAAAGGTAAAAAGAAAGTTTCGGTTAACCCCAATCCCTACCTTCTACGAAAACGTGTATTTAAGACCCGTTTTTCCGCACCCTTTGCTGAAAGACCCATTTACTAACCCCAAAATCCAGTCCGATGGAAAAAATTCACTTTTTCAAGTTTAAGGTATCCGAGAGCACCGTACTGACCTTTGTTACGGCGCTCCTTTATTTCTGTGCGATCATGGCGTTTGCTTACCTGTTTACGATGTCCTAGCGGTCTACGGCCCGCAGGCTGGTGAACGGCCGAAAAATGTACATCTTGTTGAAAAAGAAGGAATAAGGTCTAAAACAGTCCAGAAAACCCTAAAAATGACCAAAAAATCGGTCGAAAATTTTAGAATCTGGAAAATCGAACTATCTTTGTATCCAGATATCTGATAGTCGACTACTCCTTTCGACAACCTATAGCACGAGCAAAGATTTTCGATAGGCCTTCTTCCTTCTACACGCCAAGATCTTCAGAGAAACCAATCGCGTACCGAACAACGTCCGATCCCCTACGAATTCCACCTTTAATCAGCTTGGTTTCACCCTAAAAAATTAAATTATGAAAAAGATCTCCACTTTTCACATTGGCGAAACTGCCAAAACTGTATTGTTAGCACTTGGTTTTATCGGATTAGTTATGTTCTTGTCTTACCTGTATTGGTTTGCATAGGCGCAGCACCTGTCCGTCATATATATATATTTGATTCCCCCGTTAAGGGGGAATTTTTTTTTTGCCTACTTTTGCATCCCATTTAACGGAAGAAAATTCATGGAATTAAGCAAGAACTACATACCCGCCGAAACAGAGGAAAAATGGAGCGAACATTGGCAACAGCAGCGTTATTTCAACAGCAAGCCCGATGGACGGCCCGCTTTTACGGTGGTCATCCCTCCCCCGAATGTAACGGGTGTGCTGCATATGGGACATACCCTGAATGAGACGGTGCAGGATATCCTGGTCAGGAAGGCCCGTATGAGCGGCTTTAATGCCTGCTGGGTACCGGGAAGCGACCATGCCTCCATCGCCACGGAAGCCAAGGTAGTAGGAATGCTGAAGGAACGGGGCATCGATAAGAACCAGCTGACCCGTCCCGAATTTATGGAATATGCTTATGAATGGAAGGACAAATACGGCGGTATCATCTATTCGCAGATCCGCAAGCTGGGCTGCAGCGTAGACTGGGACAGGGTGGCCTTTACCATGGACCCGGACTACTACAAGGCCGTGATCAGGATCTTTATCGATCTGTACCAGCAGGGGTTGATCTACCGTGGGGCAAGGATGATCAACTGGGACCCCCAGGCGAAAACAGCCCTCAGCGATGAAGAAGTAGAATACAAGGAAGACCAGGGCATTCTCTACCATGTACAATACAAGGTACAGCATGCGGATGGCAGTCCTTATGCGGCTATCCCTTCGCTGACCGTCGCCACCCAGCGTCCCGAAACGATCATGGGCGACACGGCTATTTGCGTCAATCCTACTGACGAACGTTACCAGGGACTGGTGGGGAAGTTTGCCGTCGTACCCATGGTGAACAGGCCCATTCCCATCATCTTCGATGAATATGTCGATAAAGAATTCGGTACCGGCGCATTGAAAGTAACGCCGGCCCATGATATCAATGATTATAATTTAGGACTGAAACATGGCCTGCCCATCATCGACACGTTGAACGAGGATGGTACGCTCAGCGCCGCGGCCGAGGTCTTTGTCGGCATGGATCGATTTGCAGCCCGTAAGGCGGTGGTCGGCCGGCTGCGCGAGGACGGGCTGCTGGTGAAAGAAGAGCCGCATATGACGCGCATCGGCTTCTCCCAGCGTACCAATGCCGTCGTAGAGCCCCGTATTTCCACCCAATGGTTCGTGAAGATGGCGGCGCTGGCGGAGCCTGCCCTGAAGGCAGTAACAGAAGGGCATATACGCATTCATCCGGGCGATAAGTTTCTCGCCACCTATAAATACTGGCTGGAGAATGTAAAGGACTGGTGTATCTCGCGGCAGCTGTGGTGGGGCCAGCAGATCCCCGCCTGGTATGCGCCGGACGGGACTTTCCAGGTGGCCGCTACCCGGGAAGAAGCGTATGAACAATGCCGCCTTACAGCCGGGGGTACGCCCGCTTACAGCATTGACCAGCTACGGCAGGATGATGATGTGCTGGATACCTGGTTCTCTTCCTGGCTGTGGCCGATGGAAGTTTTCAAAGGCGTGACCAACCCCGGCAACCCGGATATTTCCTACTACTACCCTACCTCGGTACTGGTGACAGGACAGGATATCATTTTCTTCTGGGTAGCGCGGATGATCATGGCCGGGCTGTACTTTTATAAGGATGATGTGCCCATGGAGCAGCGCATTCCTTTCAGGGATGTTTATTTTACGGGCATGGTAAGGGATAAACAGGGCCGCAAGATGAGCAAGAGCCTGGGTAACTCACCCGACCTGCTGGGCCTGATCGATAAATACGGGGCGGACGCCACCCGTTTTGGCATCATGATCTCCTCCCCTGCCGGCAACGACCTGTTATTCGACGAGGCGGCGCTGGAACAGGGCCGCAATTTCAATAATAAGTTGTGGAATGCGCTGAAGCTGGTGAAGGGCTGGGAAGGCAGGCTGCAGGAAAGCGCCGCTACCGACGCGGGTTTTGCCGTCAGGTGGTTTGGCAACAGGCTGCAGGAAGCCCGTATGGAGATCGAGCAGCTCTTTTCGGAATTCCGGCTGAGCGAAGCATTAAAGACGATCTATTCGCTGATATGGGACGATTTCTGCAGCTGGTACCTGGAATGGGTGAAGCCCGGTTTCGAGCAGCCCATGGACGCTGCTATCTACGGTCACACGATCCGCTATTTCGAGCAATTGGTGCAGCTGCTGCATCCATTTATGCCTTTCATTACAGAGGAATTATACCACCTGCTGGCACAGCATAGCGACGACCTTTGTGTCCGCCAGTTCATGCCCGTGGAAAAGCCCGATGCAGCTGTCCTGGCCCAGGGAGCGTTGCTGAAGGAGGCGATCACCGCCATCCGGGATGCACGTAACAAAGCGCAGATCAAGCCAAAGGAATCTATCAACCTCCATATTCAATCGGAACAGGAAAAGGTCTATCAATTGATCTTCTCCATCCTGTCCCGCCAGGTGAATGCAAAGGATATTGCTATTACAAAAGAAATGATCCCCGGCACCCTGACCGTGGTTACCGGTAAGGACAAGTTCTACATCGGTACGGACCAGGTGGTGGATACGGCTCATCAGAAGGAGGAGCTTGAAAAAGAGCTGATCTACCTGAAAGGGTTCCTGGAATCCGTGAATAAGAAGCTGGGCAATGAAAGGTTTGTGCAAAATGCAAAGCCCGAGGTCGTTGCAGTCGAGCGGAAAAAACAGGAAGATGCGCTGGAAAAGATCAGGACGATCGAAGAAAGCCTGGCGCAGATCGGGTAGACGACGTGTAGCATATGCGCAGTCCATGGTGCAGATAAGTCCGTAGCATTCCTACTCATAGATCTTCGCTGCCGGCCTTGCGCTGTATCCCTGCGATAAGATATTCAGCGGCAGGATCAGCTCCCACTGGTTGGGTCCTCTGCCATCGATGTCCACGTCCACGAGACGGCTGTACCTGATGCCGAAGCTAATGGGCAGCTGGTTCCACCATTTCGTATCGAAGAACATTTCCAAACCATAGGACCGGAAAGGGATCTGGACCGTGCTGCCATTGGTCCGGAAGAAGGTGCCTTTCATATCATCATAAAAGCAATTGGCGCGAACCCGGAGCAGGTAGATCATATTGGCAAAGCCTGCATCGGGATAAAGCAGGGGAAAATGATAGTTGGCGGTCAGCCGGTACATTTGATAAAGATTATAGGCCGCATAGCCCCGCGCCCAGGGGAAGCCGTCGGAAAATCCTCCTCTTCCGGCTTTGTCCCTACCCTGCCAGGCCGCGCCCAGCTGCAGACTGTGGGTGAGGTCGATCCCGGGGAGGTAGAGATACCCCGAAGCCAGGAATTGATGAGCAGGCAATGAGCCGGTGATGGAGTTGTCATAGAGGACATAGAGGGTCTGGGCCAGCCGGGGGTATATCTGAGCCGTAGCTTTCTGGATCTGATTCGTAAAGTTCAGGTAGCTGCGCAGGTAGGTGAAATGCCTGTCCAGGCCTGAATCCTTATAGAGGCCCTGATAATATTGCCGGGTATAGACCAGGTCGGTCCCGAATTGCAGGTTGGTTAAGCTCCGGCCATGGGACCAGCTGAGGGGGATGCTATACCCGCCATAGGCATTGACCTCGTTGAAATAGGCTTTCCCGGTGTTCGTCAGCCTGTTGCGATCGAAGACATAATTCAGACCGATATCCAGCCAGGGAAAGAGGGCGCCATAGGTAGCGTCTACCCCTACCTGTTTGTATTTCTCATTGCGGTTGTAATCGAAGAACACTTCCGACTGCAGGGTATTGAGGATATTCTCGCTGACCAAAGAAAATGTATAGTCGGGATCGGAGATATAGGGTCTCCAGCTGTGGAAATTGAAAATCCGGAAGGATGAGGGGTATTGTTTCACCGCGTAGTTGCCTGTCCCGATCCTGTCCAGGAGGCGGGAGGGACCTTTACCGAGGCTGTCCATGCCCTGGTCGGCCAGGGGCAGTTCCCAGCCATCGATGGTCAGGGGCTCCAGTCCCAGCTGGGTGCGGGATGCGGTGTCTGTGCAATAGCCTACAGCCGTAAAAGCGCTCCATGCATAGTGTCCATCCGCGGCATGAAAGCCATAGTCACCTGTGGCAGGTTCGCCATGTGGAAGGCGTACCCTGAAAAGATGGTTGCCAGTGAAGCAATAGACCCTGTCCTGATTCTGGCGGCTGGCGGTGAACCAGACCGTATCGCCCTGCACCGAGGGAAAGGCGATCGCCTGGTAGCTGAAAGGGAGGAGGGGGTGGACCGCCCCGTCGGCGAGATCCACCAGTACCAGGGTCATCTCCCCTCTGGTATTACGAACGGCCGAGACCAGCTGGCTCCTGCCATAGAATTTAGGGTAGGTATAAAAAAGAGAATCGCGGTTGGGCAGCTGTTTTTCCACGGCTCCCGTTCCGGCGTTCAGCAGGTGGACGGTGGATTGGCCATCTGTGGCGACCTGCACGGCCACGACCTGGTTTCCGTCCGGGGAGATATCGGGAGCAAAATACCGGCTCCTGGCAGTAAGGCGGCTATCCTCGCCCGTGGTGGCGTCCATGATGCGGATGACACTGTAGTCCCGCCAGGACCAGCGTGGGTCCTTCTCATAGGCGGCATAGACGATGCGGTTGTCCCGATAGGAGAAATAGTCGTCGATGGCAATGGCGCGGGTGCGCAGGGTATGTTCTTTATTCCGGCTCAGGTCACGGACTACAAACGCCGGAATGCGTCTGTAGCTGCTGCTGAGATAAAGGAGGCTATCCTGCCCGATGAAGTGGGGAAACTGCTGGTCACCCTGGAAATGGCGGTGGGCGCGTGCAAATTCTTCGGCAGCGGCTTTATCGGCGTGCGGAGGCTCCGACGCTTTAAAATGGTCAAGGGCCTCTTCACGGAATTGTGTAAAGGGGATGGAGGCATATCTTTTGACAGCAGCCTGCAGGGGAAAGAACAGTCCCCGGAAGGAGGCGGCATCCAGGGTAACATTTTTCCAGAAGTCATCGCCGTAGCGCTCCCGGCCATAGGCCACGAGCATATAGCCCAGCGGGTAATGGTCGGGGATATAATCCCGGTAGGAGCCGTTGCGCAGTTTCATCCAGGAGTAGCGCTTGCCTGCTGCCCAGAGGGAGCGGTAGCTATTGAAAAAGAAAGGAAGGCGTCCCCTGCCCTGGTCGCTTACCAGGGTCTCCTGGTAGACGGCGTCGCCTTCCCAGAACCAGTTGGGGATGGACAGGCTATTGGCGAGCGCCTGACCACCTTCGCCGAAGAGATAATAGAACCCTTTGGAGAGGCCGATGCGGTAATTATTATATTGTTGTACGTGGCGGTATTCGTGGATGGCCAGGGTCTTTTGCCAGGGCAGGCTGCCCAGCTCGAGGCTGTTCTGTTCGGGAGTGAGCTGAAATTCGCTCCGAAAAGGGGCGAGGCCTACATAGCCGTTGGGAATTATGGTCTGATTTTGGAATACAATATTGATCTTGCGTTGGCGCCCGCCGATGGTGGGCAGTGTAGTGCGGCTGAGGGTGTGAACGATGGCGGCCACTTCCCGGGCACGGAGGTCCAGGCCCCGGGGAAAGATGATGCGGGCAGTGTCCGTATTGATCTGTTGCCAGTGAAGGGAGGGAGGGTTGCCGCCAAATTGCTGGGCGGAGAGGCCGGTTGTAAGGAGCAAGGCAAACAGGAGAAGGAACAGGCTGCGGAAGCTCATGTACTATCGCTTTAGATAGCCCTGAAATTACGTATAAGTTTGGAAGTAATATAAATAAGAGAAACGCTTATTTTCGTTTGTGAATATGAACCGAGCCAAATTCTCCTGACGGGACCTTGATTCGTTGATTGCCGCCGTCATTGGATTCCTGGTTATTCAACTCTGGGCCCGTCACAGCGGGATCGGGGTATCGCCGGACTCGGTGGTGTATATGAGCACGGCCGCCAATATCCGGCATCATGGCGCCATCAACGATTTTACGGGGACGCCGATGATGGATTTCCCCGCCGGGTATCCTGTCTTTCTCAGCGGCATCATGCTGGTGACAGGGCTGGAGCCCATGCAATTCGCGACAGCGCTGAACGGGCTGCTGTTCGGTGTGCTGATCTTTTTATCGGGGTGGATGATGGAACGGTTCAGCCACCACAACAGGGTGTATAAGATCATCCTGCTGAGCGTCATCATCCTGAGCCCCTGTCTGTTGGAAGTATATTCGATGGTATGGTCGGAAACTTTATTCCTCCTGTTGTCGCTGTTGTTTATCCGGACTGCCCGCAGATACCATATCACCCATAGCATCGAGGCGATGGCTTTGCTGGGCGTCATAGCGGCCGTGGCCTGTGTGATGCGTTATGCCGGCATCAGCCTTGTCCTGCTGGGGGGCTTTCTCATGATCACGGACAGGGGAACGACCTGGGGCAAAAAGATGTTGCATATCATTTTATTTGGGCTGATCAGTATTTCCCTGGCCGCCTTGAATGTATTCCGCAACCACCTGGTAACGGGGACGCTGACGGGCTACCGGGAAAAGGCAGTGACGAGCCTGGGTAAGAACCTCGAGTATTTCGGGAGTGTCTTTTGCGACTGGCTGCCTTTCTTTGACGACCCTTATAAATACCCCGCGCTGGTGGGTGTTGTCTGCCTGCTGGTATGCCTGGCCGCCTATCTCTACCGGCTGATACGGCAGCATGATGAATATTCCTATGACCAGATCGCCACTTCCTATTTTCTTGTATATGCTTTTTTCCTGCTGATCATTGCCAGCGTATCCCGGTTCCAGCACCTGGACAGCCGGCTGATGTCGCCCCTGTTCATACCCTGGCTCTGGGGCAGCAGCAGCTGGATACCATCCGTGATGGCGCGCGTGGAGCAGCGCAAACGCCGGTGGCTGGCGGGGTTGGCCCTGGTGGGAGCGGCCTGCATGGAATATGGACAGTGGGACCTGTACAAATTCAACTGGAATGGGATCCATTATGCAGGGATCCCAGGCTATACCGAGGATTCATGGACGAAGTCGCCGACTATGGACTTCGTGCGGAAGAACCAGGAGCTGATGCGGTCCGTTCCGGTCTATTCGAATGCTTATGAGGGAATCTGGTTCTTCACGGGCCTGGTTGTCGACCTCATCCCTCATAAAGACCTGCCCTGGGACATCAAAGACCTGATGAAGGAGGATCAATTCTATGTCGTCTGGTTTGACGACGCCCTCAACACCGACCTTTTAACCATCGAGACCATCTCGCAATCCAAGCATCTGGAGAAGGAATATCATTTCAATGATGGGGCGGTTTATTATTTCACGACGCAAGCGGGGACGCATTGATGCTGCTGTTGTTACTATCCTTAGCTATCGCGCCGGGCATCGCCATCAGCCTGTTCGTCTATTCCTTCCGCAGATTGGGCAAGGGTTCGGTGCGGCAGCTGATCGTCTCGTTCCTGCTGGGGATGTGCGCGACGATACCGCCTTTTCTCATCCAGTTCGCGGCGGGGGATGTGCGGGATGAATCTTACCAGTACTCCATTCTTTCTTTTGCCTGGTATGCTTTTATTATCGTGGCCTTTACCGAGGAGGGCAGCAAATATCTTGTCCTGCGCTGGTATGCCTATCCGCTGAAAAGTTTCCAGGAGCCTTTTGACGGGGTGGTCTATTCGGTGATGATCGGGATGGGCTTTGCCACGGTGGAGAATATAGAATATGTATCGAAATTCGGCCTGGAGACCGGTGTAGCCCGTATGTTCCTGTCGGTGCCGGCACACGCTTCATTTGCCGTGCTGATGGGATATAATGTGGGGCTGGCGAAATTCCGGCCGGAGCGGAAGGCCCGGCTGATGTGGAAGGGACTGGCGATCGTCGTGCTCCTGCATGGGAGCTTTGATCTCTTTCTTTTTCTCCAGCAGAGCCGGTCTGTCAGACGTTATATTTCGGAAGGCATCCTGTCGTTTGGCGCCTTTGCCAGCTTTTATATAGCGGTGCGGCAGGCATGGAAGGCTATCCGGCTGCATGCAGCGCGGGAGGAAGAGGATCAGGACGAAGAGGAAGAAAAGTTGTAAAATTCTATACCTTTGCGTTCCTGAATATAATTATGGAACCATTTATCTCTTTTCGTTTTGCAGACCTGGACGACATCAATACCATCGGATTTTTAGCGCAGCAGATCTGGCCCGTGACATACGGGGAGATCGTTCCTGCCGCTCAGCTGGAGTATATGTTGAAGCTGTTTTATAGTCCTGTCTCGCTGAGAAAGCAGATGACAGAGGATAAACACCGGTTCATGATGGTGGAAGACGGGGATGAAGCCGTTGGGTTCGCTTCCTGGGCGCCCACAGAAGAGCCGGGGGTGTTCAAACTGCATAAGCTGTATGTCCTGACGGGAAGACAGGGGAATGGCAGGGGGAAGGCGATGCTGCATTTTATCTTCGATGATATACGGGCGCAGGGCGCGAAGGTGCTGCGGCTAAATGTCAATCGCTATAACAAGGCGCGGCTGTTCTATGAGAAAATGGGGTTCAGTGTTGTCCGGGAGGAGGATGTAGCTATCGGGAATGATTATTTCATGAATGATTATGTGATGGAAGTGCCGGTGTAGATCATTATTCTTCTTCCAGGCCCATGGCGGCACGTTTCATTTTCCGGGTGGTGTCGTGGCCAAGATATTTTTCGATACGGCGTTCTACCAGATAAATGACGGGTGTAAGTATGATGGCCATGACGAACTTATAGGCATAATTCACCAGGCAGATGGCCAGCACCTGCTGCCAGCTCCAGTTATTGCCCAATTTAAAAGCAATATAGAGTACGATAAAGCTATCCACCAGCTGAGAGATGACGGTGGACCCGGTGGCCCTTAGCCAGACGTACTTTTCTCCAGTAAGTTTTTTTATCTTGTGGAAGACAGTGACATCCACGATCTGGCTGACGAGGAATGCGGTGAGTGAGCCCAGTATGATCCACATTCCCTGGCCGAAAATACCATTGAACGCATCCTGCATATTGGGAATATTGCTGTCTTTCTTAGTGCCGATCCAGAAGTCCGCGGGCGGGATGTGTATTGCCGCATAGAACATAATGAATGCATAGGTGATCAGCGCCACTGCTGTATAAGATATACGCCGAACGGCCTTCGGACCATAGTATTCATTCACGATATCTGTCATGACAAATTCCAACGGCCATAGCAGGACGCCGCAGGTAAGATTGAATGCAAGCCCCTGCTGTCCGAAGAGAGTGAAATGTGCTGGCTGCCATCCCAGCAGCTTTTCCAGAGAAAAGATCTTACCGCCTATGCATTCCGCAATAAGGGCATTGGCGACGAAAAACGCCGTGAAAGAAAGAAATAAGCGGGTAGGTTTATCTTTAAGTATTCCGTGGATCATATATGAACGAATAAGAAGACCAATTGGATGATTAAAAAGATCAGATTTACGATCCACAGCCAGGCTGGAACATCCAGTGGCCCCTTTTTGAATACCCATGCCACGAGCAGCCAGCAATTTACTAATATATTCACCAGGATGGCCATAATATATCCCAGCACAATGATGGTCGAAGCCACATCTCCTTCAGGGACCTTTGGTAAATACTGTTCCAGGGAGGTCAGCACAAAGCAGATATTACAGATAAATGCCACCCTGGAGAGAAGTCTCAATAATCTCATATTTGCCCAAAAATCAGTATTTCTGGGCAAAATACCATTATTTTGCCGGGAATAATTCATCCGAAAATATGAACTCTCCGTTTCTGAAAAAAGCGCTGCCTCATATCCTGGCCATTGTTGTTTTTTTAGTTGTCGCCATCGTCTATTGCAAGCCTGCCCTGGAGGGGCTGGTAGTCAACCAGCATGATACTTTAGGGTACAAAGGTATGGCGCAGCAGTCTTTTGAATACAAGGAAAAGTACGGTCATTATCCCCTTTGGACGGAGAGTATGTTTGGCGGCATGCCGGCCTACTCTATCGCGATGGAACAGCAGACTAAAATTGCGCCGGGCTACCTCACTTATGTACTTAACCTTGGATTACCGGCACCCATCAGCTATTTTTTTGTAGCCTGCGTATGTTTTTATTTCCTCACGCTGGTGCTGCGGATCAACCCCCTGATCGGTGTGATGGCTTCGCTGGCATATGCTTATGCCACTTATGACCCCATCATCGTCGTCGTAGGCCATGTCACCAAAATGCAGGCCATTGGTTATGCGCCGGGTGTCATTGCCAGCCTGCTGTTGATCTATCAGCGTAAATGGCTCTGGGGTGCGGCTTTGCTTACCTGTTTCTTCAGCTTCCAGGTCGGCACGCAGCACTTGCAGGTGGTGTATTACACTTTGATCGGTGCAGGATTCCTCTCTTTATTTTATTTCATCGACAGCTGGAAGAAGAAGGAGGTGAAGCCCCTGCTGATCAGCATGGCCATTGCGGCGGGCGCCTTCCTCATCGGATTCTGCACCCTGGCCGTAGCCAACTTACCGACAGCGGAATATTCGAAAGAGACGATGCGCGGGGGAAAGACAGAGCTGACGGGGACCAATGTGGGAAAAACAATGAGCAAGGGCGGACTTAGTCCGGAATATGCGTTCATGTGGAGTTATGGAATATCGGAAACTTTCAACCTCCTGGTGCCGAACGCACAAGGCCCGGGAGAACTCGGCAAAGCGATTACGGGCAATTCCAAATTTGCGGACAAGCTGACAGAAGTAGGTGTACCGGAAGACCAGGCCCTGGCGATGGCGAATGCATACAGCTATTGGGGCGAGCAACCAGGCACATCCGGCCCCGCATACCTGGGCGCCATCTGCTGGATGTTGTTCATCCTGGGAGTGGTGTTTGTGAAAGGCTGGCAAAAATATTGGCTGGTGAGCGTCACCATCGTGGGTATCGTTCTGGCCTGGGGCAAGAACTTTTCCGTCATTAATGATTTCCTGCTCTATCATCTGCCGTATTATAATAAGTTCCGGGCCCCCACCATCGCCATGATAATGCCGCAATTTGCAGTGCCGCTATTAGGCGCGCTGGGACTGGATACGCTCATCCGCAGCCAGGAATCCACCGACGTCCTCTGGAAGAAATTTAAAAAGGTGATGCTCATTACGGCAGGGTTGCTGGTAGCGGTGGCAGGTTTTTATTTCACGGCCAGCTATAAGAGCGAGGGTGATACCATGGTCCAGGAACGTTTTATACAGATGGCCTCCCGGGGACAGCAAACAGCGCAGGCGCAGCAGCAGGCTACGGAGCTGGCCAAATCCCTGATGAGCGGCTTGCGGGCAGACCGCCAGTCTATCTTCGGCAGTGACCTCTTGCGAACTTTCATACTGATAGCGCTGGCAATGGCGCTGATCGTCCTTTATCTGAAGGGTAAATACAAACAGCAGTTGATCTTGCTGGGAGGAATACTGTTGCTCAGTTCTTTCGATATCCTGGCAGTGGGCAAGCGTTACCTCACAGAAGAAAGCTTTGTCGACGCGGCTGAATTTGAAGGTCAGTTGGCGGCTACGGCAGCGAATACGCGAATCAAGGCCGATCCGGAAAAGAATTTCAGGGTATACGATCAGAGTGCAGGCAGTCCTTTTCAGGATGCCCGCGCCTCGTACTTTCACAATTCCATCGGCGGGTACCACCCCGCCAAGCTGGGTTTGTACCAGGACCTTATCGAGAACCAGCTGCAAAAAGGCAATCTACAGGTGTTCAATATGCTGAACACGAAGTATTTTATCCAGGCCAACCCTGCCAATGGGCAGCCGGAGGCAAGGATCAACCCGGGGGCGTTTGGCCCCTGCTGGCTGGTGAAGGCCATCCACTATGTGAAGGACGGCAATGAGGAAATGAAGGCATTGGACAGTGTGAATGTGCGGGACACCGCCATCATACAGCAGAAATACCAGCCCCTGGTAAAATTCGCGCCCGTGGAAGATACTACGGCAAAGATCCGGCTGGTGGACAACCTGAATGACAGGATCACGTATAAGTTCTCTTCAAAGGCCAATCAATTCGCCGTCTTCAGCGAGATCTATTACGACAAGGGCTGGGATGCTTACATAGATGGCAACAAGGCCGATATTGTCCGGGCAGACTATGTCCTGCGCGCTTTATCCGTACCGGCAGGGGATCACAACATCGAGTTCCGTTTTGAGCCGAAGTCTTACCAATTAGGGAATAAGATCACCACCTGGAGCGGCATCTTTACCTACCTGCTGCTGATCATCGCCGGGTTGGTCGAATGGAGGAAAAGGACAAAGGGAGTGGCGCATGTTTAATATAAAAAGATCACTTTGAAGCCGCTTAGCATCGTTATCATTACCTATAACCGGCCTGAGGACGCGCTGCAACTGGCGGAGAACATCAGCGGGCTGGATGCCCTGGATGAGTTGTTAGAGGAGGTGATCTTCGTTAACAATCATTCCTCCCTGTCTTATCAGTCATTGGAATCCTTTATTGCTGCGCGATCCGGCGGGCCTTTCCGATATTATGCCACAGAAGAGAACCTGGGTGTTTCCCGGGGACGCAACTATGCCATCCGGCAAAGCAGCGCCCCTATCCTGGTCTTCCTGGATGACGATGCGCTTTTTCGGGACCGGAATGCCTTGCGGCAAATTGCAGCCCTTTTCAAGGAAGAGGAGGAGGCGGGCCGCAATACAGGCATTGCAGGCTTCAAGGTCTATTATTATGATACGATGCAGCTGCAGCAGACCGCTTTCCCTCATAAGCAGTTTGAAAAACGGAAGGACTGGCTCCATTTCGAGACGTATTATTTCGCCGGTTGTGCGCATGCCATCCGGAGGGAGGTATTCGAACAGGCGGGATATTACCCGGAGAATTTTTTTTATGGAATGGAAGAGTACGACCTGAGCTACCGTGCCATAGATGCCGGGTTCCGGATCTGTTACGATCATCGCGTGGAGGTACTGCATAAGGAATCGCCGGCCGGGAGGCTTACGCCCCCGGAGAAGCTACGGGGAATGTGGGTGAACAAGAGCCGGGTGGCTTGGAAATACCTGGACAAAAGATGTTTCTATACCACCGCCTTGTTATGGAGCCTGGAGTACCTGAAGAAGAGCGGATGGCATTGGGGAGGATACTGGAAGGGATGGAAGGAGGTAGGGAAAGTACCTTCCTCGGAAGTACGAAAGGCGCTGAGCGGGAAAAGCCTGGAGTACCTGCGGGGGGTAGAGGCGCGTCTGGCATATTAGCCGAACAAAAAACCCCTGCCGGAGCAAGGGTCTTTTCCAAAATACTTAATATCTTTTTACCATTTGTCCACCTCTTCACCAGTGGTAGTGGTAGTAGTATTAGGGGTGGGAGTGGGTGTATGACGAACTTCTTCGATGATGTCATCGGCGATGCTGGAGCTGTTGTCCTGGATCCCTGCGTTCTCTTCAACGTTGTCATGATTGTAGGCGTCGAAGTCGAAGTCGGGCATTAATTCCGTCTTCACGTAATCTACTGCTTCAGTAAGTGCTTTCAGGAACTTGTTAAAGTCTTCCTTGTACAGGAAGATCTTGTGCCTGTCGTAGCCATCCTCATTGAACTTCTTACGGCTTTCGGTAATAGTCAGATAGTAGTCGTTACTACGTGTTGCCCTCACATCAAAGAAGTACGTTCTGCGTTTGCCAGCTCTGATGCGCTTGCTGTAAACGCTTTCCATTCTTTTTTCGTTGTTGTCGTACGCCACAATAATTTTTTTTTACGTTGAGAATAACAATTTAAACCGAGCACAAATATAGTATTGTTTTCGAATTAGCAAAATTCACAAAAGAATTTATATCACCGATTTAGGCCGCAACCAGCCTGCTTTTCACGGTAAGTTGCCCGGACCGGTGGGATATTGACCATTTTGTGACGCCGCACCACCAGAGAAGGCGGAAAGAGGCTTGTATTTCCCGTTATGAGACTGGGCTGGGCGACTGGGACCAGGACCGGGACTAGGATGCATCTTCCTTCTCCTGTTGTTGTTGCTCATACAGGTAGGTGTAATAGCCATTGAGGGAGAGCAGTTCCCGGTGGGTGCCTGTCTCTACAATGCGGCCTTCTTCCAGGACTATGATCCGATCGAAATCGAAAAGGGAGAAGATCCGGTGGGTGATGATGATGGCCGTCTTATTTTGCAGATATTCATGTAAGTTCTTAAGTATTTCCTTTTCAGTCTTAGCATCTACAGCACTGAGGCAGTCATCGAAAACGACGATCCCGGGGTCTTTGACCAGGCTGCGGGCAATGGAGATACGCTGTTTTTGTCCCCCGCTGAGGGTGACGCCCCGCTCGCCGATCATGGTGTCGTAGCGGGCGGTAAACCCTTCTATTTCCTTATCAACGGATGCATAGCGGGCAGCTAGGCGGACCTTTTCTTCATCAGGCTGATCCAGGCCGAACTGGATATTTCCGGTGACGGTGTCGCTGAACAGGAAGGTATCCTGGGGAGTATAGCTGATCTGGCGGCGAAGGTCCTGCAGGTCCAGCGCGCGAAGATCAACGCCATCGATGCTGATGTGGCCCCGGGTTGGATCATACATCCGGAGAAGGAGTTGTGCGACGGTGGTCTTGCCGCTGCCTGTACGGCCGATGATCACTACTTTCTCTCCTTTTCTAACCTCCAGGTGAAAGTCTTTCAGGGCATTGATCCCTGTATTGGGATAAGTAAAATCCACGTGTTCGAAGCTAATGTTTCCCTGTAGGTGATGTTCCTGGGGGACAGGTGGATTTTGGATACCGGACACAGTGTCCAGGAACTCGTTGAGCCTTTTCTGGGACGCGGAAGCACGTTGGATTATACTGGCCACCCAGCCAATGGCGCTCACAGGGAAGGTGAGCATGGTGATATAGATAACAAATTCGGTGATGGTACCCAGGTCAGTGCTATGACGTCCATAAATGGTGTACAGTCCGCCGATCATGATGGCCAGTAAGGTGCTGAGACCGATCATCAGGCCCATGGAGGGGAAGTAGATGGATTCCACTTTGGCCAGTCCCACGGCATTCTTGCGGTATTCTTCGCTGTTGTGGGTGAAAAACCGTAGCATGGCTTTTTCCTGGACGAAGGATTTTATGACACGGATGCCACTGTAGGATTCCTGCGCGTTGGTGGTCAGGTTGCTTAACAGCGCCTGGATATGTTCGCTCTTTTTGTGGATGATGTTATTGACATAATAAATGGTGATGGCCAGGATGGGCAAGGGGGCCAGGACATACAGGCTGAGGAGAGGGTCCTTTTTCAGCATGAAGAACAGGCTGAAAGCGATGGTAGCCAGGAGGTTGACCAGGTACATGACGGCGGGCCCCGTGTACATGCGTACCCTGCTGACGTCCTCGGCCATGCGGCTCATGAGATCGCCTGTGGAGTGTTCCCGATAGAAGTTGGTATCTAATAATTGGTAATGGTCGTAGATCTCCTTCTTTTGATCGTATTCGATGTGGCGGCTCATGACGATGATGGTCTGGCGCATAAGGAACATGAAAAAGCCGCCGATCAGGGCCAATAACAATAAGGTGGCGCCGCAGATGGCTACTTTGGCACCGAAGGAGGGCTTGGCCTGGTCCATGCCGCGGATGAATTTCTTGACCAGGATGTCATAGTTAGCAGTATCCTTTTTATCCTGGATGGTCTGGCGGTTAGCCGCCTGGGGTATGGCTTGTCCGTCGGGGAGAATGGCTGTGTTTTTGTTGACCACGCTGTCACGGAGCTCTTTTTCCACGGAATTGACCACATAGCCGGTGACCTGGGGGGTTAGGATGCGGAAGTAGTTGGACAGGATGATGAATACCAGTCCCAAAAGGAAGCGCCAGCGATATTTCCAGAAGTACTTATTGACAGCTTTCAGATGCTTCATTCGGGCAAAGTTACGGATTTGCGGCCCACTGCTGCATGTTGTGCTCAGTCCCGGCACCCCTACCCTATTATTTTTTTGGCTGTATGGCCGCCGAACCTTTATTTTGCGCCCGGAGAGATGGCAGAGCGGTCGATTGCGGCGGTCTTGAAAACCGTTGAAGGTAAAACTTCCGGGGGTTCGAATCCCTCTCTCTCCGCTGGATAAATTTCAAAATGTATTAAAGGGCTCGTAAAACGCTGGTTTTGCGAGCCCTTTTTGATTTTCCACTACAAACCGATACAAAGATTTTCAAACGATTCGGTGTCCTATTCGGTGTCCCAGGTTTAGTCCGATTTTTGGGACACCGAATATTAGTCAAACTGAGTCTGGTATTGAATTTCGGCATATCGGAGCTTTTGGTGACGGATTTAAAAAATTCGTAAAAAACTAAAAACGAGGTGGAAAATGGAACATCACATTAGTATCCTGTTTTATGTCCGGAAATCAAAAACCACGAAGGACGGTCTCCTGCCTATTTACCTTCGGATCACGGTCAACGGCCAAAGAATTGATCAAAGCATACAACGGTATGTACAGGCCGGTCAGTGGTCTGCATCAGCTGGGCGAATGAAAGGGAACGGTAGTGAAGCCCGGCAGCTTAATCTCTATCTTGATACACTAACTAGCAAAGTTTTGAAATTGGAGCGGGAACTGGTTCAGGATGGCAAGACCATTACGATTGATAGTTTCCGTGAAAAATGGCTGGGCATAGCAGACAAGCCCCGGATGTTGTTAGAACTATTCCAGCAGCATAACGACCAGGTGGCGGCGTTGATCCAGGTCGGCAGGGATTTCGCTCCGGGCACGCTCGAACGGTATAAGACCGCCCGGGACCATACCAAGAGCTTTTTGCAATGGAATTATAAAATTACTGACATTGACATTCGGCGACTGGATTTCGAGTTTGCCAGCGAATTCGAGTTTTGGTTGAAAACGGTGCGAAAGTGCAACCACAACACGACGATGAAGTATATCGGAAATTTGAAGAAGATCATCAATCTCTGTATTAAGAAGGGATGGTTACAAAAAGACCCGTTCCTGGGTTTCAAGATGACCAAGCAGGAGGTTGAGCGGGTGGCGCTGACTTTCGAGGAAATTCAAAAAATAGCCCGCAAGGTCTTCGCGACCGACCGGCTGAACCATGTAAAGGATATCTTTCTTTTCAGTTGCTACACCGGCTTGGCCTATGCCGACGTAAAGAAACTGCGACGTTCCGAGATTTGCCGGGGCATCGACGGGGATTATTGGATTTTTACCAACCGCCAAAAAACAGACACCCGGTCCCGCATCCCTCTCCTACCCCAGGCAGTTGCAATCACGCATATGTATAGGGACAACCCCATTTGTGAGAACCTGGACCTGGTGCTGCCCGTCCTGAGCAACCAGAAAATGAATGCTTATTTAAAGGAGATCGGGGATCTATGCGGAATTCATAAGCACCTCACCTTTCATATCGCCCGGCATACGTTCGCCACTACGATCACTTTAAGTAATGGAGTGCCCATTGAGTCGGTCAGTAAGATGCTCGGGCATCGGAACTTGAAAACAACCGAACACTATGCGAAAGTGCTGGATAGCAAGATCAGCAATGACATGCTGCTATTGAAAAAGAAGTTCGGGACAACCGGGCGGGGCGATTTGGGCGGCATTTAGTGGCCAGGCCCCTACCCTTTTTCTTTCCGTAGGTGTTCCCCACTCTGATATTTCGCCTTACCGTGATGGTATCTTAGAACAAATCAAAAGTCATGAAAAATGTATTTCCTTTATATCCCGAGCACCGGGACCCCAATAATCAACGTTTTGTTACGGTGGCCGATCTGGACGCTTTTGCTGAAAAATTGCTTTCCGCTATTCGGATGATGATTCAGAACAATGGAGGGCTGATGCCTAAAAAATGGCTGAAGTCCCACCAGGTGCGAAAGCTGCTGAATATCTCGCCCGGCACTTTGCAGACCCTACGGTCAAATGGAACGATACCTCATACCAGGGTTGGAGGTATTATTTATTACGATGCAGCAGAAATTGAAAAAATGATGGTCAACCATATGAGGCCATTTATCAAAGGGAACTAGAGTAAAATTTTGCCCGTTCCGGTCTTTGCTTGAGGGCGCCCTGTATGCGCCCAGCAAGATGTATTAATAGCGCCCGAAATGATTTTATACCTATTTTTTGACCTTCTGAGTGCACGTGGTGGCGCACAGCAAGATGTATTGTTGTCAGCAAAAAAGGAGGTTATTATGAGTTACTTGGCGCTTAGCAACCCGAATTGGGGGCGCACTGCGTCCCGAATAAAAGTGCTTCTTTGCAGCGTCTATGCAGCCGCAGCCGAGCAGTAGTAGAATAAAACCCGGCCTTCGGTCCGGCTTTGGCGCTTCGCGGTGGAATATCATTGCCTCCGAGCTTTGGTATCTCCGATCACCTGAGAGCAGTATTCAGCCTAAACTCATAATCGAACCGCATAATAAGCAATGATATGCCCCCGCAAAGTTTGTCTTTTTATCCCGACTTGTAAAACTTCAGGATAGAGGTCAAGGTTTTGTACCCTCCCACCCTTCGGGAGATATCATCGACAGTTTTACAAAAATTCCTTAAATCGTCTTTTTTATCTTTTGTAGCGTATGTGGGTTTTTAAAAAAACCGGCCACATGGACCGGTTTTACCCAACCAAAGCCAAACCCTCTCCAGAGCTATTGAAAAGACTATTTATAAGTGATTAAATTTTTCGGGTTTATGATCCTTGAAGACGCTACTCCGGGATTTCTCTTTCAGTCGGGCCAGCAAGAAATCTTGGACAGTAGAATAGTTCGTTCCTAATAAGGAAGAAAGACGCATTATTTCCCCAACAGTCCATTTCTTAGGGTCTCTTACCTTCTTTTGAAAGGCGTAAAATGATATACCCAACTCGTCTGATAAACTGGTTACACTGAAAATTGCGAAAATTTGCTCAAAATCTTTTATCCTACCGGCCTCCAGTTCATTCTTTATGGAATTCAGCCGATTGATGCGCCGTTGCGCTTTCTTTTGTATTTCGCTATTAGTCGGCTGTTGCGTCTTTTCAGCTTCTCTTTTCTTCATCTGCCTCGTGCTTTTTAAGGATCAAAAAGGCGGCTTCCAGCAAAAGCTCCATATTCTTATGTAGAAGGATGATATCGGCCCGTTTCTCCGGATTGTCAAATGGTGGGCTATCCGTGGTCAGGCAGGTTTCCAGGATTTCGTCCTGGAAAGTTCGCAGATCGACCAAATGATAGTCACAGAAGAACTTTTCCAAAAAAGCTATTGGATCGTTTCTGTACCCCTTGGGTAGCCGAACGGGATTATTGAAGAAATCCAGGTGTTCGAAATAATGTGACATAAATTCGGATTAAGATGTTTAACCCGAGTCAGGTGTAAGGAGAGGCCAACACAAAAAATATAGGGCGGGCCTCGTCTTACCGTCCGGAGGCACCGCGAAGAGCCTGAAGTCGATAAGCTGATAGAGGCCCACCCTATATTTTACGTATAAGATGGGCTTTTCACTATCATCTCGACTTCTCTGAAAATTCGCGGTTTTCCGGACGAGACTCATAGCGAAGTCCTTCTCGCTTCTTGAGAAGGGCCTGCAAGGTTAATTAATATTTATCACATCAAATATAGGCAATTATTCATTTCGACGTACGATCATAGGTCGGATTATTTTTAAAATTCGTACACCTTGTTAATCAAATGAAAGCACTCGAAAAATCCGATAAAGATGCAATAAAACTACGGTTTGCCGTGGGGCTTAGTAAGCTGCTTGAAAAAAGTGACCTAAAAAGCTGGAAAAAATTAGCCAGGGAGGCGGGCATGGAGCCGTCTCATATCCAAAAAATTGCAGCGGGTAAGGTGGATGTAGCTCTTACAACAAATATATCGCTAGCAGCGGCATTTAGGATATCATATTCAGAACTCGCAGCAACATATGAACAGATAACCGAAAAAGATATTCAAGAGTTCCTAGAAAAGGTAGAAATGCAAAAGAAACATAAAGGGAAAGCAAAGCTTCCCATCTCAATAACTCAAAAGAGAGAAAAGAAAAAGCTAAGATGACAAATTAATCCAAATCTTGAACTATAAACTATCATGAACGAAAAAAGTGAGTCATTTAAAAAATTTAAGGTTATTGAAATTGACGCCGATTCTATCGACCAAGACTTATCTGAAGATGCTAGTTTATATCCTTATGACCCTTCCCAGGCTGATATAGATATTAAGGAAGACCCCCACTCTGTATTTCAATTCATACGCAAATATGATTCAGGCAAGTTAATAATAGACCCCGACTTTCAGCGAAATGTTGTCTGGAGAGTTGAACAAAAAAGTAGATTCATTGAGTCAATCATTTTAAATTTCCCTTTACCTCCAATATATGTCAATCAATCTATCGACGGAGACTTCATTATTATCGATGGTCTTCAAAGAACTACTTCGATGTATGAATTCTATAGAAATAAATTTCCTTTAACTGGTTTGGAAGCTTTACCAAGTCTTAATGGGAAATATTTTGAAGATCTATTAGAACTAAAAACTAGGATTGAAGACAAAAAACTCCTCCTTTATATTCTGAAGCCTTCCGTTCCTTTAAAAGTAGTTTATGACTTGTTTAATAGAATAAATACTGGTGGAACACCTTTAAATCGTCAAGAAGTTAGAAACTGTATTTTTAAAGGCAAGTCTACTGTTCTTCTGAAAAACCTTGCAGAATCAATTTATTTTACCTCTGCGACCGATAACGGAATTAGCCCCAAAAGAATGAAAGATAGAGAAGCCGTACTTCGATATTTATCTTTTAGGCTTCAGGAGTATGACACAGAATATACTGGCGACATGAGTGCCTTTCTTGAAAAATCAATGAAAATTATAAATGTATTAGACGAAGATAAAATCAATCAACTTGAAAAAGATTTTATCAGAGTAATGAAAAAGACAAATTTGTTTTTTGGAAAAGACAATTTCCGACTCTCGAAAGCCAATTCAAGAGGATCTCTGAATATGGCAATACTTGAAACTGTAGGGTATTTTTTTTCTACGCATAGTGATGAGTATTTAGACACAAACCGTGAAAAAATTATAAGCAATTATAACGAACTTATTTCCGACCAGGAATATATTGATGCAGTTCGATATACAACAGGAACTAAGAAAAGAGTAAAAAAAAGATTTGACAGAGCATTAACAATCTTATCAAAACTATGATAAAGTCGATCACGCTTGAAAATTTCAAAATCTTTCAACGGCCTACAGTTTTCCCATTTGCAAAAATCAATTTGTTAACAGGAATAAATGGCAGAGGTAAGTCATCCTTGATCCAAAGCATTCTGCTTTTTAAGCAGTCCGTTGATAGAAAAAGCAATTCAAATAAAATTTTTCTTAATGGAGAATTATTGAGTATTGGAAATTTTGCAGATTTAAGAAATTATGAAACGTCTGTATCTCAGCCTGTGCAGATCGACCTTGAAGTAATTAACGATTTTGAAGGAGATAAACTTTCTCTTGAGATATCGTATCGCCTGTTTTATTCTTCAGATGACATGATATCTGAAATAAACGAAATCAACCTTACAACCAAAGATACTTTTAATCTAATTTTGGAGGGCGGACTGGCAGATTCTTTACGCCTTCAATCCAAAGGTGAAATGGTGGCATTCAAAGGAGAAAATGTTATTTTCAGAGCTAGAATTGATTCTCTCAATTCCTTTTTAACAAAATTTTTCCCAAGCAGATTTTTTGTTAGACCTGAGTTAAACAAAAGACCGCTTCATTTTAGCGATTTAATAGATTTTTCCAGAATTCATTACATTTCCTCGGAACGACTGGGACCCAGGAACTATCACGAAAAAAGAAATTTACCAGATTTTGTATCAGTTGGCTCACACGGGGAATATACAGCCAATGTCTTGAGTTCCTTCGGGAACGAAGTTACTGTAGATGAAAGCCTATATTTAGGCCAGTCTTCAAAGACGCTATTAAGCCAATGCCAAGAATGGATGAGCTATGTATTTGATGGCGCAGTGATTGAAGTCCAAGGGAAGGATGCCGAATTTGCGACTTTGTCAATCCTAATGAACACCAAATCCACAAACAGTAGATTTAAGCCTACTAACATTGGATTTGGATATTCATATTGCCTTCCTATAATCGTTAGTGGCCTTTTAGCCCAAAAAGGGGACATCTTAATTGTGGAAAACCCCGAAGCCCATTTACATCCTAGGGCGCAATCAAGAGTAATAAAATTCCTATCCAGAGTTGCGAAACTCGGGGTTCAGATATTCATCGAATCTCACAGCGAGCATGTTCTTAATGCTCTTAGAATTGAAAGTGTTTCTGATAGAGGACTAATTTCTGAAGATATATCAATTCTGTTTTTCCATGATAAGGAGGACGCATATTTTGACAAGATTAACTTGACGAATGATGGTAAGATCGAAAACTGGATAGGTGGCTTTTTTGACCAAAGTGATGAAGATTATAAAAAACTATTTGGCTTTTAATATGGAATTCTTTATCAATGAAACATCGTTTGAAGGGCAGTATCATGAAGATTTGCATGCGCAGAATGCACTTAAACAGCTTGTTGAGTTAACCGACATAATTATAGCGCAAATCAAAGAAGGGGCTATATTAAAAAGCAATCTATTGTTATACACGTCACTCAAATTTCGCGAAATACTAATTTCTACTTTGGAACATTTTCCGAAAGAATTGAAATCTATAATTATTCGGCGAATATATGATAGTACGCTTATTGCTGATTGGAATAACAGTATGCAGCAAAATGTTCAAATAGAATATTTTTGCGAAACAGTCAAAAAAGTTGTCACTAATAGTAGCCTCGCCGAAGCTGCTGAACGAAAAATTCAAGATCAACTTGAAAGGTATCTAATAAATTTAAACCCTTCTTCTTATAGCTCAATATCACAAACAACAATACTAAAGAAAGCCACTTCGACAGTTTCTTCGACATTGTTCTGCATTTCTAGTCATGCCGATTTAAAGAAGTTCTTTCATCTCGAACGCATATATCCCGACGATTACCTTAGGAATGATGAAAACTTTATAAAAACAAAATTTGATGTCCAAGGTAGAATTGTATACAAGAAAATAGATAATGGAGAATTTTGGTATCTTGATAATTTACATAAAAACCATTTTGAGGTATTTACCTCCAAATTAATCCATGTAGGTGAAGCAAACCTTGACGGAGAATTAATAGCTAAAACTAGAGATAAAAATAAGGATAACACGCTAGTATTTTAGAAGGCCCAGTTATTTTCATAATTTGGTTTATTTAAAATGCGATTTTGCCAGATATTGTTTATTTTTATTACAATAGTCATCAAAATGTACGGTGGAAAATTCGGTGCACCGCCAACCACACGAGCACAATACATTGAAAACAAACCATATTGGAGGTTAGGTTCGAATCCCTCTCTCTCCGCAAAACCCAAATATATCAGTGCCCAGCCAAAGGCTGGGCATTTTTTATGACCCGACCACGAGCCAAGTTTACTCGGGTGAGTGGGAGGGGAATAAAAAACCGCACGAAGTGCGGCGCTGATATATTTGGGTTTTGGCTTCCCCACCTAAGGGATCACCGAGCGTAGCGAGGTAACCCCTCTCTCTCCGCCAATCAAATGAATGTCCCGGCTTCCAGCCGGGCACGAAGGCGGCAAATGCAATGAACTAACCCACCAAATAAAATAATCCAAATAAAATGTCCGGAAACGTTAACTCCAAACGTCTTAGTTATCAGATTGAAGGGTTCACACCTAATTTCTCAACGATCTTAATGTGATAAATAATTATTCAAAGTGAGAATCACAAATTATGACTAAAATAATTTCCGATAACCCGTCTTTATTGACATCAGAAAGGAAATCTAATAACAAACGACTACCAGGCTTTTTCAGCTCGCCAGTTGCATTGATCCGCGTCAGTTCCATCCTGATTTTTTTGGAAACAGCCGGGCATATGACGGGATATCCCTGGACCTCAATTCACGTACCTGAGGAAACACAACTTGTTCATTCCATGAAAGCTGTCGACTTTTTATTCTTTAGCGAGCGTTCAAGCTACTGGAACCTTTATTCAGGATGGGGTCTTTTCATCGCTGTACTCCTGCTCACATTGGCGATTAACCTCTGGTTTTTGTCGAATCTTGCCCGGCTTGCCCCAAGACAAATAGGTGTCATTACAGGAATGATCTCAACGAGTTTGCTGGCCTGCGCTTATTTCTCATTTCGTTTTTTCTATCTGCCATCGAGTCTATTATTGTCTGCTGCCTTCGTAATTCTACTGGCGGCGACGGTGCGGTTAAGGTGCCGGTGAAGTGGTGGACCTTCCTGCATCTGTATTCATTCGCCCCACTTGCTTATTTTTACACCCAAATTGTAAAAGTATATGTCAGAAGTAACCATTCAAACGGGTAAAGAGCATATGAATGTCAAGATGATCCATAGTTTTCTGAATGAAGAGTCCTACTGGTCCAAAGGCATTTCTTATGAGCTGGTCGACAATTCATTGGCTAATTCCTTTTGTGTAGGCGCCTTTATAAACGGGCAGCAGGTCGCATTTGGGAGGGTGATCACTGATTATTATACCTTCGGTTGGTTCGCAGATTTTTTTGTATTGCCGGCACATCGCGGGAAAGGCATTTCCAAAAAGATGCTGTCCTTTATATTGGAACAGCCCTGGTCCAGGCGTTTGAGAAGGATGATGCTCAATACAAGTGATGCACATGGGCTCTATCGTCAGTTTCAATTCAAAGACCTTTCCAGCCCTGCTAATATCCTGGAGATATATCGACCTGATATACATTTACAGCCCCAAGGGTAAATTTTTCCTTTTTTGCTATGTTTTTCTTAATCGTGGCAATATCGCCATAGATAAATGTCATTAATGCCATCTATTAGTCACCAGTTGGTTACCTAATTTTAGGTCGGAATAGATTTTATTTCACAATGATTAATGAATAAACTAAAAAAAAGGCAATGGAAAAGAAAGTCATATTAATTACAGGGACAAACAGCGGTTTTGGTTGGCTGGCGGCTAACAGCTGTGCTGCTTCAGGGCACAAGGTATATGCTACAATGCGTGATACAAAAGGGCGTAATGCTGATAAAGCAAAGGCATTGACGCAGCAGGCAAACATAGTAGTAGTGGATGTGGATGTCACCGATGGAAAGTCTGTAACTGATGCTGTTGCCATGATCATTAAAAAAGAAGGCAGACTTGATGTGGTGGTAAATAATGCAGGGGTCTACGCAACCGGAATTGCTGAAACGTTTACGGAAGAGGATTTAGACAAAGCTATGGATGTCAATGTTAAAGGACCCTGGAGAACCATCAGGGCGGCTTTGCCTCAAATGCGTAAGCAGGGAAAGGGATTAATTATTAATATTTCCAGCGTCGCAGGTCGTTTCTCTTTTCCTTTTCAAATGGTTTACAATAGTTCTAAGTTTGCCTTGGAAGGCTTAACGGAGAGCTTACATTATGAAGTAAGACCCTTGGGGGTAGATGTTGTTTTGATACAACCCGGTGCGTTCCCTACTGAAATTTTTGGAAAGACAATCGCTGGCTCAGATACTGCTGTAATTGCCGCATATGGAGACCTGGCAAAAGTTCCTGAGCAAATTGGAGCAGGTGTTGTGCAAATGTTTGAAGCTGTAAAACCAAACTCACAATTGGTTGCCGATGCAGTTGTACAACTAATCGATGCCCCCACTGGTAAGAGACCTTTAAGGACTGTTGTAGATCCTGCAACCGGAAACTTCACGGAAATAGCAAATAAGGGGGTAGAAGAGCAATACGGGAATTTTTTAACTGCATTTGGTATGCAGGCAATGTTAAGCTGAGGCCAGCCGAGGGGGCCACTACTTTACGTTAGCCGGACTAAAATTTAACGCCAGCCTAATCCGGGTGCAACAAATTTCAAAATAGAAGACAGAATGTGTACATTATAGTCAACCCCTAACGTATTGGGTATTGTCAAAAGGAGCGTATCCGCTTCCTGGATGGCTTCATCCTGGGCAAGTTCCCTAATGAGTTGATCCGGTTCTCCGGCATAGCTTCTTCCGAAAATAGCGCGTT
>Ga0163162_10000529_pt1 | contig 35450 bp, 52 predicted proteins | sample S55metaG_FD_115310 | JGI IMG/M metagenome (GOLD analysis project Ga0163162, IMG submission 115310) | Switchgrass rhizosphere microbial communities from Kellogg Biological Station, Michigan, USA - S5-5 metaG | ecosystem: Host-associated > Plants > Roots > Rhizosphere > Soil | place: USA... | reverse complement strand
CGCTGGGCATCCGCAGGCGGTTCGCTGGGCATCCGCAGGCGGTTCGCTGGGCATCCGCTGGCGCATTGGGAACGGTTCCCACGATTTCACTTGACGCTCGGCGGACTATTACCCTATATTCGGTAAATCACAGAGCGGCGGATGCCGCAGATCGAAGGTAATCATGCTTTTAGTTGAGAAGTACAGACCGAGCACAATAGACGCTTTTATTGGGATAGATGATGCGCGGGCGGATGCGGCGGATTTAGTCGCCAACCCATATAGCGGCGCGTGGATATTCTGCGGCGCGTCCGGTACAGGCAAAACAACCCTAGCGATGGCAATAGCGGCGGAGCTGGGTGCAGAAGTACACCATATTGCATCCCAGAATTGCTCCGTTGATACCGTCAAACAGCTCCGCCACACGTTAGCTTACAAGCCGATGTTCGGAGCTAAGTGGAGCGTCGTGATCGTAGACGAAGCGGATGAGATGAGCGGAGCGGCTGAAAACGCATGGTTATCTCTAACAGACTCCACAAACCGCCCAACCGATACCATCATCATCTTTACTTGCAATTCCACTGAAAAGCTTAAGGATAGGTTTCTATCCCGTTGTGAGAAGGTGAAATTTTCAAACAATGGTATTCAGCCCGCTATCGCCGAATTACTAGCGCAAACGTGGGAGACCGAGACCGGCGGAGCATCGCCCGCGCCAAACTTTGCACGTATCGCAAAAGACGCGCTAGGGAATGTTCGGGAGTCTTTACAGGTATTACAGAAGCATATTCGGCGCGCATCGCGCGCCGAATAGAAACGCATCATACCGGCATCATAGCGGCATGATACATTTACTTAATAGCGTGGCGGATGCCACAAACCGAGGAGAAAATTACTTTGTCTACTGTCTACGAATCAATCACAGAGCGGATTATTGCGTCTTTAGAAAACGGGATTATCCCGTGGCGTAAGGACTGGCGTACAACGGGCAAGTCCACTGGACTCCCGTATAACCTTGTTTCTAATCTCCCGTATCGTGGGATTAACGTGTTTTCTCTTTTGTGCTCCGGTTATACGTCGAACGGATGGTGTACTTACAAGCAAGCTCAGACGCTTGGATTTCAAGTCCGCAAAGGCGAAAAGTCTTCGCCCGTTATCTTTTGGAAATTTCCCGATAAACAAACTAAGAAGGATAAACCGGATGCGGCTCCGTGGGCGCGCGCGTATCACGTTTTCAATATTGAGCAATTAGACGGCGTACCGGCGGAGCTGCCTTTTGATGGCGTGGTGTTTGATCCGATTGCCGAATGTGAAACGGTGGTCTCCGCTTTTATGGCGTCCGGTTCGCATCCCACGTTGGCGCATGGTGGCGATAGGGCGTATTTTCAGCCGTCGCGTGATCATGTTCAGATGCCACACAAGGAAGCGTTTAACTCTCCTGGCGGATACTATTCGACGTTGTTTCACGAATTTGCTCATTCGACGGGTATCAAGTCCCGTTGTGATCGCTCGGAGCTGCAAGCTTTAAGCGGTTTCGGGGATGAGAATTATTCTCGTGAGGAATTAGTTGCGGAGTTTACCGCGTCTTTTCTCTGTGCAGATACCGGCTGCTCTAATGATGAGCTCATCAGTAATTCGACGGCGTACATACAGGGTTGGCTCCGCAAACTAAAGAACGATAAACAGCTTGCGATGCAAGCGGCGCAAAGGGCGCAAAGGGCGGCGGATTTTATCCTGCTCCGCTCCGCGTCCGTGGCGGCGGTCTCGGATGATGCCGTCTCGGCGTGATCGGGAGAATACCTGGGCGCGCGCGGTTCGGATCGCGCGCGCCTATGACCATAGGCGGTTCTAACACTGGGATGGTATCGGGATGAATGAATTGGTTTGTGCTACGGGCGCGCGTGTGAGCTCGGTTAAGGTTCTGGAGTCGCATCAAACATTGGATACCGTCCTGGCGGTTCTGCGGGCGGCTGGCGAACATCTGAACGATTGCGGACAATACGATTTTGAGTCCATGCAAGTGCTTTCGGACTTGTGCGAACTAATCGAGGATGAGGCGGAGGGTAAAACGTTTTGGGTTGGCGTGTATCTGGAGGATCGCGCCTATGGTGGGCGCGAGGAGGGCGGCTGGTGGTATGAGTATGGCGTCTTGCAAACCGCCCGCTGGGTCTATGAGGAGTGCGGCGTCTTTCCGTCCTGCCATCCTACGCGGGCGGCGGCTCGGATCGCGCGGGACGCTTTTGAGGCTGGGCTTAATAGGCTCAATTCGGAGCGGCGGAGCGATATTGGTTCTGTACTCTCGGAGGGGCGGTTTGTGGCGGTGATCTTTGAAAATGAGCTGGTGCAGAGCTATCCCACAAAAAAACCGCATTACGAATAATTTTTCTATGCCCGCATCATGGCGGCATGATACATTTATTTTCAGCGTGGCGGATGCCACAAAAGGGAGGTCTAAAGTGTCAAGGTCAAACGTCTCAATTTATAACAATTCAATCGAGCTCATCGCGCGCGAGGATCGCGCAACTTTTGAGTCTTACTTCATCGGTTACGTGGCGTCTTCTGTACCGGAGTCCGCATGGGTCGAAGCGATAGAGCGGGCGCGTCAATATGTTTCGTCGGATGCCTCTCTTAAGGTCTCCTAGTCTCTAGCGTGGCGGATGCCACAAACCGCGAGGACTGGCGCGTTAATCCAGTCCAAAGGATTTCTCAAGATGATGCGGATTAAACTCTTTCGCTGTGATTCCTGCGAGGCTCTAATGATTAACGGAGTCTTCTGCCATGAAACCGGCTGTCGGCGTTCGCGGTCTCGCTGGGATGAAGAGTCTGGGGAATGGATTGACCAGATTAAATGCCGTGAGTGTGGCTGCATGTTTGACAAGGGTTCGGACTGCTGCTCTGAGTTCTAAAAGCGTGGCGGATGCCACAAACCGCGAGGGCTGGCGCGTTATTCCAGCTCAGAAGGTTTCGCTATGTCGGAGTTTTTCAAGTTCGCATCTGTCGCGCATCCTCAAAAGTATGGATACGCTTTTGATCGGTCTGTCTGGTCGGTCAAGTCCACTGAAACAAATCAGTATTTTCGCCAGTTTGAAACGTACGGGGACGGTCTAACACAGCATAGCGGGGACTGGAACGTTACGTTTGATTTTCTGACGGATTATCTGGCATCCCTGGCTGTCGCTATGATGGCAAATGATGAGCTGGCGCGGACGGCGGCTTATTCCCTGCGGCACGATACAACGGCGGATAGGATCGCGTTTGCGGCGTCTGTCGTCTGGCGCGAGTCGGATCGGAGCTGGGAGAAACGGCGTTATTACTCCATGACACTTTTGAAAATGGGGACGCGGACAAAAGAGCATGACAAGCGGTTTGAAGAGATACGTGATTCTGCGGACGGTTCGCGCGCGTCAATCTTCCGTCTGGTCAATACCTCGTATGCCTCCATGTTCGATTCGTTCCAAATGGCGGAGGCGGTTAAGTCCTGGGCGGATGCTCAACCCAAATATGTACAAATTGGGGAGGGTTTCCCTGAGTTCTTCGGCGGGGACTATGCCAAAAATTCCCAGCTCCGCTCCGCTCTCCAATGCTGCCGCTACGTGGTTGAAGCGGTAGAGCGGCGCGAGTGGGCTCAAGGTTCGATTGATAACTATGCGGCTCGGATCGCGCGCGAGGCGGAGCGGGCGTTGGATGATGCGGCGGCGGCGGCGGCTCATTCGGAGGTGGCTTAACATGGCGGCTCGTCGGCTGGCGTCTCCTGGTTGGATAACGGCGCGGACTATTCCCTCGTGCTCCAAGTGTGGCAAGCGGATTCTTAAGGGTGAGCGGATTTTTTATTATCCCTCGTCACAATCCGCGCTATGTATGCGTGAGGACTGCGGATTGCAGGCATCGCGGGATTATGCGGCGGCGTGTTTTGATGAGTCAAACTGCGTCTGGTAACTCAAGCGTGGCGGATGCCACAAAACCGCGAGGGCTGGCGCGTTATTCCAGCTCAGAAGGTTCTCATCCCATGCTTCGTACTGCGATTGCGGTTAAATATCTTCCTTACACTTCAACCCGTCCGTCTCGGCTCAAGGCGGTCACGCTGTCGGATCATCCCATCTCGGCCACGGTCTCCTTCGATAAATATGACTGTGACGCCGATAGGTACGGGGCGGCTCTGGCGGCTCTGCTCTCTAAGCTGGGTGATGGCTGGGGTGATGCCTCTCAGTGGATTGCGGGTAACACCTCGGATGGGCGCGTTTATGTTCGCTCGGATCGTGCGGTGATCGGTGGCTAAACAAACGTTAATTCTAGGATCGCAACGGGCGGAGTTGCTAAAGAACTGGCGGAATGGCGTAATCCTGGCGGAGCTGGACGAGAAGCATGATCCTCGTCCGGTTCTCAAGCTGTTCAATCCCTGCGGGGCTCAAACGTGGCTATTGACTGAGATTGTGGACGGGGATGATGAGGATACTATCCTGTTCGGTCTCTGTGATCTTGGCTTCGGTACTCCTGAGCTGGGTTACGTTTCACTGGCGGAGCTAAAGAGCGTCCGTTTCATGGGGGGCGCGTTGGGTATTGAGCGTGATATTCACTTCTGCGCCACTAAAACACTGGCGGAGTATACGGCTGAGGCTCGGCGTCTCGGAAGAATTGAGGTTTGTTAAATGCGTTTGGACTATAGGACTGCCATACAACGGCTGACGGATGCTCAGATATACGCTCCGGCGGTAGTACCTGGGCGGGCTGTCGGCGGCTGGCTGGTCTTCTCTGCAACCCGTGAGATTGCGCGGGACGCAACTTTAGAGGGCGCGGTAGCGGCGGCGGTGGCTTCTATGCCTCCGCTGCCTCCGCGTCCGCTGTTCCTGGCTGACGGTTTGAACATCATCAGGATCGGTACGGTGGTGGCAACGGCTGGCTCTAAGGTGATGGCTCAACGGATTGCTAACGCGCTAAATGCTTACAACCCGAATGAGAGAGGAATCTAGCGTGGATATGAGTGTAGAGATTAAGGACGTTCGGGGGGAGTTTGTGATTCAAACCATCCTAAATGGCGGAGCTGTCCGCTTTACTCTGACTATCGAAGAGGCTGACTTGCTGGCTCATAAGTTACAGGCTCAAACCTATGATGCTCGGATGGCTCGGCGCAATCGGGCGAATGAGAGGGGTATCTAAAAATGTCATATCACGTTGTTTACGAAAGAATGAGCGCGAGTGAGCGCAAGATTATTGACTCCGCGTATACAGCTTTGCGGCGTGTCCTGGTCGAAGCTGGCGAACGTGTCTCGAATACGGACGCGGCTGAGGTCTTGGTTGAAGCGATTGCCGAATACGTTGTGGCGAGTAGAGAAGAGGCGGCGCGGGCATGATCGGGCTGATTGTCCTGGCTTATGCTGTCGGCGTCCTGCTGGGTTCGCTGGCTCTTATTGAGTGGCTTGTCCTGCGGCTTGGTCGGATCGGGCGGGCGGCAACGGCGGCTCGGTCCCTGGTCGTCAAACTGCGGCGGATCGTCCGCTAAACGTTTTCTAAACCTGTTCCAAACAGCCTCACGGATCGCATCCGTGGGGCTTCTCTATTTCGGGGGTACTCTGGGCTGTCCGATTCTCTGGCGGCTCGTCCTGGGGGCTCCCTGCGCGTCGTTTGGGGGTGTCCTGACTATTCCCATGCGCCGGCGGCGGTCTCTGGCTTCGTCGTCTTCATCGCGGCATGGGCATCTCTGCCCGCTGGGGAGGTGTCCGCGTCCGTCGCATTGTTCGCAGTCGTAAATCATTCCTGATAGGCTCTCGGCGTCTTATAGGTTCGGGCTGGCTGCGGCGGCTTTCCTCTGGTCGGATCGTCCGCGTGATTGTCCGCCAGTAGTCGATGATAGGGGCAAAGGTTGTCGGCGGCGGCGGTCAACTTATTGCATAGGGCGGCGGTGGGGTGTTCTCGGTGCTGGCATCCTTCCATGTTTCCTCCTGCTCGAATAGACCTAAAATCCGCTCGGCCTGGGCTCCGGCATAGTAGCGCGCTGACCTTTTTATATCGTCTCTGAGCTGCTGGCTGGCGGTCTCCTCGGTGATGTTTAGGGCTCCAGCATAGGCGCGGGCTTGCTCTGCGAGGATCGCGGCGGCTTGCTCTCTCGTGTTAATCTCACCGTCAATCACGCTGCAAAGGATTTGACAGATGCTCACCATTATCGTTTCCGTCCTCGTGGCTTTGCCGGTGGCTTGGTATATATGGGGGCTTTCCTATCCTTTGGAGGTGCGGCTGGTGTTCCTGGTGGCTCTGGTTTTGGGGATGGTGGACGGGCAACGGCGAAGGCGCGCCGACAAACCTCAAACCTTCCAAGACTTTCGTTAAACTCCGGTCTCATGCTTTCGGCTTCCTGAATTGTGCAGCTCTGGAGCACGTTGCAAAGTGGCTCTCTGCCTTGGCGTCGTCGTCGCTCATCGGATTCATGGGAATAACTTGATCCTTCGGCGTCTGCCAAAGTTCCATCTTCTCTCCACACGGACAAACTTTCATGGCTAGAAAATCGTATCCGGTTTCTTTGAGTAGGCGGCGGTTCTCTGGGAACGGCATAGCGGCTCCTCTTTAGGGTTGGGTGGGGGCTGGGCGCGCGTCCAACCCCCTAACCTGCGGAGCAACGGGAGTCCGTCCGGTTCGTCCCCCCGTACAAACCTGCTCCGCCTTGCAGGGAGGGTTTAGTCCTCCGCTGCAATCTCTGACGCGGTGAAACCTACAACCTGATAGCTCCCAGCATCCTCGCCAGTGAGTATGTAGGTCAAACCTGCGTGGCTCTCGGCCATCCTACAGTCCTTTGCGTGTTTCTTCGGTTTGACCTTCTTCAAAGCCCAGCGCGGATCAATAAACCCATCCTGTACCGGCTTGGTGAGACCTTCGCGGAAGTCTCGTTGTAGGTCTTCAATCGAAGTAACCAAAAACGCAATCGGCTCTAGGATCGGCTGCTCGTTTCCGAATTGAGCGTGGCTGGTGGCTGGCGTATTGATTAGTACGCTGTCCTCCTCCTCCTCGTCCTCTCCGTGGGGTTCAACCGGCACGATAATCAGGTCTCCGCCTTTTGCGGCAATCACGCCTATCTCCGTGTCCTCGTCTTCAAACACGGGAAAAGCCCAAATATCATCAAAGCCTATTGGTTCGTTGTTGTCGTGCTGTATCCGGTTGATCGTGTTGCCATTGGTTTGCAGGAGATATATCACTTGATTAGCTCCCCCTGCTTCTCGTCCTTCTTCTTCTCGTCCTTCTTTCGGGTTGTGCGGCGTGGCGCGGGCTCGGCGGCTGCTTCGGGCTCGGCGTTCACGGTCTTAATCGTGCCATCCTCCATGTAGATGCCTAATTTGCCTGTCGTATCAACCTTTTCCATAAGAATCTGGAAGTTCTGCTCGTGTGCCATCTGCTCCAGGATCGCCAGTCCGGTATCGTCCAGCAAACTACCGTCACGGATCAACAGGAATCGAAGCTCTGGCTTGTTCGCCATACCGATTGCAGTTGATACGCGGATTTGTTCGGCGGAGCTGGCCTCCGATAGCGGGACTCCGTTATAGGTGATGATCTTCTTCGGGTTCTTCCGTTCCCGTCCGCTTGATCCTTCCGTGATGGTCTCGAAGCTCAACCCAGGGACGGGGAATTTAGCATTTTCAAGGGCGGATGCAATCGTGATCTTCCGCGCGCGGACTTCCTCCTCCAGCCGCGTCACTTCAACCTTGATCGCGTCTACCTCGCGCTCAAACTGCTCCCGCTGGGCTTTGTTGGCGTTGTTGGTGGCGATAGCCGAATTGGTGCGGGTGGCTTCGCTTACCTTCGCGTCCAGGGCTGCGCGGTCTTTCGGCTCGTCCAGTGGCTTCCATTCCACCATTGTCTTTTCGGTCTCGCGGTTATATGCGTCCAGTTGCTTAAGCTCGCTTTGCAGGTTCTCAATCTGCTTCTTCTTCTCGGTTGCCTGTGCCAGTTTCCGCTCGTGCTCGTCGTCAATCTGACGGCGGCGGTTGCGTTCCCGTTCGATGGCATCGTTATGCTCGGCGGCGGCTCGGCTCTGCTGTAGCAGGTCGGCAATATCGGCCTCGGTTGCGGGGAGCGTCTTGTCGATGGTGATGTGATCGCGCGCGGCCTCCAGCCTCTTAGCCTCTCCCCTGCGCTTGGTGATCGTCTCTCCTGCGGTCTCGTTGCGGGTCTCCAGGTCGTCTACATCGGCGTCCATCGGGACGAGGCTCTTGAGGGCTTGAAATTGCTCCTCTGGCGTGTAGCGCATAAACTTCAGCGGATCGAATCCCAGGTCTCCCGCGATACCGTCCAGCCAGTCCGTGGGGGCTTTGATGAGCGTCCCGCTGGCCTTCTGCTCTATCTGGAGGTCTCCGCCCTTGTCGTCCAGGTGGCGGGTGATGATGTGGGTGTTGGTCTCAATCCTGATAAAGCCCTTTTTCTGTCCCTGTCGGATGAGCGTCGGGGAGAGCGTCTTTCGGCCTAGCAGGGCATAGAAAACCACGTCCAAAACTGAGGTCTTCCCTGCTCCGTTGGCTCCGGTCATGGTGGTCATGTAGCGGTTAGGCATGAAGTCGATGACCTTCACGTTTTTAAACTGCTCGGCTGTCACCCTGATTAGGTACTGGTTCGTGTTCGCGGCGGTTGTCATGGTCTAGCTTTCTTTCCTCTCTTCTTCCAGTTCACGTTCTAAATCGCGGTCAATCAATCGGACGTTGCGCGGTGCTACGTCGTACCATTCGCGGAGGAATTGCCTAAGGGCTTCGGCAAACTCTCCCTCTTCTCCTCCTGGCCTCCCGCTTTTGACGGTGATCGTTACTTCATCGTGTGAGCCCCAATATCCAGCGGATAGCTCCTGGGGTATGTCGATTTCAAACTCCAGTGTCAGCGGCTCCATTTATTCGCTCTGCCAGTCGTTGGTGTAGATGAGAAACCTGAAAGCTGCTTCCATCGTGTCAATGTGAACGTCGCGCAATACTTCGGTGCGGGCAATTTTCAGGACTGCCAGCGCGTCTTTGTTGTCTTTAACGTGCTGAACAATCCGCTCATGCTTGAGCCAGCCCACAACTGCAAGCTGGTTAGGGAGTGATCCGGTCTCGCGTTTCATCCGCTCCCATAGCGCATCAGTTCGGATAATCATTTCCTCATAGGTTTCGGTTTGTGTTGCCGTCTCAATCATCGTGATCCTGCTTTCTTTCGTTGTGCGCCGTTCTTCGGCGGGTGGTTGTCGTAGTAGTAGGCGATGATCTTGTGCAGCATGGAAGTCCTGTCGCGGTGGTCTGCCTCGGCCTCATCGTCTATCGCCTTCAACCTGTCGGCTGGGAGTCGAAAGTTTACTTTTACGTTCTCCATCCTGCCAATCTAAACCGGATGGCAGCGGGTGTCAACGTAATACATTGTGATACGTTTTGTTAACAAAAAAGAGCCGCGCCAGAGAGAGGAGGCGCGGCATGATCGAACGTCAGAAGGAATAACTACCTTGGCAAAGTTTAACTCGTTTGCATCTCCTCCTGCGGCTCATCTTTCACGAGACCTTGATCCTCACGCCAGAGATAGCCAGGGTGCGCGGCCTCTATCTGGCGGATGAAGGCGTTTCGCTCCGCGAGGTTCATCTGGAGTTGCTGTTGTATCGCGTTGTGCTTGAGGGCGAAGTTCTCCAGCCTCACCCGCTCAAGCTCGTTTAGGGTTCCGTTGCTTCCGCTCATCCGTCTTCTCCTGTTGTGTTGCTGCTTCTACCACCTGGGCGGCGGCATTTTCAAACGTTGCCTCCCTCGGCTGCGGGATCGGCTGCGGCTGTGTTGCGGCTGTCCTATCAGTCACAACTTTGAGCCGGTTCAGTTCTCCGTCGATGCGGCGGATCGCTTTAACTTCCCAGGCAATCGTCGCGGATGGATCGACAGAGTAGACCTTAAACTTTCCATTCGTGATTCGTCCCGCTGCTACCTGTCCACCAAAGACGGGGTTTGCGTCGTCCACTATCACGGTGAGCAATATGCTCCGGTCTTCCGTAAACGTGAGGGCTTCAAAGTAATCCGGTAGTGTCACCTCTGCGATGCCGTTCGCGGTTGTCACCTCGCCGCGATAGAAGACTCCCGCCTCTGGCCCTTCGAGACAAGAGTGTGTGAGTTCTTTGGTGTCATCGAGCGGGTGCGGTATAACAAAATTCTTCGTCCCGCCAGTCGTATTGAGTCCAGCATGGCAATTCAATACAGACCAGCAATCAATAGATGGGCCTGTAGAAAGATTCACGGAAAAATTCCCGCCCGCACCAACGGAGAAATCTCCGGTCACTTTGAAATTGCCGTTCATAGTAAGCACAGTCGCCGCAATCGACATTGCGGCGACTGTGCTATTGGCGCGAGTGATGCTTAGGTAGGGTGTACGGGCTTGCGCTGCATCCAGTAAGGAATAATGCATCGTTTGACCGAAGATGGTTGTTTCCCAAATCCGCTCGTTGTAATTTGGATTTCCGCTTGCAACGAGCGCGGTGTAAGGGGTGGCAAAATCACTCCCTAAGCTCGCGTGAAATCCGTTTTGCGAATGGTCGTAAACGTCATAGGCTGTAGCCGCCCACAAGTGTCCTACCTTCGTGGTATTTGAGGTTATGGTTGTGTTTGCGCGGCTGAAAGATGCTATGTCTCTGATGGGATACGATGCATCCCCTGAGTAGTGCTTTATCGTTAGTTTTGCGAGGTCTGCATTAATGCTGGGTGAGTTCTCAGTTGTAAACTGAAAACTGCCTGGATAGTTTGTTCCCGATACGTTGTTAATTCCCAAGTCAAGGCGTATGACGGGGGGTGTCGCGTCGGCCACTACTGCCGCCGGTATTGCATATTTCCCCGCAGCGTCCACCCTTGCCACGGCTAATCCTGCTCCGTTTCCAAAGGTGACGCCAGTTCCCTTGTACCAGTTGAAATAGACGTCGCTTCCTGCCGTACCGTCTATGAATTGGGTTGTGATGGAGGTTCCCGTCTTCATCGTTAGATTCGCGTTGAACGTTGAAAGTCCACCAACCGTCAGATTCACTTTAGCGTCAACCGAACCCCAAAAATGGGTCAGGGAAGTATCCCGCGAGTTGATATGCAGTTCACCCCATGAATCTATGTAGCTCGCGGGGATTGCATTATCCAATCGAATCTCAAAGGTCGTTCCAAACGGCGTAGCCTTTCGCCCGAAAAATAAACCGGAATAGCTCGTTGAAATCCAAAGGTCGTGAATCTGCGTTCCGCCTGCTCCTACCGCCAACGTCCCGTCTATGGTCATTGAACCCGTAAAGCTGTTCGCGGTATTAAGGCGCGGTACAGTGGCGGGGTCTATCGAAGTTCCCCATGCGGTTCCTGTTGAGACGCCGATACCTGCGGGGGGCCACTCCATCCCGCTCCCGCCTCCACCATCGGGGGTGTTGGCAAAGGTTCTGACGGGTGAGCCAGCGACTAAGCAGGTGTTGAACGCTGCCGAATCTGCCGAGAGATGGCCGGTAACAGTCTCATCACCAATTATGGTGATTGGGGCGGGGTCGCCAGCGATTGTAGAACCTGCAATCTCTACCGCCGTGAGTCTTCCCATCCAAGCGTTACCGGCTAGGCGAAAGTCTCCCGTCTGGTTTGTGTCGCCGGTAATATTCACATCGGAGAGATTCGCGTATCCGTCTATTTGTGCGTTGCCTTCAATATGCACACCAGCATGGAAGATTGCACCGCCGAACTGGTCGAAGTTCGCGGGAACGTATTGACTGCCTGACCAGATATAGGCTTGTTCGGCGGCGTTGGTGTGGTCTTTGATGATGACGGTTGCGCGGCCATTGGTGACGGCTTCAATCGTGTCGCTTCCCGCATAGTCCCAAGGAATGATGACGACTCCATTGTTAGATGTCACGGCGCGGTCAACTGCTGATTGGATGGTGGGGTAGGTTGCGTTGCCCACAAAGTAGGTATTGTTTAGCGCGGTGCTGAAGAGATGGCCGCTCTCGGTAATGACTGCGTTTTTGCCGATGAGTACATGGCCGCCTAGATAGTTGAGGCGAAGGGTCTGGTCATAGGTCGCAGGGTAGGTTATTCCCTGCAAGTCGGTGGCATCCTCTGCCGTCTTCGTCCATACATACATGCCCTTCGCGCCCGCATGTGCTATCGGGGAACTTCCCAACCAAAGGTCGGCGACGTCAGGGTGTGCGCCTCTCACAACCTGTAATTGCCCGTTAACTCCCACGGACGTATTGAAAACGCTTTGCGGTTCACCTCCCCCTGCTGGCTCGATGCAATCGAGATAGATAACGCTCCTGCCGTCTGCCTCGTTGCTGAGTCCTTCCAGTTGAATATGCCCTAGTGATGTGGTTGTTGACCTGGCAATCAGTCTTCCCGTATCTGCCAGAAAATCCATGTAGAAATGCCCGTCATAGGCGAAGGGGATATTGCTGCTCGCGGCATACCAAAGCCCTGAGATTCCGCCTAGCTGTGCGAAGTCTTCCGGTATAAAGGCGGTTCCGTTCCACATCCATTTCTGATTTCTGCCCTCTCGCTGGTCGATGATGAATGTTGAGGGGTGTCCTCCGGTCACGGTGGCGATGTTATCGGCTATGTCGTGCCCTTGAACCACAACAATATCCGCGATTCCCCCTCCGTAGACACGAACGTTGTCAACCGCTTGTTGAACCGTAGAGAACCCCGCTCCCCATCCCGTCACGTAATAGGTGCTATTAATCTGGCCTATATCAATAGGCGCTGTTCCTGTCGCGGTTGCCATATCTACTCCTTCTTAAAAATGGGTTCCTGGGATATTCACTTCAAGTATTCCGCCCGTATCGGCTATGCATGTTTGTACGGTGGTGCTGTGTGGAGCTGGGTTAGGCATCGCGCCGTTGCGTACCTGGGGCAACCATGTAACGGTGTGCTTTCCCGCGTGATCCTGCGTTAGCAAAAAAACATAGAGCTGCCCTGGGGTGACGTTCTTGAGCCGCAGATGCTTGATCGACGTGACGAGGTGGATTTGGAAGGTCTCCCCCAGGGCTGCGTCGATGAGGACGGTTTGCGCGGCGTCGATGGCAACGGTTCGTCTCATGGGTAATAGGTTCCTGGTCCGATGGCGTAAAGGTCTCCAAACTCGTCCGCGATAAATGTTTGGATCGTCGTTGAGTTTGGGATGTGGTCTATCCTTGCGGCGTTCTTCACGTTTGGAGGCCACACAAAATCCCAGTTCCCCGTCGCATCCTGCACGATGATGAAGGTATAGAGATTCCCTGGGATCATATTCTCGGCGGTTGAGTACGATACGTTTCCTGGGAGTGTCGTCTTAAAAGCGGTGTACTCGTCGCCTGGAAATATCATCCCGTTCGCTGCCGCGATGATGAGGAGCATATTGGTGATCGGCGCGGGCAAGGGCGGCGGGGGTAGGTTCGGATCGTAGGGCTGGAGCGAATCAAGGTCAAAGTCTCCAGCGGCGTTAAACCGATAGGCGTTTACCTGTACCGTGTCGCCGTTCGCATCTTTGACTGTGACGGTGTAATACGTGCCTGGGGGCTGGATGAGCGGGTTGCTGTAGAGATAGGCAGAGAAGGTTCCCAGGTCTTGCGCGCTGGTAGTCATGCCTACCGGCTGCGTTATTTTTCCAAACATCGCTTCGTTTGGAATATGAGGTATCTGGCTCCCATAGCCGCAAAGTGCTATCTCGATTGAGCCTAGTTCGGGCTCGCTGGTGGCCGCAGTATCCGACACGACATTATCGAGTTTTCCGAACAGATGAACGTCTGGTGCAACCGCCATCTCTCTCACCTCACCCGAAAAAAGTTAACTGGCCTACAGAAGCAAGTCGCGGATGGCTCTCTGGATCGCTCAGGATATGCTCTGTGAACCATTCGCGGTTAATGTTGTGCAGCTCGGCATAATAGAGGCTCTTGCCGCTGTCGTTGTTCACGCTCTCATCGTCGGAGATGCCGTGGTATACATCATCGACGCGCCTTAGCAGCTCCCGAAAGTTTGCGTCCTTCGGGTCGATGCTGCCGTATATCTGGATCGTTCCGCGGTAGTCCGGTGCGGTCTTGATTACGCGGAGCCAGTCCCCTCCCTGCCATCCCGCGATAACGCGATTGGAGAGTACCTGGGCAACTGCCAGCATCACCTCGACGCCTCCGCTGCTGTACGCCTCTTCAACGATGAAGTCCACGAGGCGGGATTTGATGTAACTCTCGTATGTCAAGGCTTCGGCTCCTTCTGTTCGATGGCGTCTCTACATGCGTTGACTGCGGCCTGAGCCAGTTCTGCGCTAACCTTGCTGTCCGATTGCACAATCACGATGCAGGTGATTTGTGGTGATCGCTGAAACTGCGGGGATGCCACGCGGAAACGGGGATGGCATCCGGTAAGGGTAAGGGCTAACATCGCGCATCCCCCCGCACGTCGCAGTCTTGCCGCGCTATGCCGTGTTGTCCAATGATGAAGCGATAGGCAATCTCCCCAGGCGTGTGCAGAACGAGGATCAGCGGCTCTATCAGCATGGCTTCCCGATAGTCGTGTACCGCTCTGTCCAGCTCCCCGAACGTTCTCACATCGCATCTCATCTCCCCGCCTTTCGTTCTCTGTACTGTTGCAGGGTCTCCCTATAAAGCTCACTGGCCTCGTTCTGGACTACTGCACCAAAGGCGCGGTCTACCTCATCCTCGGTCAGAACGTCGTTCGTGATGAGCACGAGGAGGGCTGTTCTCCAGCCGCGATAGCGTTCCCGTACCGGCACGTCCATCTCATCGAAGTACATGAGGCTCCATTCGGGTCCACAGTCCCATTGGAGGCTCGTGAGACACTTCACCATCCGCACACCGTTGTCCCACACCCAGGCACTAATCCCGATGCGTCCCGCGTGTGTCTCGCTCGTGCCTTTGAGATAAACGGCATCCTCATGCAGCCAGAGGCGCGCGGGGGATCGCGTCTTGTCTTGCAGGGTGAGCAAGCCGGTTTTGTCGTCTGGCGCCCATACCTTGATTACAGCGGGCTCGATACTGGCCTCCACTCCTGCGGCCTGTAGCTTGCGGATGAAGGTGTGAGGGTGAAGGATATTAACCAAGCGCATCTCTTCGTTGCGCCGTCCCATCCATCGCTGTTGCCCCTTCCATCTGCGCTCATGGGCTGAACGATAGTTCTCCTCGAATAGCTCCTGCTCGGCCTCTATGGTCTCCTGGCTCCCTGGCTTCTCGTCGTAGCGAATCTCTATGTCTGGAGTCGCCAGCTCCTCGTCGTAGCTCTTGGTCACGGGCTTGAGGTTGGATCGGATTTGTCCCACTTCTGGCATCACTTCTTCTCCTGTGGCGTCTCAGGTTGATCGTCTGACTTCGGCATATCGGGGTTTCCATGCATACTTCGGATAATGTCCGCAATAACCGGAGCATAGATGGCGGGCTTGGTTCCCAGCTTCGCGGCCTTAAACGCCATCTCCGCCATGAGCGGATGCGTGATGATCTGCTTGAGGACGAGGGCGGCTCCCACCTTGGCCGTAACCGCTGCCGTTACTCCATGCGGGACGAGGCTTGCCACGCCTTCCATCCCTGCCTTTGTTGCGATGTGATGCCAGCCGTTTCTCGCAAGGTCGTAGTACCACTGTTTCCGTCCCGTCGCTTCGGCGGCGGCTATCTTCTGTTTCGTCTCGGTCTTTCTCGCAAGGTTCCCCGCCTTCCGCTCCTCGTCGCGCGTCTTCCATTCGGCGGTTGCTGTCTTGTGCTCCCCTTTCAGCCTCTCTACTTCGGCCTCATGCGCTGCGGTGTCTTCTGCGCTTCCCTGTGCGGCCTCGGCCTTCGCTGCGGCCTTCGCTGCCTTGTCCAGCGCGGGCTCTCCTGCGAGGTCGTTAATGATGTTGTTCATGGCCTCGTACCGCTGGGAGCCGAGGGTGTTGCTCAAGCGCGCTTCGCCTACATCGTTGACCAGGGATTTCCAGTTGCTTTGCAGTTTGCTTACGTCAAACTCTCCCGTCCGCTTGGCTCCTGTCCAGGCATTGGTGAAGGCATCATCGACGCGCTTAACGAGGTATCCGTGATTGAATTGCGCGCGGGCTATGGCGTAGTCGGTGAGCGTCCCTGCGCGGCCTAAATACGGATCGCTGCCGTTGAACATCTTTTGCATCTCGGCCTGTTTCTCTGCGAGTAGCTGACGGTTGGCGCGGCCTGTCTTGTCTTGCAGGTCGTTTATCTCTTCGTTGAGGTCTTGGAAACTCCCCCCTGGACGGTCTTTCGTTAAGTCCTGCCAGCGGTCATACATCGCCTTTGGACCCTTCATTACCTCTTTCGCTGCGTCTCCCATATCGGCTACGCGGGACATAGCGGTGTCCACGTCCAGCGGCTCGAACGTCGGCTGGTGCAGGTATGGCGAGTATTCATGCTGGGGGAGAAGGTCTCGATACTCCCTCATCTGCTGCATTACATCGCTGTGGCTCTGGAGAATATCGGCCTGACGCGCCACGGGTAGCTTGCTGAAATTCGGGTCTTGCAGAATGGTCTCGATGTTGTTGAGGTGCGCGGCGGCTATCTCTGGATCGGTGGTTATGACACTTGGACCTCCGCGCGTTGTGGCCTCTCGAATCTCGGAGCCTGGGCGAACCCCCGTCCGGTCCTCGGTGGCGCGCATGATCGGCTCTTTGTGGGAGAAGGGCGAGGACGGCGGCTCGGCTGGCTGTCCTGGTGGGACGGTCTCTGGGGTTAGGTCTGTGCCGGTGGCTACGGCTCCTGGGGTCTCGGCATAGCGGGGAAGGTCGAAGGGCTCGGCCTGTTGCATCTCCCAGGGCTTCATGTTCGGATCGCCCTTGCCTTCTACCACGCGCGTCCCTGTCTGCTTATAGCGGGCTCCAGCCTCGTGCAACAGGTCTCCCGCCTCTGTCGTCGCTGACCACCCAGGGATGTGAAATTGATAGGGCTCGGTTGCGCTGCGGCTGGGGAGACCGAGTTGCTGGATGTTGGTCGGAGTCCCGCGTTGATCGACGGCGCGGTATTGATTCAAGTCCTCAAGCTGCTCTCCCGTTACCTGCTGGGCGGTCTGTCGCTCGTGCCGGCCAAAACGCGCGGCGGCGGGTTCGCGGGTCGGGATCGGCGCGGGCTGTCGCGGGGCGGGCGGCTTCGGAGTGACTAACTCTGGCTTGGGCTCTGCCTCAATTTTGACGGGTGGCGGTATCGGCTTCCCTGTGAGGAGTTCGGCGGCTTCGCGCTTAAGCCTGTCCAGATACTCCGCCATCGGCGCATGGAGATAACTCGCTCCAATATGGAGGAGACCTGATGTGATCGCGTTCTCTTTGGCTTGCTGTGCGTCACCTCCGCTCATGATGTAGCTCTGGGTTCCACCTGTGGCGGCGGTGTTGAGCCCTGGCACAATCTCGTGAACGGTGCGGAGCCCGATACCTAACGCTTGCTTGACGATGGGGAATTTCTCCAGCGTCTCCCCCAGGTTTACCGCCTGTTTCAGCGTCTTGATAACATCCAGCCCCTGCGCTGCCTTTGTCGCGCCTCCCACTCCCAGCGCGGCTCCTCCTCCTATCAGTGCGGACAGTCCCTCGAATCCGAGGTAATCGGCTCCCATCGCGCCCATGTGCTCATTGATTCCCCCGCCTTCCGTCCAGTCCCTTAGCTCTCCCTGCTGCTTGAGCCATTCCGCGCCCTTCCGCATGTGCTCCTGCGCGCTCTTGGGGACTACTCCCCCAGCGTGTTCCGTAACGATGTTGAGGAGCCCGCCGAGACCTGTAGCCGCCTCTTTCCCCGCTCCCGCTATCTGGGCATAGTCGGGGTTCGCCTCCTCCATAAATGAAGAGACGTTCGATGCGGCGTTCTTTACTCCCTCCGTGATCTGGTGGAACATGGTGGGCTTTTCGAGCGGCTGTTTGTCATACGTTACGGCCGCTGGTGCGGGCTGCTGCGCGGGTATTGGGGTAGCCTCCGACGTTGGCTGCGAGTCGAAGGTTATCGCCTTGGTCGTCGGCTGCGTGTCGTACGTTATACCCGTCGAATTTTGCGCGGCTGCTGGCATCTGCGTTTCCTACCTTTTAACTTCCTTGCCATCGAGCGAAAATTCCTTGCCGTTGAGCATGTAGCCCACTGGGTTCCCTTTCGCGTCTCGCCCGATAAATGCGCCTTTGGGAATGACTGCCGCTGGCTGCTGCTGCGGTTGCGCCTGGGGCTGCTGCTGCGGCGGTTGCTGCTGTTGTGCTGCGGGGCTGGAATACAAGAGCCGTTGCATCTCGCCTTCGAGCCCGTAGTCTTTGAGGGCTTGCTGGCTGTCCATGTTCAACAGGTCTGGCACGTCGGTATGGAAAGCTCTCTTGTATCGGTCGTTAAGCGTCCCTGTGCGGATGAGAGCGGTATGCGCGAACCCCTTGATAGCGGCTTCCATCTGCCCCAGATTCGCGTTTTCATCAATGATCTTGTGGCCTTCTTCTATATCGGTCTCGTGCAGGGCATGGTTGTTGTTGAGGAAGTTCATATATTCCGTTCTCAAAGCCTCAATCACTGGGAGAACGGCTTTTACTCTGGGGTCTCCTGTCATATTGCGGAGCTTGTTGTACGGGATATTGAGAAATGGTAGGTCTGTATTGCGGAGTTCACCGATACTGTTCGATAGGTTTTTGGCATGGCCGAGGAATTGATTGAACGCTTGGATTTGGTCGGCCTGGGTTCCGGTTGCGTAGTCCTTAATCACCTGCTGGTTCGCGCGATAGCGCGCCTCCGCCTCCTCCGCGTTGAACGGCTTGCCGTATGTCCGCAACGAGTAGGCGTTGGCTATCGGGAGCATCGCGTTATATTCCTTGGCGCGCTTGGATAGCTGGCTGGGAGCGATAAGCCCGTCCACCATCATCTTTGCGTTTAGCTCTGGCGTCCCTGCTTCGGAGTCGGCTTGCTGGCGGATGAGATTGGCGCGGGCGGTGGCCTCTTCGGTAGCCGCGCGCTTGGCGCGTATGTCGTAAGGCTGCATCTGCTCCTCGCGCGCCTCTTTCTTCTTTGAGGATTCGGTCTCCTGAATGGTGTGCGCATTGGTGAGGAGTTGAGCCTGGGTATTCGCGTTCGCTGCCCATGCTCCCTTAAGCTTGGTGATTTGGTTGCTAATCGTGTCGTTCCCTGCGGGCTCGGTGATGGTTTGCCAGAGCGGTTTCGTCGCATCTTTCGGATCGACGGTCAGGACGGAGTAGGTGAACGGGTTGGGATTGCGCCGGTTGGCTGTGTTCGGCGTCACTTTATACCAGTCAATCTCCCCCTTCTCGTCTGGAATCGGGACTAGGGTATTGCCGTTTGTCCCCATGTGATCGTTGATAACTTCGGGATTGGCTTTGGCGAAGGCCATGAGGTCTTGAGGGGTCTTGGTGTGGGCTATCAGCTCCCCTCCCACCTTGTCCATAAACTCCAGCGTGTTCAGGCGGAATTTCGTCTGATCCTGAGACCACTGGATAGGTCTCTTCTGGGCATTAAAAGCCCCCTCCGCTATCTGCTGGTCTAAAAGGACGTGCTGGGCTTGGCGGAGCTGGCGGGTCTGCTCTACGTCTACCTGCTTCTGCGCCTCCTGCCGACGCTCCTGCGGCTGCTGTAAACCAAACTGCGTACCGGCTGCGGTTGCCCTTGCCAGTCCCCCTGGACCCTGTGAGTTGGCGATACCTGCGGCGGCTCCGCCGAGGGCGGTGGCTGCGATGCGTCCCCACTTCTCCCCCAGGGTGGACGGATCGCGCTCGGCGTGTACCTCTCCCGTCTTCGGATCGCGGCGGATATGCCACGTTTCGTTATCTGTCATGGTGTCGGCAACTTTGCCGAGAGCGTGTCTCCACCATGCCTCGTGATATTGCCTCTCCATCTCAGGGTTGGGGGGCGCGGCCTCACTGGGAATATTGGCCGTCAATGGGGCTGAGGATTCGGGCTGGATCGGCTGCGGTTCCGGTGCGGATACAGACACATTTTCCGGCGTCCCCTCTGGGGGGATCAGGCTGGTCAGCTCAGAGTTTTCAGTCGGCATCGGGTTAGGTGTTGCGCTGGGTTCCATAGCTTCTCCTTATCACGTTCCCATGCCTGGAATCTTGTTCAATAAGCTGGTTCCAACCTTGCCTCCCAGAATGGCTCCAGCGGCTCCCGTAACCGCTCCCCACGGGGCGAAGTTGGCGGCGGCTATCTGGTTCTGGGTGGTGGAGGCTGCGGTTCCTGCGCCGGTGGCCTGTCCTGAGTAGCTGTTGGGATTAATTAGCTGGGCGGTGGAACCGAGGACGTTTGCTGCCGTTCCCCAGTTCTGATAGCCCTGCTGATAGTTGGCCTGGGTGATGGCGTTCTCTCCCTGCGCGCGGGTGGCGGCGGCGGCGTTGGCATTGTTGGCGAGAATTTGGGAGTTCACGGAGCTGGGGAGCATGGTGTTGCCTCCCCCTCGTGCGGCTAGGATTTGGCTGGTTGCGCGCTGCGCTTGCGCGTAATCCGTCGCCACATTCTCCGTGTTCTGCGTTCTCATCGCCGTCTCTTGGGACTGGCTGAATCCCGTCTGGGACGGACCCGCCTGGAGGATCGGAAGAAACGCAGAGGTCAATGCCGTGACAATTCCCTGCTGCTGGCTAAAAATGTCGGCGTACTGCTTGGTCAGATTGGAGTAAAACTCCATCTGCTCATCCCCGATTTTGTTCTGGTTGTCCGTTGATCCGCACATTAGCCTAACCTGCCCTCTCTAGCCTATCGGTGGGAACCGTCCCCACAGCCGACGGCTGCGTTGCATGACTTTCGTACGGGGTCAGCATCCTCGAAAGCAGGTTGCGGGCGTCTGTGAAGCCGAGACGCCGTTTTGCAAACTCCTCAAGATCGGGGCTGTCTACATCGAAGATGATTTCTCTGAATCTGGAGGCTTTGAATATGGCCTCTATCCACGGCAAGCCCTTCAAAAGCCCCAGCATGGTTCTTTTCTTCCCTGCCAGCTCGTGGTCGGCGGTGAATTGAATGTGCATCCTGACGGCGGGGGAGTTCTTGAAATAGAACACCACTCTCCCGTCCGCATCTTCCAGAGCCCACGACGATTCTCCAGGCAGTATGTCCAGAAAAAAGTCCGCCGTTACCTTCTCGCGGTGGTATTCGTCGGCCTGAATCTGTAGCTCAAGATAGGGTCTATCCCTCTCCGTGATCGGCCTCACGGTATACCCCTCAAAGTGGTAGGTCGGAATGTGGTTTGTGCTCATGCCGCAACCTTCCTCCCATACCTGCTCCGCTTATTCTTCGCGTCTGAAATCATCAGGGCGAAGGTTTCGGGGTGGTTCTTTTCCAGCTCCATCAGCCGTTCATATCCCCCCAGGCGGTGGACTTGGCGGGGGGTGATTCCATGCTCGTTTGCCCAGATGGTTTCCTTTGCAATCGGTCTCATGCTCCGCCTCCTCTTTTGGCGGGTAAAATCCTCTGTTGGGGGAGCCCGTTTTGAGCGTAAAACTGGCGGGCAAAAGCATCTCCCGTTGAAGCCATCAGGGGCATCGAAGCGCGCATAAAAGGGCTCCTCGCATTGGGGTCTGGTTCGGGCGGCGGATTGCCCGTTTTATCCTCCCCTGCGGGGGCATTTTGAGCGGGTTGCCAACCCCTCATATTCGGCCTCGCGGATGCCCTGATTGACGGCATTATTGGCTCCTCATTTCCTGCCAGCTTTGCCCGAAAATCGTATAGGTTAATAGCTCGTTATAGGCGTCCTCGGACGGCCAAGTTATCTCCATTTGGAAGTGCCTACACCACGCCTCTTTCTGGTTCTGGGCGAAGTGGTAACGGTCTGAAAGAAGGGTCTGACTGGGGGGGAGAATCGGGGGGTCTTGGCGTGTTCTTTCGAGCACATCAAATTGCCCCGAAATCTCCCCCAGTAGCAGCGCGAGTCCTGGCCTAGTTCCGAGGCGGACAGACTCTAGGGTGATGAATGACAGTGCTGCTAACTGCCCTGGCTGTGCCAGAACAATGTTCCCGAACACGGTACGGACGGAGAAGGTAGCCCCATTGTCCGCGTTCCTGGATCGGTCTCTCTGGAGGATCGGCGCGGTTGCCGTCGATGAGATGAGCAAACGGTAGACGCCTGGAGTTACCTCGACGCTCTGAACACATCCCATCGGGACTCCTGCGAGGAGGGCTTTTGTGCTCCATGCGCTCCCCTGCTCTGGAGCATTGTTCGCGCTCATCCTGTACCACTGGCCGTTATGGTCTGCGGCGTTGGAGGGATTAACCGCTCCGTTCGCCACGTAAAGCGCGGTGTCCAGCGTCGATTGAGAGTGATAGGTAACGTAGCTGGCTGCGGAGTCGTACTCGTCCAGAAGCCGGTCAGCGATAGGGAAGCCCACCTCCATGATCCCCGCGCTGGGGTCTAGGGCGACGAGTTGATTGTTGCCCATGAGCATGTAGGGCGTAGTTTTGTTGACGGTAAAGCAGTCATAACTCCTGAGTGGAAGGTTCTCAATGAAGACGACCATATAAAGCGGGTCGGCGTCGGTTGCGCTGCCGAGGATGATGTAGGCATCCCGCACCGTGAAAACCACCATGCCGAGGGAGCAAGCCCAGAAGCGGGTAATCTTCGATTGCGCCACGAGCTGAATATCAAACCCTGCGTTTCCGCTTGATCCGCCCACTGTGGCATCAGGTCCAGAGCTGATCCAAACCACGTTCCCCACGGCGGCAAAGATGCGCCCCAGGTGATAGCCGAGACACGTTGCTCCTGCTGGGAGCGGTGTACCTTCGCCTCCTACCTGTGCTTGCCATTCGGTGTTAAGTTCGGAGTCGGCTTTGTTGTCGATGTACGTCCACTTAATCCCCAGTCCAGGGTTAGGAATAATATCGAGTTGGAGAAGTGTGGAGCCTCCCTGCGCGGTGCGGAATATAACCACCTTGTCAACGTTCGCCTGCCCGCTGCCGTCACCCTGTACCGTTACCTGATTGCCCTGAATCACGAGGATCGGCGCGGACTTCGGGCTAAGGTTGCTCAAGTCGGCGGTCGATGAATCCATGTATTCGTAGCCGTAGACAACCGGCGCGGAGCTGGGGACGCTGTAGCTTCCTACGTTCTGCCAGATAACTTGCGTGTCCGCTGTAAGCGCGTAAATCTGGCTCTCAAACTTCGACGGCGGACTGGCTCCAGATGTACCTAGCTGGTAAACGGTCTGGAGGTATCCGTTCGGGTCTACGATGTGCGGGGCGGTGGTGATGTTGTTGCCTACTCCACTGGGGTTTCCTTTGAGCGTGGCTATGTCGCTCCAGCTCAGAACGCGGCCAACGTTTTGCCAGATGAGACCTGTGTTTCCGTCTCCAATCTGCATCCCGATTTTGCTTGCGGCTCCCCAGTTTGGAGCGGTTCCGCTGCCATTGGCCTCGCCTCCGTGGACGGCCACAAAAAGTTGATCCGGTGTCCCCGCTGGGTTCGTAATCTGGCCTATCACCATATCGCCAAGGGCATACCCTAAAGCGGAGACCCAGGCTCCCGCTCCCATGTTGACCCATGTGATCGTGCCGTCGATGGAGGAGACTGCCCAGTTAGGCTCTCCTGAGCCTATGTGTCCGGTCATGGCGGCATCGCCTTCAACGGCGAAGTGTCCCCAGCGGTGGAGGTTGTTATCGCTCCCCTTAATCACCACGTAATTCCAGAAGACAGTCGGCACGTCGGGGCGGGGAACCCATGCCGCGTGAATCATGCTGTTTGACCACTGGGGGTTCGGGTTCGGACGCGGAGCCTGTGTTGCTATCGGTGCTGTCGTCGGAGCTGCGATGCCCCAGGGGGATACCGTCCCCCATACGCCGGTTGCGGGGTCATATTGAATTTGCTTGTTATCGACGCCGTTCGTGAAATAGAGCGTGTTGCCTACACCCAGAAAAAAGGTGTCTTTGGCTCCTGCGGATTTGGTGAAGATCGGCGTCAGATTGGGCGCGGTTGCGTCGTAGACGGTAAGCGCGGTGTCGGCCATCACGCGGATTACTTCATCGGTGAGGGTGAAGGTATTGAAGCTGTAAAACCGCTTCACTGGAGGAATCGGGTTCGCGTTGTAGACGCTTGAACCGGCGCGGCGTTTCAGCGTGAGGCGCGCGCTGATTTCAGAGTTGTAGCCGGTGAGGATGGAGTCCTGCCGTCCCATCCCGTAGTGCTCCTGATAGTCGCTGGTGGCGGCATCGCGGAGCGGGGAGCGGTTCGTCCACAACCCTGTAAATATGCGGTTCGTGTGCAGCGGCGCGAAGTTGGTAGGCTCCGCCCCTGCGCCCGCCTGTTGTAGAGCATTACCCATTCGCGCGCCCCATCGCTCCCTGTTGCGTTGCCATGCTCTCGCGCGCCTGTTGGTTCATCAGGTCTAGGAAGTTGCCGAGGAAGATATTGCGCTGCTGCGCCGTCAATCCGTCCTGTGATCCGAGGAGATGGCTGGCGAATTTAGAGAGGAAGATCGGCGCGCGCGCGTCTTTGGTGAGGAGAGAACAAAAGCCGAGAAAACCCCAATCGTAGATATACGAAAGATGATCCGGTATGGGAGCCCATGTGTTTGCCAGCGACGACATTAGGATCGGCGCGCGCTGGTAGTGTCCATCTATTGCATACGCCACGTCTGGCAGCGTGTTAAGGCGGAGGGTTACGTTTCCGTCTTCGTCCTGCAAATTCATCGCGGCGGAGCTGGGGCGTTTGACTGCGCTTTCTGCGGCTAGAGAGCTTGCGATGTTGGTGATTTCTGTCACCTTGCCATCGGGGTCTGTGAGCCACACTTTTTCGACAAAGTGAAAGTCTGGAAGAAACAGCAAATAGTCTTGTCCCCATGAGGTCTCCGAGGGGTCTAGGTCGATGTGAAATTCCGCGCGGTTCCATATCCAGCGAAACGGCGGGCTGAGGATGGTTTGCTTGGTGAGATTGGCGGCGGTGATCGCGGGCTCTCCGTTCGATATGTTCACGGGCTGATAGCCAATGAAGGGCATCGAGAAAAGCGCGCTGGCCTGTATGTTCCGCGTTACGCTCATCTAGGCAACCTCCGAGATTTCCCAGCGCAATTTAGCCTGAAGAGGTGTCTTGTCCACACGTGGCCGAGATGGAACACTCCAAGACCGTGCCTCTACTCGTCCGACACACTTCCATCCTGCGGCGATAACTGACGTGCCTAACTCCGTGGCGAGGGTGTAAGTCACCATGCGCCTATACCCCATCGCGCGCGCGGTTCGCCACGCTGCCGCATACAGCGCGGAGCAAGCGTTTTTTGTTCCGTCAGTGACTAGCCTTGTCACTTCGAGCGTGAATCCGTCTTGAAGTATTCGCGCAACAGGTCTCCCCACGATGCAGACTCCAACCACCTTGTCTCCTTCGGCTATCCCGATACTGAATCTGTGTCCCACTACGCTGCCATGATGACGGTGGTGTTGCCGCACGAAAGCGTTGGCCTCGTCCAGTTCGCACGGCACAATGCAAAGAGTCTTCACTAGCTCCTCCACCCGTAGCGGTAGGGATACGGTCCTGGGTCTGTCGCGTAGCTGGGAGCCATCACGCTTTTATCTGGAAAGAATCCTTTGCTCTCGTCTTCTCTGTCGTTCTGCTTGGTCTCGTCCGCCATCGAGCCTTGCCACGCAAATTTCATGTTTTCGTATTTGGCTTTTACCTGGGGGTTGGTGCTGTAGCGGTGGGCATAGGCGATACATCCGTCCAGAAACCATTTGCTCTCGTCGTCGGGTACGGGGTCGATGGTCTGCTTGAGCTTGGTAAATCGTGGGGCTTTCTTCTGCGCCCAGAGGCGGATAAGCCACACGTTTCCCCCGCTCGGCGGCATGGGGTTAAAGCGAAATCCCTGAGCATCGGGGCTGACGACTATCCACTGGCAAGTGCCGTCCTGAACAATCTGGCCGGTTATGTCTGCGGTGAGGTCTGGGTTCGGGTTGCTGGGGCTGATGGGTGGATAGGTCGCGGCGGGGGCGGTGGCTCCGGTGGTTCCAAAGGTGTAGAGGGCAAGCAGCGTACCGTACTTGTCCGTGATGTTGGTTGGCGGGTTTGAGGGGTTGGTCTGCGCGCCTATCGGCTGCGCGTATACCTTGCCCGCTCCAGGCCACGGAGCCATCTCAAGGTCACGGTTGTAGAACCAGCACACTTGATAGGGAAACCCTCCCTGTACGTTGCTCATCTGTAGATCGCGGACGGCGAAGATCGGCCACGTTGGGGGAGGGTAGGTTGAGCTGTTCACGTCCACACGCAAACTGTTCTCAAGCCAGCCGATATTTTTGATCGGGGAGAGGTAATCCTGCTGGAGCGAATTGAGAGGGAAGGGCGGGACTTTCAGACGGTTCCACTTCCACGGGTAGCGGACGGAGAGGAGCTCGCTCATCACATCGTTACCGATAGTGATAGCGGGCTCGTCCGCCCATCCTCCTGTGCTGTTGAAGACGGGCTGGAGGTCTCCGATTGTGGAGACGGAATCCATTATGTCTTGAAGTGTGATCGTTGAATTTCCCACGCTTCCCCCTCCTCCTACTTAGCCGTCTGCGGCTCGGTCAAGGCTTCGATTTTCTTCTGCACCTTCTCGGCGTCCGCGGCCTGTTTGTCATAGGCTTCGGAGTTGATCGCGGCCTCTTCCTCGGCCTTGCCCAGCAAGTCCGCAACCCGCTCCGCGTGAATCTCTGTGACGGTGGGAACGTCTAGGGGCTCCGGCTCCGGCTCCGGTGGGGGCGGTGGCGGTGGCGTCTTCGGTGGAGCTGGCGGTTTGGCTTCTTCGGTCTTCATGTGCGGCCTCGCTTTCTTCGGCTTCGGCATTGGCTTTTATGCCGCGTCTTCGTCTTCGGGAGCGAAGGCAAACAGAACCGTCCCCCCTGGCTCGTTGTCAGTTGGAAGGTTGATCGCATAGCGGTAGTCGGCCATTTCGAGCTTGTACTGCGCGCGCTGTTCGGGTGTGGCCTTCTTGGACAGTGGCTCCGGTTTCCGCCAGACCTTGTAGCATCGCTGGCAAACCACGATGGTAGGACCGTGGGAGAGGGTGTAAGTGATGACGGCGAAATTCGAGTCATTACCGGCGTATATCTGGCCTACACCTTTGCCGCCTTTGCGGTGGGTGCATCCTGACTGGATACGCTCCTGGTTCGACTTGTCGCGACGCAAGGACATTTCGATGGCCTTCGCTCGGCTGTCGCGCCCCAGGCGGTCTTGCTGGCGTTTGGCTGCGGTCTCTCGCGCCTCTTCGAGCTGGAGATTTTCCAGCTCCTCCATGATTTGCTTTCTGTCTACGGGCATAAACCTCTCCTGCTTTAGAAGTGGGAAGGCGGGTTGTCCCCGCCTTCCGTTATGAAGGCATGATGCAGTTACGAGATAGTGCTAACGGCGTCGATGTAGCGGATGCGCTGAACCGGATCGGGTGGAAGGGTTCCAGCAAACATTGTGTTGTAGCTGGCAAATCCCCCAATCATGCGCGAAGGATCGTAACCGCTGGGCTCGGTCAACCGGCGAACCCATACATTAAGGTTCCTCCAATTTCCCTCCCCAATCTGGGTGTTTTCCTTTGCGCCAAACGAGATGCTGATGAGACCTTCCGCGCCCACGAGGTAGGTACGGAGACCCGTCTGCGTTGTCCCGCTGTAGTTCGGCGTCGCCTTAACAAACGTCGATTGGAAGAAGGTTGCACCTCCCCAGTCCAGAACGGTAACGGCGTCACCATCCGGCGCGGGGAGCTCCTTCAACCGCTCATTTCCCTCGGCTGTCCGCTTCAAAACGTCAGTCAGGGAATTGTTGGTGGAGTCAACAAGGATCGAGCCCACGGCGAACGGATGGATTACACCGAAATAGCGTCCGTCCTCGAAGGGAAGGGCATTGACTCCCTGGAGGCTCTGGACGGCGGCGGTAATGTCCGTTGTCGCAATCGTCGCGGCTGCGACTTTCGAGAGATGGCCTACCAGCGGATCGACGCCGTTTGCACCATCGGCCACGTTCTGGAGGATGATGTTTACGACCTGAGCCAGACGGTATGCCATCTGTACGCCAAGAGCTTCAAGCGCGGGGTCAATCGCGGTTTGAATGGCGTACGTACTAATGTTCATGTAGTCCGCAAAATTAAGAATCGTGGTGGTGTTCTGCACGACGCTTACTGTCAGACCAGTTTGGATCACACCTTCCGCTGCCGTCGTTGTCGGCGGAGCGGGTAGGTTTTGGTACATATAGAGAACGAGCTTATTACCACTGTTCTCGTCTAGCTGGCGTCGTGACGTGCAGCGCATCCACGGCGTATTTCCCTTGAGGCTCTGGATAAAAATTTTGTCGAACTGCGTGACGACGGACTGTGGAAGATTTGTTGTAAGGTTCGACGCTGGAGAGACACCAACCCCCAGCACAAGGGCGTGGACTTTACCCACTCCACCCAGGTACGCAATCGAGCTTGCGCCCATCGCACAAACAAACTCGATGAGCGGAACGATAACGCGCTGAAAAAACATTCTGCCGCGCTCGGCGGCTGTACTCGTGTTTCGCATGGCTTCCCCCTCGCGGGTGAGGTCACGCGCCCATCGCATCTACCTGACGGCGGAAGTCTGGATCACTCCGAAGTTTATCGTTGTACTCCGCTCTGCTCATCCGTTCAATGTCGGCGCGTGTGTATTGCTTTCGCTGGGGCGGCGGCGGCGCGGATGCGGATGCATCTGAGTGCCGTAGTCCCGTCGATACGCTGCGAGGTCTCGGAGAGGGAGCTGGTTGGGCTGTTGTCTGTCCGTTCGCGTAACCATTTCCGCTGTAGGCGGGTTGCATTACGGGTGCAGGTATTGGCTCCTGCGGGATTTGCTCTTGAGAGTCGTCCGGCCACGGGATGAGGTTGCCCCTGTCCCTGAGTGTCTGGAGGGCTATCGAGAGATTGTTGCGGGTAAAGTCCCAGCCGTTCGCTCGAATCTCATCGAAGAGAAGGTCGCGATTTTGCGGTACTGGGTAGAAGTCTGGATTTTCTTCGCGGAAGGCTGTCGCCTCCTCGCCAAAGTATCGGTCTTGCTCTTGTGCGTTCATGCGGCCAAACTCGTTTCCCAGCTTGTTCGGAGATATGCCGGTGCGTTTGGTCACAATCTCTTCTACGGCTTCGACAACCTTCCTCGGATCGGTGATTTCTTCACTGAGGCGGAGACGGTCTTCGGGGGTTATGTCTTTTTGCTCTACTCTGATTTGCGCCCTCCCCGTGTCGGGCTTTCGCAAGCGGCTAATCTCGCGGTTGGCGTGTACCTGTGAATCCGCCAAGGCGTCCGCCACTTCGTCCATCGTCTTCCCCTTGAACGTCGAAACGCGCGCTCCTGCGGCGTTCTCGATAACGAGGATATAATCACCATTCTCGTCCGGTTGTTTGTCGTTGAGCCATCTCTTTTGCATAGTCCCTTTTCCTCTTGTGCACCTATGTCCAGTTGACGGGCGGGGGGCGTGTGGGGTCTAGCAGATTTTCCTGCCATGCCTCGCTCTCGGTCAGTTCTGGTACAGGCGGTTGTTTGATCTGGGAGGCTAGATAAAACTTCGATTCGCTATCAATTTTTTCCTGAACATGGATAAAGAATTGCCATGCCACTTTCGCCATCTTGTGGTTTGCAAGCACAGCGGGTTCATTGTCGGCATCGGTGTTAATGAGTATGGATTCGGTTTCAATGCAAACCATCTCCATGAGGTCTAACAGATCGGGGTACACCTCTGAGTTGCGGAGGTTGAGAAGGTTTCTCCGTTGAATGGGCTTGAGCTCGGCGGTTACGCCGAAAGTCCGCTCCGTTCTGTAATCCTGCTCCACGGTTTAGGGTCTCCTTACGTGTTCGAGCCCGAATAATATTGACTGCCCTGCATCTGCCGTTCATCCGCCGTCCGCTCTGCGAAGCTGGCGGCTCGGTCAAGCGGCGATTCGATAGCGGCCTGATGCGTTTGCTTGATGGTCTGGGTGGCGATACGTCCCGCAATTTTCTTGTCTTCAAGCTGCATATCGCCTTGTTGCTTTTGGTTGAGTAAGGCAGATTTGGAGGACTGTTCGGATGCGGCTTGGCTCTGCTGTTGCCGCATCTGTTTCTCTTCGTCGGTCATGGGGACAATGAGGTCTCGCTTGTTCTTCCACTCCGACATTTCCAAAACCATGTTCACCAGCTCCATCGCGTTCACCTTGTAGCCGGTCTCTGAGAGCTGCTGGACGAGAGCCTGATTTCCGAACACTTCCAGAAGGAAGGGAAGGGCTTGAGCCATCTTGTTTTTCGCTGCCAGCCGCGTCCCTGCCAGAGTGTCAAACTTGATAACCGAGTCCATGAAGTCCTGAAAGTCGGGGGCGAGGTCTTCGGTGCGGTCTGCCAGAATCTCGCGGATTTCGCTAATAGGCATCCGCTCTTTAATCATGCGGTGGACGAAACGCAGATAGGGGAGAAACACTCCGTCGATAACCCGCTCAACGGGGGACTGTAGGCGTGTCGATGATGCTTGCCCCACAATCCCCGCGCCAGTCCCTGAACGGACGATGCTTGATCCGCGTCCTGGTATCGAGCCCTGTACGGTGGCTTGATCGGCTCCGGTGGCTCCCTCGGCGGACGCTACAACGGACTGGATCGCCCGCCACGCATCGGGGGGAACCTGCGGCTGTGCTACTAGCGCAATCGCTTTGGTGGCGTCGGCTCCGTCCACCATGCGGATACCACCCAGGCGGCGGCGTTGATCCTGTGTCGGGACGTTGGCTCCGCGCGCCACGGCGTATTCGGGCTGAACCGCGAAGGCGAGAATATCAAGCAGACTGTTTAACATTCCCTGCTCAACACGTTGATCCGCTCCAGCGATGCGGCCAACCCCCATCCCATAGCCCGCGTTGTCTATGTCCCAATAGTTCGCGGAGAAGAATGGTTTTTCACCGAGACCATGCTGTCCGTTGCGGATTACGATTTTTTTCTGGAGGACAACGCGAACCTGTGTTCTGTCCCACCACTCCAAAACCTGCATCGGCTTTTTCAGCGGGTCTTCTGACCATTCAAAATCTGGACGCTCGGCATGGTGGACGCTGGTGTTTGCCAGCATCGCTTGTTCCGTGGAAGAGATGCCTTCGGGTATCTCGGTGTCTTCCATGAAGGCGGCGCGGAGCTGTTCGTCGGAAGGTATGTCGTACTCTGGATTGTTGCGGAGCTGCTTGAGGTCTTCATAGTCCAGATACATCTCGTGGACTATCCACTTCGCTTTCCAGATTTGCGATGGTGACGCCCATTGAGGATCGACAAAAACCGTCCCCAGTTCGCATTTTTCAAAGGTCGGACGGTTGCGCGTTATCTCTACGTCGGTAGCCTCAAACTCATCGCTCTCTGCCGTATAGATCGGCATGGAGCGGCCTAGCGGCATCGGGACAGTCGGCGGGGCTTCCTTGCGCTTGTAGTGGGTCTGGACTTCGGTGATGGTCTCCCAGCCTCCCTTAAAAATTACTGTCCCTTGATTCACCATCCCCTGTATGCCGTAGCTCATCTCCTGTTTGAAGTGGATTTCGTCCAGCTTCTCGGATATAAGCTCTTTCCATGCGCGGGCGGTGTCCTGGTGGGTGTTGGGGCGGGGGCGAATCTCAAACGGAGTCGCGTCGTTAAAGAAAATTGCTCCCGTAATCGCGGGAGCCAGTGAGTTTACCTGCTTTGCTACGGTGAACCTTGATACGTTGGCGCGTGTGACTCCAGAGCCCTCAAAGACTCCTAACATTCGCGGGGACTGATAGAGAATATCGCTACTCGTCCAGTCCAGCGGCCAACGGCGGTCTTCGAGCCACGCGGACGCGCGCTCGTAGTCCTGCACGACGATGCTTAAAGCGGCCTCGTCTGTGTACTTAGGGGGGAGAGAGGAGCCTGGGGTCTCTACGTCTTTCGCGCGGACGGGTTGCGTCCAGTTGGATTGCGGCACGAATGTAGACGTAGCAGCGGCCATAGACGCCTAACCTCAAAACCGAAAACGTTACATCGGGTTCGGGTCGGCGTTGCTTTCTACGTCCAACCACTTCCGTAAGCTCTGGGCGTTTAGTTTCTTATGTTCGCTAAACGACATTAGGAAAGTTCACTGGATAGTACACCTTAACGGGCGGCGGATAAAACCGTCCGCCCGTTTTTTATGCGTTCATGCTGAAATTCGCCAGCTCAAGGGTGCAAAGGGGCTCCGCTTCCTCTCCCTCGGCGGGCGGCGGCGGGGCTACATCGGGGACGAAACTGGCTCCCACGGCGAAGATATACAACGGGTCTTCGGGGGTTATGTCGTCTGGATGGTGTTCTAAGTCCATCGACGCTATCGGGTTGCTGGCTACGTTGGAATCGAACAAGCCCTGCATCTTGCCCGAACCAGGGAAGATCATGAGGTCTTTGCCTCGAATCATCCACATGGTTATGGGAAGATCGGCGGTTCCGCCTACGGGCTCGGCGGGGGCGATGCCGAGGGGGAGCCACTTTTCAGGGTTGGCGGATTCGCTGTCCACGTCTCTCTTAGACATTCCGTAAAGCGTGAGGGTGATGGCTCCAGGGACAGCGGCCTTGACTGTCCCCGTGGCGACAATATCGAAGAGGATGAGGTCTAGGTTGCTGCTGCCTGGGACGGTGAGGGTGGCGGGGGCTTTCTCCTCGTCCCTCATCATGAAAAGGGCGGGCTCGGCGTCCATGAGCTTGAGCGGGTTGGATGGCGGGGCATTATCGACAACGGACATAGTAGGCTCCTTTACTTTTGTGTGGCGAGAGCGGCTTGCCATGCTGCACGAGCGATAGTCTGGTCGGAAATATCTTCTGCTTCCCAATCTTTAGAATCTCTAAACTTCGCCCACCATTCCTCAAACTGCACCGCAGGTTGCACTTCCTTTCGCTGATCAGTCATTTCTTCCTCGATTTCAGGGCGCGGATAATGTTGTGAACGGCATGAATGTCACAGTTGCATCCTTGCTTGTTGTCATAACGGCAAGCACAGAGGGTAGCGTCAATCTCGTCCATTACTTCCAGAAGATCAGCATTAGCAGCGAGGGCGGCTTTTAGCTCACGCTCATAAGCCAATCCCTTCGCTATCAGAATTATGTACATGCGTTCAGGATCGGAATACTTAGCGGCATTATCCCAAGAGGCTTTGGCTTCTGCTTCATCTTGGGAAGTGGGCTGCGGCAACTCTAATTCAGCCATTCAGCCCTCCAAGGATATTCTCCAGACCCAGCTCGTTAAATCTCTCATCCATCGGATCGGGCTGCTCGTTCTCCACCTCTTCCGGTTCTGGCTCCGGTGGAGCGTACTTTCCGCGTCCATAGACGAGGTTGAAGTGATCGCGCTCCATCGCTGCCTTCCATGCGGAATCTTCGTTATCGAGGTCTTCGGCGGCGATGCTCTGAGGAAGGTGATCGGCCACGCGGGAGACCACATCAGGCAGAGCGTTATCTGGAATCATGGCGTACTGCGTAAATTCGAGCATGAGGGACTTGATCTGCTTGAGCCCTGCAAAGAAGAGAAGGCGTCCGCCAGAGAGTACGGCTTCGATGTTGCGGATTCGCAAGTCCCGCTCCCCCGTGTCCTCCTCCCCCAGCTCCGCTCCCGTCCAATCCAGAAACAAGTCCCAGCCGGTGGTAAGGGCATAGTTGTGGATCGCGCTGCTCATCAGGCGCGCCCCTGGGCTGTCTTCGATGGCTATACGGTGAAGGTGGTACTTGCGCGCGGTATTGACGACGAGGCTTGCTAGGCTGCTCGGCTTGTAGTGTCCCTCTATCGCGTCGATGATGTAACAGCGGTTGCGGAAGAGTTGCCCCACGGCACACGCGGCGGTCTTCCAGTTGCGCCTCTGGCAAGGGAACCGCCAGTGGATCACGGTCTCGCCTTCGAGCGGGAGATGGGCTTCCTCCACCATCGCGGAGAGCATCTGGCTCTGCGCGAATACCACCTCGGCGGAGCCGTACTCGTCCAACATGTACTGTGTCATGAAGCTATCGAATCCGCTCTCAAATTCTGTTCTCAGGTAGTCGTAGCTGAGGATCGTGGGGAAGTGCAGAATCACGTCCTCTTCATCGGGGAAGCCGTTGGGGTCTAGGCGTTCGCCGTTCTTGAGGGTCATGGCGGGTTGGATGATACGGCGGATCGTTCCTGGGCGTGAGGTCAGCACCTCGTCCGTGAAAATATCCAGACTGCCGTAAATGGTTCCTACCTTGAGCTCGATACCGAACGGCTTGAGGACTTTCCGGTTGAGCTTGTATTTCTTCGTCGTCGTGGCGCGGGTCTCTGGCTTCTGCGAGTTCCTGTTGTTGCTCACGTCGTCCACGATGAGGACGTTAGGGTGGTATCCGCTAACACCCGCCTCCACGCTCTCCCCCCAGATCGCGGGCTCGATGATGCGGGGCTCCATCTGGCGGACGGCGGCGGTAAACTCCCCGCTGTCGCGCTGGCTCTCTATGCAAAGGTCTCCCCAGATGGCTTGAAAGAGCGTCGGCGGAGCCTTCGTCCTTCGGATGAAGAAGCCCGCCACCTGATCCACGAGGTCTTTGGCGAGGTCTCCGCGTCCGGTCATGAGCATGATTGCGATATTCGACGGCCAACAGATGATGAGCTGCGCGCAATTCGCAAGGGAGAGGGTCGTCTTGAAGACGCCACGGGGGAGAAGAAGGGAACCGCGCCTGAGATATTGGCGCGCGGCGTCGGTGAGCCATTCTTCCAGCGTGAGTTCGGGGGATTTGGGAAGGAAGTAGTCCAGAGCCTCGCGGTGAATCTCTTCATCGACTAGGCAGAAGCCCAGCACCCAGGACAGGGCGAGGAGGTTGTGTTGCGTCACCCTGCGGGCGTCCTCGCGGATTTCGGGGTCTCTCAACACCAGCTCCGTCAGCTCGGAGCGATAGGCGCGGTTGTCTCCGTTCTCTTGGTTGAGGTCTCGGAGTTTGCGCCAGTTGAAAGGCATCACATGATCCAATTCACGTAGAAAAATGCGCCGATAAGGGCGAGGACGGCGAGGTAGAGTATTACGCGGCCAACAGACACCCGTTTGCTGGCCTCTGGATAGGGCTCATTCGTCTCCATCGTCGTCGTCCTGGCCGAGATGCTGTTGCATGTGAGACATAAGCTCCTGGGGGCTGTTAAGGGCATATTCGGCCTCTCCGTGTTGTCCATCTGTCGGCATGTTGCCTAGTTTGTCGCGGAGCATGTGGCGGGCAATGAATTTACCCTTTTCTGCGGTGCGGCGGACGTGGATTTCATGGGGGCGGAGCTTTTTGCCCTTGCTGCCCAGAATCTTCGCTGCGGATTCAGGCATTTGATCGGCTAACGGGTGTGCCATCGCTGTCCTCCGTGACTCTGACGTGAACGATTATGGATTCATCCACCCGCTCCAGCCGATACCACTTGCGCGGATCGGGGTGAGCAATCTCATAGAGGATTTGCGGGATGATGGAGAGATGGATGAGTGCGCCGTCGATGCAGAGGCTGTCCCCGTCAATCGAGATGCAAGCCGGTTGTCTCATCTCCGCCACGGTGCGTTCTCCCCCGTGTACTGTCCCGCGTTCTTCGGGTTGACCACCCAACCCCCTGAGCTGACGACACCACAACACTCCGCGCCCACCTCTTCCCTGGGGATGATTAGCTCTCCCTTGTGAACGATGGCTGGACCCGTCTTCTGGACGATTCCACCAGTCTTGTATTTGGG
>Ga0163162_10000527_pt1 | contig 35489 bp, 18 predicted proteins | sample S55metaG_FD_115310 | JGI IMG/M metagenome (GOLD analysis project Ga0163162, IMG submission 115310) | Switchgrass rhizosphere microbial communities from Kellogg Biological Station, Michigan, USA - S5-5 metaG | ecosystem: Host-associated > Plants > Roots > Rhizosphere > Soil | place: USA... | reverse complement strand
GCAATTCTCCCCTCCCATCGTCGTCCCGAACGCATGGTTCCAGGTGTCCAGCGATTCCGCGGAGATGCAATTCTGGATGGTGATATTTACGGTCCCCAGTTTTTCTTCCTTCGATCCGTCACCCGGATCGAACATATGCCTGTACATGGAGAAATTCTCATCCAGTCCCCAGCTCGTGGAGACATGGTCCACCATGATATTACCGACAGGGTTACCTCCCAGCGCGTCGTCGCGGCGACCGACATTCGTCTGCCCCCTGCGGAAACGCATATAGCGGATGATGACATCATGCGTATTGACCCAGAAAGATTCTCCCGCTACGCAGACCCCGTCACCGGGCGCCGACTGTCCTTCAATGGTTATGTAAGGCGCCCTGACAATGATGGGGCTCGTCAGGTGTATGATGCCTGCAACATTAAAGACGATGATCCTTGCTCCTCCCTGCTCACACGCCCAGCGCAAAGTGCCGGGTCCCGAATCTTCCAGGCTGGTGACTACATACACCTTTCCTCCATGCCCGCCGAAACTATGCGCCCCTCCGCCTTCCGCGCCGGGAAAAGCCAACAATGAGGACTGCGGCAGATCTGTCGGCCGCGCCGCCCAGGGAATAAAAGGCTTGCCATGCCTGGCGTCATTGTCTACAATGGGCAGTGCTTCCTGCCAGGCCGAATCACTCCGGCGGAGCGTCTCTTTCATCAGGGCCTCCGATTGTACTTTGACATCATCGGGTATGGTAGGGTACTGGGCCTTAACCGTGGCCGTTAATAACACAGTGGAAACAGAACATAAAAGAAAAAACCTTCTTTTCATTTTTCACATTTTAGTTTTTCATTTTGCTTACTTCAGGGGATCAAAAGTACCGCCCCAGGTGTTGTTCTGTACAAGGTTAACATTGTTTTGCAACGAACTCGTGGGAATGCCAAAGAAATAGCCGGCACTCTGCACGGCAAGCGCATAGGTATCCTGTGCCTTAAGTGTCACTGTAAAGCTCGTGGTATAAAGATTGTCCAGCGATGCTGCGGCGCTGGCATCCCTCGTGGTGGTGATATAATCGGTATAGGAGGTATTATTGTTCAATAAAATGACAATGCCATTTCTCATTTTACCGTTCAGCGTGCTTTCCAGCAGCATCCTGCGCCGCAGATCCCAATACCGCTTGCCTTCAAAAGCCAGCTCGATCTTTCTTTCAAACATGATTGCCTTGATCATCTGGTCATGATCCATCCCGCTGGCCAGGCCATAGAGACCACCCCCAGCTTCGATCCCCGCTCTTTTGCGGATGGCGATCAGGTTAGCATAAGCCTCATCCGCAACGCCCAAATGACCAATTTCAGCAGCTGCCTCAGCCTGGTTCAGCAAAACCTCGGCATACCGCATTTCAATCCAGTCGGTGCCCGCATTGACGATATTGGCTAAGGTCAGGGAAGGGTCTACGCCCTTACGGAGATAAAAACCGGAGGCGCTTGCTGAAGATTCCGTACTGGCGGTCTTGGTCGCATTGTTTTTGTTGTTGTAATAATAATAGGTCCACAGCCTGTAGGTGGAATTACCGGAAAGCCCCCAGTTACAGCCGTTGTAAGCAATGGTCTGGTAAAAACGGGGATCCCGGTCCTTATAGAACGTTTGCATGTTGTACACATAGCTGGAAGTGAGGGTATCCTTACCATCCTTCATGGGAAAAGCAGCCGCCAGATCCCAGGATGGGGTATTGCTGCCGCCCGTGGTCGCTAAATATTTCGGCCTGCTGGCATTGTCATAGGATTCATTGTTCATGTCGTTATCCGTGTTGCTGGTGTTGTATTCAGTCACCCATACGGCTTCCGGATTGCGCGGGGTGCTGCCGCCGGCGCTGCCTTCCGTCGTCCACATGGTATAATCCCATTTTGAATAGAGTCCAAAACCATTGGCGGAAAGGATGGCGACGGCCTTTGTATTGGCGTCATAAGCCGCCTGCCACCTGGAAGGATCATTGGACGGATTGAACTGCGGGCTGGCATAGGTCAGGAGCACCCGTCCCAGGAAAGCCTGTGCAGCGCCTGCTGTAATACGGCCGTAATCCTCATTTTTGGACCACTTAACGGGGCAATATGCCGCGCTGCTGTCCAGGTCCTTAATGATCTGGGCAAAGGTTTCCGTAGTGGTATTGCGGGGCAGGTTCGCAGCCGTCTTGGCGTCAGCACCCACGCCACCCAGCGGGGTGGTCACCAGCGGCACACCTCCATAGAGCTTCACCAGCTCAAAGTACCGGTAAGCCCGCCAGAAGAGCGCCTGCGCGACAAAACGCTGCTTGACATCCGCTGCCAATGTCCCGGCATTCATATTAGTGATAAACATGTTGATGGTCCGTATCTTGAAATAGTTGCCACTGACGGCCTTGTCGCCAATGTCGGTAACGGTCTCGCTCGTGACCGTGCCTTTCACGTAAGCATTGTCCCCGCTTTGTTCATCGGTCAGCGTGCTGATATTTGCCGCCCCAATTGTACCACCTGCGTTGCCAAACCATCCGGGTTGATTCTGGCTGTAAATATAATCAAGGCTCAATTTGGCTACGGAGGAATCATTGAACACTTCCGGAATCGTAAAGTTGCCAAGGTCCTGTTTATCCAATACTTTGGTGCAGCTGCCCATTAAAAGGGAACCAATAGCCGCAGTTGTTATAATTAAATGTACTTTTTTCATGATTGCTTGATTTAGAATCCGACATTCAACCCTAAAGAAACTGTTCTAAGCGTGGGGTACGTGTATAAGGATGTTTGAAAATCCCGGTAATGGCCGGGGAATGGGTTAATAAACTGGAAGGGGTTAGTCGTCACCAGATAGAACCGGGCGCTGGCAATACCCACTTTGCTGGTGATCTGCGTTGGCATCGTATAGCTCAGGTTCGCGCTGGTAATGTTCAAGCTGGTAGCACGCAGCAGCCAGAAATCAGTGGTCACCTGGTAATTGCTCTGGAAATAGGGCGCCGGGTATTTCGCATTGGTATTTTCCGGTGTCCAGTGATCTGCCCAGTATGCCGCCCGGTTATCCTGGATGGAGGCGCTGGTAGAAGAGCTCGCATTATTGGCAGGTTTAAGTCCATCGATGTTCGTCCAGCCACCCCAGGACATGCCCATAATTACGTTGAGGTTTAACGGGCCATATCCTACGCTGAAGTTAAGCCCCATGCTATAATGGTTGCTTGCCTTCTTAGTCAGGTACACCTGATCTTTGACATCGATGACCCCATCCCCATTGGAGTCCTGGTAATTGATCATACCGGGCTGAAGCGGGGTGTTAAAAATAGTCACCTTATTTACGCCGCCGGCTGCCTGTGCCCTGGCACTGATAATGGCATTGGCGTCCGCCTGGGTCCTGATAAGCCCCAGGGACTTGTATCCATAATTTCCTATATCGCTGGACTTCCCGGTGAGATCCAACGGTCCGCCGACATTGCCGGAAGCCACGTCGATCCTGATATTTTTATTGTCGGACCAGGCGAAGAACGGCGTAAAGTTATAGCTGAACTTCCTTCCAATATTATCCCTCCAGCCCGCAGATAGTTCGACACCAAACATATTGACGATGCTATAGTTCTCCGTAGGTACGGCAGCCCCGATGGTCACAGGCACAGAAGAACTAAGCGTTGTCAGCATGTTGTAGCCATGGCTCCAGAAATAATCGCCCGAAAAGCTTAAATGATTGTTCAACATGGTCATGTCCACACCATAATCAGTTTTCAGGACATGGTCCCAGGTGACATTTGTATTTGGTATCGCCACATTCGGCTTGACCCCGATACTTCTGGGACCGTTGTTAAACACCGCCCCGCCACTGCCGCCTGTTCCCAGGTTATAAGTCGCCTGATACTGATACGGCTTGGTATTATCGGTCCCCGTCAGACCAACAGATGCCCTTACTTTCAATGTATTCAACCAGCCAAATCTATTCTTCATAAAGGGCTCTTCAGATACGACCCAGCCTACGGATGCCGCCGGGAAACTTCCCCAGTTATTCCCTTTTGCAAAACGGGAGCTGCCGTCCGCACGATAGACAAGCTGCAATAAATATTTACCATCATAGCTGTAGTTGATCCGCGATATAAAAGCAAGAAAGCCTAGCTGGCTGGCCAGCCCGGCCTGATTGGAAGTTTGCGTCCCTGTTGTAAAATTCTGATAATCCAGTCCCCCGTTGACCACCCCGCCGGACTCAGCCGCTACCCCTTCTGAATTTTGTTCCCTTTGCTCATAAAGGACTACGGCGGCAATGGTGCTCTTGCCAAAAGTGCGGTTGTAGTTCAAGCCGGCATCCAGCTGGTAAGAGGTGGAGGTCATCGGGCTCAGGCGTACTTTGTTTCCATTGATAACAGTATAGGTGCCCACCAGATCGCCGCCCGGAATATGGTCGTTGGCTCCGGTGCCAGCATATTTATAATAGAGAAAATTTGTTCCAAATTGTTTCCCATTGGCATTATTGATATTCTTATTCATCGTGAAGACACCTGTCAGGCCTTTTATACCCGGAATTTCATAGGTGATCTTGCCCAGCATGTTCATCACATAGCTGTTCGATTTTGTATAGTTATTGGAGTTTTGGATCTGGAAAAAGTTGACGTTATCGTATCCCCCGGTATTACTGCCGCCCATTACTACAGGATTACCATTGATAAAGTACTCCTGCCATGGCTGTACGTTCTGTAAAGAGGCGACATCATTATCGAGGCTTTCCGAAGTGCTCGTCAGCTTATACCAATAGCTTTTGGAATAGGAGATATCATCGCTTAAAGAAACCATGACATCCAACCCTTTGGCCGGCTTGGCATCTATAGTGGCCCTTAACCCGTACTTGTACGAATTGATCCCCTTAAAGTTGGAATTTTGATTTACAAAATCAGCCCCGAGGAAGTAAGTGACCTTATCAGTCCCGCCGGTGACGTTTAGCGCCTCGCGCTCCACATAGGCCGTTTTGAATGCCTGCTTTAAATAGTTGTGGCTATGCGTGGAGAAATAAGCCAGCTCATCGGGCGTGTACCATGTGGCCAGAGGGGTGGTGGCTACCGTGCCGTCCGACTTATGCAGATAACCATCCGCATCATAATAACTATTCACCGGTACGCCTACGCCGGTAGAGACCGTTTGCTGATAAGCATTTGTCTGGGTGAAATCATTATTGAATGTCCCTAATTGGTAGCTGTTCAGCATTTTCGGCAGCATGGTCGCATTGGAGGCGCCCACTGAGCTGCTGAAGCTTATCTTTGGCACACCGACGCGCCCTCTTTTCGTCCGGACAATGATGACGCCATTGGCGCCCTGCACGCCGTAAATAGAAGCTTCCGCATCCTTCAGCACGGAAACGCTTTCAACTTCGTTTATATCCAGGAGATCAAAATCAGCTTGCGTCCTGATCACATCGTCGATGACAAACAACGGATTGGTGCCCTGGCCGCCGTCTTTGGCAAAAGCTACAGGATTCCTGATCGTGACAGTCGTTCCCTGTCCCGGCCGTTGTGTACCGCCGGAGACGCTCAGACCAGGCACCGTCCCCCTAAGGGCGGCAGTTATGCTGAGCGCGGGAATATCTTCCACTTTTTTCAGATCGACAGTGGATACGGAGCCGGTGAGTGAGCTCCTTTTTGCCGCCCCATAGCCTATGATCACGACCTCGTTCATGGCCTTATTGGAGACGGTTAAGGGAACCACGAGGATCTCATTGGGATCCGACGCCATTTCTTTCTTCTCATACCCCACATAGGAAAAGACCAGTACAATGCCTTTGGATCGATTGGCGACGGTCATGGAAAAAAAACCTTTGGCATCGGTGGTGGCGGTTTGGGACGTTCCCTTGACAGAGACCGTAACTCCCTGGAGGGGTTCATTGGTGTCCTGGTTGACAACCGTCCCCGTCACTGCCTTTTTCTGTGCACGGACAGACGCAGCTCCGCACACCAAAAAAAAGAGTAATAACAAGCATTTAGTTAAATGTTTCATATAGCAATCAATATTAAAAAAAATTATTTTCTCTTCATGTCGATGCCCGCGGCGGACAGGTAATTATTGATCCTTCCTTTATATTTCCCGAACCAGGCATGCTTTTTTTCGGAAGACTCGGCATCCATCGCATGTTCCCTGGCTTCGGTGAGATCGGCCAGTATCCGGGTCTTCTGCTCCTCCGTCAGATCAGGGAGCATTTCCTGGTAGGCGCGATAAGTAACATGCAGAACATTATAGGTCATGCCGTCCTTCACGCCTTCCACCTGCGAGGGGCTCAGTTCCCTGGACAGCCTGGCCAGGAATTGACCATGTAACCGGGCTATTTCCCTGTCGGCATCCTCTCCGGCGATCTTTTTCACCGAGTCGATGGCTTGCTTATCGACGCCGGGCCGGTCTTTTACCTCCTTGATACGGGCGTCCCGTTCAGTATAAATGGTGTTCAGATCACGATACTGACCCGCGATGATATCCCTGGACCGGAGCACAACGGACGAGTCGGCCAGGCCCAGTCCCGCCACTATTTTGGCAGCCCTTTGCGTAATGACGCGGGTATAGGCAGTATCCTCATATTGAAGAGCCGCATTACGGCTGTTGGCGGTGTGAGAGGTTGCAACAGAGAGGGTTACGACAAGAGCCGTACCCAGCATAGAGAGGCATTCTTTCATATGACATCACCGTTTAAGAGTATGGTCTAAAGGTAAAGGGGGCCAAATCCCCAAACAATGTAAGGTTTAACTATAATGATGGAACATTTTACTATTTTCCGTATCTTTTCGTACACCAAAATGATTTTTATGAACAAGCTAACCTTTGCTTTGCTGACAGTCGCCCTGTTATCCTTCTCCATTGCTGCCCGCGCACAGAGCGACAACGACATGAAAGCCATGATGGCATATTCCACTCCCGGAGATATTCATAAGATGATGGCGAAATCGGTAGGCACCTGGACCTGCGCTATCACTATGTGGATGGCGCCCAACACACCGCCGATGAACAGCACCGGCGAGATGAAAAATGAAATGATCCTGGGCGGAAGGTACCTGAAAGGAACGAACACAGGCAACTTCATGGGCCAACCTTTCGAAGGCATCAGCACGACCGGTTACGACAATGCAAAAAAAGTCTTCTTAAACAATTGGATAGACAACATGGGTACGGGTATGACGACCCTCACGGGTACCTGGGATGCAGCCACCAACAGCATCATTTTCACAGGCAGCATGCTTGACCCCGCTTCTTCCAAAGACATTCCCGTCCGGGAGGTCCTGAAATTCGTCGACGACAATCACCAGACTATGGAAATGTATGCCAATGCCGGAGCCGGTGGGCAGGAGTTTAAAACGATGGAGATAAAGTTTACGAGAAAGTAACCTATTTACTATATAATGTGATCGAAGCCGGTGAGACATCTTTGCTCCTAACCCGGAGAATGATCTTTCCCGGCTTCTTTCCTGCCCTCACGATAGCCAGGCACAACCCATTGTAAGCCTTATGATGCCCTAACTTAAATGACTCCAGGTCCGCCTGGTATCCATTGTCCGCGCCTGCCAGTTCCCCAGGGCCCTGCACGAGAAACTCCAGTTCATTTCCCGCATCAGGGACTAATTGGCCCGCCGCGTCCACTATTCGCGCCGTAACAAACGACAGATCGCTTCCATCCGCCCGGAGCACCTGTCTGTCCGCTTTTATTTCGATCCTCACCGCCTTACCCGCCGTTGCAATGACCCGGCTCAACACCACCCTCCGCTTCAGACGTGATACGGCTTTCAATTCACCCGGCGCCCAGGCCACCCGCCACTGTACATGCAGGTCATCTCCGACCTTTTTCCTCACACCCAGGCTCCGGCCATTCAAATACAGCTCCACCTCATCCGCCCGGGAATAATACGCCCACACATCCACCGTCTGGCCCTTCGACCAGTTCCAGTGGGGGAAGATATGCAATACGGGCTTGTTCGTCCATTCGCTCTGGTACATATAGTACACGTCCTTGGGGAATCCGGCCAGATCGATGATCCCGAAATAGCTGCTCCGCGCCGGCCAGGGATAAGGCGTTGGTTCTCCCAGGTAGTCAAAGCCGGTCCATACGTACAATCCGGAAACGAAAGGCAGCCGCTTCACCACCTTCCAGGTCTCTTCATGCGTGGATCCCCAATAGGCCGAAACATTGTCGTATGCCGAGACGGTCCAATCGGGGTTAGCACCTGCCAGGGGCGCCTTCGCTCCGGCAGGCCAGTGGCGGATGCTGTCCGAAGGCATATCATAATGCCCCCTCGTGGCAAGGGCAGACATGGTTTCGCTGGCAATAAAAGGATGGCCGGGATAGCGCTGCGGAACAGACGCATATTTATCATGATTATAATTCAACCCTATCAGATCCAGGGCCCCGCTGCGATATATAAAATTCTTCGACGTATCCGTCTCTGTCAGGGCAGAAGTGATGGGCCGGGTCGTATCCAGCTCCCTGACTGCCGCAGCCAGTTCCCGGGCCATGCCGATCCCCGTGCTATCAAATTGCTCCCTGATCTCATTACCAATGCTCCAGATGAATACAGAGGGGTGATTGCGGTCCCGCCGCACCTGGTCCTGCAGATCTTTAACAGACCATGCGGCAAAATCCTGCGAATAATCATATTTGTTCTTTTTCTTCTTCCACATGTCGAAGGCTTCATCCATGACGATAAAACCCATGCTGTCGCAGAGGTCCAGCAGTTCCGGGGCCGGCGGATTATGGGAGGTACGAATGGCATTGCATCCCATTGCCTTTAATAGCTGCAGCTGCCGTCCGATCGCACGGGTGTTGACGGCGGCGCCCAGCGCACCCAGATCGTGGTGCAGGCAGACGCCTTTGATCTTTGTAGGAACTCCATTTAGTAAAAATCCTTTTGAAGTGTCAAACGTAAAAAAACGGATGCCCATGGTCGTTTCATACTTATCCAATATTTTCCCATTTTGTATCACCATCGTTACTACCTTATAACAGTATGGGTGCTCCGTCGACCACAGATGCGGCCGGTCGACCCACATATCCTGTTCGACTGTCGAAGGGCTATGCAGTATAAATACCTTCTGCCCCCCGGAAGCGACCTCTCTCCCCGCACTGTCAAAAACCGTCATTTGCAGCACTACATTATCCCTTTCTTTCCCGTACAAAGTCGTACTGACATGCACATTGGCCTCCTTGCCCACATTGTGAGCAGTAACAAAGGTCCCCCAATGATCGACCGCTGCCGCGTCCGTTGTCACCAGCCATACATGCCTGTAGATACCCGAACCGGTGTACCAACGGGAATTGGGTTGTTGCGAATTGTCCACCTGCACAGCCAGCACGTTGTCACCCTCCTTATTCAGATAAGCAGTAAGCTCATATCGAAAAGAGATATATCCATTGGCGCGTCGTCCCAGGTAATGTCCGTTGATCCAAACTTCGCTATTACGATAAACGCCATCGAAATCTATAAAGACATGCTCGCCCGATGCACGAAAATGCTTTCTGTACCAACCCACGCCTGCGGGTAATCCTCCCTCCTGCTGGCCAGTGCTGTTGTCCTTGCTAAAAGTACCCTCGATGCTCCAATCATGCGGCAGATCCAGCGCCCGCCAGGAAGTGTCAACATATCCCGGATCACTCGCCTCCTTAGGATCGCCCAACATGAATTTCCAGTCGGAATCGAAATTTTTTGTCTCCCGTCCCTGACCGGACACGGAGAAAACACAACAACTTGCCAGGATAGAAAAGATAATTACACGCATGACACAATTTAATTTATTGTCAACGCTCCGTAAAGAAAAGCGCACTTTTACCCATGTCTTTCGAAGTAGCCACCGCAATACCCCGCTGCTCCTTCTTATTGACGGCGCAATAGAAATGATAGACCACTCCCTTATATTTTACGACAAATGATTTATGCGCAAATAAGGCATCATAGGGCTCCGTGGGTTCCACCAGGTCCGGCCCCGTCCAATCAGTCCAGTTCACCAGGTCGTACGAACAGGCAAAGCGGTTGAAGGCCCCCGACGTACCCTTCCAGAAAGCCCCAAAATAAAACATTACCCAGACGTCTCCGATACGCTGGATATAGGGATCGCCTGTGATGCCGGCGCCATGGTCCAGCACCGGGTCACGACCCGGACGCATCCAATGCACCATATCGTCGGACAGGGCCATGCCGATCCGTTCCGCGCCTCTCTTCTTATTCACGCTGTCCCCATTGGCGTTGTAATACATGATAAAGGGATGTCCGGTCTTCAGCGACTTATCCCATATCACCGAGCTCTTATATAAAGTGTGATTATCCCACCAGCCTGTATGCGTGTCCCTGGCCGTCAGCACAGGTCGGTCCAGCCTCTCCCACTCATGCGCCGTAGCGGGGTTTTTTCCCGTAAACGCCACCCCGATGGAAAGCTGACCTGCCTCATATCCCTTGCTGTCCCCCCCGATGTAGGACATCCAATATTTATCCTTGTAGGTTTGCAGCGCATAGGTTCCGCCCCACTGATCATCCTGCAAGGCGATATAACCCGCTTTTTGGTTATCATCCCAACGCTTCTCTCCGGCGATGCTGCTGTCCCGGAAAGAAAGGATGCGGCCCTTGCTTTGCCAATGCAGGAGATCGCTGCTTTGCGCCAACCAGGTCTCGTAACCGCGGCCATTAAAGATCAGATAGGTCATGTACCATCTATCGCCCCTGCGAAAAACGCTGGGACAATCCATTTTCCTGCTGTTGTCGGAAGGCGCCATCACCAACCCATACTTATACGGCGTCCTGATCTGTTGATAGATTTCCTTCATCTTTTGCTCCGATACCGCATTCCCTTCCTTTACCCTGAAATTATAGTTTCCCGAGCCCAGGTGAAGGACGAGGCGTCCCTTCTCCTGCCGGACCTGTTGCACGTCCTTGCGGTCCTGCAGCAATCGCCAGCCTTCTGTAATCACCGCTCCGGCAGGAGCAGGCAGAAAGACCGTGGCGGACGAATTTGCAGGAATGCTGATGCTCCAGTCAAAGGTCTTACCTTCTTTCTTCCAATGAGAAGAGATCATTCCATAAGGTGAATGATAATCTCCCTGCGCCCAGGTGATGTTGCCAACGATCTCCGGACGAAGCACGATCTCACGGAAGGCAATGGATGTATCCGCGGCACGTATCCCTGCCAGGTCAGTGTAAAACCATTCCATGATATGCCCCAGCATAAAATGGTTATTGCTGACCGAGGGAAGCGCCTGCCAGGATTCGGTGAGAGCCGTGGCGCCATGCGCCAGCTGATAGCCATAACCCGGAACGTCGTTCCTGCTGTTCATATCGAAGATGACGTCCGCCCTGCCCTCGTCGGCCAGCACTTTCAGCAGATAGCGGAACCCGATATCGCCGGAAGTCAGTGCGTTGTTGCGACTCCGTAGGTCCTTCACGATATTGGCTACGACGGCGTCCTTATCGGCCGGCCCGACCAGTCCCGCAAATACAGCCATGGCATTGGCCGTCTGGCTGCCCGTGCCATATTGTTTCGTGGCCTTGTTAAAGAACTTATCGTTAAAAGCTGTCTTCACCGCCGCCGCCAATTGCTCATATTGCTGCGCATCCGCCGTCCTACCCAACAGCCGGGCTGTCTGCGCGAGGATAGAGAGGTCATAGTACCAGATCGCCGTTGCCGTTAGTCCTTTCGGCGTCAGCTGCGAGACGCCCGGATGATCCGGCCCCAGGTCATACCAGTCGCCCAATCCCTGGTAAAGGATATGGTCCTGGGCCTTGCGCGCGAGATAATCATTGTACCGCTGCATCATGGGATAGCTCTCCGTCAATGTTTCCCGGTCGCCATACCATTGATAGCAATACCAGGGAACGATGATGCTGCTGCTCCCCCACTCGGGCGAGTCGCGAAAAGGTTCGTAAAACTCAACGAGCTCGGGTGCTATCTCCGGGATCAGGCCATCTGCCGTCTGGGCGCCCATCATGTCATGGATGATCTTCTTATAGAGACTGGCGAGGTCGTAGTTGTAGCGGATGGCGCTGCCCATGAGGTGCGCTTCCTCCAGCCAGCCCAGCTTCTCGCGGTGGGGACAGTCCGTAAGTACGCTGGCCATATTGCTTTGCACCGCCCAGTCGATGAGCGTGTCGGTCCGGCGGAACAATTCGTTACTGCAGGAGAACTTGCCAGCCCGCGCCGCTGCATTGCGGGTATGCCATCCTTCCAGTCCCATGATGACAGGCAATCCGTTGGGGTTCGGCTCACCATCCGGGACAGCCCCTTCCACCTGAAGATAGCGGAAACCATAGTACATGAACCGGGGATGCCAGCTCTCTACACCCTCCCCCTTTAACGTATAATCAAAGTAGCAAGGCTTACCCGTGGCATTCTGATTAGCAGCAGTGTCCCCGTGTAAAAGCTCTGCAGGAATGATGCGTATGGTCTTTCCTCCCTCTCCCTTCACCTGTATCAACGGGATGCCGGATGCGTTCTGCCCCAGATCGAAAACCCAGATCCCCGGTCTCAGCTGCGATTTACGACGGGGAGCGAAATGCTCGAATACTTTCAAAGGTTCTTCCTGTTGCGCATGCAGGACGGCAGGTCCATCCACAACAAGGGCAGGCCTCCATCCTTTCTCCTGGAAAGCCGGAGCATCCCAGCCCCGCTGCTCGCGCCGGGCGTCATAATCTTCTCCGCCATAAGTGCCGGAAAATGTCAGCGGCCCGGTGCTCACCTTCCACGAAGGATCACTAATGATGTCCTCCGTAGTCCCGTCGGCATACTCCAAAAATATGCGGGCTATCATTTTAGGGTAACCAAAGGCCACTGTCAATTTGTGGTAACGTTCTTTGGGCACGTAGTAAAATCCATTCCCCAACATGACCCCTACGGCATTGGCGCCCTCCCGGACCTGGGACGTAATATCAAATGGGACATACAACGCTTCCTTGTCATAGCGGACCCATCCCGGGTCTAAAAAATGATCTCCCACTTTCTGCCCGTTGAGGTTCAATTCGAAATGTCCCAGTCCGCAGATATAAGCGGTGGCCTTCTTCAAAGGCTTGTCCACAGTAAATTCCTTTCTTAATAACGGCAGGCTATCCCGGAGAGGTCCTTTACCTTTCATTCCAGGCAGCAGCCTGGCGCTATCCGCCATCTCCTCATATCCTATCCACCGGGCGCCCTTCCAATCCGCCGGAGTAAGAAGCCCCGTCTGCCAAAAGGAGACCTTGCTCCAACGGCTGCTGTCCCCCCGATCGTCCCAGACCATTACCTTCCAATAATATGTCCTGGCAGAAGATAGGGTGCTGCCCTCGTATGACACGTTGATGGACGCATTGGAAGCAGTCTTTTTTGAATCCCAAATGGTTCCTGTATTCTTTTCCAGGTTCACCGTGTCATCAGAGACCAGCACCCGGTAAGCTGTTTGCAGTACGCCCCGTCTGCCGGACTGGATCTCCCAGCTCAGTTTCGGAGCAGGACTTTCGACCCCCAGGGGCTCGACCCGGTACTCACACCGAAGATTCGCCAGCTTCAGGTCCTGGGAAAAAGCCTGCCCACTCAAAAAGATCAATCCATGTATCAAAAGCCACTTCATATTTTGTATGCTTTATTGCACCTGTAATTCATCTACTTTCAATGTGCTGTCTGCCTTGATGATCAACTGAACATGATAATGTCCCGCATTGATCATCGTACCCGTCGAGGTCTCCAGGTAATTCCACTTGCCTGCCCGCGCAGTGGTGAAAGTCAACTTCTCCTCCCTGATCAGGGTGCCGTTTTCCAGGGTGGTCACCAGCTTGCCAGTGACAGGCATAGCCCCCGGCCAGCGGTATTTCAGGGTCAGTGAATATTTATCGGCCACCCCCGTGGAAACTTTCCATTCAATCGTATCGCCCGCCATCCGCGCATTGGCCGTCTTATACGTCGTCATCAGCTTCTGATCGTAGGCCGTTTCCAGGCCAGTGGCCGGACAAACAGCCGCCGTACGTCCATCCAATCCAATGACAGCACCCGCCGGCCATCTTTTTTTATGTACTCCCGCATCATCCATCACATATACATCCGCCGCAGCAGCCAGCCGGAAACTGGCCGCCCCGGGATGCAAGCCCTTAGGGCCTCTCACCCATTCCGCCCCATACAGCTCAGACGGCAGCACGCTGAAACAGACGCTGTCATCACTATACTGCGGGCCCCCCGTATCCATCCAGGACTGTATACTCCATCTATTACGGTCTTTTGCTTCTTTCACCACCAGCTGCCCGATCAATGCCTGGGAAATTGTTCCTCCCCTTGCCCTTTTATCCAGGGTCGCAATAGCAATGGCGCTGATCACAGCCTGCCCGGCCTCCACCTTTGGGAACCCTATGACCAGCCGCCCCCCGGTGACATGTACGCGGAAGGTCTTTTTCAATGCACGGCTATAACCTGCTTCCTTCCAGATGTCTACATTCCTGGCCACCGTGCTGTCATTCACGGCGATATCGAATAGCCGCCAGCCAGTGCAGTCCATTCCCCCTCCCCGGCCATACCAGGGTTCCACAAAATACAATTCTACCATATAATCTCCATCCTGTACCGGGAAGGTATAACCGAGTTTGTCCAGCCCATACCGGAAATCCTGGAAAAGAGGCCAATCCGCTGTCCCGGCAATAGGGTCAAAACTCCGTCGCTGACTGGCGAAATAAGGCGGCAGCCCGGGATAGTTATTCGTCCATGAACGCGATCCCCCGTCCGCCCTCCAAAGATGCCCCAGGCCATCGGTGTAATCCGGCCCGCCGCAGTTCACGCGGTAGAGATAGTTGCAGCCCCGCTGTGGTTGCAGCACCCCATTATCTTCGATCAGGCTGTCATAATGGGGTGGTTTTGGCAAATGGTGCAGGATGATACAGTCTTTCGCCACCGCCCGTCCGCCGACATATCCTACGGCATACAGCACATTGTATTGTATATCCACACTATCCCATTGAAAATGCATACCCCGTCCCGGAGCTTTTTTCCTTCCAAGCGATATGCCTTCCACGTCGTTGAAAAGCTCTACCTCATCACAATTGGAATAGACCGTGATCCCGCGCTTCACGCCGGGCGCTGTCCACCTGTCCGGCCAGGTATGGCTGACAATATACACCATAGGGTCCGTCGCCTTCGGCGCAAAGTTGGCCCTGTACAAATAATATACATCCAGCGGCTCACCCCAGGGGCTCAGCAGCCCCTTGTAGTTGACAGGGCCGATCCGGTCCAGCTCGCGCCTGCCTTCCCCGGACTGTACCCTCCCGGGATTGTCATGGGAAGAAAAAAGCCAGAAGAAATGCCCTGCCACCTGGTCCCTGACGGACTCCGCCAGCCCGATCTTCGTCTCCATCAGCCGGCAAAGACGATCTTCACTAAAAACAGTATCTCCATGCTGGTCCAGCGTTCTCCATCCACCATATTCACCTGCCAGCACCTGCTTGCGCAAGTCTTCCGCATATCGGGCAGGATCACCGCCATAGGTTCCCGTCCAGTTCTGGGGCACATCCCAATCAGTCCCGTCGCCCCCATTACAAGTGGTGACCTTCCGCTGCGAGGAAGCAGTAGGGTCCAGCTGCCGGATGAGCCGGGTACACTCGGCGGCAAAGTCTGCCGGCAGCTTGCTTTCATTCTGTAACCCCCATAGAACAAGCGAAGGACTGTTGCGCCGCTCCTTCACCCATTCAGTCAATAATGTTTTAAAGTTCCTCCGGAACTCCGGCGAGTCATACCAGATATGTGCGGACAGCTGCGGCCACCAGAGAAAGCCCAGGCTATCGAGGTATTGCTGGTATAAAAGATTATGCGGTTGATGTGCATCACGGAAAGCATTAAAGCCTGCGGCCTTTATTTCCATTATGCGCGCACGGATCTCCGCCTCGCTGAAAGCGTGGCTGCTGCCCAGCTTATGCTCGTACTCGCAAACTCCATTGATGAAAACAGGCTTGCCATTCAATAAAAAAGTGGAGTCTGTCCAACGGATCGTGCGGATACCGTAAGACGTTGTCGCTTTGTCAATGATGCCGTCAGCACCGGCCAACTCTGTGACGAGCGAGTAAAGATATGGGGCTGCTGTGGACCATAGATGGGGCTGCGAAAAAGCCGGGAGTTCCTGGCGAATAAGTGTGGGTTTACCGGGAGGCAAGGTTATGGTGGTCTGCATCACTGCGACTGTATGCCCTTGCCGGTCGATCAAGCGTTGGGTAAGAAAACCATCGCTTTGCCGGGAACCATAATTCTTTATTTCCGTCTCAACATATAGCCTTGCCATCCCCGCATCGACACTCGTATCATTCCATACATGCACCCCGAAAGGTTCGATCCGCGTGTCGTGGGTGATCACCAGGCGGACAGGACGGAAAATGCCCAAAGGCTGTGACCCTTCCGAAAATCCCCGCTCGTCCGAGCAGGCGCCGCAGACCCAGGGCAGATCGCGTACACCGGCCGGATGGTCTGCCCGCACGGTGATGAGGTTGTCAGCTCCCGGTCTTATGGCGCCGGTAATATCCAGGGTAAAGGAAGTCCTGCCTCCTGCATGCTTTCCAACCTGTTGCCCGTTGACGCTGACAGTGGCATAAGAGCCGACGCCTTCGAAGCACAAAAAATATCTTTCTCCTTTCTCCTTTATCCTGAAATGTTTCCTGTACCAGGCAGATCCGTGGAGGTTGCCATGTTTCAATCGCCTGTAGCCTCCATAAGCATCCCAATTATGCGGCACATCCACGCGCTTCCAGGTGCGACCGTCCATAGACGTTTCCCAATCCGCGTTTAAAGAGATGTCGCGACGGCCCGTACGCCCCTGAGAGATGAACGCTTCGGACAGATCATATCGCTTACCTGCGATAGTTTTAAATATTTTAGTATGTGCACGGTAGTGTATCCTGCAAGTCTGTCCACGCAAGGAAAGGATGACTAATTTGAAAAGCTGGCCCTGTTTCCAGCTCATATTCAGTGCAAAACCACCGCGGGCTCGGATGCCCCTTACTTCCCCTTCAGGCAATGCCCGCGGCAAAGCCGGCAACAATTCGATCACGCTGTCCTGGCTCTGTACCAGCATCTCGCCGATACCTGCTGCACCGCCAAAATTTCCGTCGATCTGAAAAGGAGGGTGCGCATCCAGCATGTTGGGGTATACGCCACCGCCAGAACGAACCGGAGGTTCGTTGTCCGAAGGACTGACATTAGATCTTTCCGGAAAACGGGTTACATTTTCCACACGACCCGTTTTCCGGACATTCTCGCCGCCCTGCGCGCCTGCAGCAGAAGACAATAGTTTATTCACCAGCCTCAAAGCATGGTCCCCATCCAGGAACCGGGCCCAGCAATTTACTTTCCAGGCCAGGCTCCAGCCCGTACCCTCATCGCCCCGGTAGAGCATGGATTGACGGGCCGCCTTCATCATCGTGCTATCCTTCCAGGTGATGTCCACACCGGGATATACTCCCCATAGATGTGAGATATGCCGGTGTGTGTCTGCTGTATCGTCCTTGTCCTCCATCCATTCCTGCAGCTGTCCATAACGCCCCACTTTATTGCCGGCCATCTGTGTGATAGTCGCCGAAAGAAGACGACCAAATTTTTTATCCTCTCCGAGTAGCTCGCCTGCAGTGATACAATTCCTGAACAGATCGCGGATGATCTGGTGATCCATCGTAGCACCGGCCACCAGACCTCCATGTTCCGGAGAATTGGAAGGTGTACTGATCAACATCCCCGTCACGGGGTCCTTTACCAAAAAATGAACAAAGAAGGTAGCAGCCTCTCGCATCACGGGATAATACGCACGCAGGAATTGCTTGTCGCCTGTAAAAAGATAATGTTCCCACACCTGGTGACAGAGCCAGGCCCCGCCCGTCACCCAGATCCCGTGGTTGGACGCGTTGATAGGCGCCGTCCCGCACCAAAGGTCGGTGTTATGATGCAGCACCCAGCCTGGCGCCCTGTAATAAGCATCTGCAGTGCCGGCTCCGGCCTGTGCAAGGTCTTTTATTCTGCGAAAAAGAGGTTCCGAACAGGCAGAGAGATTTAACAGCTCCGCAGGCCAGTAATTCATTTCCAGGTTGATATTCGTCGTGTATTTACTGCCCCACGGCGGCGTAAGCAGGTCATTCCAGATGCCTTGCAGGTTCGCCGGCAAATGTGCGCCGGGACGGGATGACGCGATCAGCAGGTACCGCGCATATTGCACATACAATGCCAGGAGTCCGGGATCCTTCTCCGGGCTGTATTGCAGAATACGCTCGTCGGTGGGGAGCGCGCTGCCGGAAGAACCCAATCGTATGGAGAACGTATTGAAATACCGACGGTACTCATGGATATGTGCAACACGTATAGCTGCATAGTCCGGTGTCGCCCTCATCACTTTCCGGCAGATGGCCTCCGGATCACCCGTGACATTTTTATAGTCAATGAAATTAGTAGCCGCCGCGAGCAATAGTGTCGCCTCGTCAGCGCCATCGATCCGCAGGCCGTCATCGGACACCTGCACATGCCCCTTCAATGCCCGTACCCGCAGGTAGCTCACGCCTTTCAGCCCGCCATTGCTCACCTTCACATACAATGCCAGTGTGCTGTCATCCACACGGCGGACGTAAGATCCCCGGTGCGGGGTCTTCAACAAAGCCTGAAGGTCGATCATCCCCGGTCTGTCGGCAGTAAGATGCACCACCAGCATCCGATGCGGTGCACTGGCAAAATATTCTCTTGTATAATGGACTCCGCCGATGTCATAAGAAGTACCGGCGATTGCCCGGGTGATGTCCAGCTGCCGGCGGTAATGCTGCACGTGATCCTGGCCACGGAACTCCAGGTACAGATCTCCGAAAGGCTGATATTGGGCCTGGTATTTAGGTAATGGAGGTGGCGCATCATCCTGGATCTTGTAGCGCCATTGTCCTTTAAGGGTCATATCTCCACTCTTCAATCCTGTGAAACCACCCTTATCATCAAAATTGATCACCTGCACTGCGATGACATTCTTACCTGGTCTTAACAGGGAAGCGTCTATTTTATAGACTCTCTTCTTGCTGATGCCCTCTCCGCTTCCGACGAGCACGCCATTGATATAAGTGTAATCCATATCCCGAACGCGTCCCAGCTCCAGCACCATGTCTTTAACGGGTGAACGAACTTCAAAAGAGCGCCTGAACCACACTGCTCCATCCAACCCTTGCAATCCAAGAGCCTCCCATCCATCAGGCGTAGGCACCGTCATTTCCTTCCAGTCCCTGTCATCAAGGTCCGCACGCGCATACGCCGTATCCTGCCGTACTTTCCGCAACCACTCCGCCTGCTGCGCCAGATAAGCCTCATCATCTCCATCCTTCTTACCCATAAACTGCTGTCCCGCCAATGTCTCTGCCTCAGTCTGCCTCCCGGCAAACAGCAGCCGCCGGATACTGTCCAGGTAACGCCAGGCATCATCACGCTGATAAGACCGCGGTCCACCTGTCCATAAAGTAGATTCATTGAATTGTAAATGATCTTCCCCTGGTCCGCCAAAGATCATGGCCCCCAGGTCGCCATTCCCGACAGGCAACGCCTCGGTCCATTTCCCGGCAGGCTGCCGGTACCACAGCAAGGTGTCCTGCTGCGCCAGGCAAAAGCCCGGCAGCATCATACAGAACACTATCAAAAATTTATACATCATGTTCATTCAAACAACCAATCCAGGTTCTTCTTACCCGGTTCATTCAATGCCGCATCATAGGTCTTACCTTTCTCCAGTGGCTGCACAAAACCCAGCACCAGGCAAAGTCCTTTGCCCAGCTCCAGCGTATGTGTCCCGGGTCCGTAAGACCAGGCATGCACCTGGACTGATGGCATTCCCCCTACCACCACTCCATTGGCGATACGTATATCGGCCTGTCCATGATCATTGGCGCTGGCATCCGTCTCCAACTGCGGAGGCTGCAGATAAATGGACCTTTTTTCGTCAAAAAATCCGATCAGCAGATCGACAGGTTCCTTACAGGTGAATGCCAGCTTCGTACCCGACAGCAGCTGATGGTGCACGGACTGCTGTATCCCGCGCAACGCCTTCATCGGTGCGGCGACATTCCTGATCATCAGCGCACTGTCCTTAAACGCCCGCGCCCCGCTGTCAAGACCGTAATCTTCCATTCCCATCAGCACCGGCGAATAAGATGCAGGGATCATATCCTGTCTGGCGCCATGCTGCAGCGAATCAATATGGGATGTAAAAAAATCGTATTCCTTCTCGTACAGCGGCAGCATTTCTTCCCATGTCGTATACTTTCCATCTGCCCCTCTGACCGGGATCTTCCGCTGTGCCGTCTGCATACTGTTGGCATACAAATAGGTATCCTTCGTCAATCTAACCAGCTCCCGGTACGCCTCCAGCCCACGCTCCATCAACTGCCGTCCCTTCTCCAGATCCTGCATATCATTGGAATACTTAAATCTCAATATGCAGAGCGCCGCCCTGGCCCTGGCGGCATAATGATCAGCCAGATGTTTATAGCAGCGGATATCATTCCGCAGCCTGTCAAACTCTGCCTGCTGTTGCCTGACACCTCCTGCCGCCCTATCGATTGCCGCCATCCCTTTATCTCCTGCCGCGATCACCTCCTCACACACCAGTACCGGCGTCTCCCCTTCATGCGGCTGATGATCCCATTCTTTCCCGGCATACTGACGCAGCGACTCCCCCGGAGGTCCTTCGGAGTCGTACAAAAGAGAGAAAAGCCCATACCGCTCCGGGTCGATCAATTGCGTCATCAGCATCCCCAATGTCAGTGTCTGGCGGTTGCCATCTGTGATGCCAAAGCGCCGCAGCAGCTTGGGCGCTATCTCGCCCGTCTGTTCATACGCAGCCAGGATCTCCCGGCCATGCGCTTCATCACACCCATATCTCGCGGCCAGCCGGGTGCTCCAATACCTCACTTCCTCCTGTCTGTCACGATGACTATTCCAGGCATAGCGGGCCCAGGCTTTATACCAGATCCAGTCCCTGTCCATCTCCAACGTTCTTGGCGCTGTTTTGTCCGCCGTATAAGGCCAATCCCAATAGGACGCTTGCGGATAAAGGTGCAGACCGCCGGCGCCATACACCGCATGCATGGCCTGTACACATTTTTGAATAAAGTCGGGGGACCCATAACGGAAGGGTTCCAGGTTAGCCATAATGTGGACATTTTCGATCAGGGCCCTGCTGATCCCGCTCAGCTTGCGGTGGAGCTCTGCCCAGGGGCCATGCGGTGTATAGGTTGTCAACGCCTCGCCATTGTATTTTGCTTCTACATACAGATTCTTATAAATGGGCAGCGCAGCTTCCATGACAGCCGGGCCATCCGTATCATGGGCGCGTACGACGATGGGCGGCTGGTCCGTTCGTCTCAGCGCCTTCAGTCCGTCCAGGACACCGGGCAATATCGTCTTTGTAAACCAATCGATGTCGTCCTGTCCCACCCCCTCCATTGCTTCACCTAAAGTCACCATCAACCCCACATTAGGATACTTCTCTACAAATGCTGCGATGGATTTACGGGTATAGTCGGCTATCAGCGGCACAATGTGCCGGCTCCTGTCCTGCGTCTTCAGGTGATTGTGCTCTGCAAAAGGTTTTGACACGATGATATTGTAGAACAGCTGGATGAGCCAGATACCCCGTTTGTCGGCCTCCCTGGCAAGCCAGCGGTACATTTCCTCATTCTTTTGAAAAGTAGCGTCATCCACTTCCACAGCATATGGATAATCAGGCAGGCGCACCAACGATGCAAAAGGATGACCGTTCCATAGATAGAGGGTATTCATGCGGTTGTCCACCAGCGAGTCAAGGTACCTCGTCCAGAGCCCTTTGTCATAGAACCAGGGAAAACTCTCCGGCGTATAGGGATATTCGTAAGGTCCTCTGCCGGACAGCAAGGTGGGTTTTTGCACACCGATGCAGGCCCCTCTCAGCATCATCTCCGGCCTGTCGCTGACGGTGAGGGAAGCCCCCGACCGCAGCCGTTCTGCCAGCTCCAGGCAGCCATACAACGCACCCGAGGCGTCATCCCCATTGAGATGGATGATCTTACCGCGGGTGTGTATGGAAAAACCTTCCTTGCGGCGGCCGTCTCCTATATGGATGATGGCGCGCCAGCCGGGTTTCATAGCGCTTTTCAGCCGCTGCACACCAAATTTCACCCGCGCCGGCGCATTAGAAGGCGCCTCTACCGTCTGGGCAAACGAACAAACACTTCCCAGTATCCCTATGAACAACAAGAATCTTTTCATAACTATTCTTTTCTTGGACGGATGCCGCCTGTATCACTTGACTGGTAGGCGGCCTCGACACAGGCCATCGTGTGGATGCAGTCCTCCACCGAATTGTCCGGGCGGCCGCCGCCTTCGGCCGCGATCATCATCTGCGCCATCGTCCCGATAAAAGCATGCGGGAACCAGCTACCCGCGATCTCCAGTTTCTGCCAGACAGGCGCTTTATCCTTCTCCCGGATGACATATTCAAAACTATCGGGTATCCCCTGCGGATAATTGATCAATACCCCCAACTTTGTAATTATGGCGCCACGGGTGCCTTCGAATTTGATATAAGACTGCTGATGCTTCAGCCCGAAGTCATGGCAGTGATTGGTGAGGATATTGGCCCGCACCATTTTTCCGTAGTCCATGATGATATTGCTGCGCACGGACGCCAGCTCCGACATGGCGGGATGTCCCGTGGTCTTGGCATAGACCCCCTCGGGATTGCCCAGGAAGGACCTGACCAGATCTATATAATGAATGCTGTGGTAAACTATTTCCACCCGGGGGCTCTTAAAAAGAAAATCCCAGAGATGCCAGGGCGTATATACATTTACGTTTACTTCTATATCGCAAAGCTCTCCTATCAGGCCCTCACTTATGATATTCCGGGCAGCATTGATAAAGGGAGCATAACGGAGCTGAAAATTCACTCCGGCCGTCATTTGCATATGACGGGTGAACTCAAGTATCTGCCGGGCCATCCCGTGATCCTCCCCCATTGGCTTTTGCATCAGCACGAAGGCGCGCTGCGGCAGCTGCCGCAGGACAGAAAGGATCGCCGGCCCCGGCACCGCCACGTCGAACACCACGGATGCCGGCGCATTCGACAACAAGTCCGGCATATCCTGGTACACCTCCGGAATACCGAACCTTTCGGCTGTCATTACCGCCTTGTCCCTGTCAGGGTCATAGATGCCCGCCACAGGGAATCCCGCGATCTTATAGGCCGGCAAATGGGCGTCGTTGACAATACCCCCGGCACCGATCAGCACGATCGGCCTGGGGCTCTCCGGTAAAGCACAGCTGGTCTCGATTATCATCGCTTGTTCTGCTTTATTGTTTATTTAGCCGCCATTCCCATCACCACCCCTGCGATCACCAGCACAAGGATACCGATGTTGTTCAGCATCACCGTCTTCCGGGAAGCTCCTTCCCATTCTTTAAAATAGTATCCCCACAAGTTGCTGGCCACTACCATGAATGACATGTGGACGCTCCAGTTGGCATAGCTATAGGTCCCCATATAAAAAGCAGCCATTCCGTAAAAGACAAACTGAAGATACCAAAGGGTTCCCACCAGGAAAGAGAAAAGATAGTTCACGGTCAGCCGGCCTTCCTCCCGGGCAAAGCGGTAGTCCGAAAATGTTTTATTGCGATAGTTCATGAAGAGGCAGTAGATCATATTGACCGTAATCCCACCCAGCAGCTCGACAAAAAATACAGGTGTCGAAGCCCACAAGGGTGAAGCTCCCGCCTCAATTGCTTTCTGCCGGATAGGTTCTCCCGCGTTGATGCCGAAAGCAAAGCAGGCGCAGCAGATCCCTGCTACCAACGCGACCAGCACGCCCTTTTTGAACTGCCCCTGGCCTGTTGCTCCATTTATCCCCCGATCTGCTCCTCCCCCGGTCCGTTCCTTATCCCGCCGTATACCCGCCCGTCCGCAAATGCCAATCCCCACAAGCGATAGCCCGACGCTGACAAGCATGATCCTGCCGGAAGACGTCGACAACACATCTCCCATCTTTCCCGTGACCAGCAAGGGCACCAGCGTACCCAGCGAAGAAAGAAAGCCCGTGGCAATGGAAAATCCCAGGGCCAGGCCGATCAGACGGATGGCGATGCCCCAGGCCAGGCCGCCCAGGCCCCAGAGAAAACCAAACAGCCAGGTGTAGGCCAGCGTGGAAAAGGGCACCTGTCCGAGGACTGCTACCAGACCGGGAATTACCAGCAGCGCCAGCAAAAAGGGCAACAGCAGCCAGGCCACCAGTCCCTGTACAGCCCAAAGGCTCTCCCAGGCCCAGCCTTTCACACCGCGCAAAGGTACATAGCTGCTACCGGCGGATATACCGCCCAGGATCAGCATACTTAGTCCGATCATTACATTCATATCGCAAGCTTATAGTATCGTACTGCATTTTGATACAACCATTTTTCCTGCGCGTGTACTCCCAGCAGCCGCCCGATGATCTCCCGGTAGGCCACCCAGGTCTGTTCGTAGCCGCCGGCCAACAGACTGACAGGCCAATCCCCTCCGCAAAAACAACGATCCTCTCCAAAGTGCTGCGCAACAAAACCTACATAGGGCTCCAGGTCGGCCGCCTTCCACCCGCTGAAATTCTTCGAGGCGGTGCCCAGACCGGAGATCTTTGCAAAAAAGTTTTCATGAAGGGCGGCCTCTTTCATCAGCTCGCCCCATCTTCCGAAACGCTCTCCCGAAGCAATGGGAGGCTGATTGAGATGGTCGAACACCATCCTTAAGGCAGGGTTCCTTTCCGCCACCTTCAGGGCGGTGAGGATATGTTCGGGATGGACACCCACCAGGTCATATGGAAGACCCTTCGATGCCAGCAAACCAAGGCTCTCCAGCACAGTCTCCTGCAACAGCCAGCGCGGGTCCGCTTCATCATGGATCAGGTGCCGTACACCTTTGAACCAGGGGTTCGCCGCATAACCGTCCTCCAGCAGGCGGGCTACGGCCACCGGGTCCTGTAAAGGCAGCCATCCCACTACGCCCGTGATCCAATCGCTGGCGGCGGCATTCGTCAGCATCCAGCAGCTGTCCTCCATGTTGTTCGCAGCCTGGACCAGCACACCTTCCGTGACCCCAGCCGCCTTACGGCCGCTCTCCAGCTCACTCAGCTCATAGTTACGGTTCAGGATCGAAGTATCTCCCCTGAGCCAGGGATATTCACTCCGGCTGAAGTTCCAGATATGAACATGTGTATCGACGATCCTGTCAGGCATATTATGAAGTCTTTACGGTGTAAAACCATAAATTTAGCTCATCAACCTGAATTCTGTGTCTATCCGCTCATTGTGTTCGCCGAGCAGCGGCGCACCCGTTTCAGAAAAGACCATCTGCCCATCTATCCGGATGGGACACCGGGTCGTCTTGATGGATAGCCCATTGCTCGTTGTTACCTTCAGCTCCATATTCAACATCTTATACCCCGTCTCCCGCATCAGCTGATCGTAATTCAGGACTTTTGCGCACCAGATATCGGCGGGCTGCAGCATCGACAGCCATTCGTCTACGCCGCGGGTCAATAAATGCATGCTCAGCACCTCCTTGATCTCGTCCCTTTTGTCGAACCAGAGACTGCTGTCGGAATACACTTCCAGCGCCGGACATCCCAACAGCCGTCCCAGCGAAGGAACATCGTTCATGGCCAGGGAGAGATAGCCGTCCCTGGTCTTATAGATCCCGTAAGGCGCGGGTACGTAAGCATTGCCGTTGCTGATCCGGCTTCGGACAGGCAGCTGCCGACCGTCGTTGAAAAAGCAGGTCAGCGCCTCGAATTGAAAGTCGAGCACGGACTCCAGCATGCTCACCTGCACCAGGGCGCTTTGTCCATCTATCCCTCTCCGGTAAAGTGTCGCCAGGATACCTTGCGTAAGATGGGTCCCTGCCAGTATATCCACGACAGCCACCCCCATCGGAGTAGGCCGCTGATCCCGATTGTTGCTGAGCCACGCAAGCCCGGATAAGGACTGCACCAGCAGGTCCTGGCCCGGCAAGCCCCTCCAGGGCCCTTCATGTCCATATCCATTTACCTCCCCATAGATGATCCGTGGATTCAGCTGCCGGACAGTCTCATAACCCAGGCCTATACGTTCCATCACACCCGGACGGAAATTGTGGAGTACGATATCCGCCTGCCGGATAAGCTTCTTCACTTTCTCCAGGTCCTCTTCCTTTTTCAGGTCCGCCGCATAGCTCTGCTTATTCCGGTTGATGGCATGAAAGATAGTAGACTCTCCCTCTATCATCACATCCGACACATACAGCTGACGGCAGATATCCCCCGTCCCCGGTCGCTCTATTTTGATCACCCGCGCCCCCAGGTCCGCCAGCCGCAAGCCGGCGGAAGGGCCCGAAAGGAATTGGCTAAAGTCGATGACGATCATATCCTGCAATGGTCCCATTGTCAAACATTATTTTAAAAACTCCCTTACAATGCTGTCCCTGTCCTGTCCCAGCAACGGAGCAGGCCTTCCTGACTTTATTTTTTGGCCGTTCACGCGAATTGGGCAACGGGTAGTAATGATATTTTCCCTTTCTCCGGCAGCGATCACCTGTTCCATATCCAGGCGCTGATATCCCTCCTCCTCCATCAGACCTTTCCAGTCCAGCACCTGCATTGCCCACATATCGGCTGCATGCAGCTTTTCCAGCCAGTACTTCACGGGCTGTCCTGCAAGGTGCTCCGAGATGATCTTCTTGATCTCATCCCGATGACTGAAAGCCTGCTCCTGGCTGTGTTTTTCCAGCGCTGCCGCATCGATGACACGGGCCAGCCGGGGAATATTGACCATGGCAATGGCGATATATCCATCCGCCGCTTCATATATCCCATAAGGGGCGCTGAGCAGCGGGTTGCCATTGCTGTATTTGCTCCGCTGTGGTAATAGCCCGCTGGTATGATAGGTGGTAAGGAACTCGAATTGAAAATCAAGGAGCGATTCCATCATGCTGATCTCTATCAGGCCGCCCTCCCCGGTCTTCTGCCGCCGTATGAGCGCGGCCAGGATCCCCTGCACCAGCTGGGCCCCGCAGAGACTGTCGGCAATGGAAAGCCCGAAAGGCATGGGATGGTCCATTTCATTACCCGTGGTATAAGCCAGACCGCTCATGGATTGCAGCAGGAGGTCCTGCCCCGGCAGGTCCTTCCAGGGACCTTCCTTACCGTAACCGCTGATGGCGGCATACACCAGGCGGGGATTGACGGCGCGGACGGAAGCATAGTCCAAACCTGCGCCTTCCATTACGCCAGGGCGGAAATTATGGGTCAGCACATCTGCCCGTTCTATCAGCCTGTGAATGATAGCAATGTCATCCGGGGATTTGATATCTGCTGTAAAGCTTTCCTTGTTGCGATTGATCGTGTGGAAGAGCAGACTGTCGTCACCTACCCAGAGGTTCTTGATAGACAACCGCCGGCAGGCATCTCCTGTCCCGGGACGTTCAATCTTTATCACCCGTGCGCCCAGGTCCGCCAGTCTGAGCCCGGCTGAAGGCCCCGAAAGATATTGGCTGAACTCCAATACGGTCAATCCGGATAAGGGTAGATCGTTCATGATAAAATATTTATGGTGCGGCTTTCACGATACAATGCATTCATAGATCCCAGCACAGCCCGCTCACCGGAGGATCCCGATAAATAGTCCTGTAAGGGCTGCCCCGCATGGTCCTGGAAATAAAGGTACCCGTCATATCGTGGACGCATATATCCTCTTTCCATGGCAGGCAGCAGTGTATAAAAAAAGTTATGGGTCAGTCGATTGGCTTTTTCATTGAGCCAGGCCTGCCGGTGTCCCGGCTGTCCCCCATGCTCCGTATAAAAGGTCGACTGGAAACGGGGCGCCAATATCATCTCCAGGAATTGCAGGGAAAGGTCCTGATGCGCACTTGTCGCCGACACCGCCAGACCGGTGCCCCCAATGGTGCTGCGCAGACGACTGCCGCCTTCCATATACACCAGGTCGGCATAGCTCAGCCTTCTTCGCGCATATCCTTCCCTGGAATAGTTCGAATACCCATAGGCAAAAGGGCAATACCAATATTCATCGGAGGCCGACATCCGCTCAGCCACGGCGATGGGATTGCATTGAAAGAAGGAGGGATCCACCAGCGAGTACAATTCCCGCATCGTATGCAGGGCCTTTACCCCCGTCTCCTCATCCACTACCTCGTTTTCATTTTGAAAAGGCCTTGCTCCGTGCGCGATGCAGAACATATAGAAGTTCATCAGCAGATCTATAGGAATGCCGGGCACGGCCACTTTCCCTTTCCGGGCCAGGTCCAGCACCTCCTGCCAGGTAGTGGGAACGGCAATACATGCTGCCTGCAGCAGATCCGGACGATAGCTGGCGGCGGGTGTGGCTGCGTCGATGGCCAGGGCCCATTGATGGCCATCGTACTGATAGCTGTGATGTGAATAGCCAACGGAATTTTCCGCCTGATCTTTCAGGTATTCCGTCGAAAGATGCTGTTCCAGCGGAAGCACGCAGCCCAATGCGGCCGCCCTTCCTACCCAGGGGTGATCGATGATCAGCAGGTCATATTCCTCCGTCAGCCGCTCGATAGGATAGTCCGCAAATTGCTGAAGGCTCCGCTTGTCCCATTGCACCGTCACGCCGGGATGCAGCTCCGAAAAACGCTGCGCAGCCGCCAGTAAAGGCGTAATTCCCCGGCTATGGCCCCATGTGATACCCTTAATAACAGTACGAACCGGAGGTTCATTGTTCGAAGGACAGCCATTTGATGATCCTGACATAGCAATTCGTTTTAAACAGGTTTCTTTTGCACCAGCAACAGGTGTTCGCAGACCATCACCAGCTCCTTTTGCTGGTTGAAGGCCTGCACGGATTCCACCACCAGGCCATAACCCGGCTTCTTATGTTCTTTTTTTTCCTTAATGATGACAGTGACCCTCAATGTATCGCCGATGAAGACAGGACGGATGAAGCGCAGCCGCTCATATCCATAGGTCATGGACAGCTCATTGAGGGGATAGGCTGTCAGCCCTATGGCAATGCTGAAGATCAGCGTGCCATGCGCTATTCTTTTTTGGAAGGGTTGTGTCTTGCACCACTCTTCATCCATATGATGCGGGAAAAAATCGCCGGTCTGCCCTGCATGGATCACAATATCCGTCTCGGTGATTGTCCGGCCGGCCGTCTGTCTCGTGTGGTCGATTATGAAATCTTCAAAATGTAGCAATCGTCGAAACTTTGAAGGCTCAAGTTACAGGCATGCCCATCGGCGGGCAATGTCAGGTCTTACTATTTTGATGGAATATTTTACTATTTGACCACGGCTTCCCACCACTCTTTTTTCGGCAGCTGTCCACCCAATATCACCGGTTCACCGATCAACGGCGTAGTCACCGCGAGGTCCGCGGCCCTTGCGGCAGCCACTACCCTGCGCACGGGCTCATCCCATGGATGCAGCGCCAGGGAGAACTTACCCCAGTGCACCGGCAGCAACAGCTTCGCCCTCAGATCCCCCGCCGCAGACACTGTCTCCTCCGGGGTCATATGAATATCAGGCCAATACTGCCCATATTGACCACATTCCAGCACAGCGAGATCGAAAGGCCCGAATTGGTCACCGATGGTTTTGAAATGCGCTCCATATCCCGAGTCGCCGCCCAGGAAAAAAGAATAACCGTGTATCTTCAGGACAAAGGACGACCATAAGGTCCGGGCCTGCCCGGCGCCCCGCCCTGAAAAATGACGAGCAGACGTTGCCGTTAGCGAACCTCCGTCTATCGTGGCTTGTTCTCCCCAGTCCAGCTCTGTGATCCGGTGCAACCCAATGCCCCAATATTCCAGGTGCGAGCCTACGCCCAGGGATGTATAAATATGCCCGGGCTTCAGCTGCATGATGGTTTTATAGTCGAGATGATCGTAATGGTCATGTGTTATCACCAGCATGTCTATTTCCGGCAGATCACGCACGCCGTAAATGTTCGCCCCGGGAAATGCCCTTGCAAAAAAGGAAAAAGGAGCAGCATATCCGCTGAACACCGGGTCGACGAGAATGGTCTTTCCCCCCACTTTTATAAGATAGGAGGAATGCCCGAACCACACCAATACAGGCGGCCCGTCCGGTAAGTGCCGCAGGTCTGTCCTGACGGAAGGCATCGGCGCCGGCGGCGCCGTATTCTTTGGCTTGTTGAGAAATTGGGCCAGCACCTTGAAAAAAGAGGCGCCTTTCAGCAGCGTGGTGGTCGGTACCGGATTTTGAAACTTTTCATCGACATAGTGAGGACTTCGCTTTATTCTTTCCAATCTTTCCCCCGAGGGAGCCTTTCCCATAACTGGTAATAATTCCATGACCTTAATTTATCATTAAGTTAATATAGCTGGTACATTTAATCCCTTTCTTTGTTCACCACCTCTGTAAGTATTTCCATCTAAAATAAATAAACAGGTATGAATGTAGTTTTACCCCAGAAATTTTCTGTCAGGCGAATCCTTTTAATGCTGACGGCCCTGGTCTTCATAGGGTCTGCGGCAAAGGCCCAGATACGTATCACCGAATATATGTATTCGGGCGCCAACGGCGAATTCGTGGAATTCACCAACGTTGGCTCCACCGCCATCGATATGACGGGCTGGAGCTTCGACGACGCCACCCGCCATGTCGGCGTCCACAGTCTCAGTAGCTTTGGTATCGTGCAGCCGGGAGAATCCGTCATCGTAACGGAGACCACGCCAGTCAGCGCCTTCCGTTCGGCCTGGAACCTCTGCGCTACTATCAAGATCGCCGGTGGGTACACGAATGATAATTTGGGGCGCGCCGATGAGATCAACCTTTATGACGCCGCAGGCAACCAGATCGATCGACTGACCTATGACGACCAGACCCTGGGAGGCCCCAGGACCCAGAATAAGAGCGCCTGGGTAAGCGCAACCGGCCTGGGCGCCAATCAACCCGCCCAATGGACCCTGTCGGCCGCCGGCGACGCAGAAGGCTCTTTCGCCTCCACGGGAGGCGACATCGGCAGCCCGGGGATAAGCGCCCGCGCAACCGTCGCTTTCAATCCCTGCGTAGTAGTTGACGGAGCTCCTACTATCGTCATCAATACAACCGCCACCACTAACTTCCTCGACGGAGGCGTCAGCACGGCGCCACCGAGCCCCTTTGCGCTCAGCGGCGTCATCGGGGATTCAACGGACCCGGCCAAAAACCTGGGCATCGACTTTACGGTTGGTGACGACAGGCTGGAAGCAAGCAGGCTGATCGTCACCGTCACCAGCAACAATACGGCCGTGGTGCCTGCTGAAAATATTATCCTCACCAACAATGGCGCATCCAGGAATGTAAAGATCACGCCCATCGCAGTGGGCTATGCCACTCTGACGGTAACGGTCAGCGACAGCATGAACCACACGGACTTCCTGCTGACCTATGCCGCCTCGGCCAATTCCACGACGCCACAGTATACCCGCTGGCCCACCGGTATCTCCGACGCCTCGGATGCCATCGCACTGGACAATAATTATTTTGTAACGGGCGACGACGAACAGGATGTATTGAATGTCTACTCCCGGTCATCCTCAGGACTCCCCCTGACCTCTTTCAACTACGCTGCCTTCCTCAACCTGCCAGATCCCAACAAGCCGGAAGTGGACGTGGAAGCCGCCACCCCCAGCCCGGTCAACGCAGGTAAGGTCTACTGGCTCGGCTCTATGAGCAATGGCAAGTCGCCTTTCGATAACAAACCGAATCGCGACCGGATCTTTGCCACTGCCATTGCCGGCACTGGTGCTGCCACAACCTTTAATGTCACCGGCTTCGGCAGCCTGAGAGCAGCGCTCCTCACCTGGGGAGACTACCATGGTTATAACTTCACGGCCAGCGCAGCCGCCGGCGTGGACTCCAAGACACCCGCCGGGTTTGCGGCAGAAGGCATGGTATTCGGCCCTGACAGCACCACCCTCTACATCGGTCTGCGGGCGCCGCTGGTCCCCACGGTCAATCGTACCAAAGCGGTGATTGCACCTATACTTAACTTTGAATCCTGGTTTGGCGCCGGCGCTGCCGGGTCACCCACCTTCGGGGACCCCATCGAGCTGGACCTGGGCGGTAGAGGCATCCGGGATCTGATCAGGCTGAGCAACGGAACCTATATCATCGTAGCCGGCAGTCCTGGCGAAAGTATCACCGGCGCCCTGTATAAATGGACGGGCAAAGCCGCGGATGCACCCATCCGGGTCACCAGCCCCAATTCCGACTCCCTGAACGTGGAAGGAGCTATAGCAGTGAATACGAACGGACAGCTATCGTTGTCCGATCTCCAGGTCATCACGGACAAGGGAGGCGACGTTTTGTATAATGACGGCGTCTCAGCAAAAGACCTGGGAGCCGGCAGCTATAAAAAGTTCAGGCTGGATGATCTTCATTCCCTGGACCTCAGCCTGCCTGTGATCAACCACGCCCCGGTGGTGACCATCACCAGCCCCGTCAATGGCGCGTCCTACCCTGCCGGCACGAAGGTGACAGTACAAGCCCAGGCCACGGACAGCGATGGTCAGATAACACGAGTGGAATTCTTCAACACCGGTGTCAAATTCGCCGTTGATTCCATAGCTCCCTACGAGATCTCCGCCACGGATGTCGAGCCTGGCAGCTACCTGGTCACTGCCAGGGCCACAGATGATAAGGGTGATACCGCCGTCTCTGACACCGTGCGCATCAATATCACAGGCTGCACAGGGTCCGGCTTCATCTCCGGCGAAGGATATACCAATATCCCGGGCTCACAGGTGGCCGACCTCACCGGTAATCCTGCTTACCCGGATCATCCTTCCGTACACGCCCAGCTCAACAGCTTTGAATATGGTCCCAATCTGGGCGACAACTATGGCGCGAGGGTAAGAGGCTATATCTGCGCTCCGCAGACAGGCGATTATGTATTCTATATTGCAGGCGATGATCAGGCAGGTCTCTGGCTTAGCACAGATGACAACCCGGCCGATAAAGTACTCATCGCTTATACTGCCAGCTGGACAAGCTTCCGTGAATACGGTAAATATCCCACCCAGCACTCCGCTGTCATCCACCTGTTGAAAGGTGCGCGATACTATGTGGAGACCCTGCATAAGGAAAATACAGGCCAGGATCATCTCTCCGTAGCCTGGAGACTGCCCGGCGGTGCATTCGCAGGACCGATACCCGGCAGCGTGCTGTCACCGTATACGGATTCGACCCAGGCCACCAGCAGCCAGTCCTTCACCGATGCGATGAGGATGAGCGCCGGCGGCTGGCAGAACGACACGGATACCACTGGCGGATTCTCCGTCAAAGTCGGACCCAATCCGTCGCACGGATCTTTCACGCTGATGACGAACAGCACCAACAGCGCTGCGCTCACCATCCGCATCACGGACATTTCAGGAAGAGTCGTCGAGACCCGGACGGGTATTGCTCCGAATGGCACCATCCTGGTGGGTACAAACTTCCAGCCGGGCGTTTACTTTGCGGAGATCGTTCAGGGAAATAATAAAGTAAGAATAAAATTGCTGAAACTATAAACACCCCTTCCTCCCTCCCAAAAGGCCGGCCATTTGGCCGGTCTTTTTTTATTCACATTCAAACAATTTCATCCATCGATTGTACTGTCGCGGCGTCAATTTCTTAATAAATCTTAACACTTCGAACCTGAAATATTTAATAAATTAGTTCTTACGAATACCTCCTTCCATGACAAAAAATGAACAACACACAAAAACAAAAAGAGTATCGTCTCAACATCCGCCTGTCCGAACATGAATGGAACAGGATCCAGCACCACGCATCGACTACTACTTGTCGCAGCACGAGCGACTATTGCCGAAAAGTTCTATTGAACAAGCCCGTCAGGGTATTTTTTCGCAACCAGTCCTTCGATGACTTCGAAGAGGAGCTTGTACGCCTGCTGCCGATACTGAACAACTATGGGAACAATTGCGATCACGAGGATTTCATGACAACAGCAAAGGATATCAAGGAGCTCCTCATAAAAATAGCGGACCTATGCGCCCAAAAATAATGCCCAGCCATAGCATCTCCGATACCTTACGCTACAACGAAAGAAAGGTTACGGAGAAACAGGCCGAATGTATCCTGGCCGTCAACTTCCTGAAAGACATCGACAGGCTGACTTTCGACGATAAGCTGCAACGCTTTGAAAGACGCATGCAGCTGAACGAAGATGTCGTCACCAATCAACATATCACGCTGAATTTTGACCCGCTGGATCAGCTGAGCAACGAAAAAATGCGGCAGATCGCGCAGATCTACATGAAGGAAATAGGGTTCGAACATCAGCCATACATCGTCTATAGGCATCATGACTCCGGCCATCCCCATTGCCACGTCGTCACCACCCATGTCCAGCGCAACGGCGAACCGATCGTCATGTACAACATGGGTCGTAACCAATCCGAAAAGGCGAGGCAGCATATAGAGGCCGAGTTCGACCTGATGACGAAAGAGAAAAAACAGGAGCTCCGGCGCCAATCGCAAAAAGTTGGCGGTGTGCCCATGGTGATGTATGGTGAGAGATCCACCGCCCGCGCCGTTTCCGACGTGCTGGAATATGTGGTGCCAACTTACAAATACACCAACCTGGAAGAATTGAATGCTGTCCTTCGCCTGTACAATGTGGAAGCTTACAGGGGCAAGGAAAATACAAAACTACACCAGAACCGTGGTCTGCTTTATAGAGTTCTCGATGAACACGGGAAGTATATCGGTGTCCCCCTAAAGGCAAGTTTTTTTGATTGTAAGCCCACCCTCGCAAGGCTGGAAGAAAGATTTGCGCATAACCTGGAGCTAAAACAACAGCATCGGGATCATGTGCAAACCTATGTTCGCTGGCACTTATTCCAGGAACCCAATAGCCTGGAAGAGCTCTCGGACAGATTGGGCAGAGAAGGCATCGGCATGGTCTGCCCCCTGGATAAAAATAACAATATCAAATCGCTTGCCTTTGTCGACTTTAAGAATCGTTGCGTCTTCAGGGCGGAGGAACTTGGCGAAGAATGCAGCCGGCGTGCCGTACAGGAAATGATCGTGCGGGAACAAACCCAGACGCAAGAGCTACAACATTCTCAGAGGCAAAGACACAGGCTCAGGCTATAGCAATACCACCTCTACTCCAACACCAACTCCACCACCGGCACTTCCATATTCGGCTTCTGTGCCGGCAGCTTCAGCAGCAAGTCATTCGATCCCTCCGCCACGGGAATGAACTTCAGCTCGGAAGCATCATGTAGGAATTGCGCATACTTAACTTTTCCCTTATAGCCCGTCAGCGTCAATCCACCCGAAGGATAGACCATCAGGTGCACATACAGCCTCTTGCCCGCCGGATCGTACGTCAGCAATGTACCAGCCGGGGCCACAAACCCCGCCGGCGCGTCCTTACATCCATAAACAGCCTTGCTGTTCCATTTCATCCAAATGCCGATGCTGTCCAGTGCCCGCTGTGCACGGTAGTCGAAGACACCCCTGGCCGTTGGCCCGACATTCAGGATCAGGTTGCCGCCCTTGCTGACGGAAGTGAT